>ERZ779843.2867-NODE-2867-length-15590-cov-3.015513_pt1 | contig 15590 bp, 7 predicted proteins | sample MGYA00511560_ERZ779843 | MGnify/ENA primary metagenome ERZ779843 (study PRJEB29588, sample SAMEA2158062) | human gut metagenome | biome: human gut; feature: human-associated habitat; material: faeces | place: Denmark | collected 2008/2010 ... | reverse complement strand
CGGGCGCTCGCCGGCGACCCGTTCACGGAGGTGGTGCTCGAACGCGGCGCCGTACGCCTCGAAACCCCCGGCGGCGACAACCTCGTGCGGCTGCATCCCAACCAGCGCGCCGTGTACGACGCCCGGATGGGCGACATGGAGGTGGCCGAAATCAACGCGCCGCTCTATGTAACCAGGCGTTACAACCTGGTCACGATGAAGGGCGCCACGATCACGGAGATCATCGCCGGCATCGAAAAGAGCTACGGCGTACGCATACGCATCATGTCGCCCGACGACGGCAAACGCTACGACATCAACTACCTGCGGAGCAATTCGCTCGAGGAGGTCGTCGACATCGTCGAGTTCATGACCGGAACGCATTGCGAAGTGATCCGCAACGAATGATACGGGGCCTGCGGCCGACCACCGCAGGCCTTTTGCACCGCACAACCCGGAACACGCTTCACGAACCTTAAAATATGAAGAAAAATTCCATCCCCAAGCTGGAATTGGTATTTCTTCTCCTGTTGACCGGCATGTGTCCGCAGGCCCATGCTACGGATGACGGCAGAAATGCCTCGCCACAAAAGACCTACGCTGTGGATCTCACGCTCGGATCCGCAACGGTGCTGACCTTCACGGAGGCCGTCACCTCACAGACGGGCGTACTGTTCTCCTACGAATCGGCACTGTCGCAGATGCCGCTCGGCGACGTGTCGGTGCATGAAACCGCGGCGCCGCTGGAACATATCCTGGAAAAGGTCTTCAAGGGACGGGGATTCCGTTACAAGGTCGTCGACCGCATCGTGGTGCTGACCTACGACACGGATTCCGCGCGTTCGCAGCTGGTACTCGTGACGGGGCGCGTCAAGGACGGCTCGGGGATGCCGCTGGTCGGCGCCTCGGTCGTCGTGAAGGATACGATGCGGGGCGTTTCGGCCGGGGCGGAGGGCAATTACCGGATCTTCGCCGATCCGGACGCCACCCTCGTTTTCTCATACATAGGCTATGCCGACCGGGAGGAACGCATCGGGACGAGGTCGGCCATCGACGTCGTACTGGAGGAATACGAAGCCGTACTCGAGGACGTGGTGGTGGTCGGATACGGCACGCAGTCGCGCAGGACGGTGACTGCGGCCATCAGCAAATTCGACGGGCATCTCCTGGAGGGTATCCCCGTCAATTCGGTCGGCGACGCCCTGAAGGGACGCATCCCCGGCGTGAGGGTCGCCACGACCGATGCGACACCGGGCGCAGACCCCAAATTCCTGATCCGCGGCGGATCGTCGATCAACCAGTCGAACGACCCGATCGTGCTGGTCGACGGCGTAGTCCGCGAAATGGCCGGGCTGAATCCCAACGACATCGAATCCGTTTCGTTCCTCAAGGATGCCGCGGCGGCGGGCATCTACGGTTCCCGCGCGTCGAACGGCGTGATCCTCATCACCACGAAGAAAGGTTCGAAACACCTCGGCCCCCGGATCGTATTCGAGGGGCAGTGGGCCTGGGCGTCGCCCGCCACGAAGTTCGACCTGATGAACGCCCGCGATTACATCCTCACGGTGCGTCCGGCGCTCATGGAGGGGTATTGCGGCGGCATGGATCCGGCATCGGTGCTGGGCGGCGAACAGTCGGCAGGCACGGGCAATACGGCCAGATCGCTCTGGACGACCCGTTACCTCCGGCCGGACGAGCAGGTTCCCGCCGGCTACCAATGGGTCGAAGACCCGGTGAACCCCGGGCGCATCATCGTCTTCGAGGACAATGACCAGCAGAGCCAATGGTTCGGCGACGCATGTTGGCAGAATTACTACGTCGGCATCGACGGGGGCGGCGACAACATCCAATACGCCGCCTCGGCGGGTTATACGGACGACAGCGGGATCGGGATCACGACGGGCTATTCGCGCTTCACGTTCCACGGCAACACGACCTTTCAGGTGACGCGGCGGCTCAGGGCCTCGACGACATTCGGCTATTCGCAGATCGAGCAGCAGACCTTCGAGAGTGCGCCGCTCAGCCTGCGCAACTCGGTCATACGCGGGCTCTCCGTCCCCAACACCCACCGCGACTGGTACGGCGAGGAGGCGGGCGAGGAGCTGGCGGGCACGCCCGCGCTGGGCACCAACAACACGACGATACCGGCCGCCTACTACGCCTATTACTACCACAATGCCGGGTCGACGATCAAGCGTTCGACGGCCACGATCAACCTCGACTGGGAGGTGTTCGACGGGCTGCGCCTGGTCGGGCAGTTCACCAACTACAACCGCCATACGCGCAGCTATTTCTATGTCGAGGACAACCCCACGACGGGCTCGAACATACGGCCCATGAAGGAGGGCTTTTCGGAGACCAACCGCATGGATTTCCAGGCCTATGCCGACTACAAGGGTACGTTCGGCAACGGGCACCGCCTGGGTGCCGTGGCGGGCTACGAATACATGCTCGACAAACTCAACAGCTTCGACGTGCGGGTGCAGGGCGCCGTGTCGGACAAGCTGCCCGTGCTCGACGCCGGGACTTCGAACATCGCCAACTATCCGAAGAGTACCCGCACGCGGGAGTGCCTGATCTCCTATTTCGGGCGGGTGAACTCCGACTACGGCGGGCGTTCCCTCCTCGCCGCGACGATGCGCATCGACGGTTCGTCGAAATTCGCCGCAGGCCACCGCTGGGGCTATTTCCCGGCGGCATCGGCCGGATGGGTGGTCAGCAAGGAGGGGTTCTGGCCCGAAAATAGTGCGGTCAGCATGCTCAAGGCGCGCGTGAGCTACGGGCTGACGGGCAACAACGGGATCGGGCTGTACGACACCTACGGCAGCTACAACTCGCTCTACACCTACAACGGCAACGCGACCACCACGACCAATACGATGCCCAACAACGGCCTGATCTGGGAAAAGACCCTCCAGTTCAACGCCGGCATCGACTTCGGACTGCTGGACAACCGCATCACGCTGGCGCTCGACTATTACAACAAGGAGACGCGCGACCTGCTGTTCGACGTCAGCCTCCCCAATACGACGGGCTACAACTCGGTTTCGACCAACCTGGGGCGCGTCAGGTTCTACGGCACGGAGCTGTCTCTGTCGTCGGTCAACATCGACCGCAAGGGTTTTTCGTGGAGGACGGATTTTACGTACAGCTACAACATGAACCGCGTGCTCGAACTGCCCGACAACGGCAATCCCCGCAACCGCATCAACGGCATCTCGGTCGGCGACGGGAGCCAGTTCGGGGGCATCGCCGAGGACGAGCGCATGGGGCGTATCTTCGGCTATGTCGCAGAGCGCATCATCGAGACGCAGGAGGAGGCCGACGCGGCCCGGTACGACACGCAGTCGCGCGGCTACCGGCGCAGCGACCGGCGGCAGATAGCCGGGCGCAAGGACATCGGCGACTACGAGTGGAAAGACCGTCCGGGATCGACGCGCATGGACGGCCGGCAGATCATCAACGCCGAAGACCAGTTCCTGCTGGGGTATGCCCTGCCCCACTCGACGGGCGGCATCGGCAATACGTTCCGTTACCGGAACTGGACGCTGAACGTCTACATGGACTATGCCCTGGGACATTCGGTGCGCAACGACATGCAGATGCGCTATTTCCAGTCGACGATGGGCAACTGCAACTACAACCTGACGAACGAAGTGAAGAAATGCTGGTCGCAGCCGGGCGACGACACGCGCTACGCCCGTTTCACGGCCAACGATACGGACTGGGGCAACCGCAACTACGGGCGCACGTCCGACATATTCGTCGAGAAGGCCGACTACCTCTGCCTGCGCGATGTTTCGCTCTCGTGGTCGCTCCCGAAAGCGTGGCTGCGCAAACTGCACATAAGCCAGGTGACACTCACCGTCTCGGGCAACACGCTCTGCTACTGGACGGCCGTGCACGGGGTCTCGCCCGAGGCCGCGACCACCGGCGGCCTCTACACCGCGTCGTCGACCTACGACACCGGGTTCAGTCCCTACCCGCCGACGCGCAAAGTGCTCTTCACGGCCAAACTCACGTTCTGACACCCTACTGCCATGAAAACGAAATTCGGAAAGACTATAGCCGGAGTCGCGCTGCTGTTCTGCGCATACGGGGCGGGCGGCTGTCACGGCGACCTGGACATCATGCAGGACAACAAGCTCTCGGCCAGCAACATGTGGAAAGAGGAGAGCGACGCCACGTCGGCCACCTACGGGCTGTACGTCTACCTGCGCAGTGCGCTCAAGAGCATGAACGACGTCTACCTCTGCTGGGGCGAGCTGCGCAACGGGCTGTGGGGCCCGGGGACGCACAACACGCTCAACGGCGTCGACCAGTCGCAGGTGCGCACCAGCTCCATGAGTTCGGTCAACGAGTATGCCGACTGGACGGCGCTCTACACGACGGTCAACCAGGCAAACCTGGTCATCAGGCATGTCCCTGCGATGGGGTTGAAGGAGAAACCGCGGGCCTTCTGTCTGGGGAACGCCCACTTCATCCGCGCGTACTGCTTCTTCCAGATCGCACGCATCTGGGGCGATGCCCCGCTGCCGCTCTGGGGCTACGAATCGACCGACACGGAGCTGTTCCTCGGACGCACCCCCGTCTCGGAAGTGCTGATGCGCGTGGAACGCGACATTGCCGACGCGGAAAGGTACGTCGCCGATACGTCGGACAAGACCGTGGCCACGCCGGCCGCCGTGGCGATGCTGAAGGCCGACTATGCCCTGTGGATGTACCGTATGCAGGCCGGGGGCGAGGCTTACCTGGCGATGGCCCAAGAGGCGCTCGGGGAACTCGGCCTGTCGGACGCCCTGCTCGAGCCCGCGTATGCCGATATTTTCAGTTCGTCGAACAAATGCGGCCGCGAGGTCATTTTCGCCGTGCACCAGGATGTGTCGGAAGCCCTGAACGGCCCGGCCTACTACCTCGGTTGGAACGAGAGTTACGTCGAAGCGGCCTACCGCAACAACCCCGTCCCCACCACCGGGGGCAACCAGTGGTGGTGGTATACCGATACCTACCGGGCCCTGCTGCAGGCCGACCCCGCCGATACGCGTGCAGCGCTGACCTGCCGCACGGCCGATTACGGCACGGGCGGCCGCAGGATCGGCTGGACGGAGAAGCTGATGGGGCGCGTGGACAACGGCACACGCATCTTCGACTCGGATTTCATCCTTTACCGCTACGGCGAAGCCTTCCTGATGGCGGCCGAAGCCCGGTATTACGGGAAGGACTACGCGGGTGCGCTCGAAGCCCTGGCACCGCTGGCCACCCGGGCCTACGGGCGGAAGGATTACTACACCGACACGTCGCCCGAAGCCGTCCTGCAGGCGATCGTCGACGAATACCTCAGGGAGATGGTCGGCGAAGGCCGCACCTGGTGGATGCTCCTGCGCACGGACAAGATATGGGAGTACAGCGCCGACATCGCGGCGCAGCGCGACAAGAACCCCAACATACTGCTATGGCCCATCACGCAGGCGGCTATGAGCCGAAATTACAACCTCACGCAGACCGAAGGCTGGTATTGACCGCCCGGGACGGAACGCCGCCGTATAGGGGCGGCGACGGGGTTCCCGCAAGGCGGGAGGAGGAACCTGCGCCCGGGAGGCGACGTGCCTGCAACCGCGCCTGTGAACCGGCAAGAAAAATGCCGCGCCCTTTTCGGGGCGCGGCATCGCTTTTAGGAAGCGGGAGGGGCAGAAGCCTATGAAGTCGGTCTGGAGCTTCGAGGTGCGGTAGGTGTTGCCCATGCCGTCCTCCGCCACGATTTCGAAATCGGCGGTCTCGGGCGTTCCCGACGCCAGGTTCCCGTAATAGTAATGGTCGAGGTTCTTGCCCCAGGTCGTGCCCACGCTCTTGCTGTAATAGAGCACGTGGTAGGCATAGGCCCAGTAGTCGTAGGTCTTGACACGGGTCATGTCGCAGACTTTCGTGCCGTTCTACCAGAGCGAGACTTTCCAGTTGCCCGAGGCGTCGGAGTTCCAGACGTTGGCCACGATGCACTTCGCATCGTTCATGGCCGGGGCGTTGGCCGCCCAGCCGAAGGTGAGGCTGCCCGACTTGCCGAACACCTGCGTGGCCGAATAGGCCCGGATCTGATAGCCGGCTTCCTTGTTGGTCGACTTGTAGTACTGGTTGGCAATGGTGTTGCCCGAGATCTCGTAGACGCTGTACCCGTTCGGCGTGCCGTCGGCGCAGATGTTCGCCGTCCACCATGCACCGCAGGCGGCGCCGTGGACATGTTCGAGGATCGTCTTCCCGTTATGCTTGTGGATGTATTTCTGGTGGTAATGCGTATGGCCGATCATGATGTGCGCCTCGGAGAACCCGGACAGCAGGTCGAGCACGCCGTCGTAGTTCTCGTGGCTCTCGTCCGTCACGCTCGTACCCCCGCGGAACGGGATGTGCGCGCAGAAGATCACGAGCTTGTCCTTGTCCACGTGCGACAAGTCCTGGCGCAGCCACTCGAGCTGCCTGTCGGTGATGCCGCCCTTGTACTTTTTCTTGCCTTCGTAGAGGACGTTGTCCATCGACACGATGTGCACGTCGCCGCGGTTGAACGAATAGTTGCGCGGGCCGAACTGCGTTTCGAAATTGGCTGCGGCATTGTCATCGGAGGTCTCGGTCTGCAAATGGTCGTGGTTGCCGATGGTCTGGAAGACGGGCAGGTTGCGGTTGGCCATCGACTCCTTCATGTTGCTCCACAGGTCGGGCGTATCGAAGACGATGTCGCCGAGCGTGATGCCGTAGACCGGCGTGCCCTTGGCCTTGTAACCGTCGACCGTAGCCTCGACGTCGGGGATCGTCTCGTTGACGTAGCGGCTGATCTCGGCCGTGGTCGCACACTGCGGGTCGGCGATGCAGACCAGCGTGAAATCGCTTTCCGGGGCCGGCAGCGGCGTCAGCACGAAGTCGTGGCGGTCGGCGATGTTCTTATGGACGATCTCGGCGTAGAAGAGCGGGTAGTTGTCCGCCGACGTGTTGACGGCATACCCTGCCGGCGTACTGTAATGTACGAAGCGCGCCTTCTTGTAGCGCTCCATCTGGTAGACGCCGTTGGCATCGGTCGTGACGCAGCTGTAGCCGTCCGACACGACCACACCCGGGACGGGGTTCCCCGACGTGTCGGTCACCAGTCCGTAGAGGGTCGTATTGCCGTCGAGCTGCGTGCCGTTGACTTCGGTTTCGACACCCTCGCCGCCGTCATGCCCGCCGGACTTGTCGTTGCTGCATGCCAGCATCAGCGTCGCCGCCATACAGCATAATAACATGATTTTCGTTTTCATATCCTGAGTTTTTTATTGCTTATTTCCAGAGCGCGTTCTGTTCGAGGTTCGGGTTGCGGGTGATCGCCGTCTGGGGGATCGGACGCAGGTATTTCTTTTCGCCCCACGTGCGCTTGTACTCCCAGACGATATTCCCCGCGGCGTTGAGCGAGAAGGTCTGGTTGGCCCCCGTATTGGAAATGGCGATCGAATGTTCGGTATCCTCGCCCGGGCGGATGTAGAAGTCGGGTACGGGATCGCCGTTGTCGTCGGTGCTCTGCCCCGTGAAATCGTAGGTGTAGCCCGTGTTGCCGATCCAGATGCCCGTCCAGGGGTTGTTGTCGCTCGTGAGCAGGTCGCCCATGTGCCAGCGCATGTCGTCGTCCCAGCGCAGCCCCATTTCGAGGCAGAGCTCGATGCCGCGCTCACGGCGCACTTCGAGTATCCACTTGTCGGTCACGGTATTGAGGAAATAGGCCTCCATGTAGGGGTCGGCCTTGTCCGGGACGACCGGGGTCACGCCGGCACGGCTGCGCAGCAGCGCGATGGTCTGATCCCATACCGCGGCGTCCATTTCGCCCAGCTCGGCCTTCGCCTCGGCGTAGTTCAGCAGCACCTCGGCATAGCGGAGGATCGGCAGCGAATTCCAGCTCGCGGCCTTCGACAGCACGTTGTCGGCATCGTCGTCGATCGACCACTTGATCGGATGGTAGCCCGTACGGGTCACTTTCCAGTTGGGCGAATAGAGCCGTTCGCGGCCGCTGATCTTCATCTTGTAGGTCGGGCTGATGACCGTCTGCGCCATGCGGGCGTCACGGCCGTCGAACTCGCGGATGAAGTCGATGGTCTGGTAACCGTCGATGTCGGTGAACGGCGTGCCCCGGGTCGTGAGGTAGGTGTTCATGAACTTCTTGGTCATGGCGATCTTGGCACCGTAGGTCGGCGAATAGTAGTACCAGCTGGTCTCGTGGAACGCCGAGAGCTCCTTGCTGTACTCGCGGCCGAAGATCACCTCCTGCGTGAGCAGCCCGGCGCTGGTGAAGAGCGAGCGGTAGGCGGTCTTCACATCGCCCGTGACGAGCGAATAGGGCCCCTTGTCCATGATCTCCTTGGCGGCGGCAGCGGCCTCGCGCAGGAATTTGTTGTCGGCGTTATACTCGGCCTGCCACGGTTTGTCGGACGAGGGCTCGCGCGAGTGGTACTTGCGGAAGGTGCCTTCATAGAGGCAGACGCGCGACTTGAAGGCCAGTGCCACCCACTTGTTGATGAGAGCCGAGCCTTTCGTGAATTTGGCGTCGGAGAGGCAGTAGGTGCTTGCGAAGGTGAGGTCTTCCAGCACTTTGTCCATGACGTACTCGCGGCTGTCGCGGGGTTTCATCATCGCTTCCTTGTCGCTGGCCGCGATCGTGAAGTCGTACCAGGGCACGGCGCCGAAGGTCTGCACCTTGTCGTAGTAGAACCAGGCGCGCCAGAAACGGGCGACGCCCTCGTAGTGGTTGTAGATCTCGTCGCTCACACGCCCCCTGCACTTGTGCATGTTGTCGAGCATGTAGTTCACGCGGCGAAGGTTCGTCCAGTTGCTCTCAGCCCATCCGGTCTGGTTGTCGGGCGAGACGTTGCCGTCGGGGCGCAGCAGGTCGGTCGGGATGTCCACGGCGCAGTAGTCGGCATAGATGTCGCCGCGCGTAATGGTTCCGTCGCCGGGGATCATCTTCTGGATGAAACCGTTGGCATAGAGTTCCAGGTCGGTTTCCGATTTCCAGAACTCGTCGCTGCCGATCTGGTCGTAGGTGTCGCGCGTCAGGAAATCCTCGCAGGAGGCCATTCCTGCGGCAGCGAGGGTCGTCAGCGTATATAGCAGTATCTTTCTCATGGTTGCTGTCGGTTAAAATGTTACGTTTATACCCAGGGTCACGGTCTTGAGCATCGGGTAGGAATAGCCGTTACCCGTACCGTTCAGGCCCGAAGTGGTCGAGGCCGCGAAATCGGAGTCGCCGCTGGTGATGACTTCGGGGTCGAACATGTCCGTGTGCTTGAACATCGGCGAGTGGGTGAAGAGGTTCTCGCCCGACAGGTAGACCTTCAGCCCTTCGAGGCGCAGCTTCTTGCAGATGTGCTTGGGGAAGGTGTAGTCGACGGTGATGTTCTTCAGTCGGATGTACGAAGCGTCCTGCAGGTAGTGGTCGTTCTCCCACGTCAGCGGGCCGTCGTTGCGGTTGGCGGCGAGCGATACCATGCGTGTCCAGTAGGGGTTCTTGTCCATGTTGGTGACACGCCAGTTGTCGGTGCTCTTGTCGATCTTAACCACGTTGTCGCCCGTCTGCGTCTTCATCAGCGAGTTGTAGGCGCGGTTCCATTTGCCCCAGAAGAATCCGGACTCCGTCCACGGGTACCAGTCGCGCTTGCCCACGCCCTGCCACAGCATCGAAAGCCCGATGCCGTTCCAGTTCAGCGACATGTTGATGCTGTACTGGTAGCGCGGCGACTGGTTGCCGATGATCTCCAGGTCGCCGTGGTTGGACAGCGTGCGGTTGCCCTTGGTCATGATGCCGTCGCCGTCCACGTCGACGAAGCGCAGGTCGCCGGCATAGGCGCGGAACATCTCGCCGTTCTTGAAGAAGTTGTAGGCCGGGCCGTTCAGGGCGTCGGCGTTGCTGGCGTAGATGCCCGCCGTGCGGAAACCCCATATCTCGCCGATCTCCATGCCCTTGTAGTAGGTCGTCAGGTCGCCCGTTTCGTTATAGTAGTCGGTGATCCAGCTGCGGCTGTCCCACAGCATACCCTTGATGCTGTAATTGAACGACTTGCCGCCCAGGTTGAACGAGTCGCGCCACGAAAGGCTCAGCTCCCATCCCTTGGTCTTGAGGCTGGCGTAGTTGCCGTAGGGCGCGGCGCTTCCGAGTACCTGCGGGAGGTTCGGGCCGACGGTGTAGAGGTCGGTCGTATTGCGGCGGTAGTAGTCGCCGGTGAACGAAAGCCGGTTGTGGAACAGGTCGAGGTCGAGGCCGATGTTGTAGGTGGTGACCTTTTCCCAGGTGATGTCGTCGGGGATCAGACTGGGCACCGACGTGTAAGGTACGTTCTGGCCGTTGATGATGACCGACGACTTGGCGATCGAGGCGCTGCCCGAAGCGGTCATGGTCTCGAGGTACTGGTAGGGGTCGATGTTGGCATTGCCGAGCGAACCGATGCTGGCGCGAACCTTGAAGTTGTCCAGCCACCCTTCGACGTGCGGTTTGAGCCAGGGCTCTTCGGAGAGGCGCCATCCGACCGATGCCGAGGGGAAGAAGCCCCACTGCGAACTGGACGGGAATTTCGACGACCCGTCGTAGCGGGCGCTCACTTCGGCCAGGTAACGGCCTGCATAGGCGTAGTTGACGCGGCCGAAGAATCCGACCAGCCCCCACGTGTAGCCGCCCGAGGTGGTCGAGTAATACTCGCCGTCCATGAGCGTGAAGCTCGGCTTCGAGGGATAGAGGTTACCCTGGCGGTAGGTCTTCTGCGTGCGGTAGTCGTAGTCCTCGAGGTTCCATCCGGCGACCACGTTCAGGTCGTGATCCGAACCCAGCTTGGGCGTGACCGTGCCGACGATGTTCGTCGAGATGTAGTCCGAGCGGTACGTCCAGTTTTCGAGCGACGAGAAACTGTTGTCCTGCCCCGAAACGTTCACGCCGGTGTAGTAGGTGTAGAGGTTCTCCATGCGGTCGCGCGACCAGCGGGAGCCCTTGTAGGTCACGTCGGCCGAGACCTTGAAGACGTCGGGGACGAATTCGAAGTTGAACGTCGTGGTGTTGGCCACTTCGAGCTTGTTGTTCTCCTGCCACGAGGTGCCCTCGGCGAAGGCCGCATAACCGGTCTTGGCCGCGGTCTGCGTCCAGGTGCCGTCGGGGTTCTTCAGCAGGGCGAACGGGAAGGCGAACATGTCGATCTGGCGCGAGATCACCTGCTGGCCGTAGTGCACCATGGGCTGGTGGTACTTGCTGCTCATCAGGCTGGTATTGTTGTCCAGCGTCAGCCACGGGCGGATGCGGATCGAGCCCTTGGCACGGAGGTTATACTTCTTGTAGGTCTCCTCGCCCACCTTGTAGATGCCGTCCTGGTTGTAGTAACGGCCCGAAATGTAGTAACTGACCCCTTCGCGGCCGCCCTGGATGCTGACGGCGTGGGTGGTCGAATAGTTCACCGACTTGTAGATCTCCTTGAGCCAGTTGGTCTCGCCGTAGTAGTTGTAGTTGCCGTTGGCGTCGATGTCGTAGTTGTCCATCGTCGGATCGGCACGGCGGCGTTTGAGCTCCTCGAACCAGGCGTTCGAATAGGGCATGTAGTTGTTGAAGAGCGACGGTACGGTCGCCGTCGGCGAGGAGTTGAGATACGACTCGCGGAAGGCATCGACCCACTGCACGGGGTCGGTGACCACGTTGTCCTCCCAGATCACCGTACGGCGGTGCAGCGACACGGAGCCGTTGTAACTCACGCGCACCTTGCCCTTCTCGGGATCCTTGGTCGTGATGAGAATCACGCCGAATGCGCCGCGGGCGCCGTATACTGCGGCCGACGAAGCGTCCTTGAGCACCGAGATCGAGGCGATGTCGTCGGGGTTCACCGAACCCATGTCGCCTTCGGCACCGTCGATGAGCACCAGCGCGCCGCCGCCCTGTCCGAGTTTGTTGGTCTTTTCACCGCCGCTCACACGGGCCTTGAACGTGTTGTTCACGCCGCGGATGGTGACTTCGCCGGCATGGTCGGCCTTACCGTCGACCTGCACGATGTTCAGGCCGGGGATCTGGCCCTGCAACGAACGGGTGATGTTGGCATTGGGCCGGTTTTCGACCGCGTCGCCCGAAAGGTTCTCGACCGCGCCCACGATATTGCGTTTCTTGAGCGTGCCGTAGCCTACGACGACTACTTCGTCCATCACCAGCTCGTCCTCCTGCATCGTGACGTCGATCTGCGTGCGGCGCCCTACCACCTCCTCATGGGGGCGGTAGCCGATATACGAGAAGAGCAGCGTGGCGTTCCCGTCGGCCGGGATCGCATAGCCGCCGTCGACACCCGTCGAGACGCCGACCAGCGTCCCCTTGATAGTGACCGTCACGCCGATCATCGGGTTGCCCGCAGCGTCGCGGACGACCCCTTTCACCTCCGATTTGGCGGCGGCACTGGCTGCCGGAACGGGGCGCGTGCTGCGCGTCAGCACGACCACTTTGTCAACCACCCGGTAGTCGATGCCGCGAGGCGTGAATACGGCGGCAAGGATGGCCTCGATGGTGGCACCCTTCTCCGAGACCTCCAGGTTCTCCATCGGATAGCCGGCCAGTGCCGTTTCGTAGGAGAAGGCGATGCCCACTTGTTGCGTAATAGCATCGGCAACGGCCTTGAGCGTCGTCCGCGAGTAGGATAAATTCAGGTCATACCCCTGCCCTTGCGCACCGGGGAGCGATCCTTGGGCGGCATAGCAGCCGAAAGCCCCCGCGCAGAGCACCATGACCAGACATAGTCCTTTATGGAATAATTTCTTCATAGTTTCAATTCGGTTAATTGGTTATTTCCCGCTGCCGCGTGCAAAGCACGTCCGCAGCCGCGCCGTGCAGGCGGGCTCCGGGGAAATTCGTTCCGATACGGCAGACAGAACCTTGCAAGTCATCCGTCGTCCGATAAAAAACCGTGTAGTGCTGGTGTAGGGGGATTAGTCAGGCATCGTCGAAGTTGTTTTAAAGTTTCCGGTTAATAATCGTTTCTTTAGTTTACACTGGGTCGGTTGCGGCCGGCGTTTTCCGTCCGGTCTGCATTAGATACAAGCGACCGGGGCAAACTACCCAATGCCGGAAGCTTTTTTCACAAAATTGCAATGCAAATTTTTATACCTATATATTACAGATATTTTATTTTTCGGTTTTTCGCCGCAAGGTTCGTAAAATTTTAAACATTTTTCTTACGAATCCCGGAAAATTGCTATATTTGCAGTGCAAGTCATTCGATATCGTTAGAAACCGTGTAGGAAATTGACATCCGGCAGTGTATCCGGAGTCGGTTTCTGATTTTTTTTTATCGGTTTTACAAACAAACTAACGATCCAATCATGATGAAATTTATTCATAAACTGACGATAGTTCTCGCGTTGGGCGGGATCTGCGGTCTTGCCGCGTGCAGCGACGACGACCAGGGGTTCCTCAAACGCAACCTGCGCGAGATGAGTTTCCCGTACGTCGAATCGAGCGATACGTTCACGATCCGCGCCACGGGGGACTGGCAAATCAGCGACACCCCCGACAGCCGCGAGTGGACGAACGCCTACGGCTGGGTGCATGTCGACCAGCTCTCGGGCAAGGGAGACCCCGGCACCTACCAGAAGGTGACGGTCACCTGCGACCAGAACACCTCCGAGGAGCGTAACGCCACCATCTACCTGCACGGCTGCGGCGAAGAGAACGTCGCCATCGCCATCAGGCAGGACAACGGTATCTTCGAGTGGAAACCCTTCGACAACGGACAGCAGTTCGACGTCTCGGGTATGCTCAAACTCAACGCGGAAGCCGGGGCCAAGCTCCGCATCCCCTACATCAAGGCGCTCGGCACGGAAAAATACACCGTCACGGTGACGCAGACCGGCGGCGAGGGGATCACGGCCGCCAGCGGCAGCTATTCGATCTCGGCGGCCGGCAACGGTTACATCGAAGTACCCCTGACGGGCACCGCCACCCGCCAGGGCATCGTGACCTTCGCCGTGAAGGCTATGGACGAGGCCGGCGCGGAAAAGGACTTCGGCTCCGTTTCGACCATCGTCCGCGCCGGGTTCGACGCCCAGGGCGAGGAGCTTCCCCTGCTGACGCAGAACTTCGGCAAATTCCCCTGGGGCGGCGACTGCATCGGCCAGAAGGCGGGTGTCACGACGGCCGACAAGACCGTGGCCAACCTGAGCCTCGACAACGAGACGGTGAGCGTTACGGCGGGCACCAACGCCAGCATCGGCGGCATCACCTCGACCGTACGCAACGGCAACGCGGCGTTCTACCGCGCCATCGGCATGGAGGGGTGGACAGGCTACCTGAACTACATGTGTCCGGGCTACATCCAGTTGGGCGCCGCGAGCGACAATGCCGACGGGCAGCCGGGCAACCTCATCTCCCCGGTGCTGAACATCCCCGCGGGCTACGACCTGCTGCTGACCTGCAAGGTCGCCATCTGGGCCGCAGCCCCCGACCAGGGCATGGTGGGCATCTGCGAGAAGAACGACGGGTTCTGGATCCCGAAGGGCACGCTGGACAAGATCGTAGCTTCGACCAAGAGCTACGTTTCGCTCGACATCCCCGCCTACACGTGGGTCGAGGTCACGGCCGTCATCCCCAATCCCGGCGCGAAAGCCAATCCGGCATTCTTCATCTCCACGGCCGACAGCTGGTTCTCGGGCTCCTCGGTGAAGGCGGGCCGCTGGTACATCGACGACATCAGGCTCGTATACTAAAACCGGACAACTACCATGAAAAAAAGCATTTTATATATTCTGTTCGCCCTCTTCTCGCTATCGGCCGCAGTCTCGCTGACGGCCTGCAAGGACGACGGCGTGGAAATATCGGGGGCCAACAAGTCCAAGACCCCGAAGAACGTGAAACTGCTCGAATACGGGGCCACGTCGCTTACGATCTGCTGGGATTTCATCCGCGGCGCGACGTCGTACACCGTACAGCTCGTCGACGGGGATATGAACCCCGTCAGCGAAGCGCTCTGCAAGACCACGGACGCAATCGACTACCATGAATTCACCGACCTGGCGACCGACCGGATATACTACGGCCGCGTCAGGGCCAACTACCCCTACTCCTCCACTTCGGACTGGGTATACGTCACGGCAAACGAGCAGCCGGCCATGCTGATGGCCTCGGTGGGTATCCTCGAACTCGACCCGAAGCTCACGCTCAATGCCGCGACGGGGTCGACGCTCACCTACGAGTGGTCGTATACCGAAGATGCGGCGACCGACGCCACGCGCCTCTACAACATCGAACTGTTCCGTGACGAGGCGTGCAGCGAACTGCATGTCAGCTGGCTGGCCGACGGCAAACTCGCGTCGGACAAAGGCATCTTCACCGCCCTGGCGGGTTATCCCGTCGTGCGGTTCACCTTCTCGGGGCTCGATCCCGAAACGACCTACTACGCCCGGGTTACCAATGCCAGCTTCGGCAACATCATGACCCCCGTCGTCGCCGGAACCACGGCCAAGGCCGGGCCCGAAGCCTCGCCGAACAACCCGGCACAGGCCGGAGATATCGTGTTGGCGCAGGATTTCGCGGCATTCATCCACGGCGGCGACATCGTCCGCTCGGCGGCAGGTTACAACGCCGTATCGGGTACCGAGTA
>ERZ779843.2849-NODE-2849-length-15720-cov-2.501181_pt1 | contig 15720 bp, 8 predicted proteins | sample MGYA00511560_ERZ779843 | MGnify/ENA primary metagenome ERZ779843 (study PRJEB29588, sample SAMEA2158062) | human gut metagenome | biome: human gut; feature: human-associated habitat; material: faeces | place: Denmark | collected 2008/2010 ... | reverse complement strand
AAACACTGCAAAATATTCCCTATCTCCAAAACAAGATTGAGGAAGCTTTCATACGTCATAAACTTTTTAGATTGCACACCGCTATTCTCAACCGTCAAGCACATCGAACTATCGCCTGTCCCAAGCGTATACCACATCTCAAAGTCAGCAGAGAAAAGCAAATTCATCATTGCTTCTCCTTCTACAGACAGCATGTAGAAGATATCAAAATCGTTTGTAGTCAGAACCATATCGGTCTCTGCTTCACCATGGGTAATAGCGGAGGTAGAAGCGTCAGAGTCTAAGAGCATAGTGTTCTTAAATTTCTCTAACGCTTCTTTCAAAGTAGACGCTGGAGCTGTCCTTAGCTCCATTTCCGTTGATCCAGACCCAAGAGATTTTGCGATATCGTACTTCAGTGTGTTTGTCAAAAGCTGTGTGACATTTTGGAATGTGTTAAAGCTTTCTTCACCAATATTGGCTTTGCCTGTAGTTAAAACCAGCTCTGTTGAACCGCCAGTTGGTTTTGCTGCGAACAACTCAAGTTCTGCACCAAGTTCCATCCCGCTTGAAAAGATATTGAAGACTCGTTCTAACAAATTATCAATTTCTGATACAAGCTTCGTATCCGTATCGCCAACAATAAACTTTTGCAAATATAGATAGTTCACCATTGCGTCAAGATACATGCGGTTGTAAATCACGAGGCCGTCACGATATGGCAAATTCCTAATAATCAGGTCAAATTCAGTTAGTCTTTTTCGGAGATAAATGTTGTATGTTTGCGCCATCTCTCCACCGCCTAACTAATCGTAATTAAGCTGGGTTGCTCAAAGTCAAAGTCAGGCTGTTTGCCTTAATCGTTACGATAGTTGCGGCCTCAACATTACGAGGGGTGGATAGGGTGTCATACATAAGTAGATTTCCGGCCTCCAGCGCATCATAAATAACAAAGTGGGACATTGTACCCCAGTTTGCAGTTGACTCATCAAAAGAAATGGCCTGCTCATTTGTAATTACACCATCTGCCGGCTCACTCAAATTCTCAAGCTTCACTCTTTTATATCCAGAGTTTGAAAGAGGCTCTGTGACATTACCGCCACTGATATTTGGAGCGGTAGAACTTAGGCCAATGTAATACTCGCTTGGAAGTGCAGGAGTTTCCTTTGTCTTAAACAAATTTCCCATCACTTGATTCAGAAAGTATGTAGTATTCATTTCATATCCTCCTCACAAATAGATTAACTTATTCCTAATGAAATTAACGAATCACCTTTTTATCAATGTTATTAGTGATTCCCAAAATACCCTGGCTTGGGATATCCGTTTCCCCAGACATGTCTTGGATCGTAATCTGGTAGATGTACTTCCCGTACAAATCGACGGTCTCTTTTGGGAGCAGTGTAACGGCAAGAATGCTTTCAATTCCATCATCATCGGCTATAACACTCATTGCTTTTGATAGCACTGGTGCTCCTGTTCGATTTACCGAATACACAATTGAAAATGTCGCTTTTGCGCCAGAGGCATTAAAAACTCTGCCTGTGTCCGTAAACAAATGAAAGCGCAGATCGTGTGTCTCCCCGCCAACAAATGAAATTTCAGGCAGATTATAAACTTTACTAATCATTTTGCTTATCCTCCTACGCTAACCGGGAATTCACATGTGATTTCAAGCTTACAATCGCCAACAACTTCTAATGAATTGTCTCCGCAAATAAGTTTGAAAAATTCAAAATTAAAATATGGATATAAATTTATATCCATATTATTTGTGATAACCCCATTTTCATTATCCACTTCTATTTCCAAGAAATAGGATTGAGGGAGTCCCGTAAATTCAAAAGTTCTATCATTGTCTGAATGGTTAATAATTTTGATACTATCTGTACCATTCGTTGTGATTTTGAGCTTTGGTTGATATCCTCCCCTATAACTACCAAGATTCCTAAGCAAAATATTGGTGTTGCCCTGGCATGTATAGGAGTATGTCACTGGATACTGATATGCAAACGGGGAATCACATCTCACAGTGCAAGAAAAAGCAATGGGCAGATTCCCGATCTCCACCATCTCTAATTCTTCGATGATGCAGCGATAGCGAACCTGCTCCATGTCATCCTGTTCAATTTCAAGCCATTTGTATCCATCCAATGGCGATAACCATGAACTGATTGCCTCTCTATCCCAAGCGTCAAAAAATCCTCCACTGTTTGCAAGTTCTTTGTCTGCTCCAAAAACCATATTAAATGAAAGCGGTTCGTTTTGTGTAACACCATAAAACAACGGACGGTATCTGCTCGAAACTCTATCTTCGGAAATATCAGATGCTACAGAGAACTTGGCCTCCCCAGGTGTAACACCATTTACCTCATAGAGTCTTAGGCCAAACTCTGTACATGGTATCCCATCATATACGAAATAATCACCCCAAAAAGCCATAGCACCACCTCCTGAGGATATATGTTATTCTTTTTCTTCTCCCTCAATATCTTCCTTATTGAGTGTCGCCTCAATGTCCATCTTCTGAAGATCTACAATGACACTCTCCAGAAGGTCGATAACCCCGCCCATGTTCAATAAATTTTGCTTCTGTTTAACCTCGATATTATTTAAGACGCGGACAGCAGCATCAATTTTCTTAATGATTTCTTTCATACGACCTCCATATTATTTTGCAAGTAAATCTTCAATGACGCTTCCCAAATTCACATAATCTCCATTCACCATGATATGAACATCGTCTGGAATCCAGATACCATTCCCGGCTCTAAGCGCCATACCTTCATCTGCGACAATCGCAATTCCTCTTGTAGACTCAATGTACACCAAGTCCGTCCTGCTCACACCGTCGCTACCATATCCATCATAGATAACTCCATAATCGCCAAACAAAAAGTCGCAACCCTGAATCGTTCCGCCCTGAATATATGCGCCTTTAATATTAGGAGCTGACACAAGCTCGTCTGTAATCACTGTGGACGAAATATTTCTAATTTCTCTTTCAGTCCACATATTCTCTGAAAGCCAATCAATCTCTTCATATACGCCGTCGAGCTGCGTATTGATTCGCGTTAGGCGGTAATCCATATCGTCTTCCAGGTTTGAAATCTGCGGATTAGTTCCAAGCTGCGTGACCGTATTCCAGTTAATACGAGATCCAGATCCAAGTGTAATATTTCCATCCATTGTAATATTGCCAGCGCTATCAATGACAAGAGTATTCTTGCTGCCATTGCTGATAGTAAGCCCTCTTAGCTCCAAGTATGTAGGAGAGAATTTATAGCTTGAAGTCAGCATACTTCTGCCATTCAAATCCTGGTAATCAGAAGCCTGCACAACACCTTTGAAATGGCCACTTGCAGCAACAAGCTCACCGCTGAACTTTCCATCGCACCCCTCAAGTGTTCCTTTGATATGAACATTTCCATTGATATCTACCCAGAAGCTTGCATTATCTTCATCAATTGTATACTCGTCTCCTGAGTACAGTGGGTACTTGCCAATCGCAAATCCTGAATATGGGTTTAGAGTGATCTGCACTTGATTACCATTATAAATATCAAAAATAGCATTGTGCAAAGACGCACCGCTCCCGTCCACGCGGAACACAGAAATGTCGCCGTCTTTTTTAGCGCTTTCGATAATAAGACTACTTCCGGCCAGCAATTTTCCAATCAGACTATCTGCAATAACACCGCTCATAATCCCACCGTCTTCTGTTTTCATTTGACCAATAGCGAGATTGGCGGTTGCCCAGTTATCTGTTGTAAACATAATTTGGCCGTTATTCATCCAGATCTCATAAGGCTCATATTCTTCTGGATTATCCTCTTTCCTTTTACGCAGCCGTAGGCCAGATTCGCTCCATGAAATATCTTGACCAGAAGAAGACAGGATGTTATTCTTGGCAATATCAAGCGCCTCTTTTGTAAACCTGCTTAGGCTTGTTTCTGCGCCGCTATTTACAAATTGGCTATATGTCCATTTCCCACTATCTAATGTTTTACCTGCGGTATTACTGTCTTCAATCAGATCGATGTAGTTAAACCCATCCCCGTTTGCATAATACTTACTTGACAGCTCAACCTCAAAACCCGTCAAATCTTCAAACGGGATTCTTACAGAAATCAAATATGGACGCATGACCTCTCCACTTGATTTCTGCCAGTACAATCTACTGCCTAAGATAAGATTATTTTTGAATGGTTCAAACTCTGACATCGCAAGAAAATTCGCCAGATCCAGACTGCATGTGTAGGACGGGTAAGACACTCTTTCCATCAGTTCCATACCGTAGTCCAGCAAATCCCATTCAACAGCCCGTTTCTCATATTCCGTTGTGCTTCGAGTGAAGTATAGATCCGCATCGCCAATCTTAAAGGAGATAGTGCTTCCCTCTTCGATTGCGCCGCCGACACTGGAATCTGGTACGACATTTGATGTAACAGTGCTACCAGTTCCTGCAACAGAGACACAACCGCTTGGGAATGTTTCTCCATTCAATGTACCAGCTGACAGTCTTGCAGTGAAAAGTAGATCATGGGTTTCATCAAAATCAAGTGACGCTCGAATGATATCCGCATTCAATACAAATCCAGAAGTCGAGCATCCGATCTTACCTCCGACAATAGAGTAAATATCTTTTCCAGCTTCATTTGTTACCTTAGTAACTGTAGCGTCCATGATATTGAAGATTGAACCAGTCGCAGGAATGCTTTCTCCCGCGCTATCAAATGAATCGACTTCAATGGCGACAAAGGAGTCTTCAGAAATAGAATCCTCTTTCAAGTAACGATCAATGATTTTATACTCGTCTTCTGTGAAAAATGCACTCAGTTTTGTCTTTTCATTGATAGCCTGCATCTTTTCATCAAGCTCGTCTACCTCTGCCTGAATATCTTCAAGCTTATTCTGTTTTGCAGTAATTTCACTCTTCTTAGCGGAGATATCCTGATTTACCTTGTTCAGATCACTTTGACTTTTCAATCCTTGAGCAATTGCTTGGATTGTTGTTGCCTGGATATTCTCAAGACTTTTCAGCTCTCCTTCAAGCGTCGTGATAGCAGCCTGTTCCGTGAGTAGTTGAGCAGTCTTCAACGCCTCTTCTACAGTAAGATTGAAATAAGACCTTTGATATGATTGAAATGTCTCTTTCCAATCGTTATACTTGTTGATAATATCCTGTGAGAAGTAATCATGCGTCATAAAATAATCCAGGTTAATTAAGCTTGTTGTACCCATTGGATTGACGCTTCTAATATCAACATTGTCCGCTCCATACACGCTCAGCTGCGTAACAATACTTTCTGTGTCTTCCTCAACAGAGACCTCTTTAATGAGATTGTCCATTGAAAATAGCACTGGTGTTGTCTCTGGCTCATTCGCAATATCACGAACATAAATCAGACGATTATATGTATCAAAATCAAATACACAACCATAAGATTCTTGCAAGTCTGACTTAATGAAATTATATATATTCTGGTCTCCGCTATCGTCAAATGTACGGTATTTATCAATCAAAGTTGCATCTACTTGACCAATTTTCCACGATGGCATAAGATCAAGTATCATTCCAATAATCGTATCATTTGGCGCAATCGGGTTCCATAGGTTATATGTGCCGGCTGTAAGTACAAGTTTCTTGAAAGTGAACTCATACTCCAAAGAATAAGCGGTACAGCTCTTAACCTCTCGAACTCCATCGCTCTCTGTTTTAGGATCTACCAGAAGGAATCTTCCGTAGTCCTTTAGATCAATGATTCTCATTCCAACTACTTTTTCGTAGTTTGGAGTTTGTTTGCCGTCCACATAACCAGGAAGCTCAAACGATAGCGTTGACACCTCGTTATAGCAAAGATCTGCTTCCACATTAAAAGCATACTTCAGCACACCAATCGGTGCATCATCCATGTTTTGCAAAATAAGTAGAGGCTGCTCTTTTACATTAACCTTTGCAAAATCAACAACCATGTCTAAAGCCTCCTTCTTTTATAAAATAAGCGGCCACCAATTACGGTGGCCGCATTAACTTATCGGAGCATGTGACTTCCAATACTATTCTTCATGCCCTTTCGCTTTGCAGCGGTCATAAGCTTATCAATAGTGCGATCAGAATAATATTCTGCAAGCTCCCTTGCCGATTTCTCATCCGCATTCTTAACCTCGAAGTGGTTTTCAATACGAATCTCTCCCATAGAATTATCTGTGTTCTCATTGTTGGTTACAGACTGAATTGCAGCCGCCGTGGTATCCTTTGCTGTTGCAAGGCTACGCACAACAGAATCTACAACACCAGTAATCGTATCTCCAATTTGACTAAACAGATTTTTATATTGCTTGCTGGTAAATACAGCCTCTCCCTTTTGCAACTTGGCAAAAACCTCATTGCTCTTTAATGAGTCCTCTCCGACAATTCCTCCGTCGTGATAAATATACTGTCTATATTTTTGGAACAGCTGTTCACCGCCAACACGGTCTACATACCACACGCCGTCATCACCACGGACAGCGTTAATGCCATACGGGGCAAGCAGTCTGCCAAGCCGTAGGTTTTCATCAGCGAGGCGCTGTTTCTCTTCATCAGATGCAGATCCCCATGCTTGACCATTGGCGTACATCTCAGACATAATGGCACTGATTTCAGCATCTTCCTGCTGCTGATCCAGAATACCTTGCTGCTCATTGGCGATATCATTATTGATACCATTGAGAGCGGATACAATATCTCCATACTCTTGAGCCGCCTGCATAGCAGTCTGCCAAGCAGATGTAATTGAATCCTCCCCATCGATCATATCTCCATACTGTCTATTCCAAGCAATCAAATCTTGGTATAGCTGATCCCAGTCCGCATTGATACGGTCAATAGCGGCTCTATACACCTCTTCCTCAGTGTCAACGCTGGCCTCTACCTTGGCGATTTCGTTGTCCTTGGTTTCTTCAAACTTGTCAGCTTCCTTATCCAAAGCATCGACCTGCGCATCATACGCATAGTCCGCCTGGTAATCAGCGAGATCATTTTGAAGTTCGGCAAGCTCCTGTTCCAACTGCTGCCGCTCTGCATTAGCCTCACGACTATCATCGCGGCTCAGCTGATTGATCTTTCCCTGTACCTTTGCAATTTCGGCAACGCGCTCAGCAACTTCGCGCTCATAATCCTCTTCGTCTCTGGCTACTTCAAGAGACTCCTTCTTCAAATCAATGATTTTCTGGTAGTCATCAATCTGTTCTTCCAGAGCGTCGATTTTATCTTCGGCCTCCTGACGCACCAGCTCCATTGTCTTTTCAATGATTTCTGTAATAGCGTCTTTCTGCTCATTATAAATATCGAGTTGAGTTTCGCGCAAAAGTTCTGTGTACTCCCGTAGAGTTAGAACGCCCTGTTCAAGCAACCGATTCAGCGCAGCAATCTTCTGTCTTAGGTAATCTACTTTGGTGAAATCAAACCGATCCCAAAGATCAAAATCGTCCGCGTATTCGATGAACTCATCAAACGGTTCAAGGACATTATCAACAATAGACTCGTTGATTTCCTTGATATCGTCCTCTGCGTCCCACCATGCGTCAATACACTCCTGAATTGCCTCATCGTTCTCGTCCACACCAAGCGCTCTTAACCGCTGCGCTTCCTCATGGGCAAGCTCCTGGATTCTCAGTTGCTCTTGACGCTGCCGTTCCAGATTGGTAGCCATATCACGATAGTTTTTGCTATCGTTTAGGCCATCATACTGGTGCTGCAAAAGTTCAATGGTATTTTCGTGCGCCTCAACAGCATCTGTATAAATACCATGTAGAATATCGTCAATCTCATCCTGGTACTCCCACCACTGTTCTCCAAGCTCCTGAATGTAATCGTTATTCTCATCCAGTCCCATTGCGCGGTATTTTTCCGCATACTGGTGAACAGTGTCTTGCATCTTCCTATAGATAGCAATAATTTCTTCTGGAGTTCCATCATTTCTTTCAAGCGTAAAGATGTCGTGCTCATAATTACCCAGGATTTCGTCAAGCTCATCCTGGATTTCTTTTATGGTATCCTCCATCTCTTCAGCAAGCTCTTCGTCATCAACCTCAGCCTTAACATCTACCGTGGCAGTTGTCGTGGGAGAAGTATACGGAGTGCCCGTAGAGCCGTCCTTGTCAACCTCGACACGCAAACCGCTTGTTGTGATTCTTCCAGACGCATATGCTGGAATTGTACCAGTGATACGCTTTCCAGAACGACTTAAAATCCGTTTGGTTTCATCCGCCGTATAAACTTGGTCTCCCTGGTTCAAATAGGCAATTTCCGGCCCGTTTGTTCCAGCGAGATATGCTCCATCCTTCGATACAACAAGCTCTGGCTTTGGAGAACCGTTGGGTGAATACTCGTCTCCAAGCAAAGCATTGCCAGCCGGCGCATTAGAAGTGCCTTTTGCAAAGCCAAGCAGATTACCAATACTGTCAATAAGACCACCTTTACGCTGTACATTATAATATACAGTGGCAGTTCTACCATTTACACTATCAATAGCCGTACCAATGCTATAAACTTTTGTTGCAGCATCTTGTGCGGCTGATCCAATGTCATCAATTTCTGACTCTGCGTTGCTCGTAGTAGAGTCATTTACATCGTCAATTGCAGTTTCAACACCATTGATTGATGTTGTAACATTGGTAAATGTAATCGTATCGATATAATCAAGCGCGTCACTTACACTCTGCACTTGACCATCAGCATTTGCCAGTGAAATGCCGTCTGCTTCGCCAAGTTTGGTAATAAGCCCTTCTGCTTCTTCCTTGGTATAACCAATGTTGGCAAGAAGATCTCCAAGCCCTTCATAATTAACCGTGATTGTATAATCATCACTGGTAGCAAGGCCAAGATTTTGAAGGCTTGTCGTTACAGAGTCAATATCACCAGATACACTAAATAGCTGTACGCCATCAAGCCCTTGTAGAGCAGACAAAACATCATAAATTTCTTTATCTGTTTTGCCAAGCGTCATCAGCTGCTCTGTCAAGCGGTCTACATTGATAGCCTTGCCAGCAGCAGTTTCAGCAGAGAGGCCAATTTCGTCAATAACCTCTGATACCTCAGTGAGGTCGTAAAAGTCAATGTCGCCCCACATAGATAGAGCCTCGAAACAGGCGATAACCGCCTCTTCCGTGATACCCATCTTTTCTGCAATCTCGTCAAGATTTTCAGGATCAACATCAAAACTGAATGCACCAGTTGCATCCTTGCTGATCTCGATTAGGTCTTCGCCCTCATCATTGACCAACTGGCCGGCCTGAGCCATATCGTAAAGTCTCTGGATAAATCCAGCACCAGCGCTATCCGCATCCTCAAAGACGCTCTTATTACGCTGCATAGCATCGTAGATCTCATCCAGTCCGTCACTCCAGCCCCATGTATTAAGCTGCTCACTGCCAAACAGGAATTCAGCAGCAGCCCAGAAAGCATTTGAGTTTGTAGTACCAGCCTCAAATTGGGCGTTCAGCTCTTCAAATGCCTCTGCATAAGAACGGAAATCGGTATCCTTTTCCTCTACAGCCATGGCCGCATCATAGCGCGACTTTGCATCTGTTACCTGGTCAAACTTATCGACCATACCATCAAGGGCATCATTGAGCTTTAGAGCCTCAGCCGTAACAAGAGAAACGCCGTCTCCGCCCTCTGCCATATTCTGAAGAATCTTGGAGAGGAATTGAGCATTCATTCCGTCCTCTTCCAAAATGCCAGCCAACACACTGCTTTCAGAAGCGAGTTCTTCAATATTCTGTGGAGTAATACCGTCCACTGCTTGAGACATAGCGATAAGCTCTTCCTTGGTATCTGAGAAGTCCTCAGAGTCCCACATACCACGGATACGGCTCTGCAATGCCTCTGCATTTCTGGCCGCTACAGCCTGCTCACTATTGTACTCTTCAATTGCAGCAGTGATATCTTCCCAGGTTGTCGCACCTTCGTTGATAACTGCATTGTAGGCAATTTCAAAATCTTCGTCGGATAGAGCTTCAAGTTTGTCTTTTACATTTTCGACCTCTGCGCTCCAAGACTCCATCGCGTGGAAATGTGCAGATGTTCCAGGAGTAAGCTCTTCATATGTTTTAGGAACAAGCTTTTCAGCAATCTCACGCATTTTATCGTTGACTGCCTCAGCAGACGCTTCGCGCTCTTGTAGTTCCGCCAGGAGACCAGAATATCTATCGTCCGACCCAAGTACATTATCCGCCAGCTGCTCAGCAGTATATGTGCCATCCTCATCAAATCCAGATGTATTCTGGATGTTTTGGATCATCTGCTCTCTGAATTGCTTAAACTCGTCTACTGTAGCGGGCTGGTCAAGAGCTTGTGCAGCAAGCAAAGCGTCTTGAGCAATCATTTGATTGGTATTATCAATCTGTTCGATTGCTTCTTGAAGTGCAGACTCATATTCGTTGTAAGCATCTGCAAGCACAGTAAAAACAGGATTATCAGTGCCAAACTCATCCCTTACAGCATTCATAGTATCTCTTAGATACTCATAGTTTGCCATTAGGTCTGAAAATTCTACATCTTCTAATCCCCCGTCTGTGCTATAAACGCTTGGAAGAAAGATTGTTCCGCCACCATTTGAACCAGTGTTGTCGATCCCCTCATACCCAAGAGATTCAAGATAGGCCATTGCTTCTCCAGCAGCTTCACCCGTTGCAGAATAAAAGCTGTGTGAGTTGAAATATCCATCAAGTTCCTTAACAGCTTCTTCTTTTGCAATATCAGCCGCTCTTGCTCCTTGAGAGATATTTGTACGCATTTGCTCTCTTGCCGCTTCAACAATAGAATCTCTTAGATCCTTGTAATCTCCAGAAAGATTTTGAACGGCGATTCCTTGGGTCTCAAGATAAGCAACAAGCTCATCCTGAATACTCATCAGATCTTCTTGGGAGGCAGTGCCAGCTTCCACGGCATAGCTCATCTCAATATACGATGAGGCAAGATCATATAGTTCATTTGAACTCTGGACGGCGGCAGAACCAGCCTCCAATGCAGCCTCACGAGCCTCTTTTGATTTATTGACAAGAGAAGTGATACCAGAGACAATAGCGTTAATAGCTAAGCCGATGCCAAGTCCAATTAACGCATTAAGCGCTGTATTAAGTACCTGCACACCAATAGCAGCAGCCTTGGATTTAACACCCATAAGAGTAGTTTTAAGACTGGCCTGTTCCATAGATGATGCGTATGCCTTTGAAGAAACAGCTGCATCATCAGATACCTTCACAGCACTGCGTAGGCTATCGCTACCCTTACCAATAGTGTCATTCCAGATGATTTGTCTTTGTGTTAAATCCCCTGTTGATGTTCCAAGGTTTGCAATTTTGCTATTATACTCGTCCAACAACTTGATATCATTATCAAGCTCAAGTTTTTGGGCGTTCCATGAAAAGGCGATTCCAGTGCCAGAACCTCCCCAATTCTTTTGATCTGTTGTACGGAATAAGTTCAGCTTATCAAAGAATGGAGTCACAGCAGCAAAAACAGCCGGCAAAGCACCAACCGTATCGATAAGAGAAGTTAGCCACCCAAGCAGACCAGTACCAACATCAAAAGCTCCTTTAATTAGGTCGCTGCTCAGAATGGTATTAGCAAACACCTCATACTGAGCCTGGAACTGTTGCTGCTTGGCTTGAATGCTATCCATCCACTTCTCATGCTCTGCAACAGCAGAACCCTCGGCGTTCATAGAAACATCCATAACCTTGACTGCATCGCTCATATTCGTAATAGCAGCAGCCAGGGCGTTACCCTGTCTCTTACCTGCCAATAGCTCAAGCAAAGCAGCCTGGTCGATATCGCTCATCTTTTCCCAAACTTCGCTGATTCCAAGCATGATATCATAAGTGCTCTTAAATGTTTCATCATCGAGCATGATATCAAAACCGCCGCTGCCATCAACATTTGTCAGCCCTAAGATTTTATCTCTTAGAGAAGCAGTAGTTTCAGCCATGTACTCTGTTTCAAGGCCGGCCTCTTCCAATTCGGTTTTTGCACCACGAATACGCATAGAGACGGTCTTCCACATCGTACCAACCACATCAGGGTCTTGAATAACATTGTTTGCCGCTACGATCAAAGCAATAGATTCATCAATGGTGTTATTTGCCTCTGCCATCGCTGAAGCGCTTCGCATCATAGCCTCACCAATGCCACCAGAAGAAATAGCGAATCGGTTGCCTACCTCGTTGAATTTATCAACGATGCTCATGGTATCATCTACTTCAATACCAAAAGCTTTCATAGTAGAGATGATTGAGTTTGTAGCACCATCAATACCGTCTACTTCATCACCTACTACGGCATAAATATTGGCTACCTCAGAAAGCTGAGAGGCATCCTCCATATTGTATCCAAGCCGTGCAAATGAGGCAGTTGAATCTACGAAGTCCGCATAGGTAGTTCCGATTTGAACAGCTTTTGTGGCTGCATCAGAAAGGAAGTTTTCATATGCTGTGTCTGTTTCGTCCGTAACCTTCTTCAGCTCTGTCATAGCGCTATCCAGCTGTACAACTGCGTCATATAGACCAGTCACACCGCGCATTACGCCGGCAATCACACCGCCAAGCACCATCCAGGAACCCATCTTTGCGGCATTGGCCTTTAGGTCATCCCAAAGAGAACGGCTATGTTTGCCAGCCTGAATCAGCTCTTGTTCAAATAGACGAATCTTCGCATTTAGATTAGTTAATTCCTTGCTACTACTAATCATCTTTGATTCATCAAAGAGCTGTTGCCATTTTGCAAGAAGATTAGGATCACTCACGAATGAACTATAAGTGTTCTTCAAATTCTGAATCCGCAATTGAGCAGTCTGAATATTTGAAGTCAATCTATCTGCGTCGATAATTTTCCCAGACGCAGAGTTTTGTAGCTTCATTTGCTTGAATTGCTGATTCAACAACGACAGCTGGTGGCGGTAAGCGTCAAGGTCTGTTGGGTCGAGTGCTTCATCAAGCATTTGTTTTGCTTGATTTACTGCCGCATGAAAATCTGATCCAAACAAACCAGAATTTTGCCAGCGCTGAATATCAGTTTGAAGTGCGGCCTGTAACTCTGCTTTTTTGTCTGTAAAGGTAGCCGCATTCAAATCGGTTGCTGCATATGCAGATGTCTGAAGTTCTCTTGCGTATCTCTGCAAGTCAGCAACCATAGAATTGATCTCTCTCTTATGATCCGCAGATAGCGTAGTATTAGCCTGTCGGATTTGATCAATTCTACTCTTTACTTCTGTAAGTTTCGCCTGATATTGATTATATTGCTCCATATCAGCAAGCAAAGGTTTAGATGTGTTTGAAAGTGTTTTGCTTGTAATATCAGCAATCTTATTATCAATACGATTCAGATAATCAAGAGTACGCTGTAAATTTGTTCCGGCGTTCTTATCTGATAGAATGGAATTGTCCTGTACAAAGCCGCTATAGTTTCTTGAACCATGGCGAATTTTTGCAAGATTAAAATTAAATCTCTCTACAACGCCGTCTGCTTTGGTTACACTGGCAGTAAAGCTTTGGATATCCCCCTGAGCATCCTTGAATACATTGACAACATCTACACTGCCAAGTTTACTAAATTGTTTTTGAACACGAGATACAATATCTCTTACACCAGTAAAATATCTCTGTCCGTCTGCATTCAACTGAGCAGCATCGAAAACTTTGATCTGTGCGCCTCGACCACTGCTCCCAGCAGCTGAAACCTGTTTTGCGATTGATTGTAGCTGGCTCTGCGTGGTTCTGATAGAAGCTTCATCAACAGCTACCTTCAGCTTTACTTCGTGCGATGCGCTCAGCGATTTAACAATACTGGATAATTGAGAGTCAAGCGATGAGGCACTACTGTCATCAATGATCGCTTTTAGCAGAATTTGCAGTTCATCCACGCACAATCACCTCGCTTAAAATAAATTAACTTATTCCTAATGAATATTATCGAACTTTAATTCCATGTTTTCTTAAACCGTTCTTCATAGCGATTACATGTTCCCCAGAAGCATCCAATCGCGCAATCGTTGTTGCTGTAAACGGTCTTGCCTTTGGCCGTTTCCAATAGTCATAACCAGGATCTCCAGATTGCCCTACTCCATGCTCAATCACATAAGGCAGGCTTTTATTAACGGTGGCACGAGCACCATTTCTTCCGTTCAAATATGGATTTGGTTCAGTCTCGTTGACAACAGACATTATCCCGTTTTTGGCCGCTCCACCTTTGATTACGATGTTATACGGATCTCCAATTCCTCCATACTCATAGCGCCTCTGATAATATCCAGACGTAGGCATACTATAAACTACATCGTCCACAGCCTTTACCTCTTCTTTTTGAACCACTGGAAATACATCTTCTGTCAACACCTGGTCAACCCGTTTTTGCAAATAGGCCATAAGCTCTTTTGTACTTTTGAATTTTGGCATATTGCACCTCACAAAAAAGTAGGACAGCAATAATGCCATCCTACTTACATATATTTCAAATTGTCGGCATGTTCACTAATCCATCCGCGATAGTTCTTCTTTAGTTCGCATACCTCGCATCTTTCATCGCCCAAAAACCAATTCATATATCGAACAAAACCTGAGCGCTCTGGGTTCTTATACAAATCGATTTGCCCATCATGCCCGATCACTATAACCTTACAGCTGTCGTGGATTCTGGTTAGAACCTTCATAAGCTCGTCAAAATAGTAATTCTGCGCTTCATCAATAATCACTACTTTGTTTTCAAAATTTACACCGCGCAGAAAAGTGTGTGTTAAGCATCTTACATATGCAGTCCCGTTCTTTTCATTCATAATGTTGTCAAACAAAACAGTGTTTAGATTTACTCCAATTTTGAGCAGCGCCTCATAAAACGGTTCAAAATACGGTTCAGACTTTTCTTCAATAGAGCCGGCCAAATACCCTTGCTTCTGTTCCTGGGTGGGCGCTGCAATATATACAATCCCATCGTACAAACCATATTCGCACAATAGATTTGCCGTGGCCGCTGCAATCGTTGTTTTACCAGTTCCGGCCTTTGCATTGCAAAATACAATTAGCTTCTCTGGGTTCCAAATCGCATCTCTAAATTTCTTTTGATACTCGTCGCACTGAATACCGTAGAATGGATTGTTGTCTAAAGTCTCAGGTGCCTGCGGTTTAATTTGGTATGAAATGCTGTCCTTTCGCGCCATGAAGTGGCCTCCTAAATAATTTCGTCAAGATCTGTAATAATTTCATCGGCAACGCCGTACTTAATAGCTTCATCACTGAACATAAACCAGTCTCTTCGATAATTCCGATCAATCAAATCTTGTGGAATATTGGTATGCTCTAAAATAAACTTACGAACCTTTGCCTCTGATTCTTTGGTAAACTCCAAATTGTCCAACACCTTACCAGTGTCTCCCACAGCCCCAGTAGAGCCGTCGTGGATCAGAATAGAGGTAGAGTCAAAGATATACCGTTTGTGGCCTGCCATCAGCAGCAACCCTCCACTGCTATACGCTCTGCCCATTCCAATAGTAATAACTGGCGTTTTAGAAAGAGCAATAACATTTGCAGTATAAAGAGTCACATTTGCCGTGCCTCCATCAGAATTGATAAAGATTTTGATCGGTTTTCTCTCTTCAACAGGCAACCCTTTGTCCTCTTTATTCCACTTAAAAATGTACATAGGGATATCAATCATCCCATCGTCAATGAGATCATTCCATAGGATTTCCCTATCGTTCAATC
>ERZ779843.2838-NODE-2838-length-15786-cov-5.380586_pt1 | contig 15786 bp, 18 predicted proteins | sample MGYA00511560_ERZ779843 | MGnify/ENA primary metagenome ERZ779843 (study PRJEB29588, sample SAMEA2158062) | human gut metagenome | biome: human gut; feature: human-associated habitat; material: faeces | place: Denmark | collected 2008/2010 ... | reverse complement strand
AACTGGCCCTCTCGGGGGCAGGGACGTTCGGCCGTGCGCGGGCGCCCGGTCGGCGGCCCGTTCTGGGCGCGCCTCAATCGTAGCCCGAGACGGTCCCGGGCTGACAATTTCGACTGTAATGGACGTTCTTAAATGACTAGTCGTTGGGGACAGTCTTTAACGTTTGGCAAGAAAGACTGTCCCAATCTGCCGGCACTTGGGGACGTTCCTAAAAGGCCGGCACATAAGGAACGTCCCCAAGTGCCAAGGGTGTCCCGCTTGACTAGTCATTTAAAAACGTCCCCAATGACTAGTTGGATGGGGTCGGGATTGGAGCTGGGGAGATAGCGGATTTCTAGTTCTATGCCGAGCTTTTGCAGCTCTTTGAAGGCGGCGACGTCTGTGTCGTCTACGGCAACTGTGGGCGTCGCGGGACGCTTGCCCTCCCCCGCCCGCATATGGCCAATGCTGATCTTGGTGATCGGCACACCACCCTTAACCAGTGCGAACGCATCGGCGGGTGAGGCCACCATGATGAGAATCCATTGACGCGGTGTCGCGGTGCGAATGATGTCGATGGTCCTTTGCACCGAGAAGAACCGTGTCCAGATGCCATCGGGCGTCGCCACCCTCATAGGGGCCCATTGGCGCGAATCCGCCGCGATCTCATCGTTGACGATTAGGACAAGGTTGGAACCAGTCGCCTCGTTCCACAGCTCAACGTCTTGCCCGTAAATAAACCGGTCATCGATGCGTGTGAGAAGAATCTTGGGTTGAGCCATCGCCACCCCATTCTGTTTGAGACCCGTAAGAGCAAGACATCACGTCTCCAATATTAGTGCATTTAAAGTGAGAAAAGCCGTCAGAACACTTGCGCGAATGTGCGATGTCCCGTATCATAGACAGCCGTTGACGCCTCAGTTGCGTCACCACATGGCCGCCAGCGTAGCTCAGTTGGTAGAGCACCGCTCTCGTAAAGCGGGGGTCACCGGTTCGAGCCCGGTCGCTGGCTCCATTGCACAAGATAGCCGCCTTCGGGCGGCTTTTTTGTTGCCGATTTTGAGTGCGTGCGTGCCAATCCACGTATCGTAACGGCCTCAACTCCCCTACTCAAAAACAGAAAGCCCCGCCAACCGCAATCCCCAAAGGAACCGCGATCAGCGGGGCCCAAGCGCGTTCCTCCAAGGGATAACGCTCGCAAAACGAACAGCTCAGCCGAGCGGCTCGTTACTCCTCCCAGTAAGCATCTGCAAGCAGCTTAAAGCAGATCTTCTTGACCGGCTGTGCGCCATCGCCCGGGAACTCGAGCGTGGGCATGTGAGGCTCGCCGGCAACAAACAGCGCAAACTTGTCGTCAGCAAGATCGCCGGCGATCGAGGCGTCGGAATCGACCAGATCGTAGTCGTCCTTCTCGTCAAACTCCTGAACCAGCGTCAGGCTGCCCGTGGCAACCTTAAAGGCCTCGCGACCCTCGACGTCGATCTGCAGGTCGTGATAGCGCTGATGCGTCTCATAGTGAGCCTCGGCTTCGGGACGCGTCGTGGGAGCCATGACGTTCGCAAAGACCTTGTCGCCCAGAATCGGATGGCTGCCGACCTCGAGCTTCGCCGGATCGTTTTCCTCGAGCCAATCGATCAGCACGTCGAGGCCCTTGAGCATTCCACGGTACTCCTCGATATCGCCCAATGCACCGTAAATCATCTAAATCCCCTCTCGGATCGTTTCTTTGGCGGCTACTCGGCAAACGCATTACCGACGCTGTTGCCACCCACATGCGTCTCGACCAGGGTAAGGTCGGGATTGAACACGACAGTGTCGGCGTCGCGCCCCGGCATAATGCTACTGCACTTGTCGTCGACATGAGCTAGCAACCGATGCCGGGGCCGCAGCACAAGCTCCTACAGCTCGGTCACGACAACGCCGTTGTAAACCTCGTCCCAACGATCCATAACCAAGTGGCCAGTCATGGGATCCATGGCATTGAGCTTGCCGCAGGTGTTGGCGGTACGCAGCACCGTCTCGTCGTCGGCGCCGGCAGCAATCGCATGTGCGAAGCCGGCAATGGTCGAATCGCCAGAGCCCGTAGCGTTAACGGCGGGGATATCGGGGGTCTTGGCGCGGAACGCACGGCCGTTATGGAAACCAACGGAGCCGGCAGCGCCCATGGATACGACGACCCAGGGGATATCGGAGAAGCGGGCGTCAGAGGCGAGCGCGGAACGGAGCTCGTCCACATCGTCGGTGGTAAAGCTCGTGCCCAGAAGGCCGTTAATTTCGGTCAGGTTAGGCTTAACCAGCTCAGGCTTGACCTCGGACTTGAGCGCAGCCTCGAGCGAAGCGCCCGAGGTATCGAGCAGCACCTTGGCGCCGGCGTTCTCTGCAATGCCCGTGATCTTGGCGTAGTAGTCCGCCTCGACGCCGCGGGGCAGCGAACCCGAGATGGTAACGACATCGGCCTTGCTCGCAAGCTCGGCGAACTTGGCGGTAAAGGCATCGAGCTCCTCGGGGGCAATCGTCGGGCCGCTCTCGAGCAACTCGGTCTGGTTGCCAGCATGAAGGATATTGAGACAGATGCGGGTCTCGCCCTTGATGGGCACAAAATCATTCTTAATGCCGTTGGCATCCATGAGCTCGGCCATATAGGCGCCCATATGACCACCAAGCAAGCCGGTTGCCACGACATCGTCGCCCAGCTGGCCCAGGACGCGGGCCACGTTGAGGCCCTTACCGCCGGCGGTCTTTTCGGGCGTCACGCGGTTGACGTCGTCGATAATGAGCTCATCGAGCTGATAGCGCGTATCGACGGACGGGTTCATCGTAACGGTGAGGATCATTTTTAGCTCCTTATCTCGCAGGCTCCTTATGCCTTGCAAAACGAATTGGCTACATGCGACTACAGAATCTCAATCGTGAACGAGCGCACGATGGTTTCTTTGGGCTTGGCGATAAGGCAGCCGCGCTTGTGCTCAAGCACGTCATCCTCATCGGAGCAGGTCGAAAGGCCGCCCCAGGGTTCAACCGCCACAAAATCACCCTCGGGCTTGCTCCACACAATGAGGTACGGGAAGCCCTCAAAGCTCAGGCGAACGCCCTTGTCCTCGCCCTTTTTGGAAAGCGTGACCTGTCGGCTCTCGAGCACGTCAAAGATGGTCTCCGCAAAATCGAAGAGCTCATGTGACAGAGGCAGCGTCTTTCCCACCATGGGGTTCTTGGAGCGGTTGGTCACGTCAATCAAGCCAGTCGAGGGGACGGCAGTGCAAAGCTCAGCAGCTTCGTCCTTCTCAAAGCGCAGCTCGTAGTCCGTATAGGCCTCGCCCTCATCGAGCGGGCACCTAAAGCCGGGGTGTCCACCGATAAAGAAAGGCATGTCCTCGGTGCCCTCGTTGGTAACCTCATAGGAGACGCGCACGGCGGCGTCCTCGAGCGTATAGCGGGCGACAAGCTTAAACGGATACGGATAATCGCTCAGCAGCGCGGCGTTATCCTCCGAAGCCAGGCACATCGCCAGCTCGTTCTCGCTCTGGCTCAGCAGCTTCCACTCCTGTTTGCGCGCAAACCCATGGCGGGCGAGCTTCACATGATGTCCGGCAAACGTCATGGCGCTGTTATCGCGCAAACCTCCGCAAATCGGGAAGCAAATCGGTGCCTGGCCGGACCACACGGCGGGATCGCCCTGCCACAAGTACTCGCGACCTCCAGCCTCAATCGAGGTAAACGAACCACCGGCCGTGGAGACCTTGATAGAAATCGAATCGTTGGAGAGAGCGTATTCCATTGTCCATCCTTTCGAACAACTGCTTTTTGCTCGCAAGAACCCGTCTCGGCCCTGACCAAAGGACAAACCCGCACGTTCATCGATGCGTCCGGTTTCCCAGCCATGCAACGGGGTACCATACAGACATTGATGCAATTACAGCTGAAAGGCCTTCTTATGCGAACCATCATCCTTTATGCCTCACGCCACCACGGCAATACGAAAAAGCTCGTGGACGCCATCGTCGAGGCGCACCCCGAAATCGATACCCTCGACGTGAAGTCACTCGGGAAAAACGAGTACCCCGACCTGCACGAATATCATCTGATCGGCGTCGCCACGGGCATCTATTACTCCGAGATCGACAAAGATATGGCACGCGTGCTCACGAACGTGCTGCAGCCGCAGGACAAGGTGTTTGGCCTTATGACCTACGGTGGCAAAAACAAGTGGTACGGCAAGGATATCGATGGCATCTGCCGCATGAGGCAGGCCATCTTTATGGGTGTCTACGGCTGCCCCGGCTTTGATACGTGGGGGCCGTTCAAACTCACCGGCGGTGTCCAAAAGGGACACCCGACCGCTGAGGAAATTAAGGGCGCCGTCGACTTCTTCGACAAAATCGAAAATGAGTACGGCGATATCATCGTCGAAGAGTATGCCAAGCGCGAGAAGCGTCTAGCATACGAAAAGGAGCATCCTGCAGGAGGCCTGGTGGCCGGCGTCAAGCGCACGGCAAAGAAGATCGCTAACAAGCTGTAACTGTAAAGGTGCTTTTGAGCGTTTAACCCATACGGCGGGTCCGAGCAGATTCGGGCCCGCCGTCTTTTTCTATCGTTACTCGGTAAAGGCGTTGCCGACGCTCTGGCCGCCAACATACGTCTCGACGAGGGTGAGCTCATGGTCGAACACGACAAAGTCGGCGTCGCGACCCGGCATGATGCTGCCGCACTTATCCTCGATGTGCGCGGAGCGAGCCGGCACCTCAGTTGCCATGCGAATGGCGATATCGGCGCTGGCGATGCCCCAGTCGACGATGTTCTTGACGCCCTGGGCAAGCGTGAGCACCGAGCCGGCAATGCTCTTGCCGTCGGCGAGCCAGCACAGGTTGTCCTTCATGATGACGTCCATGCCACCACTGGTGTAGCTGCCCTCGGGCATGCCGCCGCAACCCAGGCAGTCGGTGATGAGCACCGTGTGCTGCCAGCCCTTTGCCTGCAGCAGCGCCTTGATGGCGGCAGGGTTTACGTGCTTGCCGTCGCAGATGATCTCGGCGTAGGTCTCGGGCGTGGACATGGCAGCGCCCACGACACCGGGCTCACGGTGATGCAGCCCGCGCTGGCCGTTATAGGTATGCGTAAAACAGCTGGCACCGGCGTTGATGGCAGCGATGCACTCATCGTAGGTGGCGTCGGAGTGACCGATGCTGGTCACCACACCTTTGGCGTTCAGAGCAGCCGCATAAGCAGCGGCACCGTCGCGCTCGGCCGCCATGGCGCTCTTAACGATGCGACCGCCCGCAGCCTCCTGCCACTGATCGAAGACCTCCTCGGAAGGATCGATCAGGTAGGCGGGGTTCTGCGCGCCCACGTGCTTCATGGTAAAGAAGGGGCCCTCCAGATAGATGCCCTGAATGCGAGCACCGCAGAAGTCGGGACCGCGACCCTCGTCAGCCTGGGCGATGGCGGCGCAGGCATCCTTGATCTGCTCGACGCCATCGGTGAACGTCGTGGGCAGCCAGCTGGTGGTACCGCGACGGGCGAGCTCGGTCGAGCTGATATCAATGCCCTCGGGATCGTTATCGGTAGTCGAGTGGTTATAGAAGCCATGGATGTGGGTATCGACCATACCCGGTGCGATCCACGATCCCGTGTAGTCCTTAATCTCGCAAGAGGGCTCGTCGGCCTGCCAGGCGCCAAAAACGCCATCCTCGACCATAAGATAGCCGCCCAGTTGCGGGCCTGCCGGCAAGAAGAACTTGTCAGCCTTAATTGCGTACGTGCTCATATGCACTCCTTGCTTCTAAAGCAGTTGACTGTGGTAATGCTTATACCCGGTCCATGTAAAAACAAAAAGCGCCCGCCCGCCGTTATGAGCGGACGGGCGCCCTTACAGGGGGACGCGATTAAGCGGTGAAGGGGTGAATCGTCACGCCCTTAACCACGCGGTTGACCGTGCCGGTGGGGCTCGGCGTATCGGGCGTGTTGCCCACGCGCACGGAGTTGAGCAGGCTGATAGCCTGGGCAAACATCACGAACGGCAGGGCAAGGTAGCCCTCGGGAAGCGCCTCGTAGCCCTTAAAGGTGAAGGACTCGCCCTCGTAGACGGTAGCGCCATCCTGCTGAACGGCAACGGTGTGCTGAGCGATCTTGTCGCCACCGATCTCGTTGAGGATGTCGATGTCGTACTGACGGGTGTAGGCGTCGTTGTTGACGAACACGAAGACGAGCGTCTTATCGTCGACGAAGGACTTAGGTCCGTGACGATAGCCCATGGAGGTGTCGTAGGAAGTAGCGACCAGACCGTGAGCGAGCTCGAGGATCTTGAGCTGGCTCTCCTGGGCAAGGCCACCGAAGGAGCCAGAACCCAAGTAGGTCACGCGGTTGAAGTCGCCAGCCAGGTAATCTGCGATCTCAGGCTCACGGGAGATGACCTCCTCGCCCATCTTGGCAATCGTCTCGACCCACTCGGCCTTCTGCTCGTCAGAGGCAGTGTCGAAAATAAGGGTGGAGAGCAGGGTCATGCAGGAATAAGAACCGGTCATGGCGAAGCCCTTGTCGTTGGCGCGCGGAATGAGCAGCGTCAGCGCGTTGGGATCATCGGCAGACTCGACGGCGAGCTTGCCCTCGGGAGCGCAGGTGATGTTGAGGAACTTGACGTTGTGGACGAGCTCCTTGGCAACGGCAACGGCGGCAAGGCTCTCGGGGCTGTTGCCAGAGCGGGCAAAGGAAACCACGAGCGTGGGATCCTCGGCGCGCAGGAAGTCGCGCGGGGCGCTCACGATGTCGGTCGTGGCGATGGGCTTAAAGTCGTAGAGATCAGTGTTGCCAGCGTGACGCAGGTACGGGGCGCAGGTATCGCCAACGTAGTCGGACGTACCGGCACCGGTGAAGACAACGGACAGACGACCCTCGCCCATAGCGCGAGCCTCGGCCAGGAAGGCCTCGATGGCCTCCTTGTTCTCGCGATAGATGTTGAGCGTATCACGCCAAAGCTCGGGCTGCTGAGCAATCTCGGCCGTGGTGATCTGGGCGCCGAGCTCGGTGAGCTCCTCGACACTCTTCTCGAACATTTCTAATACCTCTCTCTAGAAGTAATCCTCTGACGTGCAATTATACACTTCGGTTGGTTATCTGGTAGTAACCAGTTAAATGCAAAGAATCACCATATGGAAACAATGCGAGCACTAGTTGCTGCGCTGGTGGTAAACCTTGTATTTAAACTGATCGGCACGAGCAACCGAGAGTGTGTACTCCACTACCTCGTTTGACTCGTTATACGTAGTCCTGACCAAATCGAGCACAGGCGAGCCCTCGACAATTCCCAAAAGGTGGGCATCGGTGGGACGGGCTATGCTCGCATAGAACTCCTCTTCGGCCACGCGAATCTTTTGCTGAAAGTCCTGCTCAATCACATCGTAAAGCGGCTTACGCTCCAGCAGCGGTCGCTTTAGGGACAGAAATTGACGAACCGGGAGATAGCTGCGTTCGACCATCATGGGCATGTTGTCGGCAGAACGAAGGCGCTTGAGCTTAAAAATGCGATCACCGATGCGCAATCCCATATGCTCGGCCAGATTCTTATCGGCCTCCATCTCGCAAAACTCGAGAATCGTGGTCTCGGGTTCTCGACCCATCGCGCGCATCTGCTCGGTAAAGCTGTAGGACTGCATAAGATTGGTTGCTTTTGCCGAACGGTCGGTCACAAAGGTACCGCGACCGTGCTGCCGAACCACCAGTCCTAAACGCTCCAGTTCCTGCAGAGCCAGGCGTACCGTAGTGCGCGAGAGACCATAGCGCTCCGAAAGTTCGCGCTCGGAAGGAATCATGTCACCGGCGCGATATTCATGGTCAATCTTTTCGGTCAGAATATCGACCAGCTGATCGTACAGCGGTTGCTTACGCGCTCCGATCGCCATTCTATCCTCCCTTTTGCTCGAATTCGGCTAACTACCTAGGGTGTTATGCATTATCTGTCTGCCACACCCGAATCATTAAGAAAACAAAAGCCGCGCGCTCTTTCGAGCACGCGGCTTTTAACATACACATGGCTTAAGGGGTCGGGGTGTGAGCCGCGTAGGGACACACCCCTCAAGCTAGAGCCTTACCAGATGCTCGGCCAGAGACCAAGCGGGCCAGCGCCCAGGATGCCAAGGACGAAGAGCAGGAGAATGCCCTTGGTCGGGGTCCAGCTGTGCTTAGCGAACATGTAGTAAAGCAGCAGCGTAAGCATAAGCGGGACGAGCTTCGGGACGATGGTGTTGAGGGTGTCGGCAACAGAGAAGTTGACCGGATCCTCGGTAACGGTGCCGTAGGTAACGGACTCCATGCCGTTGCCCAGATCGGTGACGCCGCACTCGACAGCGTTGCCGTCGGCATCGGAAGCGGTGAGGGCGTTGCCGTCCTCATCGGTCATGGCGATGGTACCGGCCTCAGCGGTCTCGGTATCGATACCCTCCATACCGGTGAAGTTCTCGGCCTCCTTCTCGGAGACGATCACGGTAGTAGCGGAGAGGCCACGGGTGGTGCCGTTGGGGATCTGGAGGTTGATCTGGGTGCCACCCATGGTGACGACCAGGCAACCGACGACGAAGACGCCCATGATGGAAGCGGCACGCGTGAAGGCCTGCATGTTGGCGGTCAGAGCGTCAATAGCGCTGGTGCCAAGCTTGTAGGACCAGTTCATGAGCCAGAAGCGCAGAGCGAACTGGACGACGTTGAAGATCACCAGGAAGATGATCGGTGCAGCGGCGTTGCCGTTGATGGCCATGTTGGAGGTGATGCCGGCCGTGATAGGCACGAGCGTCAGCCAGAACAGGGCGTCACCAATACCACCGAGCGGGCCCATTGCGGCGACGCGGACGGCGCGGATCGTGGGGATGTCAACCTTGTTCTGCTCGAGCGAAAGCACGATGCCCATAACAAAGGTGACGAGGAACGGGTGGGTGTTGAAGAACTCCAGGTTGTGGCTCATGGAAGCCGCGAGGTCGTTCTTGTTGGTGTGGATCTTCTCCAGACCGGGGATGATGGAGTAAAGCCAGCCAGCGGCCTGCATGCGCTCGTAGTTGAACGATGCCTGCAGGAAGCAGGAGCGCCAAGCCATCTTGTTGAGGGTCTTCTGGTCGAGCTGCGGAGCAGGAGTGAGATCCTCGTAGTGCTCCGGGATCACATACTCATTAGATGCCATCTTCGAAGTCACCTCCGTCAGAAACAGCTGCACCCTTCAGCTCGGTCTGCTGCTGGAAGTCCCAGAAAGCGATGCCGAAGCCGATGAGAGCGAGGATGAGCAGAGCAGGGGTTGCCAGCGAATCGTTGGCAACGGTGATGAGCGCGAGGCCAAAGCCCATGAGGAAGAAGCCCCACATATCGCGGTTCATCATAACCTTGAGCAGGACGGCGAAGCCGACGAAGCGCATCATGCCGCCTGCAGCGGACAGACCGGTCTGCAGCCAAGTCGGGATGGCAGAAGCGATGGTCTGACCGATGGTAGCGCCAGCGATGAAGAACAGGGTGACGACGACAGCGAAGATCAGGCCGAGCAGAGCCATGGCGAAGTAGTTCAGGCGCTCGATGCCCTTGGTGTCCGCGTTGTGAGCCATGTTATCGGCCGTGGACATAAGCGGGGACATAAGCGTGAAGACCAGGGTAACGCCAAGCTGGCCAAGCAGAGCGAACGGAATGGCGAGGCCGACTGCCGCGTTGGGCTCGAGGCCCGTGGCGATAGCGAGAATGGCTGCCATGATGCCGCCGATGACGGCGTTAGGCGGCTGAGCGCCTCCGATCGGCATGTTGCCGATCGTCATGAGCTGATAGGTACCACCCACGAGAAGACCGGTGTTGAGGTCGCCAAGGATAAGACCGATGACGGCGCCGGTGACGATGGGCTGATAGAGAGACTCGAGGAAGTCAAACTGGTCGATTGCCGCGATGAACGTGACGACGAAGACCAGAGCGATCTGGATGATCGAGTATTCCATCTTGCTCCTCCTTTCAAAATGTATGTACGCACTTTGGATTTCACGTACAGAACGTCAGGGTTTCACTCCTGACAACGTGGATCACGAGGATTACGAGAAGAGCTTGCTCGTGTCCTCAACAGGCGTGCTCGGAACGCGCCTGATCTCCAACTCCACCCCCAATTCCTGCAGCTCTTTAAACGCAGCGACATCCTCGTCGTTAACTGCGACGGAGGTGGCGACTTGGCGCTTTCCTTCCGACATGTGCATGTTGCCGATGTTTACCTTCTTTATAGGCACACCGCCCTTGACGAGCGTAAGCACGTCTTCCGGTGTTTCGGCCACGATGAAGATCTTCTGGCGCGGGCTCGCCTTGCCAATGACGTCGATGGTCTTCTGCAGAGAGAAGAAACGCGTAGCGACGCCGGCGGGAGCGGCCATCTTCATGAGGTTCTGGCGCATGGTGTTGGACGCCACGTCGTCGTTGGCGACGAGGATGAGGTTGGAGCCCAGGGTGGAGTTCCACTGGGTGGCAACCTGACCATGAACCAGTCGGTTATCGATGCGGGTAAGAAGAATGTTGGGTTCTGCCATGTTGATCAGCTTCCTTTCGTTATTTGCTGACGACAGTTACTTGATCTCCTGAATCGCGTAACGCGAAACATCTACGACGGCTCCGGATCGGACTTTGATCTGGACCTTCTCGCCTTCGATGCCTTTGACGGTTCCGTAGATACCGCCGGCGAAAAGAACCTCTTGACCCGGCTTGAGCTCGGTGTGCAGCTCCTTGAAGTACTTCTGCTTCTTCTTCATGTTGATTTGCGACCAGATGGTGTAAATCAAGCCCATGATGACAAGCAGGCCTAAAAGGGCGACCGAGGAGCTCAGGACGTTGGCTCCGAAATCGGCCATTAGATGCCGTCCTCGTCGCCGAAGATATCCTCTTCCTCGGAGCCGGCAACGGATGCGACCGTCTGGGCGGTGACGCCCGTCTGGCCAACGGTCACGGCCTGCTCGCCAAGCTCGGCGAGCGTGGCATTGCCGCGGAGGAACAGAAGCTCAATAACCATGGGAAGGTTGGTGCCAGTCAGAACCTCGACGTTGTCGACATCCTGGGCAATCATCATCGACTGGTTGAACGGGGTGCCGCCAAGCAGGTCGGTAAAGACGAGCACGCCATCGCACTCCTCGCGCATGGCGGTAATAGCGGCGCGGAGATCCTCACCGTAGGAAGCAGCCTGGTCGCCCTCAAAAGGAACGACGGTAAAAGCGGGCTGGTCGCCGGCAACCATAGCGATAGCGCTAGCTAGGCCGGGTGCGAACTGTCCATGACCGGTAAGAATAAAGCCAACCATTCAAATTTCCCTTCCGAAGGTGTGTACAATCTGAGTCCGATGATTTTCGGAAGCCAGCGGGCGCTCGCCCTTAAAGCTTCTTAGAAAGCGTTCTTTGAAGACCAGTGGTTTCTAAACTGGTAGTAACCACGCGACGTGTTGTTGTCACTATATCACCCCAGAAGAGGTCGCTTTCGTTGATTCATACGGTAAAACGTTTTTGCACCGCTCACGGTGATATTTCGACCGTTTACCGGTCGTTAACACTTCTACCTGCGGTTTTGAAACCGTTTCGAAATGCTTTGGCAAAAGATCGGAACTTTTCCTGTCCCTAAACAACGCAGGGCGGCTAAAAATAGCGTGTAGAAAAATTGCAGGTCATTGTGAAGATATGTGAATTGGTCTTTTTGACTTAATACCAGTTAGAACCAGTTTTGAGATTATCGGTGAACGGTAGTTTTCGACCGTTCACCGGTTACTTGCAATCGTTTGCAGTTGTTTTCCCAGATGAATTAAGAAAACGCGATGGAGCGTTTGCGTAATCACGGGGAGTTTGGGCATTTGTCCTCATCCTCCGCGCGTCAAACTCCGGCACCCAAAATGAGCCATAGCTCTCGCTATTCGTCTCACAAACATTACTTACTCTAATCTGTAATTGTTTATCGTTTATCATTAAATATGTTATAAGATACAAGCATCATCCAAGACATTGGTTGGAGGAGCTATGATCCGCTGGAACGTATCCAAATCGAATGAAGCCATCGACCGTGAACAGGCAATAGCCGATCTGAGGAAGCTCACTCGCATCTGCAAATGGGCCACAATCTGCATTACCACCGCGCTCGCTCTGGGACTCCTCGCAGTCATTGCGATTGACCTTCTACTCATATTGCCTGGACTCTCCCAAGGGTCGTGCCTCCAATCCGTAGAACTTCAAGCCGGCGAAGGACCGTGCCTTGCTATCGTCGGTACCGATGCGCAGGCCCCACTTATGCTCGTCGCACACGATGGTCACACTGCCATAGGAAGCCTCTTGATGACATGCCTCGCGCTTACCATCGCGCTAAGCGTGCGCAGGCTTTTCTTCAACATTGAAAAGGAAGGTAGGCCCTTTGACCTTGAATGTAACCAGACACTTCGTCGAGTAGGACATTTATTCCTTATCGGCGGCGTTGCCGTGAGACTTCTTGGTGCCGTAATCACGGGAACGATACTCTCAGGATTTGGTGGCAGCTTTACGGATGCGTTCGCCGGCCAGTTATTCGAGCCCTCCATGCTCTTTGCAGGCCTGATTATTTGCCTGATTGCCAGCATCTTCCGCTACGGGTATATCCTGCAAAAACAAGATGACGAGTTGCTCTAGGGGGAATCCATGATTATTCTGCGGCTTGACCGCATGCTTGCCGAACGCAAGATCTCATCCAAAGAGCTTGCGGAACGCGTGGGCATCTCCCAGGTCAATATGTCGCGCATCAAGACGGGCAAGGTTTCTGCCGTGCGCTTTTCAACTCTTGATGCGATATGCCGGGCACTCGACTGCCAACCGGGCGATGTGCTGGAATATATGCCTGACGATGAAGCCGATAACCTTTTTGGACTTAAAGATTCATAGGCATAATTTAGCCACCAGCGCCTAAACGCAAATAGCCCGCTAGAACAACATCCGTTCTAGCGGGCTATTCAGATATTTCGGCTACGCGCTCGGTGGCTCAGACAAATCTTTACGCAAACAGGCCGTAGATGCTGATGTTGGCCTTGGCGTAGAGGCCGTTGGCGTACTCGGTCCACTTGGAGCTGGCGCTCGAAGCCTGCGAAGAGTACTGCTGGTAAGCGGTGTAATAGGCGGTCATGGCCTGCTTATAGGTAGCGCTATCGACTGTAAAGGCATCGTCAGCGAAGGCCTTGGCATAGGTGCTGTCGGCATCCTTCCAGGTGCCCTTCTCGCTATCCCACTCGTCACCGGCAAGGTTGATGATGTAGTCGGCGTAATCCTTGCTCGCGGTCTCCTCGTTGCCGTCAGCAGGCTCGGTCGGGGCGGTCGGCATGCTTGCGGAGCTATCGCCCACCTTCTTCTTGTAGAGCTTCTGCAGCGTCGCAGACTGGCGGACGATCTGCTTGGCCTGGTCCTTGGACACGCCGTACTGCGTGGCCATGGTCTTGTAGTCGGAGGTGCCGATGGAATCCTCGGCGTACTGCTTCATCTCCTTGGAAGAGACGGTAATGCCCTCGTCCTCGGCAGCGTCCAGCAGAATCTGGTTGCGCACGTAGGACAGGATGACGTCGGCAGACGGAGCGGTATAGTTGCCGTCGTCGTCCTTGACGGTGTCGAGGCTGTACTGGCTCTCGATGGCCTCGCGCGCGGTGATGTCACTCTTCTTGCCGTTGTAGCTGTAGCTTGCCACGGTCGAATCGAGCTGGTCCTCGGTCAGGGTCGCCGAGCCGACGCCCTTGCCGCCAAAACCGCCATTGCCAATAAAGAAGCCAATCGCGGCAGCAATCACGACTGCAACCACAAAGGCGGCAATCATCGTCTTCTTGTGCTTGCAAATGTGGTCATCCACGTCGGAGTCGTCGTCCTCGTCCCGCTCCTCGGGCATCAGATTCTCGTCAGCGGCATCCGCGGCAATCTGAGCCTCCAGACGGGCGTCATCCTCCTCGGCCGTCGTACCGGCAGCAATGTGCTCGGCAGACGTACCGGTGACCAGGTCGATCTTCTCGTCCTCGTCACCGTCGGGGCCTTCGCCGCGCTCGATGATCTGAATGCCGTCGATCTCGTCCTTCTCGTCCTTCTTTTGAATCAGACCCATATCGGTTACTCCTTGTTAGGAAACATAGTCTTCAATAGAATACGCCCGACAGAGTGCCGGGCGTATTGATTCTTAGGTTATACGCAAACACTTAAGTACTATTTAGGCGTTTGCAGCGTGCATACCTTAGGCCAGGTGCGCGATAACGGCATCGGCAAAGGCCTGCGTGCCCACGGCGCCCTCGACGGAGCCGGTCTGGGCACGACGCACGTCACCGGTAACCTGCTCGCCCTCGTCGAGCGTGGCAGAGACGGCGGCGCGAATGCGATTGGCAGCGTCGTTCTCGCCCAGGTGATCGAGCATCATCGCAGCAGAGAGGATCTCGGCCGTGGGGTTGGCGATATCCTGGCCAGCGATATCGGGCGCGGAGCCGTGCGTTGCCTCGAAGATGGCGCAGTCAGCACCGATGTTGGAGCCGGGGGCCATGCCTAAGCCGCCTACCAGGCCGGCGCACAGGTCGCTCACGATGTCGCCGTACAGGTTGGGCAGCACCAGGACATCGAAGTCGTTGGGGTTCTGGACCAGGCCCATGCAGGTGGCGTCGACAATTTTGTCGTTGAACTCGATATCGGGATAGTTGGCGGCCACCTCGCGCGCCACGCGCAGGAACAGGCCGTCGGTCGCCTTCATAATGTTGGCCTTGTGCACGGCCGTCACCTTTTTGCGGCCGCAGCGGCGGGCATACTCAAAGGCATACTCCACAATGCGGCGGCTCTTGGCGATGGAGATCGGCTTGATCGAGATAGCGGAATCGGCAGCGAAGGTCTTCTGGCCCGAGCGCTCGACAAGCTGCGAGAGCTCCTCGACCTCGGCAGCGCCCTCATCGAACTCGATGCCGGCGTAGAGGTCCTCGGTATTCTCGCGCACGATGACCAGGTCGACGTCGCGGAAGCGCGATCCGTCGCCCGGCTGCGACAGGCAGGGGCGCACGCAGGCGTACAGGTCAAAGTACTTGCGCAGGGCTACGTTGACGCTACGGAAACCCGTGCCGACCGGCGTGGTGATGGGGCCCTTGATGGCAACCTTGGTCTCGGCGACCGCATCGAGCGCGTGCTGGGGCAGTGGCGTGCCAAACTCGTCCATGACGCCGGCACCGGCCTCCTGGACATTCCAATTGATCTGGACACCGGCGGCCTCGACCACGCGGCGCATGGCCTGCGTAATCTCGGGACCGATACCGTCACCGGGAATCAGGACTACATCGTGCGCCATAATCTGTTACTCCTCGTCTTCGGCGTCGTCAGATTTTTTAACGCTAGCACGCTTCTTCTTTTTGGAGAGATCAAGGTCAAAGCGTTTAACAAGCATTTCGCAAATCTCGCTCGAACGGGCTTTGAGATAGCTGCCCTTGCCGTTCTCGGCATCGAACTTAAGGCGCAGCGCGAGCTTCTCGGCGACCTCGGCGTCGATCTCGCCCTGGCCAAACTCGTACAGGCAACCGAGCATGTCGCGATACTCGAGGTCGCCGTGGTAGCACTGAATGGCCTCGTCCAGGATGGGCCAAGCCTCGCGCGAACGCTCGACGCTCGTGGCGCCCCACACGCACAGCAGGCGGAAGGCGGCATAGCGCAGCGTGGAGGAAATCTCGTCGAACAGTGCGGTCTCGGCGCCCTCAAAGGCATCGCCCAGCTGCTCGGGGCAGGTGGTGGCGAGCGTCGTCAGGGCATCGAGGGCCTCCCAGCGTGTCTGAGCCTCGGGACGGTCGAGCGCCTCGATCAGTGCGGGCACGCAGGGCAC
>ERZ779843.2819-NODE-2819-length-15840-cov-2.855179_pt1 | contig 15840 bp, 14 predicted proteins | sample MGYA00511560_ERZ779843 | MGnify/ENA primary metagenome ERZ779843 (study PRJEB29588, sample SAMEA2158062) | human gut metagenome | biome: human gut; feature: human-associated habitat; material: faeces | place: Denmark | collected 2008/2010 ... | reverse complement strand
GCAATACGTTTCCGGTGGTGTTTTGGGCACCGGCTATTTCGCCGTCGGCATCGCCGCTTTTAATCATCAGGCAGGCGAGGTACAGAGGATTCTCTACCAGGCCGGCCGCTTGTTCTTCGGTCATGCCTTTTTTCTTGCGGAGTTCAAACAGCAGGTTGGCATAAGCCTCTTTTTTCGGGTGGTTGGTCGGGTCGATAATGGTGGCCTTGTCGATGTTTTTCAAACCGTTTTTCTCGGCAAGGGCTTTGATTTCTTCGGGTTTTCCGAGAAGAATGATATGGGCTACTTCGTCGGCAATGATTTTGTCGGCGGCTTTCAAGGTGCGTTCTTCTGTCCCTTCGGGAAGAACGATGCGTTGTTTGTTCGCTTTGGCGCGAGCAACGATTTCGTCAATTAAGCTCATAGCTGAATGATTTTATAAGTAAGTTTATGGTATAGTCACGATTCAAGCAGACAAATATTCCCACAAATGTAGGGATAAAAATAACATCTTTTGTCCAAAATCACAATAAAAAAGGCGAAATATTTTGACCTCGCTACCGATTTTGTCTCAAAAATTGTAGCAGCTAGTCAAATTACCGAGAATGAGTAAGTTATTTGTCGGAAAGAATGCCCGGTTTGATATACCGAATGTAATGGCCGGACGTCTTGAAAGACGTTTCTTGTTGTGTCCCGGATGCCTGTGGCTGATGCCGGTCGTGCCGGTTACAGCAGTCCGAAGTGGCGCAGGGCTTTTATTACGCCGTCGTTGTCGACATCGTCGGTGATGTATCCAGCACTCTGTTTCACGGCATCTCCGGCATTGCCCATGGCAATGCCCAGACCGGCGTGGCGCAGCATCGAAATGTCGTTGCCTCCGTCGCCGAAGGCGATGGTGTCGCGCAGGTCTATGCCGTAGTGGGCGGCGATGATGTCAATGCCCCGATGTTTGCTGCTGCCGGTGCGGTTCACGTCGGTGAAGAGAGGACTCCATCGGTTGGAGAAGCAGCCGGGCATCTGTTGCATGAGAGGTGCTTCGTGCGCTTCGTCTACGTAGAGGTCGACCTGTATGATGCGCTCGTGGTCGGCAACCTGCTCCATATCTGTCACAATGGGTACAGGCAAGTCGAGCATGCGGGCCACTTCGACGACACAGTCGTCGACGCGGTTTACGGTTACGCGGTCGAGCCCCATGAACGAGTAGGCATAGGGGCCGCTCTCTTTTTCATGGCGGCAGAGAGCGTGCAACGCTTCCCGAGGTATGGCATCGCAGTAGATTTCTTCTCCGTCGGCTGTGAGGCAGTAGCTTCCGTTGAAGGTGATGTAGCCGTCGAAGCGGGTATCGCCCAGCCCCTTGATGAGGTGCAGAGGACGTCCGGTGGCGATGAAGACCTTGTGCCCTTTCTTCCGCAATGCGGCGATGGCTTCGCGGGCCGACGGCACGATTTCGTGGGTGTGGAAGCTGACGAGTGTCCCGTCGATGTCGAAGAAGATGGCTTTACTCTGCATGGGTGGTGAGTTGCGGGGTGATGCCCGAGAGTATGGTCTGGGTGGCACCCGTGTGGGAGTAGATATATTTGGCAGCCGTCTCTCCGCATTTCGACCGGAACGGCTCTTCGGCAAAGCGTTGCATGAGCCGGTCAAAGTCGGCCGCGTCGTTGATGGAGAAGGCTCCTCCGTTGGCAATGAGGTCTTTGGCTTCCTGGAATTTCTTATAGTTGGGACCGAACACGACGGGTATGCCGTAGACGGCCGCTTCGGGAATGTTGTGTATGCCTACGCCGAATCCGCCACCGATGTAGGCCATCTCTCCGTATTGGTATATCGATGAGAGCAACCCGAAGCAGTCTACAATGAGACAGTGTGCCTTGGCGGCGCTCTCTTCGTTGGCCTGGGTATAGCGCACGGCTGGACGTTTGAGTTTGCCCATGATTTCGGCGATGTGCGACTCGTGTATCTCGTGCGGAGCGATGATGAGGTACAGCTCGGGGTGACGGTTGAAGTAGTCGATGAAGATATCTTCGTCTTTGGGCCAGGAGCTGCCGGCGACGAGTACGGTCCGTCCCGTAGCGAATGAGCGGGCCACGGGTAACTCCTTGGCCTGCTGGCGTATGGCTACAACGCGGTCGAAGCGTGTGTCGCCCACCATCGATACGTTGTTGATACCGATGCCGGCCAGGAGTTCGCGTGAAGTCTCGTTCTGCACATACAGGTGGGCGTAGGTGCGGAGCATGCGGCGGAAGAGGCTGCCGTAGGGCCGGAAGAATATCTGGTCGGGGCGGAAAATGGCCGAGATGATGTAGGTGGGAATCTGTCGTCTCCGCAGTTCACGCAGGTAGTTCCCCCAGAATTCATATTTGATGAAGATGGCTATCGACGGTTTCAACAGGTCGAGAAAGCGGCATACGTTATGTGGCAGGTCAAAAGGCAGGTAGCATACCAGGTCGGCCAGCGGATAGCCTTTCCGCACTTCGTATCCCGACGGGGAGAAAAACGTGAGAGCGATTTTCTTGTCGGGGTGTTGCTTTTTTATCTCTTCGATAAGAGGACGCCCTTGTTCAAACTCACCCAGCGACGAGGCGTGTATCCAGATGTATCCTCCCTCTTTCGCGACGTTTTTTTCGAGATAGGGAAAGATTCCTTTCTGGCCTGTCGTCAGTTTCCTCGCTTTGGGATTGCGCCATGCGGCGATTTTTCCCAGCAGCCGATAGGTGCGTATTCCCAAATTGTAAAGACCTCTTTTCATGCTTTAAGCGGATACGGGATTATTCGTTGGCGGGGGTTATCTTTTCGAGGGCGACACGCAGCCGGCGCAGGGTCTCTTCCTTGCCGATGATTTCGGTGATGTCGAACATGTGCGGGCCGCGGCATTCGCCTACGACGGCCAGGCGGAAGGCATTCATTACGTTGCCCATGTGGTAGCCGTTTTTCTCGATCCAGGGAATGACCACCTCTTCGGTAGCTTTCGACTCAAAGTTGTCGAGTCCTTCGAGCAGGGCGATGAGTTCTTGCATGATGGCCGGGGTCTCCGGTTTCCAGCGTTTCTTGATGGCTTTGGGGTCGTAGCTTTCGGGGGCGACGTAGAAGAACGAGAGCTGGTCCCACAACTCCTTGACAAAGCTTACGCGCTCTTTTACCAGGCCGATGATGTGGGCCAGCCGTGCCTTGTCGGGCTCGTCGATATGATGTTCGGCCAGTGTGGGGGCAAACAGCTCGGCCAGCTCTTCATTGCTTTTCTTTTGCAGGTATTTGTGGTTGAACCATTTGCCTTTTTCGTAGTCAAATCGGGCACCGCTCTTGCTGCATCGTTCGAGCGAGAAGAGCTTTATCAGTTCGTCCATCGAGAATATCTCTTCGTCGTTGCCGGGGTTCCAGCCCAGCAGGGCGAGGAAGTTGATGACGGCTTCGGGCAGATAGCCGGCTTCGCGATAAACCGACGATACCTCTCCGGTTTTGGGGTCGTGCCATTCGAGCGGGAAGACGGGGAAGCCGAGGCGGTCACCGTCGCGTTTGCTAAGTTTGCCGTTGCCTTCGGGTTTGAGCAGGAGGGGCAGATGGGCAAATCGGGGCATGGTTTCTTCCCAGCCGAGGGCGCGGTAGAGCAGTACGTGGAGCGGAGCCGAGGGCAGCCACTCTTCGCCGCGGATGACATGGCTTATTTCCATGAGGTGATCGTCGACGATATTGGCCAGGTGGTAGGTGGGCAGGTTGTCGGCCGACTTGTAGAGTACCTTGTCGTCGAGGATCGACGAGTTGATGGTTACCTTGCCGCGAATGAGGTCGTCGACAACGACCTCTTCGCCCGGTTCTATTTTTATGCGCACGACATAGGGGTGCCCCGAGGCAATCAGGCTGTCGACTTCTTCGGCGTTCATCGTGAGAGAGTTGCGCATGCCGGTGCGAGTCGAGGCGTCGTACTGGAAGTTGGGTATCTCTTTTCTTTTAGCATCGAGTTCGGCCGGGGTGTCAAAGGCGATGTAGGCTTTGCCGTCGGCCAGGAGTTGATCGACATATTGGCGATAGATGGCTTTCCGTTCCGACTGGCGGTGGGGGGCAAAGCGTCCGCCGTAGCCCACACCTTCGTCAAATTTGATGCCCAGCCATTCGAGGGCTTCAATGATGTAGGCCTCGGCTCCCGGCACGAAACGCTGCGAGTCGGTGTCTTCGATGCGGAGTATCATGTCGCCGCCGTGTTGCTTGGCAAAGAGGTAGTTGTAGAGAGCGGTGCGCACGCCGCCGATATGCAGAGCGCCCGTGGGGCTTGGTGCAAAACGCACACGGACTTTTCTTTCTGTCGTTTCCATCATATATGTTTGGGTGATTATATGTTTTTTCCAGTATTCAGGGTATCTATTGTTTCTCTTCGTCTAGTTCGTCGAGCAGCTTTTTGAGCGACTCGTCGGTCTCAAACAGTTTTTCTTTGCAGTATTTCAGCAGGGTCATGGCGCGCGACGTCAACTCTTTGACGGTCTCTATCTCGCAGGAGTCGTCCTGTATGCGGGCGACAATCGCTTCGAGTTCGGCGATGGCCTGGGCATAGGTAGGTTTTTCGGTTGTCTCCATATATAATATAGATTATAAAATTTGCGATTCGCTGCACCCTTCTTCAAAAAAAGTGACGATGCGGTCACCGGGTTTCAGTTCCGAGGCCGAACGTACGCTCTTTCCCTCTTTCAGGGTGATGGAGTAGCCGCGTTTCAGGATATGCTGGGGCGACGAGAGTCTGACGGTCTCTTCCCACACGGCAAGACGCCGGCTCTCTCCTGCGAGTCGCCTTTCGATACATTGGCGCAACCGGTGTGGGAACATCGACAGTGTGTTGCTTTCGGTCAGGAGCCGGCGGTCGACGCTTACCGGCAGCTGGCGGGTGAGTGTCTGTATGTGCGATTTCTCGGTTTGCAGGCGATCCTTGATGCCGGCCGAAAGGGCGGTTTGCAGGTCGGCGATGCGGCGGTCGGCCTCCATGGCACGGTTTATGAGCCATTCGGCAGCGGCGGTGGGAGTCTTTACCCGCACGTTGGCGATGCGGTCTATGACGGTCTCGTCACGGTCGTGCCCGATGCCGGCCAGTATGGGGAGCGGAAACTGGGCGATGTTCTGTGCCAGTTCGTAGCTGTCGAAACAATTCAGGTCCGAGGTGGCTCCTCCGCCGCGTATAATGACGACACCGTCGAAACAGTCTTCGTATCGGTAGATGCGTTCGAGTGCTTCGATGATCGATTGCTCGGTGCGGGCACCCTGCATGGCTGCCGTGAAAAGTGCGGTGTAGAAGCGGTATCCGTAGGGATTGTGGTGCAACTGGTCGATGAAGTCGCCGTACCCGGCGGCAGTGGGTGAGGAGATGATGGCAATGCGTTGGGCCGGCAGGGGCCAAGTGAGCTCCTTGTTCATGTCGATGATGCCCTCGGCCGTGAGCCGCCGCAGCACCTCCTGGCGCTGGCGGGCCATGTCGCCCAAGGTGTATCGGGGGTCGATGTCGTGTATGGTGAGGGTGTATCCGTACACTTCGTGCATGTCGACGCTTACCTGTATGAGCAGCTTCATGCCCGGGGCGATGAGCCGGTCTCTGCGGCAAAGTAGGCTTTCAGCATACGGTATACCGTGGCCCAGATGATGGCTCGCGCCTTGGCACGCATCTCTCCCGTGGAGGCCTCCTTGTCGACCAGTTCGAGATAACAGTGTCCCGAGTAGTTCTCTCTCACCTCGCTCACCTCGGCGCATATCCAATAGCGCTCGGGCAGGGCTTCTTGCAGTTTCCCGCGCACAAGAGAGTTGAGTTCATAGAGAGTGAGTTGTCCCGAGGGTGTCATCGTTGCATTGGGTTGGTGAAGGTTCCTTTTTTCAGCGAATGAGGCTGAGATATAAAAACATAAAAAGGAAGGCCACGCGTGCGGTCTTCCTTTTATATGCTCAGAAAAGAATACTATCCGTTGAAGTCGTCCGATACGGTCAGTCTCTTTCTGCCTTTGGCACGACGGGCAGCCAATACGCGACGACCGTTGGCGGTAGCCATTCTGGAACGGAAGCCGTGTTTGTTTTTCTTCTTTCTGTTCGAGGGTTGAAATGTTCTTTTCATTGCCGTTATATTTTATGTTATTTATTTCGGGAAAAAATTCGGAGTGCAAAAATAGAGACTTTTTTTGAATAAACCAAGAGATAATTCATTTTTGCACAATTCTTTTTGAGATTTTGCCGATTTCTCTTACTTTTGCAGGCAGAAAAATTTTTAAACAACTCTATATTCTTATGATTAACGCACAAGACATTAAAAACGGAACTTGTATCCGTATGGACGGAAAGCTCTATTTCTGTATCGAATTTTTGCATGTAAAACCCGGAAAAGGCAACACTTTCATGCGTACGAAATTGAAAGATGTGGTCAACGGCTACGTGATTGAACGTCGTTTCAACATCGGCGAAAAACTCGAAGATGTGCGGGTAGAACGTCGTCCCTATCAGTTCTTGTACAAAGAAGGCGAAGATTATATCTTTATGAATCAGGAAACCTTCGAGCAACACCCCATTGCTCACGACCTGATTACGGGCGTTGATTTCCTGAAAGAAGAGATGGTGGTTGAAGTTGTTTCCGATGCTTCGACCGAGACCATTCTCTATGCCGAACTTCCCGTGAAAGTGGAGCTGGAAGTTACCTATACCGAGCCCGGTATCAAGGGCGATACCGCTACCAACACACTGAAACCGGCTACGGTCGAGACCGGCGCTACGGTGCGTGTTCCTCTCTTTATCAACACCGGCGACAAAATCCGTGTCGATACCCGTACCGGTGAGTACATTGAAAGAGCAAAATAATAATTACTTTTTTGATATGATTTTCTCGGAGGAGTCCCTTCCGGGAACGAAAAAGCGGCAATGCCTTTGGTAATGCCGCTTTTTCTGTTTTTTGTTGATATGTTGGTATGGAGTGTAAAAAAAGTTATATTTGTAAAAATAGCCGTGCCATGAAATATCATTTGCTTATCTCTATTCTCTTTTTGAGTTTTTGTGTTACTCCTTTCTCGTCGATGGCCCAGGTCGACAGCAGCATATTGGCGATGGCCGATTGGGTGAAGGCGTACAATCATTTCGGGAAGTACAATCCGCAGGAGAAGGTCTACCTGCACTTCGACAATACGGGCTACTACCTGGGTGAGACCATGTGGTTTGCCGCCTACGTAGTTACCGCGCCGCAATTGCGACCCACCCAGATGAGCAAGGTGCTCTATGTCGAGCTGCTCACCCCCGAGGGGCGCATCGTCGAGACGAAGAAGTTAAAGATAGAAGGAGGCCGATGCCACGGCGAGTTCGCCCTCACCTCGCCGCTGCTGGTAGCTGGCTTCTATGAAGTGCGGGCCTATACGCGTGTGATGCTCAACTGGGAAGGCAGCTACTATACGCGTGTGTTCCCGGTTTTCGACCGGCCCGAAGAGGCGGGGCAGTATGGAATGAAAATTACCCGCTACCCGCGCTCCCAGCGAGTGCCCGAAGAACGCGCGGCCGCACCCGACTATAAATCGCTGAACCTGAGTTTTTACCCCGAAGGCGGAGAGCTGGTCGAGGGAATACCCGGCCGGGTAGCCTTCAAGGCCGTCGACGACGAAGGCCGCAGCGTGGCGGTAAGCGGCACCGTGTACGACTCCGACGAGCGCCCCGTCGCAACACTGGCAACCCGTCACCAGGGCATGGGAAGCTTCACCCTCACCCCCGGCGGCAAACCCTGCCGTGCCGAAATCAGCTACAACGGCAAGACCTACCGTTACACCCTGCCCGAGGCCAAGGCCGCCGGCTACACACTCGGGGTTGACAACAGCAGTGGGGACAGCCTGCACATCAAGATACGGCGAAGCCGGGACATCCAAGGCGGGTGGGTAGGCCTCACCGTCAGCTGCCGGGGCATCGCCCACGCCTTCGAAGTTGCCGACCTGCGCGAACAGGAAGAAGCCGAGCTTCACCTGAGCAAGGCCGACTTTCCCGCCGGCGTGCAGCAAATCACGCTCTTCACCCCCGAAGGCGAAGTCCTGGGAGAGCGGTTGGCCTACCATCAGAGAGACGACTAACGGTTGCACATCACCGTCGACGGGCAGAAAAGCAGCTACCGACCCTACGAAAAAATCACCCTGCCGCTGCATGTTACCGACGCGGCGGGCCGCCCGGTGGCAACGACCCTGTCGGTATCGGTGCGCGATGCCGGTACAGAGATACCCACGCACTACGCCAGCACGCTGTCGGCCAACCTGCTGTTGGAGTCCGACGTCAAAGGATACATCGAAGACATCGGATACTATTTCGAGTCCGACGACGCCGAACACCGGGCTGCACTCGACCTGTTGCTGCTGGTGCAGGGCTGGCGGCGTTACGAGTGGCGTCAGCAGGCAGGCGTAGAGCCCTTCGAGCCCGTCCACCGGGTCGAAGAGGGCATCATGGTGCAGGGGCAGGTCTACGATTACCGCCTCTTCGGTGTCCGTGCCAAAGCCGGCGTGGAACTGTCGGTCTGGGTCTATTCCGAGCTGACCAACAGCCGGGGGCATTGCTTCACCGATTCGCTGGGACGCTTCACCTTCCTCTCCGACAGCGACATCTGGGGGAAAAACGACATGGTGATACAGACACAAATCACCAACAAACGGGGAAAAAAGAAGAATGCCTCCTATCTGGTCGAGCTCGACCGGTATTTCAGTCCCACGGCCCGGAGCCTGAACGTCGAAGAGACGGAGCTGGCCGAGAAGAGCCCCTCGGCCATCACCTACACCGATGAGACCTACGACCTGCCCGATACCCTGGTCTCGGAGTTGCCCGACAGCATCAAGGTGCATAACCTTGAAGAAGTGGAGGTCAAGGCCCGAAAGTTAGTAGCGGAGCAACGTCCGGCCATCGAGTATGTCGTGGCCGAGGAGGTCGATAAGATGATCGACACCCAGGTGCGCGACTATGCCGATAATATCGTCGATTTTCTCCGTCGCACCAATCCCTACTTTATAGATAAGTATATATATGTTTTAGATCGGATAAATTTTCGGTTAAAACTTATACACGATTGTTTTTATCGGGGACGTCGCGTTCGTTTCTTGTATGAGAACAAAGTTTATAGATTTTGTGGAGATAATTGGGATAGTACCGGCTATTGTGTAGAGACTATACCGTTGCGGAGTATAGAACGCATACAGATTACGGAAAATATGGACAGTGTAGTCATACGGCTCATACCTTATCCCGACGACAAGTATAAGTACGAAAAGCCGGGTTATCGACAGACCACCCTGCAAGGCTACTCCATACCGGCGGAGTTTTATCATGCCGATTACAGCCAGGGGGTATTGCCCGACGAGCAGGACTACCGTCGCACGCTCTATTGGAATCCGGCGCTGGTTACCGACTCTCTCGGTCGGGCGCAGGTAACCTTCTACAACAACGGCGCCGCTCACGGCCTCGACATCTCGGCCGAGACTCTCACCTCCGACGGTGTGCCGGGTGCGTATCGCTGATCGGCAGAATAGTTAGCCTTACCGCGGGCAGCATCGGGAATCTTCCGGTGCTGCCCGCAGTCTTGTATCGTTTGCGTTTATTCTTTGAGTGCAGCCAACAGCCGTTGTATGGCCCGCTCGGGGTCCCGCTCTTCGTCGAGCAGAGAGACAAACCTGCTGCCGATGATGGCTCCGGAGGCATGTGCGCAGGCCGACTCGAATGTCTGCCGGTTGGAGATGCCGAATCCTATCATGCGCGGCGTGTGCAGCTGCATGGCTTCGATGCGGCGGAAGTAGGCCAGTTTCTGCTCGTTGAAATCTTTCTGCGCGCCGGTAATGGCTGCCGACGATACCATATAGATAAAACCGTCGGTGTGGTCATCGATGAGCCGTATGCGCTCCTCGCTCGTTTCGGGGGTGATGAGCATAATCATTTTTAAGTCGTATGCCTCGGCCGTAGCCTTGAAATCATTCATGTAATCCTTGAACGGCAGGGCGGGAATGATGACACCGTCGATGCCACATTCCTGGCAGCGGCGGCAGAAGTTTTCGAATCCGAATTGCATGATGGGATTGAGATATCCCATCAGTATGAGCGGAATGGTTACTTCCCGACGAATACCTTCGAGCTGGTCGAAGAGCCGTTTCAGGCTCATGCCGTTGCGCAGGGCGCAGGTGGCAGCCTCCTGTATCACAGGGCCGTCGGCCATGGGGTCGCTGAACGGAATACCTATCTCTATCATGTCGATGCCGTTCTTTTCGAGTGCTTTGATGACAGAACGGGTGCTGTCGAGCGTAGGGTGCCCGGCGCAGAAGTAGATGGAGAGTATCTTACTCTTTTGGGTGTCGAATAGTTGGTTGATGCGGTTCATAATCGTGAATTTGAGAAGGTTTGTTAGAAGTTGTGTGCGCGGAAACGGGCGATATACGCTTGCAGTTTTTCCACGTCTTTTATGGCCGGTTGCCGTTCGAAGCGGCTGTTGAGGTCGATGCCGGCCCATTGCGGGTGATTCCAGCGAAGCAGTGCTGCGAGATTTTCGGGTCCGAGCCCGCCGCTGAGCAGGAAAGGGGTGGAGAGCCGGTAACGGTCGAGTTGTGCCCAGTCGAAAGCAACACCCGAGCCTCCGTGCTGTGGGGTTGGCGAGTCGAAGAGAAAGTAGTCGCACGCCCCTTCGTAGTCGGTACAATGGTCGATGACCTGTGCCGGAAGAGCCTTGATAACCTTGAAGCCGGCCGATTGCATCGTGTGGCATAGGTCGGGTGTCTCGTTTCCATGCAGTTGTACGCCATAGAGACCGTATTCGGCCGCGCGGAGCAGAATCTCTTCGCGGGGAGCATCGACGAATACTCCTATGCGGCGGGCTTTCTGGGGCAGGTAGGCGGGTTGGACCGTCAGGCAACGCGGTGAGCGGGGATAGAAGATAAATCCTATCCAGTCGACACCACACTCTTCGACGGCGCGAATGTTGGCGGGCTCGCGCATACCGCATACTTTGACAATCATGAGAGCTGTTCGATAAAATGGTACAGTGCCTCGCCCGGATTGTCGGTGCGCATGAATGTCTCGCCGATGAGAAACCCCTTGAAACCGGCCTGCCGCAGGGCAACGACCGTTTCGGGGCGGGCAATACCGCTCTCCGAGATTTTCAACATCTCTCCCGGCAGCTGTTCGGCAAGCCGGAAAGAGTTTTCGACATCGGTATGGAAGGTTCCCAGGTGGCGGTTGTTCACCCCTACCATGTCGATTTCTTCACACAGGTGGTCGAGTTCCTTTTCGTCGTGAATTTCGAGCAGCGTTTCCAGACCGAGTTCATGGGCCTTGGCCGCCAGTTGCCGGCAATCTCTCGGGTCGAGAGCGGCAGCGATGAGCAGCACGGCGTCGGCACCGATGATGCGTGCCTGGTAGAGCTGGTATTCGTCGATGATGAAATCCTTGCGCAAAATGGGCTGGGAGGTATGGGGGCGTGCCATGGCGATGTCACGCAGCGAGCCGCCGAAGAAGGGGGTGTCGGTGAGTATCGACAGCGCCGCAGCACCGTTGCGTTCGTAGTCGGCGGGGAGGCTGCGGCTGTCGCCTTCGGGCTTTATCCACCCTTTTGAGGGAGATTTGCGTTTGAACTCGGCAATGATGCCGTGCGACGACTCGTCGAGCGCCTTGCGCATACTGCGGAAAGGGCGTGGAGTCGAGCTGTTTTCTATCAGCATGTCGATGTCGACAATGGCGCGGAGCGACGCTATCTCCTGCCGTTTGGCTGCGATGATGGTATCGAGAATATCGGTCATGGGAATTAACTGTTGAGGTCGATGAATTTTTTCAGGGTGGCGAGAGCCTTTCCGCTTTCGAGCGATTCGCGGGCGATGGCCGTGCATTCGTCGATGCGTTTCTGCGGTTCCAGTATCTGAATGGCAAAAGCGGCGTTGTAGAGCACACAGTCTTTTTGCGGACCGGTGGCGCAGTTGTGGAGTACGTTGTCGAAGATGCGGGCCGCCTCCTGTGGGGTGTGTCCGCCGAACAGCTCTTGCGGTTGCAGGCTCGGAATACCCATCTCTTCGGGGCGGTATATGCGCTCGTAGTGCCGCATGATGACCTTGAATTCGTTGGTGAGCGATATTTCGTCGTAGCCGTCGAGGCTGGTTACTACGGCAAATTCCATGCCCAGTGCCTGGAACACCTGTGCGTACAGACGCATCAGTCCGAGATTGGCCACGCCCAGCAGTTGGTTGGGTGGGAGAACCGGGTTCACCAGTGGCCCGAGCAGGTTGAAGATGGTACCTACCTGCAAGGCCTTGCGGGTAGGCGCTACACTCTTCATGGCCGGGTTGAAGAGCGGAGCGTGCAGGTAGGCGATGTTGCACTGCTCGATGGAGCGGCGCAGGCGGCTCTCGTCGTTGCTGAATCTTACGCCGTGCTGTTCGATGACATTACTGGCACCGCTCACCGAGGTGGCGCCGTAGTTGCCGTGTTTGGCCACCTTGTATCCGGCTCCTGCCACGACAAAACAGGCGCAGGTCGATATGTTGAAGGTGTTCTTGCCGTCGCCGCCCGTCCCTACGATGTCGATGGGCGCAAAGTCGCTCAGGTCGATGCGTACGCGGGTTTCGAGCAGGGCCTCACGGAATCCGATAAGCTCGTCGACCGAGACCGACCGCATTTTGTAGACCGTGAGCAGGGCGGCTATCTGAGCTTCGTTGTACTCTCCCCGCGTGATGCCGAGGAGTAGTTGTTTAGATTCTTCGCGGGAAAGAATCTCGTGATTGAAAAGTCGGAGGAGTATAGCTTTCATGGGTGTATCATGCGTTAAGGAATTGTGCAATTATCTTTTTCCCTTGCGGTGTGAGTACCGATTCGGGGTGAAACTGTATGCCGTGTATGTCGTAGCTCTTGTGGCGCAGGGCCATGATGAGCCCTTCGCGACTGACGGCCGTGACTTCGAGACAGTCGGGCAGGGTGTCGGCATCGACCACCCACGAGTGGTAGCGACCTACGGCGATTTCGGCTTCCAGTCCGGCAAAGATGTAGTCGTTGCCGAGCAGCGTTACGGGAGTCTGCACGCCATGAAATACCTCGCTGAGGTTGCGCAGTTTCGCCCCGAAAGCCTCGCCGATGGCCTGATGGCCCAGGCAGACCCCCAAGATGGGTTTCACGCCGGCATAGCGTTCGATAACGGCGGGCATGAGGCCGGCTTCCTGTGGTATGCCGGGGCCCGGCGAGAGAATGATTTTGTCGTACCGGTCGAGCTTGTCGAGGGCGAAGGCGTCGTTTCTGAGAACCTCGGTTTCGGAACCAAGCTCCCTTATCAGGTGCCGCAGGTTGTAGGTAAACGAGTCGTAATTGTCTATGATGACGGTTTTCATTGTGTCGTGTATTTGGGTGAAGTTAGAGACGTTCGGCCATTTCGATGGCTTTTTTCAAGGCGCCGAGTTTGTTGTTTACTTCCTGCAATTCGTTCTCGACGTCGCTTTTGGCTACGATACCGCCGCCGGCCTGGAACCACAGTTCGTTGTTGCGGCTCACGAAGGTACGGATGGTGATGGCCTGGTTGAGGCTGCCGTCGAACCCGATGAATCCGATGCAGCCGCCGTAGGCACCGCGCGAGTGCGGTTCGTAGCGGTTGATGAGTTGCATGGCCCGTACCTTGGGCGCTCCCGAGAGTGTGCCGGCAGGAAAGGTGTCGATGAAGGTTTTTATCGGGTCGGCATCGGTGTCGAGCCGGCCGCTTACCCGGCTCACGAGGTGGATGACGTGGCTGTAATACTGCGTCTCCTTGTAGAAGTCGACCTTTACGTCGTGGCAGTTGCGGCTCAGGTCGTTGCGGGCCAGGTCGACAAGCATGACGTGCTCGGCATTCTCTTTCGGGTCGGCTCGGAGAGCGGCTGCCAGCGCGGCATCTTTTTCGCTGTTGCCCGTGCGGCGTGTCGTGCCCGCTATGGGGTCGATGAAGGCCCGCCGGCCTTCGATGCGGCAGTGGGTCTCGGGCGAGGAGCCGAAGATGCGGAACCCGCCGAAGTCGAAGTAGAAGAGATAGGGCGAGGGGTTGATGCTCCGCAGGGCGCGGTAGAGCTTGAAGTCGTCGCCCACGAACGATTGGGTGAAGCGGCGCGAGAGAACAATCTGGAACACATCGCCCCGCATACAGTGCGCGATACCCCGCCGTATGTTTTCGCGGTGCTGGTCGTCGGTCAGCGTGCTGGTGGTGGGCCCTACGGCGTGGAATTCATAAGAGGTGTAGTTGCGGTTCTCGACAGCCTTTTCGAGAGTATCCATGGTGCTGGTCTCGTTTTCGCCTACCAGTTCGAGCAGTACCATTTCGTGCTTGAAGTCGTTGAAGACGATGAGATACTTGTAGAGAATGTAGAGCAGGTCGGGGGCATCGTTGCGTTCGTCGCACTCGTCGGCGATGGGGATGTTCTCAAAATAGCGCACGGCATTGAACGAGGTATATCCGTAGAGGCCGCAGTAGTTGAGAAATTCACCTTCGAGCCGGAAGGCTCCGAGAAATTCGTTGAGGGCATCTTCGCAGCGGTAGCTCTCGGTAATGTCGTGTTCCACGACCGTGTCGTCGGGGTAGCGCAGGGTGGCTTTGCCGCGGTTGATGCCGATGCTGGCGATGGGGTGCAGGCCGATGAACGAACGGTTGTTTTCGCCACCGTGGTAGTCGGCGCTCTCCATCAGGGCGCTTTGTGAGAAAAAGTCGCGTACTTTGAGATAGGTGCTTACCGGCGTGTACAGGTCGCCGAGCATCAGTTTATGACCGATTTTGTAGCAGAAGGGTTTCATGTCTATGCCAGATGTTTGAGGTAAGTCTCTATGTCTTTGTCGCCGCGGCCCGATACGGTGAGGACGACGACGTCGGACGGTTTGAAGTCGATTTTTGCCAGGGCTCCCAGTGCGTGGGCCGATTCGAGGGCGGGAATGATGCCTTCGAGGCGGGTCAGTTCGTAGGCGGCAGCCAGGGCCTCGTCGTCGTTGACGGCCAGTACGGTGGCGCGACGTTCGTGGGCGAGGTTGGCGTGCAGGGGGCCTATGCCGGGATAGTCGAGGCCGGCCGAGATGGAGTAGGGCTCCTGTATCTGTCCGTCTTCGTCCTGCATTACCAGGGTGCGGGCTCCGTGTATGATGCCTTTACGTCCCAGGTGTATGGTAGCTGCCGACATGGGCGTGTCGATGCCCAGGCCGCCGGCCTCGGCCAGTACGATTTTCACCCGTTCGTCATCGAGATAGTGGTAGATGGTACCGGCCGCGTTGCTACCACCCCCTACGCAGGCCATGAGGTAGTCGGGGTATTCGCGTCCCTCCTGTTGCAGCAGTTGTTTGCGTATCTCTTCGCTGATGACCGATTGCAGACGGGCCACCATGTCGGGGTAGGGGTGTGGCCCTACGGTCGAGCCGATGACGTAGTAGGTATCCGACGGGTGGCAGCACCAGTCGCGGATTGCTTCGTTGGTGGCGTCTTTCAGGGTCATGTTTCCCGAGGTGACGGGCTGCACCGTGGCGCCGAGCATTCGCATCTTCTCGACGTTGGTGTGCTGGCGTTCGACGTCGGTCTGCCCCATGTACACGATGCACTCCATGCCCATGAGGGCACATACCGTGGCGGTGGCCACTCCGTGCTGGCCAGCTCCCGTCTCGGCAATGATGCGGCTCTTTCCCATGCGGCGGGCAAGCAGTACCTGACCTATGGCGTTGTTGATTTTGTGTGCGCCGGTGTGGTTGAGGTCTTCGCGTTTGAGGTAGATTTTACAACCGTATTTTTCCGACAGCCGTTGTGCCAGGTAGAGGGGTGAGGGGCGCCCTACATAGTTGCGCAGCAGGTTGTCGTACTCGTTCCGGAACGATTCGCTTTCGAGTACATCGAGATAGACATTTTGCAGCTCTTCGACACAACGGTGGAGAATTTCGGGA
>ERZ779843.2812-NODE-2812-length-15888-cov-2.475084_pt1 | contig 15888 bp, 8 predicted proteins | sample MGYA00511560_ERZ779843 | MGnify/ENA primary metagenome ERZ779843 (study PRJEB29588, sample SAMEA2158062) | human gut metagenome | biome: human gut; feature: human-associated habitat; material: faeces | place: Denmark | collected 2008/2010 ... | reverse complement strand
GGGAGACTCCTACGGCAGGAACAGTCTATATCATCGGTATGCCGACCGATTTTCGTCCTATTCTGATAACGACTTGGGATCTTCGTGGCACGGAACCTGGTAGCGACCTGAGTCTCATTTTTGAAAATCTGCATCTTCAGCATCCTAAGGGTGCTGCGACGGAATCTTCTGGACAGATTTTTTGTTTTACCAGAAAATACATAGATATGGATACACTGGCATTCCGTAACTGTGAGGTATCAAATTATCCAAGAACTTTCTTTCGTTCTGGTCCACCCGAGACAACAGGTAAGGACGATGAAGGTAATGATATAACCATTTATGAACCGGGAGGAACGATAGCCTATTTTGAGATGTCAGATTGTGTAGTTCATAATGCCAATCTTATCTCCATTCACCGCTGGCCGTGTGTTTATTTCGGACACACTCCCATTGAGTTGGTATTCCGTAATAATACATTTTATGATTTGCCTTACTTGAAATGTGTTTATACCATGAATAAAATCTCAGATGAGGCCGAGCGATTCCAAGCGTCTGTATATTTTGAACACAATACATTAATGGTGGGTGCACCAAATGATTTTAGGGTCTTTGAAGTGTCAGATTATTTGGGAATGGACTCTCAGTTCTTTATTGAGAACAATCTCTTTCTCTATCCCGACTGGGTTGACGATTTTACTCTTGAGCAGACTGGACGTCCCAAAATTCTCTCCAGTGCATACGGAATGGTATATGCATACAATAACGTTATAGAAGGTTATAACGATTGGAAATCGGGTAATGCAAAAGATGAAAATGGAGAGTATACTTGGATGGTTGCCGATACAACAGACAACTATACAATGGCAGATGTTGAGTTGAACTGGGATGATTTTTATGATAGAACAAATAAAGACTTTTCTCTTTTGAAATCTCATCCTCTCTATACGGCTGGTAAAGATGCTGAAGGAAACGTAACCTATATTGGCGATGGAAGATGGTATGTAGACGAGTTCCCGGTTAAAGCATCAGTTAATGTTACCTTAGAAGGATCTACTACCGCAACATTAACAGTACAACCCGAAAAGACTTTCTATGTGGTTGGTGATCAAATAACTCTTAGTATAGATCTTCATGATGGACTCAATACATTTGTTGGATGGAGCGACGGTGTTACCGAAATGAACCGAACCATTACTCTCACCGGAGACCTCGATTTGACAGCAAATGTTGTGTCTCAGGATTATGAGGTTTTGTGGGATTTCTGTCAGCTCAAAGATGGTTCAAGCGGTCTAGATTTGCCGTTTGCTGCTAATCATGCTGCTGACCCAGAAAACAACCCTGGAAAATTTGGCATCATGACAGTAGAACATTCAGCAGATGGTGTAACTTATGCTGACACAACTTATTCTCAGACCCGTAATAACAAGACCTATCCTTACAATGGTAGCGAAGAACCCGTTCTTTTCATGGCAGCTTTGTTGCGTACGCATCTCGACGAAGCCAAAGTTGATGAACAAACGGCCGCTGCCGGTTATAAAGAGGAACTCACGGGCGATTGTGGAAGCAATCCTAGTTATGCTTACATCGAATTCTCTACCAAAGGTATGACAGATGTAAAAGTTTCGTCTGTTATATTAGCCGAAGCTCGTATGTATAAAACAACAAAGTTGGAATATTCTCTTGACAAGATAAACTGGAATACTCTTACAACTGTTTCTATTGATTCTGTTGCCGGTGCATGGCATGATTGTATGGCCGATCTGCCTGCTGCAGCCGATAACCAAGATGTTGTATATGTACGATGGATTGGGGATGCTACAAGTCCGATTCTTGGTCCGGGCATGGATGGCGCTGACCGCGGTGAAAACGATGAGATGCTTTACAGAAAATATTATACTTATCAATTTATTGGTAATATTAAGGTTTCGGCCGTATCAGAGGGCTCAGCTATCGAAGAGGTTCAAACCGAGACGACTCTTATTGTAGCTCAGACTGGAAATCAAGTAACAGTAAGTAACGTAGATGTTGCAACAGTAGACCTTTATGCCGTCAATGGCGTAATGCTTGCCAGGGAAGCTGTTATCAATGGAACGGTTACTATTGTCTTGCCCGCTCACGGTGTATATTACATCAAAGCTGGAAAAGAGATCAAATCGGTAGTATACTGATCTTATCTTATTTTGCTACAGCTCTCATTTTTTGAGAGCTGTAGCAAATATTAAACGCAGAAAACGTATGAAAAAAAATTTTTTTTATATATTTGTCACATTGATGCTCTTTTCTTCGTGTAGAGAAAAAGATATATACATATTCACCTCTCACCGGGAGCCGGCCTTGGACGGATTACATTTCCTGTACAGTTACGACGGATACAATTGGGATAGTTTGGCAGGCGTATGGCTTAAACCAGAGATTGGCAATCAGAAGGTTTATTACGATTATCATACAAAAAAGATGGAAGAACCCAAATTTTACGGTACACCCATGATGCGTGATCCTTCTATTGTACAGGGCCCTGACGGGACGTTTCATCTGGTATGGACTATCAGTTGGAACGGAGAGCAAGGTTTTGGATATTCCTCTTCAAAAGATTTGATTCATTGGAGTGAACAGCGCGAGATACGCGTAATGGCCGATTCGGCAACCAACAACGTGTGGGCACCGGAGCTTTTCTATGACGATGTCAACGAGCAGTTTATGATTATATGGTCATCGTCGATATTGCCCGAGCGATATACCGAAGCCGATAAGTTGGGGCAGAACAAGGCTCATCGGGCCTATTATACGACCACCAAAGACTTTGAAACATTTACCCCGGCGAAGAAATTTTACGACCCCGGCTACAACTCCATCGATGGCTATCTGTTGAAGCGGGGTGAGAAAGACTATGTCTTTATTATCAAAGACAACCGTAAACCCAATTACAGCAATCTCTTTTGTGTTTTTTCCGATAACCCCGAAGGGCCGTTCACCAATCCTACCGTCAATTTCGGACCGACATATTCCGAAGGGCCTTGCGCCGTCAAGGTGGGCGATGAGTGGCTTATCTATTTCGATGCCTATCGAGAGTTCCGCTATGGAGCCGTATCTACCCGCGATTTCAAGACGTTCACGCCCATCGATGATAAAATCTCTTATCCCAAAGGCCATAAACATGGTACCATATTCAAGGTAAAAGAGAGTGTCTTTAAAAAGATGAAAGAGCACGAGAAAGAGTTGTTAAACAAATAGAGATAAGAAATAATACAATTGTCTAATGTTAAATAGAAAACCATGAAACGATTTCTTTATTTCCTTTTGGGTGTAGCTGCAATTCTGGCTCCACAAAGTTGCAGTGCAGAGAAAAATGAAGTATTGGCTTTCCCTACTGCCGAAGGATACGGTAAATATACCGTAGGCGGTCGTGGCGGAGCTATATATGAGGTAACCAATCTCAACGACTCCGGAGAAGGTAGTCTGCGGGCTGCCATTGAGGCAAAGGGCCCACGTACGGTCGTATTCCGGGTTTCGGGAACCATTGATTTGAAGAGCGCATTAAATATTCGGAATCCATATATAACTATTGCCGGACAAACAGCTCCCGGTGATGGTATTTGCATTAAACGCTATCCTTTGAACATAAACGCCGACGAAGTTATCATTCGCTACATTCGTGTGCGTTTGGGCGATGAGACGGGAGGTGAAACCGATGCCATAGGTTGTCGTTACCACAAGAATATCATACTCGACCATGTATCGGCCAGTTGGAGTATAGACGAAACCATGTCGATATACCATTGCGAGAATGTTACGATACAGTGGTGCATGATTACCGAGAGTCTGTTTGATTCCAATCATGTGAAAGGTTCGCACGGTTTTGGGGGTATATGGGGCTCCAATTACAGCACCTATCACCACAACCTGATAGCGCACCATTCGAGCCGTAATCCGCGTTGGGCATCGGGCGGTGGATATAACGACTATCGTAACAATGTGCTCTATAACTGGGGTTACAACAGCTCGTACGGTGGCGAAAAGCAGCAGGCTAATAATCCCAAGTACAATACATTTACGGTGAATTTTGTATCCAATTATTACAAACCGGGCCCGGCAACACAATCGGGAGCTATCTCGTATCGTTTGGTAAATCCCGGATATCGCAGTGCCGAAGACTATGGCCGGTGGTATGTAGCCGATAATGTTGTTGTCGGAAACGAAAAGGTGTCGGCCGATAATTGGGACGGTGGCGTACAAATGAAAAATGGAGAAGAGATGTTGCCCAAGATTCGTCTCGACAAGCCTTGGGATGCGATGAAAATCAACGAAGAGACAGCCGAGGAAGCTTATAAATCGGTGTTGGAAGGCGCTGGATGTGTACTCCCTCGTCGTGATGCGGTAGATACGCGCATAATCGAGGAGGTACGGAATGGAAATGCTACTTACGAAGGTGCTTCTTATAAAACTAAAAAACGGGTGGCCGATCCTTCGGTCCCTTGTGGAATGATTGATTCGCAAGAGAATGTGGGTGGGTGGCCCGAACTGAAAAGCCTGCCGGCACCTGCCGATAGCGACCACGACGGAATGCCCGATGCGTGGGAAAAGAAAAATGGTCTGAATCCCCATGATGCCAGCGACCGCAACGGTGTGGCCAAGAACGGATATACAAACCTTGAAAACTATTTAAATAGCATTATATGAAAATAACGAAGATTTTCCTGTTTCTGCTTCTTTGTGCCGGTTGCGTTACAATGGCCAAGGCCGGAACCTCCTCAAAAACCAGAGTGATTGTAACCAGCGACGGAGAGATTGATGATGAGTGTTCGATGGTACGTTTCTTGCTCTATGCCAACGAATGGGATATAGAAGGTATCATCACGTCGAGTTCGCAATATCATTGGCAGGGCCATAAATGGGCGGGCGACGACTGGATAAATCCCTATCTTGATGCCTACGAAAAGGTGTATCCCAACTTGGTAAAACACGACAAGGACTATCCGACGCCTGCTTATCTGCGTGAGCGTACGGCGCTTGGAAATGTGAAAGCCGAAGGTGAGATGGACGAAGAGACTCCCGGCTCAAACCTGATAGTGAAGGTGTTGCTCGACGAGACCGATAATCGTCCGGTGTGGATACAGGCCTGGGGCGGTACCAATACGATAGCCCGTGCCCTGAAAACCATCGAAGAGAAGTATCCCGAAAAGATGGATTATGTGGCTGGGAAACTTCGTTTCTTTTTCATCTGGGAGCAGGACTCGACCTATCAGTCTTATATTCGTCCGCATTGGGGAAAATACAATATCCTGACTATTATTTCCGATCAGTTTATTACCTATTTCTATCACTGGAAAAAATATCTGCCGGCCGAACAGCAGCAATTCCTGGTGGGAAAATGGATGAATGCAAATGTTATACATAATCACGGGCCTTTGTGTTCGCTTTATAAAGCTCATGAGAATGGAGACTTCCGTTCCGAAGGCGATTCGCCCGCTTATTTTCATGTGATACCTACCGGCCTTCGCAATGAAGAACACCCCGATTGGGGCGGCTGGGGCGGCCGTTATGTCAAGGTGCGCGAAAATACTTGGCTCGATCCTGTCGAAGAGGAGGGGTATGTCTATCCCGAGGGTCGCTGGTATACCAGTAATGCATGGGGACGCACACGGTTGAAAAAGAACATTCCCAACGACCAGATGCTCATCGATTATCTCCGGCCTACATGGTATTGGGTAGAGCCTTTGCAGAACGATTTCGCAGCTCGTGCCGACTGGTGTGTGAAACCTTATGATGAAGCTAATCATGCACCTGTCGTTGCGCTTGCTCATGATGATGATTTAAGTGCAGCCCCTGGAAAGACGGTGAAATTGAGTGCAAAAGGTACAAAAGATCCTGATGGAGACAAACTTACGTATAAATGGTGGCAGTATCGTGAGGCCGGTAGCTATCCCGGCGACATTACGCTCGAAAGTAACGACGGAATGAAGAGCTCATTCGTCGTACCCAAAGATGCAAAAAAGGGCGAAACGATACATGTCATTTGTGAAGTTGCCGATGACGGAGTGCCTGCGTTGACCCGCTATGCCCGGGTAATAATCACTGTAAAATAAAATACCTATACAGCAACGATACCATGAAAAAAAGATTCTTATTTACGTTTGTGATGTTGGGCCTTTCGTCCATGCTTTTTTCACAGACGTGGATTTGGTATCCGGGCGACTATGAATTGTGGCTGGGCAACCGCATGAACAACCGACGTACCGAGAGAGGGGCTTTCTTTCCTCCATTCTGGAAGACAGACAGTCATTATGTGGTGGTCGAGTTCAGTAAAGCCGTTGAACTGGAAAAGCCCGAAGTGATACACCTTGCCGTTGAGGGAAAATACAATGTCAAAATCGACGGGAAGTTGCAGTTCGGCATGCCGGAGACAATCCGTTTGGAAGCCGGTCGGCATCAGTTGAACATCAAGGTGTGGAATCAGGTTTCACCGCCAGCCCTGTATGTCAATGGCGAGACGGTGAAATCCGACTCCTCCTGGAAGGTAACCTTTGAAGACAAAGAGTGGATCGACGAGAGCGGAAAGGCCAGCGATACATCGGCTACGCTTTATGAGTCGGCCGGCAGTTGGAACTTCGACAGCGAAGACAGTCGGCCCTCTCAATTTACCCTGCCTCGCGAGTTGAATCAGCCCGCCGGTTGTGAAAAGCGCGGGAACGGTCTGCTCTATGATTTTGGCAAAGAGACTTTCGGCTACCTGGTACTGAACGGCATTTCAGGCGAGGGACGCATCGGCATCTATTATGGTGAGAGCCCCGAGGAAGCTTTGGACAAAGAGGCTTGTGAGACACTCGATTTTCTCCGTGTCGAAGCCGACAAGGTGGTGGACCTTTCCACCCGCTCCGAGCAGCCGAAAGGCGCATCGTATACCATGGAGAACAGCAAGGCTTTCCGATATGTCTATGTGGAGGCCGAAGCCGGTGTTGAGCCTGGCAATGCGACCATGCTGTTTGAGTATCTGCCGGTCGAGCAGCGGGGTACATTTCGTTGCAACGATGAGGAGTTGAACCGAATATGGGAGATAGGTGCCTACACGATGTTCCTTACCACCCGGGAGTTTTTTATCGACGGTATCAAGCGCGACCGATGGGTGTGGAGTGGCGATGCCATTCAGAGTTATCTCATGAACTACTATCTCTTCTTTGAACAAGATGCCGTCGAACGCACCATCTGGCTGCTGCGGGGGAAAGACCCGGTTACCAGTCATGTCAATACCATCATGGATTATACCTTCTACTGGTTCCTGAGCATATACGACTATTATATGTATGCCGGCGACAAACAGTTCGTGCGGCAGATTTATCCCCGCATGAAGAGCCTGATGGAGTTTGTCTTGGGTCGTACCAATGAAGAGGGTATGGTTGAGGGTTTGGCCGGCGACTGGGTATTTGTCGACTGGGCCGACGGCTATCTCGACAAGAAAGGCGAACTGGCCTTTGAGCAGGTGCTTTTCTGCAAGAGTCTCGAAACCATGTCGCTCTGTGCACGGTTGGCCGAAGACGATGAGGCCGCCACCATATACGAAGCCCTTGCCGCTGATTTGCGCTCCAAGTTGAATCCCTGTTTCTGGAGCGAACAGAAGCAAGCCCTGGTGCATAACCGTGTCGATGGCCGGCCGAGCGAGACGGTAACCCGCTATGCCAACATTTTTGCCCTGCTTTACGGCTATCTCGATGAGAAACAGGGTGAGCAGATAAAGAACTCGGTTCTGCTCAACGACGAAATTCTCGGCATCACTACCCCCTATATGCGATTCTATGAGCTCGAAGCACTCTGCTATCTGGGCGAGCAGGAACGGGTAATGAAAGAGATGAAAAGCTATTGGGGTGGTATGTTGCGTGAGAATGCCACCACGTTCTGGGAGAAATATAATCCGCAACAGCAGGGCACAGAACACCTGGCCATGTATAACCGACCCTATGGCAAGAGCTTGTGCCATGCCTGGGGCGCCAGCCCCATCTACCTGCTGGGTAAGTATTTCCTGGGTGTAACCCCGGCTGCTCCCGGCTATGAAGAGTTTACGGTAAGACCTTGCCTGGGCGGTCTCAAATGGATGGAGGGAACCGTCCCCATGGCCGATGGCGAAATACGGGTCTATATGGACAAGAAGAAAATCCGTGTTGAGGCGACCAAAGGTAGAGGATACGTCTATTTCGACAGCCGTAGAAAGCCGAAGGCCAATATCGGAACAGTAGAAAAGCTCTCCGACGGTTCATATCGTCTGCCGGTATCGGCCGGAGAAAAAGTTGAAATACAGTATTAAGTTTTAAACACACAAGAAAGAAATGAAACACATGAAGTATTGTTCGATGAAGACACTTGTATGCCTCATGGTCGCCTTGCTCATCGGCGGGCAAGCTGCCGTGGCGCAAGAAGCGAAGATGTATGTGCGCATGGCCGATTCCGAGATGAAACGGTTCCCCGAGGCCTGGCAGGTAGACTGGGCCAAGCGTCCGGTGTTTGGCTACTGTCAGGGCGTGGTGGCTCTGTCGATGTTGAAGGTATGGAAAGAGACCGGCGACGACAAGTATTACAAGTATGTAGAGAAGTATGCCGACATGATGGTGCGTGACGATGGCACCATTCTCAACTACGATTACATCAACGGTCGCCGCAATGTCGATATGATAAACGCCGGAAAGATTCTGTTCGATGTCTATGAACAGACCGGAAATCCCAAATACAAAAAGGCCATGGATATGCTCTATAACGCCATGATGGACCACCCCCGCAATTCGTTGGGTGGATTCTGGCATAAGGAGGTTTATCCCTGGCAGATGTGGCTCGACGGCCTCTATATGGCTTCGCCTTACCTGGCCCAGTATGCTGCAGTGAATAATAAACCCGAGTTGCTCAACGACGTCATTATGCAATGTATGATTGTTGAAAAGTTCATGCGCGACCCGGTTACCGGGCTCTATTTCCACGCTTGGGATGAGAAACGGCAACAAAAATGGTGTGACCCGGTTACCGGGCTTTCGCACCACTTCTGGGGCCGTAGCATCGGTTGGTGGTTTATGGCTTTGGTCGACGTGCTGGATTTTGTCCCCGAAAATCATCCGTTGCGTGGTAATCTGATACGTATGGTCGAAGGGTTGGCGCAGGCGCTTCCTCAATTCCAGCACGACGGTATATGGTACCAGATTGTCGATTTGGAAGAACGCAAAGGCAATTATCAGGAGGCAACAGCTTCAACCATGTTCATGTATGCCATAGCCAAGGCTGTAAACAAGGGATATATCGACAAACGTTATCATAAGGTGGCTACCGATGCCTATGACGGGATTATGAAAAAACTTATCAAGATAGATCGCGACGGCACGGTGAATATTACACAATGCTGTATGGTGGCCGGTCTGGGTGGAAATCCCTACCGCGACGGCAGTTTTGAATACTACATTAGCGAGCCTATACGCGATAACGACCCCAAGGCAACAGGTCCTTTCATTATGGGTTGCATCGAACTCGACAAGTAGTATTCTGTTTTTGTCGGATGAATATGCCGGCCTAATTTTCTGCACCTTATTCAATTTTACTACATCGAATAAGGTGCAGAAATTATTAATAAGAAAAAGTTAATCTTAAATTTAATAATGGAATGAAAAAATATAGAGCAATTTTATTATATTTATTATTGTTATCTGTTTTTTGCTCTTATGCGCAAGAATCAAAAAAAGTAATAAAAATAGCCTGTATCGGGAATAGTATAACGCAGGGAGTAGGAGTAAAGGATAGGTATAATCATAGTTATCCGGGTGTATTGAGAACATTGTTGGGAGAAGGATATGAGGTCGGAAATTTTGGGGTTAGTGGACGAACCATGTTGAGCAAAGGAGACCGTCCGTATATAAAAGAACAAAAATATCAAGATGCCTTGGCATTTTTACCAGATATTGTAACAATAAAACTTGGTACAAATGATACCAAACCTCGCAACTGGGTGTATAATGAGGAGTTTAAAGAAGATCTTAAAAAGATGATAGAGTCATTTCGAAATTTGCCATCGAATCCTAAGATATTTTTGTGTTTACCTGTACCCGTAGCAGCTAACGGAAAATGGGGAATACGGGATAGTGTTGTATTTAATGGCGTGATTCCTTACATAAGAGAAGTTGCTATTGAAGAAAATTTATTAATAATAGATTTGTATACACCATTAAAATCCCACCCGGATTGTTTCCCTGATACTGTTCACCCCAATGAAGAAGGTGCACGGATGATAGCTGAGGTAATATATTCATTCTTAAAAGAACAAAAAATAGTATCATCATTATAAAAATCCAATTTGAACACGATGAAAAAAACAATAATTTCGATTATAATGTCATGCCTTGGAGTCTCCATGAGTGTGTCTTCTCAGGAGTATGGTTTGGTTGATATGTCCCATAGTAAGAATGCAGTAATGAGTAATGCTTCATTGGGCTCGGTAAAATGGACTGGCGGTTTTTGGGGAGAACGTTTTGATGTTTATAGCAATGTTTCACTTCAAAGTATGTGGGAAACGTGGAACAATCCAGATATTTCACATGGGTTCAGAAACTTTGAAATAGCCTCGGGTAAATGTGAAGGAAAACACTCTGGCCCTCCTTTTCATGATGGCGATATGTACAAATGGTTGGAAGCTGTTGCAGCGGTTTATGCGATAAATAAAGATGAGGCACTATACAAGCTTATGGACCATTTTATTGAGTATATCGCATTGTCGCAGAGAGAAGATGGATATATTCATACCCCGGTTATTATAGAGGAAAGATATGGGGCAAAATCAACGAAGTCTTCTAATAATGTGGTAATAGGTACAAAAGTAGGTGATGTAGATGATAAAGGGGCATTTGCAAATAGACTTAATTTTGAAACCTATAATCTCGGGCATCTTATGATGGCAGGTATAATACACTATCGTGCTACTGGAGAGCGCAAATTGTTTGACATCGCAATAAAAGCTACCGATTTTTTATGTAAGTTTTACGAAACAGCTACAGCCGAACTTGCCAGAAATGCTATATGTCCTTCGCATTATATGGGAGTGGTAGAGATGTACCGTGCAACGAAGAATCCTAAATATCTAGAACTCGCCGAGAATCTTATAAATATTCGCGGAATGGTAGAAAATGGCACAGATGATAACCAAGACAGAATACCATTCCGTAAACAATATAAAGCTATGGGGCATGCCGTAAGAGCGAACTATTTGTATGCCGGTGTTGCTGATGTATATGCAGAAACAGGAGAAGCACAACTATTCAAGAATTTAACCAGTATCTGGGAAGATATTGTTACTCGGAAAATGTATATTACAGGTGCATGCGGAGCTTTGTATGATGGAACATCTCCTGATGGAACTTGTTATGAGCCGGATAGTATTCAGAAGGTACATCAAAGTTATGGGCGAGCGTATCAACTTCCTAATATTACAGCCCATAATGAAACATGTGCCAATATAGGAAATATGCTTTTCAATTGGAGAATGTTAGGCGTGACTGGTGAAGCAAAGTATGCAGATGTTCTAGAAAAATCTCTTTATAATAGTGTATTAAGTGGAATAAGTTTGGATGGAAAAAAATATTTTTACACCAATCCTCTGAGGATAAGTGATGATTTTCCTTATACTTTAAGGTGGCCGAAAGAAAGACGTGAGTACATAAGTTGTTTCTGTTGTCCCCCCAATACACTACGGACCGTATGCGAAGCTCAAAATTATGCGTATACATTAGGGGAGAATACATTATGGTGTAATCTATATGGCGCAAATGAATTGAATACTATCTTGGCCGACAAAACATTAAAGGTGGTGCAGAAAACAGAATATCCATATGATGGCAGAGTCGTGCTAATGATAGAAAAAATATCTCAGAAGACAGAAATAGCGATTAAATTAAGAATACCCGAATGGTGTGATGAAAGTGTTATTCGTTTAAATGGGAAAAAATTAGATGTTGTTGCGAATCCCAATACATATGTTACGATAAGTAGAAAATGGAAAAAGGGTGATGTCATTGAGCTGGATATGGAAATGAAGGTGAGAATGATGGAGTCTAATCCTCTGGTAGAAGAGACGCGGAATCAAGTGGCTATAACCCGCGGTCCATTGGTATATTGTCTTGAAAGTATAGATATTAATGGTGGAAACGATATAGATGATATTCTTATCCCTGCTGATACAAAGTTCCTATTGGAAAATGAGATTATTGATGGCCATAAGGTGAAGTCTTTAAAGTGTAGCGTTTCTGTAGAAGAACATGCCTCATGGGATAAGTTATTGTATCGTGAAGTTAAAAGCAATAAAAATAAAACAACAATCAAACTGATTCCTTATTATGCATGGGGCAACAGAGGTAAGGCAGAGATGACAGTTTGGCTCCCATTAATCAAATAAATATAGAAATGAACAACCGCTATACAAAAAAAATATTATCGATCTTTCTTGTTGCAACGGTATGTTTGCAAAGCAATGCATTGTTCTCCCAAAATAATGATTGGGAGAACAATCATGTGCTTCAGATAAATCGTGAACCGCCCAGGGCCTCCTTTATACCATATGTTCATAAAAAAGGTGATAATTCAATATCTCTCAATGGTATATGGAGGTTTAAATGGAGCCCTACACCGAAAGCCCGTGAAACAGATTTTTTTGAGTCTGATTTCTGTGATACTTTATGGAGAAAAATAGAAGTTCCATCTAATTGGGAAATTTTGGGCTTTGGAACACCTATATATGCATCGGCAGGGTACGTATTTAAAATTAATCCTCCATTTGTAACAGACGAACCCAAAAAATCTTACACAACTTATGTGGAAAGAAATCCTGTAGGTCAATATCGCCGTACTTTTCATGTCCCTGAACGATGGGTAAATGGGGGACAGACTTTTATCAGGTTTGACGGGGTTATGAGTGCTTTTTATGTATGGATAAATGGAGAGAAAGTAGGTTACAGTCAAGGTAGTATGGAACCGTCGGAGTTTAATATTACAAAATATATTCGACAGGGAGAGAATGATATAGCTGTAGAAGTATATAAGTATAGTGATGGATCATATTTAGAAGATCAGGATTTTTGGCGTTTTGGAGGAATTCATCGAGACATTACATTGTTCCATACTTCGAATTTGAGAATTTGCGATTATACCGTAAGAACTATACCCGATAGCACATATCGTAATTTCAATTTTGAGATTGATTTTAAACTGAAAGATTATGGTAACAGAAATCTAGCAGGAGACTCAATTTCTGTACGTCTTTCTGATAAGCAAGGCAATGTTGTTTTGAATAGGACAATAGATGTTAAAACAATATTGAACAAGGATTATAGGGCAGCAATAATGAATGAGTGGTTTCCCCAAAGAGGGAAGAGGAAGATGGGTGTTATTTCTGAAAAAATTAATTCTCCCAAATTGTGGACTGCGGAAACTCCTAATTTATATCAATTGGATATAACCTTGCACAATGGAGCGGGAACTGTGTATGAAAAAATTTCATCGAAAGTCGGATTTAGGAGCGTAGAAGTAAAAAATGGCAAGATTCTCATAAATGGTAGTCCAATACGTTTTAGAGGCGTTAACAGGCACGAGCATGATCCATATAAGGCTCGTGTCATGACCGAGGAACTGATGTGGAAGGACCTCGTAATGATGAAGAAGGCCAATATAAATGCTGTTAGAACAGCACATTACCCCAATCATCCACGCTTTTATGAATTGTGTGACTCTATAGGAATGTATGTTATGGACGAGGCCGATATTGAAACTCACGGTGTACGGGGTATATTGGCGAATAATTCTGATTGGTGTAATGCCTTTTTGGATAGAGCTATACGTATGGCAGAACGTGATAAAAATCACCCATCTGTAATATTTTGGAGTATGGGGAATGAAAGTGGATATGGGCCGAATTTCGCTGCAATAAGTGCTTGGTTGAAAGATTTCGATCCCACTCGTCCTATTCATTATGAGGGAGCACAAGGTATTAACGGCAATGATCCGAATACAGTAGACGTGATAAGCAGATTTTATCCTAGAACGCAAGATGAATATTTAAATCCCGGTGTTGATGAAAGTTCCAACAAAGAACGTGCCGAAAATGCAAGATGGGAAAGACTGTTGTCTTTGGCTTTGTCTGATAATGGAGGTAGACCTGTGATAACAAGTGAATATGCTCATTCTATGGGAAATGCTTTGGGAAACTTTCAGGAGTATTGGAATGAAATATACAGTAATCCGAGAATGGCTGGCGGATTTATATGGGATTGGGTTGATCAAGGTATAATACGTTATACCGAGAACGGTGAAAAGCAGGTTGCTTATGGTGGAGATTTTGGAGATAAACCTAATCTCAAGGCGTTTTGTCTCAATGGTATTGTTATGTGTGATAGAGAAATTACCCCCAAATATCTTGAGGTCAAAAAAGTTTATCAGCCGGTCTATGTAAAGCTTCTACGATGGAATAAAGAAGAAAACAAGTGCTTGTTGGAAATTACAAACCATAATCATCATGTAGGTACAGATATTTACAATTGTTCTTGTGTATTGATGAGAAACGGTCAGGTGTTGCATGAGCAGGCAATTAATATACCCAATATAGATCCTGGAGATAAAGCAAATATTGAGTTGTCATTATTGGAAATTGAAAATGAAAATGCAGATTTACGTATAACGGTATCATTTACATTGAAAGAGGATTGTATGTGGGCTGATGCGGGTTTTGAAGTGGCTTATGAGCAGTTGCCTCTCAATGATAATGTATTGGCTGTTGTACAAAGTCATTCGATGAAAAAAAGTGTGCCGTTATATGTTGAGGACAATAAACGAATTTTACGCATATCTAATGATGATATTACAGTATCATGGAATAAAAAAGACGCCTCGCTATTAAACCTGTCCTATAAGGGAAAGTGTATGCTCCTTCCTGGTAAGGTAGGTACAAGTAGCTATTTTCAGGCCTTTAGAGCACCCACTGACAATGATAAAGGGTTTGGAAACTGGTTAGCGAAAGAATGGATAACTAATAATTTACAATCACCCGAAATAGAACAACTCAAGTTCGTCTGGAAGAAGGTAAGCCCTGATATTGTTAGGGTTATTTCCAAACATAAATATACTTACAAAGAGGGGCATATTATAGTTGAAAATAATTATACCGTTCATGGTAATGGTGAAATTGAACATGAGATGAAATATTTCCCATCGGGAAATCTGCCGACATTACCGCGTTTGGGAACTGTATTTGTAGCAAATTCAACATTGTGTAATATGGAGTGGTATGGTTATGGACCATTTGAAACTTATCCTGATCGTTATAGGGCAGCCAAGATTGGTTGGTGGAGTTCTAAGGTCGGTGATCACTATGTCCACTATCCGCGGCCTCAGGACTCTGGTAATTTAGAATCTGTTTCTACTGTCCGAATCTTTGATAAAGAGGGAGACGGTATTCAAATTTCTGCTGTTGAAAAAGCTTTTTCAGCGTCAGTTTTACCATATTCTGTGATGGATATATATAATGCGTCACACGATTATGAGTTAAAACATTCGGGATATGTCTATATAAATATTGATGCAGACGTGACGGGACTGGGTAATAGTAGCTGTGGCCCCGGAGTTTTGAAAAAATATGCAGTGAAGACAGTCCCTCATATCACAAAGATAGTGCTGAGACCTTATTTGAATAGTAAGTGAAAACAAAACGCAATATGAATAAAATTTATTTGACGCTATTATTCTGTCTTGTAATGACATCAGCATATTCAGGCCCTACAGATTATATTTGGACAGAGCAAAGCAAGAATTCTTCAGAATCGATGCCTTGTGGTGGGGGAGATGTTGGACTGAATGTTTGGGTAGAGAATGATGAGTTGTTCTTTTACATTAGTCGTAGTGGAACGT
>ERZ779843.2810-NODE-2810-length-15891-cov-3.712175_pt1 | contig 15891 bp, 9 predicted proteins | sample MGYA00511560_ERZ779843 | MGnify/ENA primary metagenome ERZ779843 (study PRJEB29588, sample SAMEA2158062) | human gut metagenome | biome: human gut; feature: human-associated habitat; material: faeces | place: Denmark | collected 2008/2010 ... | reverse complement strand
CAGCGCCACCATTTCCTGCGCCTACCCCATAACTGAATTCACCATTTCGTTTAAACTCCATTATACTTCCATATTGAGAAAAGGCAGACCCGTATATCCATCTCATGCTTGTCTTATTTATCTTCATCGTCATATCAGTATCTATTTCCCAATATCCTTCTAACTGTTTTATAGTAGCGATTTTAACATTTACTGTGCATTTCTTTACTTCATTTCGACATTTAACAGTAATAACTGCATTTCCAGCTTTTTTCGCCTTTAATTTTCCAGTTGTTGAAACAGTTACTATATCCGTGTTATTTGATTTCCATATAATCTTACTTCCTGAAGCTTTTACGGTTGCTTTTAATTGATATAAACTTCCCACAGCCATTTCAATATTACTTCTATTGATCTTCAAACCAGATAAAGATTTTGCGCTGACTGTGTCTGCTCCTAAGAAAAAAAACAATGACATAACTAATATAGTTATCCATATCTTAACTTTGCCTTTCAATCTTGTTTCCTCCCATTTTTGTGTTACCATACACGTTTAAATTCAATTTGTTTTGCTATACTTAATCCATATTTATCAATAGCTTTCTGATAAATACTTTCTGAAACTTTTTTATTATTTACTTTATAAAGATATTGAGGTGGATAGCCTTTTTTCATATTCTGCCGATATGTTTGCTGTAAAATTTTCAACTTTCCTTTTACAACCGAAAGATATATCTGAGATGAAAAATCACTTCCACTATTTGCCAAAATTAACGTCTTTTTATTAATTAATTGACGCCCACGAGCCCCCGCTCCCTCAAAGCAAATTAAAGGTAGTACTTTTCCATTATAATAGGTCAATAGTAAAACCCTATTGTCCCATAAGACACTACGATCTGTCGCAAGTAATAATTCTTTTACGCCATCATTATTTAAGTCAATTAACTTATAATATGTAAAATCACTACGCTTTACTTTCTTTTTATCCATTTTAGTTCCTTGATAACCATCATAGTATTTGACATAATACGTTCCGGATTTTGAATTAAGTACCTTTTTATACCAGTCTTTTTGTGGATCACATACCTTTACAGCTAAATTCACATAATACGTCTTTTTATTCTGTACAACCTTAGCTGTAATCGTTGCACTTCCACTTTTAACACCTTTTATAACACCTTTCGAATTCACATAAGCTACTTTATTATTAGAAGAACTATAAACAACTTTTGCCCCTGAAAGAACATTATCAATTACAAACTGTTTTGTTTTCCCTTTATCAACAGTAATACTTTTTTGTCTGGCTGTCGGAATTATTTCTTCATCAGCTTTTTTATACTTTGCAAAATAAATATCTGCATATTTCAATTGATTATTTATAAGAGACTGCCTGTACTTGTTTTGCCCTTTACATATATTAATCAAGTCCGTAGCAGTAGATACATTTTCTTTATGATAAATCCAATTAATTATATCTGAAGCGGCCCCACCATTAAGATAATTATTAAGCCATGTTGTTGCATAATTATTAGCATACATTTGAAATCTAATATATGCATTAAAACAATATGTAAATTTTTTTCCGTTTTCTGAATTTGGATCACGTCTAAAACTGTCCGCAGCCGCAAACATTCCCTGCTGCATATAACAGTCCGTAGTGTACAACAATGCCAGCTTCAAATTGTTAGATGCACGGTCTTGAGAATTAAAACAAACATCTAACCCATTCATTCCCCAATTAAGAGCACCTAAAACCGGATTACTGTCTTCCAAAGCAGACCATCCCGCATCAAGGATTTTATTCCAAAGATATTCTCCGTATTTTTTTGATTCATAATCAATGGGAGTACCATCTATTGTATTAAGAACCTCTGAGATTGCTTTCTTAAAATCCCCATCTACCGAAACCTGTTCCTGCATAACTTTTAATAACGAAACACAATCATCTTTCACTTTCAAAACAGCAAGATACTCCGACATGCAGTCAATCAGTTCCTTTGTTGTTTTTATTCCTTCATTAACACCTTTTAATACTTCTCCCAGACCATAAATCGTTTCAATCCGCCTACATATTTCCTTACTTTCTTTTACCGGAAGATTGTTAATATAACTTTCTTTCTTATCATTAAGTTCCTCCCCAATTGCATCATAAATTTTTAATGCGAAATCTGTTTTACTATTAGTCAGTTCCTTGTTTTTGTCTTCTCCAAAGGCATCATACTTTAGATAATCCATAAGTAACATTTCATATACATATTTCTGCATATTTGTAAGCTGATTTCTGTATTCACTGTTAAAATATATACTCCATGCTGTTGATATACTTACTAAAGGTTTATCATCCAGTAAATATTCCCCTAATTGTCGATATACCGGTTCTGAAAAACTTCGAAATGTTGAGTACAAGGAATTTCCATTATTATCTATACCATTCATGATGGTTTGTGCCATCCAATAATCATAATCTGGAATTTCTGTATTTTGAGTAACACCAGAATATATCTGTGCTATATCATTTGCCAATACGCTGCTACACTGTTGCGAACCAATCAAAGTAATCGCCAATACTATCGCATATACCTTCTTCAACATTTGTTTTTTCACAAAACATCCCCCCCTTTTTAATAATATCTTCTCGGAATTCTAAGCCTTGATTTTTCAAGGCTTTTTCTTTGTTCATAATTAAAATCCCCCCATTTTTTTCTAAAAAGTACTTGACAAATTCCTCCAAAAATGTGGCGTTTCACGCCTTGATCAATAAGAAATATCTCTTACGGCTCTGCCGATTATATTATTTTTGAAATGGAGGCATTATCATGTTACCTGTTTATTCACCTGAATCACATTCCCTTTATCAGGACTTCCTTATCTCTAATTTTTTACTTTATTATCCAGATCCTTTTTCTATATCCAGACAGACATGGAAGATCATCGTACAGTTCTGGCATCTGGATCTTTCCCAGACTACAAGCATCCTTTTGGGTTCTTATTCTAAATTCGGACCTGCTCCACGAGATCCAGTTTCCATGCTGCGTTCTTACCTGCTTTCTATTAAACTCAAGATCACTTCCATTACTGATTGGGTATCCAGACTCAAAGAATGTCCTTTATATGCGATCATCAGTGGATTCTCCCCTGATGATGTGCCAGGCATCGGTACCTTTTACGATTTCTTCCGGCATATCTGGAACTCTGAACAGAAACATCTTTCCGTCCAGCTCAGACATAAAAAGAAGAAAACCCCAAAAGGGAAAAAACACGGGGAAAAAACTCCCAATATCAAGAGTACTTCTGCGGCACGGTTTCTGGATTTTTACAAAAAGCATCCTCTTCCAGACCCTTCCCTCAGTCCCCTTTCCCTGATCTTCCGCTTATACAAGCAGCAGTTCCTGGATGTTTCTGTATCACATGGACTCATCCAGCCTTCTGCCATCTCCCTTGCCGGTGATGGTTCTCCTATAAGGACTTCTGCAAGACTCCGCTATAAGAAAGTATGCAGCTGCTCTGAAAATGGTATTTCCCACTGTAACTGCAAACGTCTCTTTTCTCAACCTGACTGTAATATCGGCTGGGATTCCTCAAGGGACTGCTATTTTAGCGGCTACCATCTCTACATGTTTGTAGCATCAGATTCCGCAAATGACCTTCCTGTTTTTCCTATTCTGGAACGGGCATCCAGACACGATATGCTTTCTTTCCTGCATACCTTTTTTACCATGAAAACATGGCTTCCGCAATACAGGGTCACGAAGCTTCTTCTGGATGCAGCACATGATGCTGATGCTGTCTACCGGTACTGCCAGGAATCAGGCATCCAGCCTTTTATAGACCTTAATTCCGGTAACACTGGTAACTTTATCTATAAGGATACTTTCACAATCAATAACAATGGTGTCCCTGTCTGTAAATTGGGCTTACATATGAAACCAGACGGCGTAGAACGGAACAGGAACCGCTGCAAATGGCGCTGTCCAAAAACAGACAGATCCGGTTGTCACTGCGAAACTCCCTGTTCAGATTCCTCTTATGGGCGTGTGGTACATACACCTGTCAAAGACAATCCACGCCTCTTTAACATACCGCCAAGAAACAGTTTAGAATGGGATAAGGAATATGATAGAAGAACTTCTGTAGAACGCTCCAACAAGCGGGAAAAAGAAGATTATAAATTAGAAGACGGCAGACACCGTTCATCTATGATGTGGTACTGCCGCCTCTACTGCACCATGATGCTGCAACATCTGGATGCATGGGAAATGCCATCTATTGTGGCATTCCAGTCATTATTAAGTTTAGACGCTTAATAATGATAGTTTACGTCATACCATACTTTTTTTCAAGACATAGTTTCAGCTATGTCTAAAAGTTATGCCCATTGAAATGTTATACTTTCAATAAAAGCAGATTTCTTCTATCAAAACGCTATATTTAGTTTTATTTGGCTTGGTATTTACTCACCTTAATTGATTCCGAGAAGTTATAATAGCCTGGCATTATTTTTTCTTTCAATTTTCTTTCAATTTTTTTCACTGTTTTTACTTCTTTTCACATAATAATCATAACATTTCCACCTCGCTACAATGGGCACTTCCTGTGGACAGTATTATTACACATTTTTGTCTGCACTTTTTTCCATAATCCTGCTGGAAATCCTCATATGTTTTCCATGAGTCTTAATACAATGGCACTTGCTGTTGCTTCATCAGCTGTATCATGAAAAAGACTGCTTTTACTCTTTTTTCGGCAGAAAGCAGAGAACTGTCATAAGCAGTTCTTTCCGGAGACTCTGCAGATTCCTGTTCCGAATTAATTTCTCTGAAAGGGAAACCTCCAGCTACGCTGTTCCATCGATCAGCATACCAGCTGTATTATACATCTATGTTCATCCTCTGGAATTAACTGTATCAATTTTCTTTCCTTCAACAATAACTCCTGCAGGTATTTATTCTCCCCATCTGTTTTATCAGCCTTGTTTTCCAGCAGCTCTATTTCCTGTTCGTATTCATCCAGTAGCTTTTCATCAGGGATCATATCTGATATGTCAAAATCCCAGGTTCTACACTTTTTCAATAGTCCTACCAGTGCAGAAGCAGCAAAAGAACACATTAATTCAAATGTCCCATAGTCAGTATTTTTTTTAAATTCTCCACAGTTAAGTATGATCTTCCATGCATCTTTTACCTGTTTCTTATCCAATCCGGCAAAGATATCCAGAAAATTATTGCTTTGATCCAGTTTTACCGCTTCAATTGCAAGATTGGCTGTATCAGTATTAACTTTCACCTCATCGAGCAGCATTGTGTAATCATCAAGAAACGCCCGGTACTTTGTATCATTCTCTGATTCTTTGAGTACTGCTGCCAGCTTTTCTCTTATTTTTTTAACATCCATTATTTCGCCTCTTTTCTGCCGCCTGCCTTTTATCAATTGGTAATACCAACAACCTCTGATGCATTGCTTTTCACCGTAAATTCTTTAGCAGACGACACGTTTTAGTCTAAATCCATTATACATTCTCTAACATTGGACTTCAAGTTTTTCATCCCACCTTAATGTGCAACTTTACAATACAAGTTACTGTTCAGGGATTAGCTGGACTTGAGAAAACCGATGTGTAGACTGATAACTTGATGAGCTTGAATCCCGCATTGGCCCATAAAGCAAAAGAATTCCGCCTTAAGTTCTACGAAACAGCTACTAAGTTGGAAGAAGAACAGTGAAAGAACCTGAAACTTCATGCACAGATCAAACGTGATTATGAAAATTCATCTAGTCCTTTTTCAAAAGCATCCGACAGAAAAAAATTGCAAACAGCAGGGAAAAACAGGATGGAAACATCTTGATAAGTTGTTTGAGGTAATCGATATTCTGGCGAATGGCGGTACGCTGGAAGCAAAATACAGAGACCACGATCTTACAGGTAACTATAAAGGCACGCGTGAGTGTCATATTGAACCAGACTGGTTACTCATTTATGAGATTCAAAACAATGTTTTAATACTCATGCTTTATAGACTTGGTACGCACTCAGAACTATTCAAAAAATAGGTTTTGAAAACAGAATAGCAATTCAGAAAGCATCTATCAGAAATGATAAGTGCTTTTCTTATGCCCAAATTCAGGAAAAGAGGAGCTTATGGCAGGAAGTAGAATCAAGGGGATCAAGGTCGAAATTGGTGGCAATACCACAAACCAATTCCCTCAGCCGATTTGCCAGAAACACGCTGGACTGCCTGAAATACATCCGCCAGCTAAAGTATAAGAATATACCGGCCTTCTTCGAAAAGGAAGCGAAAATCATTAAACAAGGAGACTCACGCCAAAACTATGAATCTCCTTGTTTAATAAAGGTTCGAAGTATCCCTCCGGGTATATCTATATCTTATTTTTGATTAATCTCTGCGAATCCAGCAGCATCAATTTTTAATTCTATTTTTTCGCCTTTTTTAAGTTCTTTCCATTGAGAAAAATCCATTTCATATCTTCCTGTTTCGGTCTTGCCCTTCTTTTTCTCATATGTAGCGGTCACAAAATAATGCTCTTCTTCTGCTCCTGTTCTCTGTCCGTCTTTAAGTTTTGGTTCCGGCCAGGAAGGGTTCTGATCATTGCCGGAACTTTTTGCAGGATCGACAACCGTCCATTTGTCTATTTCATAGTAATATTTTGTAGCATACACAGGCTCCTTCCGGTAGACTGGTTTTTCTACATCTTCGGTGTAGGTTTCTTCAGTATATACCGGAACGCTTTCCGTTTGCTCCTCAAAATATCCATTTCCAAGATCAACATAAGAACTTTTCTCTTCGTAGTGGTCTATGACACTGCGTGTTTTGGTTTCTGTAACTGTCTCGTAATGGTCGAGAACATCTTTGTAGGATTGAATTTCACTTTTTGTATATTGCAGCCTCGCATCATCGGGCAGCGACCAGTCACTTTCATTGTGAGTTACAACCTCTTCAATGTCAATGGTTCTTTCCCAATCCAAGTCATCAATCGTTACGTTTTTGATCTTCGGTGCCAGGCATGACATCATGCCAAAAATGATCACTGCGAAGATTCCAAGAATGAGCAGCACCCGCCTCAGCAGTGGCTTTTTCTTTGGTGTATTTTGGGGGATATTTTTCTGGCAGGATTCTTTTTTCTCTTCTTTCTTTCGTTTCTTTTCCTCTTCCTGCTGCCTCATCTCGAAGTAGTTTCTCTCCGAATCTTCTTTTGTGGCACCACAGTTTTTGCAGACATTCAGATCGTCGCTGTTAAGACTGCCACAAAAGCTGCACTGCCAGTCCGGATTACGGCTGATCTTTTCTGCTTTCTCCTCAGAAACATATTTAATTTCATCCGGCATATAGAATTTTGTATTTTCGTCCTGCGGATGCCCACAATCGGGACAGGTTTTTTGACCGGCTCTAATCCTTTTATTCCCACAAAACGGGCAATCCCAGAAACCTTCGATTATCTTTCCCATACAAACTCTCCTCTTCCTTCCCTCAATAACAATTTCAACAAGTATTTAGATTTCTCTTCAATTTTATAATTTTCTGCAGTTTTTTTATTTGCTCATTTATAGATTACTGTTTATTTTTCATCTCTGCTACTCTGTCCAGAATCTGTTTCTTTAATTCTTCTACATTATCGGTCCGATATTTTAATCCTGCTGCGGAGATATGTCCTCCACCGCCAAAAGGTTTCAACAGTTCATTAACATTGATCCATTTCCCGTCTGAACGGAAAGAACATCTCCACCCGTTTTCTTCTTCCTCATACATGGTAAAACCAAGTTCAATATCGTCGCAATCGCGCAGGATTGTGCTGATACAGTGGATGTCTTCGTATGTGATATCTTTTTCGGCAATTTCCTTCTGTCCCATAATAACATAGGCAACCCGGCCATCCATCGCACGTACTGCCCCATGAAGAATATCAGCTCTTTTGTACAGAATGTCCAAGGTATCACTGTGTAAGGTTTTCATAATCCTGCCATGGTCAACTCCCATAGCCATCAGATCAGCTACTGCCTGAAAAATACCCTGGTTTGCCCTTGCCAGTCCTCCGGTATCATGCAGGATGCCAAGGTAAATATAATCTGCGGCATTGGGGTACGCTTCTTTTTGGGCTGCATTTAGAAGCAGTTCGGGAGAAAGCATATGGTATACATTTTCCGCACATGCCTCAGAAACCTTTGTCCAGTTCACATCTCCGTATCCTTCATTGGAAGCGTGATGATCAATAACAATGCTGGCAGCGGCATTTTGGTAATATTCCAATCCGATCATACGCTCCAGAGTTGCATTATCACAGACTATGGCACAATATTGTTTTCCAGATATGTCCGGCATCTCAAAAGGAACAAATATCTTATCTTCCACGACCATCTTTTTCGGACCGCGCTCCAGCGTTTTTGCAAGGTATGGAAACACCCTGTATTGTGGATAATTGACATGGATATAGTGCGCAAGGCTCATCACCGATCCGGCAGCATCGCCATCCGGATTTAAGTGTCCCAGAATCACTACAGTGTCCAGATTGTGCGTCTGCATGGTTTCATCAAAAACAGTATCAAAATTAAACTCTGTCATTCCTACCTCCTTCGTATATCACTTCCCTGTTATATTTTAATTTTATCATCTAGCAGATCAGATAGCAAGTTGTGGGCACATACAAGCCAAAATTCGTTCCAGATTGCCTACGGCAATGGAATTTTGGCTTGTATGTCTCGGGATTTTGGCATATTCATGCCAAAACACCTCGCGGAATAGTGATGTGTGAACAGTAACCAAAATTCATTACAGATTGCATTATTTTGCGGAATTGCTATAGAACCAAAAGAGACAAAAGAGACCACTTGTCTCTTTTGATCTCTTTTCTGTCTCTTTTAAAAAAACTATAGCAATTTCATAAGATTTCTATAGTTTTTTCAGGGTTTCTGTACTATAATGAAACCCATAAAGAGATTGTCATATCAAAAATGGTAATATAATTTTCTGCTAGAAAATCAGATCATCTCCCATCAAACTGGAAATTCAGGGAAAGTTGTTCTGATATTATTATGAAAAAGATGATCGAAGCCCAGGAAAGACAGATGTCCAGTGGTTCCCAGGGCGGACAGTACTAATCAGATAAAAGCCTCTCAGTTGAGAAACTGAAAAAAACCGATGGTGATGACTGAAAACAGTCAAATCCATCGGTTTTTCTATAAAAGCGAATTAATAAAATCAGATCATCCCTATCAGATGTACGATCAGTGCAGCCACCCAGGCAATCACACACTGCCATACCACAACACCAACAGCCCATTTGCTGCCCATTTCACGTTTGATCGAAGCGATAGCCGCCACACATGGTGTATAGAGCAAACTGAATACCAGCAGGGATGCTGCTGCCAACGGAGTCAGTACAGAGGCAATATTTCCACTGAAAAGTACTTCCAGAGTAGATACCACGCTCTCTTTTGCCATAAATCCGCTGATAAGAGCTGTACAGATTCTCCAGTCTCCCAGTCCGATCGGTTTAAATATAGGTGCCAGGACTCCCGCCACCATTGCCAGAATACTGTCTGCAGAATCTTTTACAAGATTTAAATGCAGATCAAAGCTCTGCAGGAACCAGATTATCATTGATGCAAGCAGGATAATAGAAAACGCTCTCTGCAGGAAATCTTTTGCTTTTTCCCACAAAAGCTGACCTACATTCCTTGCTCCCGGCAGCCGGTAATTGGGAAGTTCCATGACAAACGGTACGGGATCTCCCTTGAAAAGAGTTCTGTTATACAAAAATGCCGCCAGGATTCCCACCAAAATTCCAAGCAGGTAAAGACCTGCCATAATAAATCCGCCCTTCTTCGGGAAAAAAGCACTTACAAAGAAAGAATAAATCGGCAGCTTCGCAGTACAACTCATAAATGGAGTCAGCAAAATCGTCATCTTTCTGTCACGCTCACTTGTAAGTGTACGTGTGGCCATAACAGCCGGAACCGTACATCCGAATCCAATCAGCATTGGCACAATGCTTCTTCCTGAAAGGCCGATCTTACGCAGAAGTTTGTCCATCACAAAAGCAACACGTGCAACGTATCCGCTGTCTTCCATAAGAGACAGGAAGAAAAACAGGGTTACGATAATCGGCAGAAAACTGAGTACACTTCCCACACCTGTAAAAATACCGTCAATGACCAGGCTATGCATGGCACTGTTTACATTTGCTGCTGTCAGTGCTGCTTCTACCAGCGCAGAAACCTTATCAATTCCAATCTCCAGAAGCCCCTGAAGCCACGCTCCGATCACATTAAAGGTAAGATAAAATACCAGTACCATGATTCCGATGAAACAGGGAATCGCGGTATATTTTCCTGTAAGGACTTTATCAATTTTCTCACTTCTGATTCTCTCCTTACTCTCTTTTGGCTTTACAACTGTCTGTTCACACAAACGCTCAATAAAGTCAAAACGCATATCTGCGATCGCAGCGCTTCTGTCAACCTGACGCTCTGTTTCCATCTGCTGTACGATATGCTCCAGCATCTCCGTCTCATTTGTGTCCAGCTTCAGCTTCTCAAGAATCAGCGGATCTCCCTCGATTGCCTTGGTTGCTGCAAAACGGGTAGGAATATCAGCCTGCGCCGCATGATCCTCAATCAGGTGCATGACCGCATGAATACAGCGGTGTACTGCACCGTCATGGTCACTCTTATCACAGAAATCCTGACGCAGCGGATGTTCCTGATATTTCGCTATATGTAACGCATGGTCAACCAGCTCATCAACCCCTTCATTCTTTGCTGCGGAAATAGGGATTACAGGTACTCCAAGCAGCGATTCCATCTTATTTACATCTATAGAACCCTGATTTCCCAGCACTTCATCCATCATGTTCATTGCAACTACCATAGGAATATCCATCTCCAGAAGCTGCATGGTCAGATACAGGTTTCTCTCAATATTGGTAGCATCCACAATGTTGATGATCGCACTTGGTTTCTCATCCAGGACAAAATTTCTGGAGACAATCTCCTCACTGCTGTAAGGGGACATGGAATAAATTCCCGGAAGGTCTGTGATTTCTGTATCCGGATGGCCTTTAATCGAACCGGTCTTACGATCCACCGTTACTCCTGGAAAGTTTCCCACATGTTGACTGGAACCTGTCAGTTGGTTAAACAGTGTAGTTTTTCCACAGTTCTGATTTCCCACCAATGCGTACGTCAGTGTAGTTCCCTCAGGCAGTGGATGTTCATCTTCTCTGGAATGATACTTTCCATCCTCTCCAAGTCCCGGATGTGCCAGGTCGCTTACAGCCTCTATTCCGGCGTGACTTCTGCTTCGCTTTGGGATCTGTTCGATTTCTATCTGCTCTGCTTCCGCAAGTCTTAATGTCAGTTCATATCCATGTACCTGTAATTCCATGGGATCTCCCATGGGTGCAAACTTCACGACTGTGACCTCAGCTCCCGGAATCATACCCATATCCAGGAAATGCTGACGCAGGGCACCCTTGCCGCCAACCGACGTGATCACAGCACTTTTTCCGATTTCCAAATCTTTTAATGTCATTTTCAGTCGCTCACCTTTTGTATTTGTATTTGGTTATCATCGTCGTTATTATAGCAATCCTCGTAAATAATGCATCTTAATCCAGCCCATCAGAGTGTGAAACCCTGCGTCAGCACGCCTGCAGATATCTTCCTTGTCTTTCACACTCTGCTGAACTGTCTTAAATGCATTATTTACGAGGATTGCTATAGCCGATTTTTCTCAATAACCTTATGCAGATAGCTTATACTAACTGATAATTTTTGTCAAGTAGCAGGTATGTCTCAATTTTTTTATAACCGAAAGCACAAAAAACTCAGATGAATTTATGCTATCATCTGAGTTTCTCAATGTCTTAACCTGACAGGTCATTAAACCTGTCTGTGATTACTTCATTACTTATTATTCTGATCATTCTCAAGTAACTGATTTATGTGATTGCCATAAGATTTGAAAATTGTTCTTATCTTTTATATGTCAGATCCACACAGAACCTGTAATATCACCGTTAATTACATAATATGCTTTGTTCTCTTCAGGTTTGATATAAATCTTAATATCTTTGAGATCTTTCTCCTTTTTACCCAGTTCGTCTGTCCAGATTCTTCTGACATTACTTAAAATATTTTTTGTATATACTTCTCTGCCCATGAACTGAATATATACTTCTGCTGTTGCTTCTTTCTTAGTGGTTCTTCTTGTTGTCTTCTTCTCGGCAGCTGTCTCTTCAGCCGGTTTCTCAGCTGTCTTAGCAGGAGCCTTCTTTGTAGTTCTTTTCGTTGTTTTTGTTGGTTTTGCAGCAGTCTTTGTTGTTTTAGCTGTCTCTTTTTTCTCGGCTTCTTTCTCTGTTTCTGCCGGTTTCTTTTCTACAGTGTCTGCTGCTTTAGCTGTTTCTTTCTTCTCGGTTTCTTTCTCTGCTTCTGCTGATTTCTTTTCTGCAGTCTTTCTTGTTCTTCTTGCTGCCGGTTTCTTTGCTGTTATTTCTTTCTTTACAGTCTCTGTTTCAGCAGTTTCTTTCTTGTTTGCTTCTTTATTTACAGCTACTTCTTCAGCAGTTGTCTTTGCAGGAGCCTCTTTAACTTCGGTTGTCTTCGCAGTGGATGTGTTGAGATCTGCTGTAGTTGCTTTTGTTGCCATATGATTAGCCTCCTTACAAGGTATAAGTATTCGTAACTGCTCAGTTTTGTACAGTTACAGGTATTCTTATGTTACCGAAAATATGATAAACAGTAACATTCTTTTATGAAAATAGAATACTACGAATCTTCTGCTTTTGCAATGTTTTTCTGTTTTTATAATTTAGGCATCTTATGAATAGTAACATGAACAGTATTATTTTTTACTCTGTATCCGTCATTTTCTATAGTCCTAGATTCTGCAGATCTTCCTTCATATATGCCGAAAGTCTCCTCTGAAGTTCCTCATTCTGCGGAAGGCTTAAATCCGCATCAAGGGACAGAATCTCCGAAGCCGTTTCACTGGCAGCTTTCAGGATATCCGCATCCTGATAGATGTCCCCCAGTTTAAATTCCAGCAGACCACTCTGGCGGATTCCAAAAAGATCACCAGGACCGCGAAGCTTCAGATCCTCTCCTGCAATATAAAATCCATCGTTGGATTTATTCAGGATCTGCAGACGTTTAGAAATTTCCTTTGCACCATTTCCCTGCATAAAAATGCAATATGACTGATATTCCCCTCTACCGACACGCCCGCGAAGCTGATGAAGCTGTGCCAGCCCGAAACGCTCGGCATTCTCCACCATCATCACTGTAGCATTAGGCACATTCACTCCTACCTCAACTACAGTAGTAGATACCAGGATCTGAATTTCCCCTGCGGCAAAAGCCTCCATGATCACATTCTTCTCTTTCGCTTTCATCTTTCCATGAAGAGAAGCAATCTTTATATCCGGCGAAAAAACATTGCGAAGCTTCAGGGTATAATCCAGCACATTTTCCCCATCCATCCCTTCGCTCTCCTCCACCATTGGACAGATCACATAAACCTGCCGTCCCTGACGGATCTGCTTCTCCATAAAGGAATAAGCCTTCGGCCTATAAGAAGTATCCACCACACAATTTTTAATGGGAAGTCTCTGCGCAGGAAGTTCATCAATTACTGAAATATCCAGATCCCCGTATATAATGATCGCCAGCGTCCTTGGAATCGGTGTAGCACTCATCACCAGCACATTAGGCGGGTTTCCCATAGTAGTCAGTGCTTCCCTCTGTTTCACACCAAAACGATGCTGCTCATCTGTAATAACCAGTCCAAGATTATTGTACTGCACTTTTTCCTGAATCAGCGCATGCGTTCCTATCACCAGGTTAGCCTCTTTTGACGCGATCAGCACATATTTTTCCCTTTTCTCCTTTGCGGTATCTGATCCTGTCAGCAAAACCGGATGCCCAAAATCAATATTCTGTTCCTGCAGCAACTTCTCCATTGCCTGAAAATGCTGCCTTGCAAGAACCTCCGTAGGTGCCATAAGCACTGCCTGATATCCATTCTCCACAGTCATGATCATTGCAAGAAACGCAAGGATCGTCTTACCACTTCCTACATCTCCCTGAACCAGTCTGGACATCAGAGCCTGGCCGCTTAAATCCCTCTCAATCTCATGCCACACATTCAACTGCGCCTTTGTCAGATCATAGGGCAGACTTTCAATAATCTGCTCTGTCGTCCATACCGGATGCATGGGAAACGCATTCGGTGCTTCCTCCGTCTTCTCCTTCAAAGACTGCACAGCAAGAATAAAAAGAAGAAACTCGTCAAACACCAACCTTCTCCTTGCAGCTAACAGCTCCTGCATATTTTTGGGAAAATGAATCGCAGGAATCGCAAAATTCCTGTCTGCCAGGTGATACCTCTCCTTATACTCATCTGCCAAATACTCTGTCTGAAGCTTCTGCTCATCAAGCACCTGATGGATCAGCTTCACGATCGTCTTATTAGAAAGCCCCGCAGTCAGTCCATAAATCGGCTGAAGACTGTGCAGAATCTCCTCATAAGCCGCAGGAGTAAAAATCTCAGGGTGCTCCATCTGCAGCTTCCCCTGCTTCCTGACGACACGCCCCCGCAGAACAAACCTGCTGCCTTTCCTGACTGCAGAGCGCAGATACGGTGCATTAAACCACGTAACAGAAATTTTCCCCGTAAGATCTGCCACAGTGGTCGTGATCACCTGAAGATTCCGCACCTGATTCACATACACACCCGTTATAACCGCCACAGAAATCGCCACAACAGCTCCCTCTTCCAGAGACCGAATCTCAACAGGCTCCTCATACGCATCATAATTACGTGGATAATAACTCAGAAGAGATTCCATATCCGTAACTCCTATTTTCGCAAATAACTTTTCCGTTTTCTCTCCCACGCCCTTAAGGGTTCTCAAAGATATCGACATCTATCTCCTTTTCCTTTCTAAAAAATCCATCACAAATATAAATTTAACCAAATCAAGTATCCGGCAGAGCAATTATTCGGTTATAATCAAGTAAAAACGGACTATGTCATCCGCCCAGCCAGCTGCCAGGCGGGAAAATTATTTGTTTTTGTGTGCATTTGCAGGGATCTTAGATATTCTTAGGTTCCGGAAAACTGCGTTATGAGCAGACAGTCTCACTGTCTGAGCGAAGTCTGCAACGGAGCGAGTTTGAGAGGGCTGCTCATGCCCTTAGCAGATTTCCGGAACCTTAGAATATCTTAGTTCCCGAAACCGCACACAAAAACAAATAATTTTCCTGCCGTCCCTTTTTAACACGAAAACGGATATACCCACCCTCAACAATGGCCTATACCCGTTTTCATCACATGAACTATTCGTTTATCTCTCTCAAAAACTCTATCATCCTACTCTACAGAAATAACATAATAATAAATCGGCTGTCCACCCGCATTCAGTTCCACATCACAATCCGGATAAGCCTCCTCCAGAACCGTTGCCAGCTCCTCAGCTTCAGCCTCCTCAGTATCAGCACCATAATAAATACTGATCACCTCAGACTCATCATCCACCATCTGGGCAACTGTCTCCTTGGCAACTTCCATGCGGTCCTTGCCAACAGCCAAGATTCCATGATCACCGATACCCATCATATCACCCTCATGGATCTCCTTATCATCAATCCTTGTATCACGCACAGCATACGTGATCTGTCCGGTCTTCACATGTTCGATTGCCTGAAGCATAGCCTCAATATTCTCCGCACTGTTCTTCTCGGGCACATAACTGATCATGGCAGTAATTCCCTGCGGAATGGTCTTAGTCGGCACAACCACGATCTCTTTATCCTCAGTAAGATCCCTTGCCTGGTTTGCAGCAAGAACAATATTCTTATTGTTCGGGAAAATATAAATAGTCTTTGCATTTACTTTTTCA
>ERZ779843.2808-NODE-2808-length-15893-cov-9.484089_pt1 | contig 15893 bp, 14 predicted proteins | sample MGYA00511560_ERZ779843 | MGnify/ENA primary metagenome ERZ779843 (study PRJEB29588, sample SAMEA2158062) | human gut metagenome | biome: human gut; feature: human-associated habitat; material: faeces | place: Denmark | collected 2008/2010 ... | reverse complement strand
AAGGACAGCTCCTTCAGAAGCCTATGAAACGATCAGATGCTGATCGTATTAGCGAGACATCCTTCCACCAAAAACTCATCGTACCATCGTAAAAACACGTTCGTTTTGCACACTCAGTATCAGTCCGTTTTTTGTCTCGTCAAGTCCATCTGCTGCTCGGTTGCGTTCCCTAAATTTTTCTGCAACATAGGATGTTGCCCCTATTCATTTATCAAGTCCCATTCATCCGGCATCCAGTCATGCACTCTTGTTGCATTTCTGCCCGAACGCCCTAAATTATACCACACTCGCTCAAAAAAGAAAACACCCTGCCAAAACTGCGTTTCTTTCCGAAATTATCCATCGGAAATATCAGTCTGACAGGGTGTTTTCTTTCATTTTGAAATTTTACTTGTTGCTCTTCCCCTGCATCTGGTCAAGCAACTCGTCCGCTCGGATGGCTTCCGGCGTGAACGAGTTGTTCTCCCACCAGTTCACGAGGGCCACAACCACCGTGATGATCGTCGTCACGAGCTGATTGATCGTTTCGTTGTCGATGGGGATCACACTGTGGCCGCCCGCGCTGAGCAGCTGATTGATAAGCGCCAGCGCCAGACAGATGGTCCGCACGATGGTCGCCGTCGATACTTTCTTGTCCATTTTGAAATCCTCCGTTATACGGTGTGGATGGGCAACGCCTTGGCTCGGTTGTACAATTCTGTTCCGGTGCCGTTTCCGCCCATCACATGATAGGTCTTGTACAGGTAGCCCAGATTCCGCAGTCCGTCCTGCGTAACGTATCCCAACTCGATGAATCGGTAACATTCGCTGTAGATGCGGTCGTGCAGCAGTGCCAATACCGCGTTCCAGAGGGCCTTGATCTTCGGCAGCGCCGCGAGGATGCCCGCGCCGATCAGGGTGCAGACCCATTGGGCCCAGTATTCTACGAGAATATGCCACATCGGGGTCACACCTCCTTCATCCGGCTCAGACCCGCCCGCCGGATGATAGCTGGGTAGTCCTTGTAGGCATGGCTCAGGTCCACAGGGCCGCTCACACCGGGAATCTTGCCCTTGTTGGTGTACTGCCACATGCCGTGCTTGCGGGAGGGCCGCTTCGAGCGATAGTCGGCGATCCACAGGTCAAAGTCCGTCAGCTCGTGCATTGCAAGGGCGGTGTCGGCGAAGTTCGTGTAGGTGTACACCATAGCGTACAGCCCCCACTTTTCGATCTGCTTTGCCTCCATTTTGATGAGCTGGGCAAGGCTTTCGGGACTCAGCGCTTTCAGGAAGGGGTCTTCTACGTCCACCGCGATGGGCAGAGTGAAGGTCTTCCCTTCCAGCGCGACTTTCAGCTTCGCCAGCTCTTTTGTAGCATAGTCGATGGTGGTTCCCTTCGTGTAATAGTACGCCCCTACCGGCAGCCCGGCTTCCACGCAGCCCCAGTAGTTTTTCTCGAAGGTCGGATCGATGTAGATGCCGCCGTATGCTGTGCTGGTCGAAACTGTCCGCAGCATCACGCCGTCGATTTTACCGCTGGCCTTGACTTTCTTCCAGTCGATGTTTCCCTGCCAACGGGAAACGTCCATGATTTCAGGCATGGTCTGCCTCCTTACTTTTCTTTCTTGCACTGCATGATCTCGTTCCGCTTCTCCTCGGTGATGACGCCCTTGCGCACGTAAATTTTCAGCATGGCCTCCGAGATACGGCCCTGTGCCCAGCGTTCTTTCAGTGTTTCGATGTTCATATCAGTTTCCTCCCTTAATTTTCATCCGGCATATTCATCACCACGAGGTCTTCCAGTGCGTCCGCGATGCGGGTCTGGTCGTCCACGGTGTTGGAGACGGGCGGGTTGTCCTCGAAGTTCTCGATGGTGGCCAGATATTCTTCGTCGGTGGTGCAGCCGCTGAAATCGCAGCCCGCCTTCCGCATCATGTCCACATAATCGTCAAAGACGAGGGCAACGCTGCCGTTAATGACGCCGCCGCCCACGATCATCTTGGTCATGCGGGCCCAAGGGTAGCGGTCGAGCCACTGCTCTGCGGTCAGGGTCTCGCCAACCGGGGTGATGACGTCAGATTTGTTGTCGTAAATTTTGTAACGTGCCATTTTGATTTTTCCTCCTGTGTCAGTCAATGGTGTAGACGTCTACAATATCTCTGCTGCCTGAATTGAGTCCTCCTGCAAAGAGTACATAGTTTCCAATAGTAGCAGCGGCCCCATTGATTCTTTCATCGCTTAGTGACGTCATCATAATGCATGTCAGCGAGTCGTTGTAGGCTACTACAAAATGCTTATCAGCAAAGATAGCGTAATTTTCCGACGAGGCTGCGGCCATTTCATCTGAGTCTTTGACAGGAACTGTAACGCTTCTCTTTGTAAGGGACGCGTCATAAGCGTTGATATTAAATGGCGGAAGAGCAGCGACACCAACCCGAAATAGCACATACGACGATCCGATAGATGCGCTGCACCGCACTGAATCAATACCATAATCTATTGCTGTAACGGATATCCGCGTCAAAGAGGCATTATACGCATCAACATCGGTATAATAATTAGCGCCTAATGAAACGCCATCAAGACCTCCAGCAAAAAGTGCATAGTTGCCGACTTTGCCGCCACAAACAGCACACTTTGCCTTGGATAGTGTAATGCTGCTCAGAGTTAAGGAACTATTGATTGTGTTTATTGTATTAACTGGCTTTTTTGCACCAAACCTCTGAATCAAGCTTCCTCCGGCAAAGAGCGCATAGTTGCCAACGTTGGCAACTCCTTTGTCAGTACGGGCTTTTACAGTCGTGCCAATGTTGTTACTTACTTTTGTCAGGGAGTTATTATAAATGACATAACTATCAGCAACATCACTAATAAATGAACTGCTGAGATTATTTGTAGCGATGATTGCATACTGTCCTACGGATGTGGCTATGTGTACTCCATATTGTTCGAGGCCAGCGGGTTTTGTTCGCGTAAGGCTTCGATTGTATGCGTCTACAACATTACTGTAATTGCCATTATTCCCTCCTGCAAAAAGCGCATAACCTCCGGTTGTAGTGGCGGTAAGATCGTGTCTTGCCTCACTCAGCGCCGTTGCCCTTCCGTAGTACCTCAGTTCACCGCCGCTCCAGAAGGCTCTTGCTTTGCCGTCTACGCCGACGTAGGCTTTTTTGATCTTCCGCGCCTTGCCATTGACGCTGACGTAGCCTTTCTTTGCTTTCCGGGTCTTGCCGCCGACTTCGACGTATAGTTTCTTTGCCATAGCAGCCCCCTCACTCGTACACGATCAGAATTTTCCCGGTAGCGAGAGTGCTTCCCGCGCCGGGGTCGCTGGTCTGGAGGATGTACTTGCTGACCTGCGCATCCAGATTGGTTTTGTCTTCGGCGCTCATCAGCCCCGCCTTGCTGGTCGTTGCGTTGCCGTAGGTCGTGTCCTGTTGGGGCGGAGTGTAACCGAGCGCGTTGATGACCTGCTGCTTCGTCGGGTCCGGGGCCTTCGTCAGGAATTTCTTGTCTGCTTCTTCTTTTGTGTAGTAACTCGCCGGGTCCATGCCGGAGCCGACGACCATGGGGCCTAATGCCATCGTTCCTTCCTCCTATCGTACGATGTAATACGTTGCCGTGATAGCAGCGGTGGGCACATATTGTGCGCGGATGCGCAATTTTCCTGCGAGCGACTCGCTGACCGTGCAGATACCCGCTGCCTTGGCCGCTGCGCTGGGCGGAACAATGACACAGACCACATCATCTGCCGTCAGTCCGGAAATGACGATGTCCACATACTTAGGAAACGTCGAATTGTCTGACATCCACCCGCTTGCCGGAATCGTCAGGCTCTGCACGGCCACCTTGTCGGCTTTCTTTCCCGACAGCTCCGTGACAGTCTTGCTGACGGAATCGGACAGTTCCGAGATCTTCGCCATGCACTTAGCGTGCAGCTGTTTGAGCTGCGCAAGCGAGAGCACCGGCTTTTTCGTGTCAGCCATTTTGAAATCTCCCTTCTGCTCAGCCGCCGTAGACTTCCTTGATGAGGGCCGCCACCTCTTCGTCGGTGGCCATCCGCACGTTGGCAAGGTCGATGCTGTCCAGCTTGGCCTTGTCTGTCTTGCTCATACGGCCGTCCTGCGTGGAAGACGCCAGCGGGTAGGTGGTATCCTGCGCCGGGATGCCCAGCGCGGTGATGTCCTCCTTCGTGACCGCCACCGCGTCGCTCACATGGCCGTTGGCATCCACGGTGATCTTGTACAGTCCGCTGGCCCGCACAGTGTAGGTGGGATGAACGTACTTGTTCGCGCCCTCAGCGATGCCGTCCAGCTTGGTCTTGTAAGCATTCGTGAAATCGTGGGTGCTCAGGCCTTTGCCGATCTCCTTGTCCACCTTGCCGGAAATATCCACAAAGCCTGCCAGCACGTCCCACTTGTAGGCGTTTTCCATTTTGATGCAGACAACATTGGTGCCCTTCGGGTAGTTGCTGCCTGCGCCCTCCACGAAGCTCGTGTTGGTCGTGAAAGCGTCCGTCACATTGTAGACATTACCGAGGATGCTTTCGCCCAATACCGGGAGGTTTGCAAAGATCAGGGAACCGGCGGGTTTATATACCGCGCTGATCTTCGCGTTGACCTCTTCCTTGGTGTAGGCGTCCCCGATGCCGTAGCCGCTCAGGGTCGTTGATTTCACGGCCTTTTCGTTCAGGATGGCGATCAGGGCCTGATCGAGGTCGCCTTGAGACACCTGTGCCCGGTAGGCCATCTGGGCCAGTCCTTTGACCGAGACATTCGCTCCGTTCACTTGTATGGTGCCGTCTGCCGCCCCGGTGGTCACAAGAATGTCCACCATCTTCTGTACGATGGCCAGCGCCTTGCCGTTGACCTTCACACCTTCCAGCACGTTTGCCTGCGGGCCAACCTTCTCGATAGTTTCCAGCCGTCCGGTAAGGTTGTCTGAGATCTCTTTGTTCTTTGCGGCGATCTCCTGCAATTGCTTGAGCGACGCCAATACGGTTTCTGCCATAATTCTTCCTCCTCATCAAGAGCCATATATTTGCTTCATCATGGCATCAAATTCTTTGTCCGATGCCACTCTGGAGGTCACGCTGCCCGCGCTGGAAACATCCAGACCGTCACCGATCATCACAAGGCCCAGCTCCGTTCTCGTGGCCGGAGTGTTCACCGGTTCCTCCTTCTTCAGGAGCGAAACGTTCACATCGATGTTTTTCTGCGGCGCGGTGTACGCAAAGAACCGCAGACAGCCGGTCTTCGTCTCCATCACGGTGGCAAGGCCCGCTTTCTCCGCTTCCTCGAACTCCGAAAGGCTCGTCAGGCCCATGGGGATCAGAGCCGGGGTGCATTCCTCCACCGGGATATCACAGTAGTACGGGTAAACCCCAAAAGCGCTCTCCCCCTTCACCCAGCTTCCGGTGGGCAGGGTCAGCTCGTAATTCAGGGTGCCTACACCGTAGAGCGTCAGCAAAAGCTGTACATCGCCCGTCGGGATCAGGATGGAGAACAGCCGCACGCAGCCGTTCCGGGTCTCAATGCCCGCCGCGACGCCTGCCGTTACTGCCTCCACGTGGGTCTCCAGACTCGTAGTGCAGAAGGGGGTGTACCGATCCGTCAGCTCTGCCACTTCAATGTCGCAGTAATACCGGTACGGTCCGATCGCTTCTTCCAGCGGCTTCCATGCGGTTTGCAGGGCCGTCAGGTTGTAGGTCTTGTAGTAGCCTCCGCTGTAGTCGTTCCGGGCATCGTTGATCGCGTCTTTCGCTTTTTCGGAGTAGCTCTTGGCACTTTCCTCGCTGCCCTTCGCATTCTTCGCACTTTTTTCAGCAGCTTCTGCACTGCCCTTTGCCGCAGCCGCCGAGTCCGCGGACTTTCCGGCGCTTTTTTCCGCCGCCTCTTTGCTGGCTTTCGCGTTCTGTTCGCTCTTCTTTGCTGCCTCTTCGGATGCCTTGGCTCCGCTCGCCGCGTCGATGGCCTGTTTGGTCAATTTCACGCAGGTCTCGCCTAACAGTGCCAGCCATTCTCGTACTTCGCGCCCGTATAAGGCATTCCGGATGCCGGACGCGATCTGCTCCATAGTAAATGCCATTTTGAAAAATCTCCTATCACCCGTTCAGATGTGCCAGCACGCCCCGCAGACTCAGCTTTCCTTCCTTCGCCTTCTTTTCCGTGGCCTTCTGCTGGTCGCTCAGCTTCTTGGGTGTGAACCCGAAATGGAATTCCTTCCGGTCCGGCTGGTCGATGGTATTCACTACCTTCGTGCAGACATACCACCCGTCAATGCCGTGGGGTTCCGAGATGACATGGGTCTTGCCCAGCAACTCTAGCCGCCCGACTCGATATCCTCCCACGTCCGCCAGATCGATAGCCTCCACGTCCAGTTCCGGTTCTATGTCGTGCGGATACTTGTTCAGTTCCTCTTTGCAGAGCTTGTTCAACTCCGCCTCGGTGTTGCCCTCGTCTGTCACGAGCCATTTGGTGTGATAGCCGAATTTCTGGACCGAGGCGCTGTCTTCCGCGGCTCCGCCAACAAAATCCGTGGTCACCTGCTTGAAGATCCACCAGCCTTTCGAACTGCTCACGAGCTTGTCGGTTCGGACGCAGTTCACAAGGTTCGTCGGCAGGGTCTGCGTCAGGGTCAGATTCAGCATGTTCAGCCCATACCGCACTTCCTGATTGTTCGTGCTGGGCGGCTCCAGCAGATAATCGATGACAACGAACAGAACACCTTCACCGTTGGTCTCATAGCGCAGCTGAAGATATCCGTCGTATTCGTCCGTCAGGTAGGTCTGAATGATATTCCAGCGTGTTCCGATCACGGTGCCACTGTCTGAAAGATCGACTTTCTTGCCAAGCAGCATGGTCACCTTGCCGTAATTGAAGGTCGGCACGCCCAAGGCGGAATCTCCGCTCGGCGATTCAATGTTGCTGATGGCCGTGTAAAGGATCGGCGCGCCGTTTGCAATGATGTCATCCGTCATATCGGTCAGGTAATGGCTCTTGGGGCGTAAGGTCACTTCGCTCTCTTCCAGAAGTCCGAGGATGGACTTCGCCATGATGGTCTTGCTCCCGTCGAAGTTCAGTGCGATCTCGCTTACATACCCGAAGAACAGCGTATCATTGACGTCCGTGACGCTGATCTTGGTCCGCTTGATGGCGAACTTGCCATAGTATGGGTTGTCCTTTGTGACGGTGAAGGTCAGTGTCGCGATCTCATTTTTCTCCTCGGTCAGGGTGATGTCATAGGCGTAAGGGCGCTTGCTGAGATTCTTGTCCACATAATGCTCATCGAAATAGTCTCTGCCGTCTCCGTCATAATGGTAGATCAGCTCATGTGTCACCCACTGGAGGCCGTCGCAAATATCACGGTCCGTATAGGTGTCGTGCATGGCCGAGTCTTTCACGACTTTGCATTCTCCTGCAAAGATCTGATTGAACATCCTCTCACCTCACAAATACTTTGGTTGATACTGGATCGAAAAAACGGCTTTTTCGGTCGTCGATTTATTTTGAAGCCGGATCTCGTAATTGTCGTAAAACGGGTCGTTCGACACGCTGAGCCATGTATATTTCGCAGAACTGACATTGTTCCATGGCAGATCGTAACTCCACTCTTCCCGGTTCGTTGCATCTGTCTCGTAGTCTTTCCCTAAGCACATTCGGGTGTCCACATGGGCTTTTCCTTCCAGCAGTGTGATAAGGACATCGCTGTGGTCACGGTCGCATGGTGGAAGCTGTACCCGCCGCACTTCTCCCGGTTCCAGTTCCAGCCGCCCGAATGGCTGCGGAGCCAGATCGCACTCGAAGTTCAGCTCGTCCCACAGCCAGTCCTCTTCCAAGGGTTTCGCCAGCTCTTTATAGGGGTACAGCTTATATTTCAGGGTGATCTTCGAGTAATTCTGCGCCGCCGCGTAGTCATTCACCATCCAGACTCTGCCCTTGTATACGAAGGCCGGGTCATCATCCAGATGCACCGTCACGGCGTTCGGCCCGGTGTTCTGGGCTCCCAGCAGCGCGCCGATCTTGTGGTAGGCCGCATAAAGTCCCGGTGTGCCCCAACTGCTCCGCCAGCCGTCCGTGTCAATGTAAAAGTTCCAGCTTCCCTCCCGGTTATCGTATCGCCTTGTACCGGTCACGGTCCGATATAAGTCGAACCTGCCGCTCCGGCCGGGTACGTCAACGGTGATGCGCCGCGGCTGGGGCGGAGCCACCAGAAGCTTTGTCGCCGGAATCAGGTGCAGGTCGTTTGCGGTGTGGTAGGCACCGATCTGCGCGTCGTGGCTCATGGGTGTCATCTCGCACCGCCTCCTTTCTTACATGCCCCAGCCTTCCGGTGGGTCAATGTCATACCCGATGGTCACCGTTGTCTCCCCGCTTGCCGTGGCATTGAGGCTTTTCACAACGAACCATCCGGTATAGTTCTGTGTGGTCATTACGCCGTCGATATTGATCTTACATTGGAGCTCATCCTTTCCTTGGAGGAACCGGTACAGCCGGGCAAGGTCATTTGCCATCGTCCAGTTGTGCCCGTGCCATCCGGGGTATAATGCTTTGCTCTCTTCATTCGGCACATCCATTCCGCCGCCGATGCTGTGATGGACGGCATGCCCGTGGAGCGAGTTGAACCCGTCCCACGGGGAATGCGCGTTTCCATCCAACTGATAGCGGAACGTCCATGTGCCGGTAGCGTTCTTATAAACCCGGTCGCCCATCCGGGGCGGTTCCACCGTGCCGTTGTAGGTCGCGATGGAAAGCTCTGCGTAGGTCTCTTCGAACACAGGCGGGTGGATCGGCTCCGTCGGGATCAGGTTCATCTCTCGCATCGAGATCGTCTGCTCCGGCACATAGAAGCCGATGAGGTTGCTGGTGCGTTCGGGCTGGATGAAGATAAGGTCCGAGAATTTCTTCCCATTTTCCGTCAGGAATTGTTCTGCGCTCATCTTCTCACCCGCTTCCCCATCTGCACATCCACCTCGTCGATGATCCCGCCCACGAGCTGTCGTCCGTTCAGGCTGAGCTTCATGTTCCGCACCGCTTCCGCGATGCCGTCCACGTGTTCGCCCAGCGCCTGTACGCTCTCCACGATGTCCCGGTTGGACATCACGTTCGGGTCGGGGGTGTCCGCTTCCAGCGCGGCGCTGCGGTTCTGAGCCGCTTTCCGTGCCACACTTCCGGCAAGTCCCGCGCTCCTCTCGGCACTCAGGGCAAAGCTCCGGTCTTCTCCGAGGTTTGTGTTGATCCAGTCAGCTCCATTTTGAACATCGCTCAGGTCCACCACGGGCCGGATGAGGGGTTCGTCCGCGTCGTCGGTGCTCAGCGCGTTCAGCAGACTGTTGGCGGCCATCTGGGCCACGCCCTCGGCTCCGCTCATCACGTCTTCCATGCTGCGGTTCACGCCGTCGCTGCTGTCGGTGATGCCCTTGACAAAGCCCGCGCAGATGTATCTGCCCATCTCGGCCATCACGGTCGAGGGAGAGTGGATGCCCCAGAAGCTCTTCACTGCGTTCGCCACGTTGGAGCAGACATTCTTCACTCCGTTTACCACGCCGGTCGCCGCGTTCTTGATGCCCTCGCCAAGGCCCTTCACGAAGTTCTTGCCGGTGTCGATAGCCCCGGAGACGAATTTTTTGGTTCCTTCCCAAGCCTTGCTCAGGAAGTTCCCGATTCCTTCGAAGCCCTTCTTGATGCCGTTCCAGATGTTCGAGAACAGGTTCGAGACCCATTTGCCGAAGTTCTGGAAGAACTCCACCACCTTGTCCCAGTTCTTGATGATAAGTCCGGCGCAGACGGCCACGCCCGCCACGATGGCGGCAATGATCCACCCTTCCGGCCCAATGCTGGCCGCGAACTGAACGACGGTCGAGATGATCTTGCTCAGCACGCCGCCTTCACCAATAAGTCCGCCGAGGCTCAGCCCCAGCGATCCCACGCCTTCTCCGGCTACGGTCACAGCCTTGCCCATGATGGTCAGGGTCTTGCCGCCCGCCGCCAGTTCACCGAACGCTTTTGGCAGACCCATCAGCAGGGGTGCGATGTTTGCGATGATCTTCTGCCCGAAGTCGCTCCCCGCGAAGTCGAGGATGGCCGTAATGCCGCTGGTCAGTGCCTGTCCCCAGTCACCGCTGACTGCTGCCGTGATGACGCCGAAAATGTCGGTCACGACGTTCGTGAATCCTTCGCCGGTCGCCACGCCGAAGGCCTTTGCCATCTTGTCGGCAAGCTGGGGGAAGCTCTGCTGGACCTTTGCCATCACGGTCTTGAATCCATTTTGAATGGGTTTCCAGTTCCGGGAGATGGCGTAGCCCAGCTGCATCATCATGCGCTTGCCGCTGTCGTCCATCTCGAAGGCGTCGGCCAAGTTCTCCGCAAATCCCACGAAGTTGTACTGTTCACTCTGCAAGTCTGCATAGGCGTCCAGTGCTTCGTCGCTGTCTTTGCCGAACTTCTCTACGGCCTTTGCATAGTTTGCCTGTCGGTTGGTCACCTTTTTCAGGCTGTAGCTCATGTTGTCCAGCGCCGTGCCCACGCCGATGATGGCAGTCATGGTGCCCTGCGTTGCCGCTTTCCGGGCCTCCTTGCTGTTCTCGCCGTATTTCTCGACCGCCGCCTTGTAGGCTTCCTCCCGCTGGGAGAGGTCGCCGTCGCCGTAGATCTTGGCCAGCATGTTCTGCCGGTTGGTCACCAGCTTCTCGTGCTTTTCCAGTACGGCCAGTGCGTCGTCAAAGGCGTCCAACTGGGCTTTGTTCTTCTCGTTGATGAGATTCTGCTGGGCCGTCCGCTCCTCCAGCCACTGCCGGTAAGCTTCCTGTGTCTTGGCGCTCTTCTCACCGAACTCTGCTTTCAGGGCGGTGTACTCGTCCTCCGCCGCAGTCACGATCTTTGCCTGTGCCGCCAGCTTCCGGTCGATGTTCGCGATCTTCTTGTTGGATTTTTCCTCCACGCTGGCCGTGTCTTCGTACAGTGCGCTCCACAGCTCGTATTCATCGGTGGCCGTGTCGGCTTCGTTGTCGTACCGGTCCTTGATGGCCTTGAACAAGGTTTCCTGCTTTTCATGCTGGAGGTCTGCCAACGTGGTCTGCTCATCCAGTAAGGTAGCGTAGGCGTCGCTCTTCTGGGTGTCAGTGCTGCTGGCCTCGGCCACAATCTTGTCGTACTGCTCTTTCGCAATGGCAACCCTGTCGGTCTGGTTCGTGATCTCGGTGGTCAGGCTCTCGGTCTTCTTGGCCAGCAGTTCTTCCGCCGTGGCGGTGTCCCCGCTCGTCGCCTCCCAGAGCTTGTACTCCTTGTCCGCCGCGTCCATCTTGGCCTTGTTTTCCTTCAGCTTCTTGGAGTATTCGGTCACAAGGTTGTCCGCCGCGGTCTTCGTGCTCTTCGAAGTGCCGGAATGGCCTTTGCTGGTGGAGCCGGTGCCGGTAGAATTGGCAGATTCATCCACTTTATCGTTGTACCAATCTGTGAATACGCCCCACGGATCCTTCAAAATTCGTTGTGCGTCAGCATCACCTTGATTGGCGGCCGCAAGCTCTTTCTTGTTTGCATTCCGGCTGCTGCCAGCTTTTTTAATGCCTGTCTTTCCGGGAATTAGAACATCGTTTTTCTTCGCATCAACGTATTCTTTTTCAGCTTGCGCAGCATCATTTTGATAAATGGACAGTTTCGATTGGCCATTTTTGGAAAGTGGACTGCCAGCTTTGAACGCGGTGTACAAACCTTTCATTTTGTCTTGAACCGCTAAAGTAGCCTCATCAAGTGCTTGCACGACACCATCTTTAATGACAATGGCTCCGTTGTAACTTGCCTGACGCAGCTCCTCCTGCTTGTCCTTATCGCCGATTCCGAGAATTGCGCCCTCAATAATATTTTCAGCATCGGTGGCCGCAAGGTCACTTGGCGAATGGATACCCCAGAAGGTCGTGAAGACATTTCGAATAGCAGTAGCTGCATTCAGCATCGCTGTCTTGGCTTGTGCCAATGCAGATGGATCGGAAATACCTTCCGCTAGGCCCAGTGTTACATACCGGCCAAGCTCTGCCATCACGCGAGAAGGTGAATGGGACTTGAATGTATCTTTACTGGTATCAATGACAGCATTTGCTGTCTCTTCGGCCGCATTTGTAGCGTCCTTTTTGCCATCGAGTTGGCCTTGTTTCATGCCCTCCGAAGCATTCTTGCCGATTCCCGTAAATGTCTTGTAGATGCCCGCCATCACGGAATCGCCGTTTTTCAGCTCGTCCAAAATATCTGCAAACGGGAGAACAAAATTCTTTTCCGAAACGCCTTTTTCTTGTCCTCCCCAATTATCAGGATCAAACGGGTTGTGCTCACCGGCCCATGCTTGAAACTTATCCCAAAGATCATTCAGCGCTGGTTCGATTTTCTCCCAGACATATGCAATAAGCTTTACCGCAGTGTCAATGACGGTAGTGCCGACCACATAGAGCGCTGTGCCGATCGCCGGTGCAGCAAGCACAATAGCATCACAAACGGCCTTGATGATGGCTGCGATGGATGTTACAAGGCTGGAAGAAATTTCGGCAAGTCCTTTGAATACACCTGCGATAAATTCCACCAGCATCCATGCCATTGCCTTGATTCCGTTCAGAAATACCTGAAAATTCAGATTCTGAAGAAGGCTTAAACTCGAAGCAAGATTACTTACAAACTGGGATGCCGAACTCAGAGCCAGAAGTGCCCCAAGACTCAGTGCGAGTGCACTCAGAGAAAGGCTTAACGCTACAATAACAGGGGTCAGCGGTGCAAGAAGCGCTCCTGCAATTCCCATTACAGTGAACGCTCCGGCAACGGCAGCCAGTCCTTTTCCAATTTCCAGCCAGCTAAGCGCACCCAAGCCTTGAAACGCTGGTACCAGAAGATTGATTGCTCCTGCCATGATAGTCAGGCTGATGGCGCTCCCCAAACTTCCTTTGCTGAAATTCAGTGCCGCAACAAATTCAAGAAGTGCCGCACCAACTGTCACGAGGCCTTTAGCAAGGCTCTCAGTATCCATCTCTCCGAACTTTTGAACGGCATTCTGCAAAATTTCCATAGAAGCGGCAACCAGCACAAACCCTGTGCCTTTTCCGATTCCGAATTTCACACCATCCAACAGTTTCGCAGTGGCAGCCAGCTCAGCGCATACGACCCCGGCACCAACCAGACCTTTGACTAACTGATCCGTTTTCAATCCGCCAAAAGCTTTCACAGCAGATGCAAGGACTCGAATTCCGGCTGCAAATGCAATAGTCCCGGCAGCGCCCTTCATAAATCGGCCGCTGTCCTTGGAAAGAATAAACGCTACCGCCGTGAGCTCTACCATAACAGCGCCCAGTGCAAGAACACTCGTCAGCAGATTTTCACTTCCGATGGTCGAGATTACCTTCAGCGCTCCCGCCAAGACCAGCACGGCGGCAGATACTGCGATCATTCCAGTAGACAATGCCATGAACTTCAGGCTCTTCACACTCTTGGTGATGGTGGTCATAACTGCAAGAACACCGAGAAGTTCGCCGAATACAACGGTCATCGCACCAATAGAAGCTGCAAGCCGTTCCGGTTTCAGCATAGAAAGAACTGCCAGTGAGGCCGCCATCAGAGTGAATGCTTTTGCGATAGTCATCAGGGTATCCGCCTTTTTAGCTTTACCCCAAGCATCAATGGCATCGCCCAAAGACTCGATGCAGTCCTTGATTCCACTGACGACTCCTTTTGCGCTTTCCCCGATAGACTTGAGACTGTCAAGGAATCCCTTGATTGATACCAGCATACTGGCACCCATACCACCAAGAATGAATTGATTCAGTTTCTCTGGGTCAAATTCATTAAATGCGTTCTTGGCTCCTTCTGCAAAAGAGGTCAGTACCTTGTCGGCGACGGACCCGAACGAATATAATGCAGGAGCCGTAGCATCAACGAACTTCGTGGCCCATGTGCTGATCGTCTCAAGCGGATGTAGTCCACCGGCAATTTCCGCTGCAAACTTTCCAACGCTCGAAGTCGCGTCCAGAAAAACATCGCCGATCGGTTTTGCAGCAGTTACGATCTTTCCGACCGCTGAGAAGATTCCTTCTAAAATATCTTTGCTGACCCTGAGAACAGAAAAGACCCCTTCGGCAACTGCTTTGATCTTCTTGGCGCTGCCATCGGTAATGATCAGCTTTTTTGTCGTCTCGTCCAGCCACTGTGCAATGCTATGAATCTGTTCTCCCGTCTTTGGTGGAAATATTTCTTGAAATGCTTCATGGATCGGTTTGATGAGAGCATTAACGGCGTCCATCAGGTTCCATACACTTTGGATCAAATGCTCTCGTCCAGATGTCTCACGAAGCTTCGTGGCATACGCATCCAGATCGAGTGTACCATTTTGAACTTTTTCGTTGAGTTCTGCAAAGGCTTTTGCATCTTGCTCAATGCTCTCCCTGCTTGCCCCCCGCGCAGCAAGTTCTTTGTCGCTCATAGCAAGCATCTTTTCGGCGCTCTTCTGAGCCTCGTCAAGACCCTGCTTCAACAAGTCAGCGCTGATGCCTCCCTGTTTGATTGCATTCCCAAAGCTGCCCGCGTCATCGATTTGCTTCTGGGTGATTGCCCCGGATGCAATTGCAACCTTTTCAAGAGCATAAGAATACGCATCTGCTTGATCTCCGAGTTCATTCGACAAAAGCTGCTGCCACCCGCTGTCCAGTCCCTTCGAAAGCCGCTCGTTCAGAGCGTCGATGGGCGGCACAAAGATGTCATACAGCCGGTTTGCCAGCTCGGTCCACGTGTCGGTGGCTTCTTCCTTGTTACCGAAGATCAGCTCAAAGCTCTTCATCCACTTGGAGCTTACCGCGTCCTTCGTGGAGTCGATGGCTTCGGAGAAGCTCTTCGCCTGTTGGGCGGCCAGAGCGCTTCGTTCCGCCAGCTCCCCATACTGCCCGCTCAGCTTTTCCAGCGCTTCCGAGCTGGTCATGCCGGGGTTTTTCTGGGTCATCTCGTAGGCCGCTTCCATCATGGAGGCGTATTTTTCGAAGGTCTTTTCCATGACCTTCGTGTTGGCCCATTTCTGCGAAAGGCTGGATTCGAAGCTGCCAATGGTCACCTCGCCCTTTTTCAGGGTGCCCAGCTCCACCGCCGTGTCGATCAGCTCCTGTTTCAGGGCTTTCGTTGCCGTGCCCATCAGGTTCAGGCTCTTCCAGTCCTGAAGCTGTAAGTGTCCCGCGCTGTAACTCTGGGTCAGATTCCGGATGGTGCTCTGGAACGCAAAGCCGCTTTTGCCTGCATCTGCCGTTGCGTTCGCAATGCCCATGATCATGGGGATCATCTTCTTGATGTCGCCGCCCGATGCCGTCATCTGTGAAAGTGCGCTGGTCATCTCGTTAAAGCTGAAACTGGTCTCATCCGAATACCACATCAGCTTGTTCAGGTAACCATTGACCGTGTCGATGCTGTCGCCGGTAGCATTCATAATGGTCTGGATATTGCCGGTCTTCTCCACATACTTGTTCCAGCCGCTCATCACCTGATCGAAGGACAGGCTCTTCACCATTTTTTCGCCCGCATCCACAAACTTGTTGGTGATGTTCATCAGGGCGGTGGTAGCCACGATGTTCAGGGTCGAGAACTTGGACTCCAGCGTGTCCAGACTGCGCTGCATCGTGGAAAAATCCACATCTTCGGCGGCAGCGTCCAGCTTCTCGAAGCCCTTTTCCGCTCCCTTGAACTGGAGCTTTTCCATCAGCTTGTCGATGGTGCCGATGGTCTGTTTTGTGTTTTTCTCAAAGTTTTCGTTGTTGAACTGCATCTCAACAACGCGGCTGTCTACTTCTCTGCTCATTCCGTCCTCACCTCGCCCCACGCCCGTGCCGCGATCCGCTCAAAAATGGGCCGCATGGCCGGGTTGATGTAATCCACGCCTTCTACATATCCGCCGTTCCGTGTCGCG
>ERZ779843.2798-NODE-2798-length-15939-cov-8.317489_pt1 | contig 15939 bp, 13 predicted proteins | sample MGYA00511560_ERZ779843 | MGnify/ENA primary metagenome ERZ779843 (study PRJEB29588, sample SAMEA2158062) | human gut metagenome | biome: human gut; feature: human-associated habitat; material: faeces | place: Denmark | collected 2008/2010 ... | reverse complement strand
TGCCTGTATTAAATCAGGCGGTAAATAAGAAAGTAAGAGCAGAACAGATACGAACAGTCAAGTATAAATTTACAAAGGCAACAGAAAAAATGGCAAGTTTAGGATTAATCGGGCCGTATGACAGTACAGCGACCTTTGTGGCAGAGTTGCAGAAGCATTTAAAAATAATGAAAGTATGTCCGTCGAGTAAATTAAGAGATTGCTGGCCGTATGACACAATAACATTACTGGACGGTAAAGAATATGAAGTAACGAAACTTCAAACCGGTAAACAATTTCAAATGAAGGACAGCGACACCGCAGATTACAGCAGTCCTAACATTGGTATAATAACGGGCGACGGAACTCCAATGATACTAAGTTACAACACAAAATGTGAAGCCTTAGATCCTGTAAAGACCTACGGCTGGTCAACGGAAGATAACAAGCCTGTAACAAATGCAACGTCCAATTGTATAGCGGCAGTATTTGAAATAAACGGAAGTAAGAAACCGAACAAACAAAACGAGGACGTAGCATTATTCAACGCGAATGGTTTGGGCAGCAGTTGTGCAATAGAACTGGATAATGGTAAGTGTTTTACAGCGGCATTTACACCAACTCCGATGACCAGGGCAGAGTGTGAAGCTGCAGTAGTGGAAGGTAAGTTAGGAATAGAAGGATGCTTTGAACAACAAGACTACTGGGCGGGTGCAGTGAAACAATGCGGCGGAGTAGGAAACATGCCAACAATGGCCGACCTTGGAAAAATAGCGTCAGCAATCTATAAAGGAAATCCAACCGTGGGAGCAAAACAAGACGTTTCAAACTTAACTTATGAGCCAGGTACTGCAACATCTTTAGGCCTTCCAGAGCCCAGCTTCTACTTGTGGTCGGGTGAGGAGTACTCGAAGAACGGCGCATACTACCGACGCTTCTACCCTACTTACACGAGCTACAACGGCTACGCCAGCCTCCGCGGCAGTAGCGGCCTACAGGCGATTTGTCTGGTTGATTAATTGTGAAAAAGGCGGTGCTAATACACCGCCTTTTTATTGGTAAACTTTTGCGAGTTTGAATAAATAATCTTCTTTTGCCCCGCAATGCAGCCCTATTGGAATAAAGTGTTCTTTGTACTTTTCTACTGCATAACGATCTGTCATACCGGAAATATAATCTGTTACAATTCTTTCTATTTTACTTTCTTCACAAACGGGTTTTAGCATTTCAGTGTATAATAGGAATAATTCTTTTATAACCCTGCGAGCTTTCTTTTCTTCCTGTTTTGCAGGCGAGTCAATATACACATTGTCAAACATCCATTCACGGAGCTTTGTTGTGTAATGCCAGCCCTCTTCACTCATTGAAACTTTTGGCTGACCGTATGAATTTGTTATGACTTCCATTATCATTTTATTGAGACGTTTGCTTTGTTTTGATGTGAAATAGTCAATACAATCTTTGGGCAAATCACTTTCTGCAATTATGCCGGCTCTTATTGAATCTTCAATATCATGATTTATATATGCAATTTTATCTGCAAGCTGAACAGTCTGCGCCTCAGGAGTTTGGGGGGTGTAGCCCCAGGTGTGAGTCAAAATTCCGTCAATCGTTTCTCTGCATAAATTGAGATGTTCAAGCTTTTCCACTACACGGACGCTCTGAATATTATGATGAAATCCGCCTTTTACAAGTTCGTTCAAAACGCCTTCGCCGCAGTGGCCGAAAGGTGTGTGACCTAAATCATGACCGAGTGCTATTGCTTCTGTCAAATCTTCGTTTAAGTCCAGAGCCCGCGCAATTGTTCTTGCGATTTGCGAAACTTCAAGCGTATGTGTAAGTCGTGTTCTGAAATGATCGTCAAAAGGAGATAAAAATACCTGTGTTTTATGTTTCAGCCGGCGGAATGCTTTTGAATGTAAAATACGGTCTCTGTCTCGCTGGAAACATGTTCTGATATTACTTTCTTCTTCAGGTTCTTTCCTTCCTTTTGAAAAACGGCTCTTTGTCGCAAATTCACTTAATGTCTTTATTTCTTTTTCTTCAAGTTTATTTCTAATTGCGTTTATTTCGTCAAGTCTGGTCATAGAGAAATCCTTTCAGCCTGATTATATCAAATAAACTCAGGCTGCCTATAGTGCATTTGTATTAGATTCGGTATTTTTGGCGGTTAGTTTTTTTCGTAATTTATCTGTTTCTTCACCTATTTTATTGAGGATGTAGCCTGAAAGTAACCCGACTCCCATTGCTTTACCGCCGGAAACAAGTCTTGCCGTGCAATATAGAGATGTTGCAACAGCACCGATAACAGGAATTCCTGCTTTTAGTGTTACCGAGACTCTTTCATCATTATCTTTTGCACGTGCAAGGCCTACGCCAATCATAGCCGCAGAGCCGAGAATCGAAAGTGCGTCAGTTGGTGCTGAACCTATCTGCAAATCTCTTACTTTGTCAAAGAATTGCTCTGATTCTATATTTATTGATTCGTCCAGTGATTTGATAAAGTTGGCTGTATTTTTTTCTATTTTTGCGTATTCTGCCGGAGAAAGTTTTTGATATATTTCAAGCATCTCATCCAGTTTTGCAGGTTTTCTTCTTGCGGAAAGTTCACCGGCTTTGGTACTGCTGTTTGATATGAGAGCTTTTGTTCTGTCTAATAATTCGTAAACGTGTTGTTCTGCATCAATTTTTGCATCACTTTTTGTCAATGAAGTTTTTAAATCATCAATACTTTTTAGAAGTTTTTCATCAGGAACACCTGCGCGTAAGTCTGTTTTTAGCTGGCTGAATTGTTTTAACAGGTTATAGTCATTTGTCGTTGTAAAGCTTTCCGCTTTTTTAATCATATTTTTAGCCATATCAAGCTTATCGTGTTGGGTGAAGCTTATTTGCGTTCTGTATGAATTTAATTCATCAAAAAGAGCAGCCTTATCTTTTAATATTACTCTGTCTGCTGCAAATGTCTGATACAGGTTTTTGTTTTTCACATCTTTAAATATTTCTATTGTAACATCATCAAGATGCTGCGTTGCTGCTTTGATCCTCTTATAACGGGACAATGATTTAGCAGGGCTTGTAATTTCTTCTAAAATATTTTTTGTATCTTTTCTGTTGTTTTTCAGTATCTCAACCCATTCGCGGCCTTTTCGAGTAACGCCGTTTATTGTAATATCTTGAGCGCCCTTTTCTTTAAGTATTTTTTCGTCTAATTTATCCAGTTTTTCAAAGGTACTATTCATTTTATGTTTTGTATTATGCCATGAGGTAACGACTGTTTCACGGCTTGTTTTTTCAAATAGTCTTGTAATTTTGTTATACAATTTTTTTGACCAATTCCTTTTTTCCATAACCTTTTTGCACAATGCATCTTTTATTGACGTAAAATTATTAATGCTTTCACATTTTTCAATAAAAGAATTTACTTTATTTAATGAGCCAAGATAAAACTGGTTAACGGTATCGCCTGTTTTTGAGGCTTTTGTCTGTGCAATTTTCTTTTCAAGTGCATGTTTTATTTTTGTCAGGAATTTATTTGTTCCTTTTGGGCCTCTCATGAGTGCCAGAATTCCAAATCCCAGCACAAGAGCACTTGTAGCAAGTGTTATAATAAGTTTATGGCTCTTTTCTTCTTTTGCCGGCAGATATTTTTTTGTAACAAAAAAATTACTGTCTTTACGGTATTGCGTAAAGTTATTATATGGAGATTCTTTATATGAAACGCTGCCTGCCTGATTAATCATAATAAAACCTTCTATAATTATATAAACGTTAAATTTTTAGATTTTTTGCGTTTTTATTAAAGATTTGTTAACGATTTTTCCGCCTCTGACCATTATATTAGGAGCAGTTCATTTGAAATCTCTTTTGCCGCTTCTTTTGATGATACTTTATCAGATAAGAGTTCCCTTACTCCTTTTAAAGATTTAATATAGTTTTCTCTGTAAGAAGTATCGTAGAGTATTTTTTCAATATTATATGATATATTATCTGCATTTACATTCCCTTGTATAATTTCAGGGACGATTAGTTTACCGCTTATAATATTAGGCAGAGATACCATTTTTATACATCTTACTATAAGATATATAAAATAAAACAGCCACGGTCCTCTATAAGCAATAATCATCGGTGTGGCATATAATGCGGCTTCCAGTGCTACAGTACCTGAGGCCAGAATTAATGCGTCGGACACACTTAGCAATGCCTGATTTTCGCCTTTTATTACTTTAATTCCGCTGTCTTTGATATATTTATAGAAATCTTTATCCGAAAGATTAGGCGCATGAGAAATACAGAACTGTAATTCAGGATGTTTCTTCTGCAAAAGTTCTACACTTTTTATAAATACTCCCATTAACTGCTGTAATTCAAATACTCTTGAGCCCGGGAAAACAGATACGAGCTTTTTGTTCGGGTCAAAACCGTGTTTTGTAAAAAATTCCTCGCGATTAGCTTTTTCCGGCAACTGAGAAACGAGCGGATGTCCGCAGTAATGTGTTTTTATTCCGCAATCTTCATAAAGTTTTTTTTCAAAAGGAAAAATACACAGAACTTTATCAATATTTTTCTTAATTGTTTTAAGCCTCCACGGACGGCTTGCCCATACCTGCGGGGGAATGTAGTAAAAAACTTTTATTCCTGCTTTTTTTAAAAACTTTGAAATGCTCAGGTTAAAAGCCCCGTAATCTGTCAACAAGACTAAATCAGGCTTAAATTCACGTGTAAGGTAATCCACAACTCTTTTTCCGAGTGTAATGTGTTCCATAATTATTTTAGGAGAAAGCCCTACAGCCCCCATTTTTTTCTGGTCAGAAAATAATTTCACACCGGCTTTTTTGAGATTTTCGCCTCCTATTCCTTCTAATTCTATATCAGGATTAAGCTTTTTTAATTCTTCCGCAACTTTGCCAGCATGAATGTCGCCTGAATATTCGCCTGTTACTATGAATACTTTTTTCATAAACTTACTGCCATTAATACAATATGGTTATCATCTGCATATTTTATTACTTTTTCTTGATCTACAATTATTGTTTCGTTTGCTTCAACCGCAAGCAAATTGGCTTTATATCGTTTCATTGTATGGAGGGTTTTCAGACCTACTGTAGGTATATCAAACCGTTTGTCCTGTTTTGGTTTTGAAACTTTAACTACTGACGCATTTTTCTTAGCAAGTTTAGCCCCGCGTTTTATACATTTATCAGTGCCTTCAATTGCTTCAACAGCCATTATCATTTTATCTTTTATAACTACTGATTGGCCGACATCAATTTTACCCATTTCTTTAGCAAGCCAGAATCCGTAATTTACATCTTCCATCTGTTCTTTTGTAGGTTTGTGTTTGCCCAGAACTCCTGCCGGAATCATAAGGTTTTTTATAAATATTGTTTGGTCAAGTACAGTAATTCCGATTTTTTCCATTTCTTTTACGATTAAAAGCATTACTTCATCATCATTGAGGCGTTCTACGGTTTTAAGAATCTCAATGGCTCTTGAATCAAATTTATAAAGTTGAAGCAATACGCTTTTGTTTACTTTACCGAGAAATGTAAGCTGTTTTATTTGTTCATCTTTGAGAATGTTTTCAATTTTGTTTATTTCTCCCGGATGGCAGGAATATACTTTTGTACAGTATTTTTTTAACTGTGCAAGATTATCTTTAGAAAAAGATATACAAATTACTTCAAATCCGTTTTCTTTGGCATACTGAGCCATTTTTACCGGAAGCGTTCCGTCTCCTGCTATTAATCCCTGTTTGTTTTCCAACATTAATGACACTTTTATTCCTCTTTTCTATATTGTCTAGCCTTTTAGTGTAAAAATTTCTTCTATTTGCTTCTGATTGAGCATTACCGCTCCGCCCAGCAGTTTTGAGTTAAATACAACCTGAGCATAGCTTTCAGCCAGTTCAAGTTTCAAATAAGCTTCTTTTATTGTTGCTGCTCCGGTTATAAAACCGTGATTAGCCATTAATACCGAATCATATTTATCAAAATATCTTGCGGTTTTTTGAACTAAATCTTCTGATGACGGAAGTCCATATTCTGCTAATGGTATTTGCCCAAAATAAAAAATGTTTTCAGCCATAAGCGGTTCATCCAGAGCCTTACCGCACGAGGCAAATGTACATAAATATGGTGAATGTACGTGAATTATGTAATTTATGTCTTTTCTCATTTTATAGAAAGCCACGTGTAGCATTTTCTCACTGGACGCTTTCGGATTACCGTCAACAACGCGTCCATCAAAATCAATCAATGAGAATTCATCGTCACACAGGTAACCGTTGGCAGAGCCTGAGGAGGTGATTAGGATTTTATCTCCATATCTTGCTGACAAGTTGCCTGATACACCGGGGGTAAAATTTTTTTCCCCGCATAATTTACCATATTCAATTAATTCTTTTTTTAATGTCTCTATGCCCATTATTATAATTCTTCTCTGTTAGGATCTTCTAATTCAATTACTTCTGCATAAGTTCTTTTAACTTTTTCTACAGGTTTTTGTTCTTCAAAACTGACTTCTTTAACTTCTTTTTCGTTGCTGGCAAGTCTGTCAGGGTTTTTAATTACCATTTTATCAAAGTTAACGCTGGTATTTTTTGTATCAAGTGCTATATTTACGCCGAAGTAGGTATTCTGACGTACAAAATCATAACCTAAATTAATTTTAAAGTCATCTGGGCCGAGTGCAAATATAAATGCATTTTCCTGCCATTGTTTTTTGTTAGGCGCATCATCTGAAAGGTTTATTGATGTTGCGTAGGCAATGGTTAAATATTTATTTATTCTCAAAGCTTCTCTCAAATACAGGTTAGAATGCCCGTATCTGTATGCATCAAACATTGGCATCGGCGAGTTATCCTGATAAGCTGAGGCATAGTAACCTATATCCTGCATCCAGTATTTATATTGGGTATGTATTCTTGGGCCGATTCTTCCTACAATTTGGGTATCGCCGTTTCCGTATAAAGCGGCGCTTCCCTGCATTGATAAATCTAATCTTAAAATTTTCAATTCTTCTTTATTTTCATAGGAATAGAGATTTTGGGTTAATTCACTCATATATTTAAATCTTGGAGTTGTCATTCCGGTAGAAGTCATATTTTTTGAGTCATACTGGGCGCGGTCGTTATCTTCCATAATACCAGCACTGAGCCTGTTTTTAAAAGATAAATCTCTTTTAGGGCCTAAGAAGTTTGTTACGCGTTTACCGTTATTGTAAACAAGTTCTGCTGCGTATTTTGCCATACGGTTTCCCATAAACCAATCATCCAGATATGAGTTTGAACCGTATTGCAGATATAAATTATCATCAAGTTGTTGTTTTCCCCTCATTACAAACACGTCTTCAGCTGATCCGTAAAATAACTCGGTCTGGTTGGTACTGCTTTTATATTTAATTGCACCGCCCAAACCGATTTCATTTTTGTAATTTATGAACGGTATCAGTTTTACGGTTGAAGCAAACGGCGTTTTAAATACAAAACCCGGCCCTGCAAACATACCAAGGTTTGAACGGGAGCCTAATTCAGGGTAATTTGCTTCAAAGTAGTCGCTGTTTTTATCAGTAAACAGTTTCATTGACTTGAAATGCAATAAATGTCTGTCATTATAACTTAAATCAGCATCTTTAATTGTTACAACATTGTGTTCTTTATCTGCATCGATATCAATTTCCTTAGCATCCAGTGCTACTTTTGACGTACCTGTTTGGTCTAAGTAAGAGCGATCCTCATCACTTATAACCATTGTTGACAAATCGGTGCCGATAATTCTTGTTTTAAATCTGGCAACATAAGGTTTTGCCGCCCGCATATCACCTTTTTCAAGAATTATTTTATTATCAACGGATTGTGCATTTTTTGCGCGAATTCTCATCATCATTTTATCCGCTGTCATATTTTCAAGAAAAGTTGTTTCTTCATTCATATTAATTTGGATAAAATCGCCGAAGATACTATTTCCATCTTTTATTATTTCTACGTTTCCATATGCTTTAATAATATTGGATGTTGTATTATAAACTATTTTATCTGCTTTGAGAGTTATGCCTTGCGGAGGGAAGAATAAAACAGGATTACCTGTTGCTTCAACTTCATTTTTATCATCATAATACTGTACCGTATCGCAATCAAGCTGAATATCTTTAGGGGCTACCTGCTGCTGAACTCCGCCTGACAATTCAACTTTTGTATCTGATTTTTCATCAATTGTTTCAGATGTTTGTTTTTCTTTCTTTACTTCCGAATTGTTATCCTGTTTTTTATCCTTCTTAAAGAATGAAAAGAGTTTCTTTTCCTGTTTTTCCTGATTAATTTCTGAATCATCGGTTTTGTTATATATTTTTTTCAGGTTTCTGTCAGTTAATTCATCAAGAGTTAAATCCTGCCCGTTTTCAAGAGCTTCTTCTTCTGCCTGAAGTCTTTTAAGTTCTTCTGCCTCTCTTTTTTGCTGCTCCAGGTCATCTTCATGTGCTTTAATTTTATAATAGTTTTGAATTTTTATACGCATTTTTTTGAAAAGAGGCATCCCGTTTTTTGTTGCGGTATATTTTTCCATACCGCGAGTATCATCAACGGTTTTGATATCGTAATTAACTTCAGGCAGCGGAACAACAGGAGCCATAAAAAGTGCGTCCTGTAATTTTTCCATATCTGACATTATCTGCTTGTTTTCTTCTGGCGTTGCCGCTAAGGAAGGCAATCCAAGCATTAATGTTATTAACGATAAAACTACGTATTTTTTCAAAAATTTTGTCCTTATGTTAGATATAATTTAACGGATTGTTTGGTTTTCCATTAATTCTTACCTCAAAGTGGCAGTGAGGGCCGGTACTATAGCCGGTTGTTCCTTCCAGTCCTATGACCTGACCTTTTGAAACCGTTTGACCCGGGCTTACTTTTGTTACTGACATATGAGCATATAGAGTAGTTGTCGGATGTCCGTTTACTGTACCGTGGTCAATGATTACAACCTTGCCGTAACCGCCGTACCAGCCTGAGTAGATAACTTTACCGGAATTTGAAGCACGTATGCTTCCCATATTCGGCCCGCCGATATCCACTCCGGAATGGAAGGTTCTGCTTTTAAATATCGGGTGGGTTCTCCATCCAAACGGAGAGGTTATTCTTCCGGCTATAGGTTTCATAAAGCCGCTTGATGAAATTTTGACTGTGGAATGCCCGTAACTTTTGCTTATCATGCTTTGCAGATTAGCAGATTGGCGTGCAAGTTCTCTTTCTGAGCGTTCATAGGCTCGGCGGTCTGTTTTTAGTTTATTAATCATGTTTTGATTTTCCGCGATTGCCCTCTGAATGGATACCTGCTGCGAGTTTATATCTTTAATTGCTTGAGCAAGATAAGCTTTTTGAGATTCAATATCTTTTTTCATCTTAGCTATTTTAGCAGATTTTGTTTTTAATGCCATCATACGTTTGTAGTCATTTTTTATGATGATTCTTTCAAAATAAATTACATCAAGAAGACTATTTAAATCTTTTGCCGAAAGTATTAATTCAAACATGCCTCTGCGCTGTGATTTATACACCTGACGAATCCGGTTTTTCATCTGGGTGTCCACTTTATTAAATTCTGCCAGCGAATTGTTATATTCGGCTTCCATAGCTTTAAGGCGGGAGTCAATATCGGAGTACTGCCGTCTGGAAGCTTCAAGGTTAGCCTGATTTTGTTCTTTTTTTCTCTGGTTTTTTACTAATTTACTTTTTTCCTGATTTTCTTTTAATTTAAGTGTTTTGATTTTTTCCTGTGTTGTTTTCATTTTCTGGTTAATGCTTTTTAAATTTGAACAGTAAGCAGCGTTTGACAACCCTGCTGTCAAAATCAAAGCCGATAATATATATAAAGATATTCTTTTCAGGAAATTTTTCATAAGCTATTTTATAACGAGAGGTATCATCATTAATCCTACAGTCCAGGCAATAAAAGTTACTGCAATAATACCGACGATTAATTTCTGGTGTTTTCTGAAAAATTCCATACCTTTCCCCTCAAATTTACTACTTTACATTTTACTATTAAAAAAAAGAAAGTGCAATTATTTAAAATAAAATTTGCAAAATATTGTAAAATCATATATATTAACTTTATGAGCGAAGCGTTTATTGATGGAATAGTTGATAAAAAAATTTTATTAAAAAATGAAAATAATATTATTGACCCGTTTCTTCTGGAGAATAATTTAAGCCAAATTGAAAATATCCACCTGTTTTTAACTTCACAAAAAACTATGCTTCTTGTAAACGGATTTCTCGGCACAGGTAAAACTGCGGTAGTAAATTATGCATTGTCCTTTGTATCAAGTAGTACTGCGGTATTAAATTATAATTGTTATGAGACAACAATTCTTGATGATATTTTGCTGTCATTTTTTGAAGATTTTAAGCAGCTTGCATTAAAAAATATTATTAAGCAGCCTAAGGCAAAGTTTGATAATTTTACACAAAAAATAGATGCATATTTTTCCTGTATGGTGACACCTGTTGTCATTGTCTTAAATTCCTTTGAAATGGTTTTAAAAGATAATAAACGGGAGATTCTTGACTTTTTATTTCATCTGAGCCGAAAAAATAATATTAAAATAATTATTATTTCCAGAAAATTCGACTATGATGAATTTAAATCTTCAGATTACGACAGAGTTTCAATACTGGCTCTTGATAAATCGGTCTTTGAAAAGTTACTTCGTTCTGAAGGTGTCAGGCTTATCGGGCCGGTTTCTGATGAATTATACAGATATTCCAGGGGGTATTTTTTCTATACAAAACTCTCTTTAAATGTTATTAAAGCTCATAATCTTAATCTTGTGGACTTTTTAAAAGGGTATACCAAAAGTTTTCTTTCTTATAATGATTTTATTTTGCGTGAAGCCTTGTCGTTTGTAGATCCCGTAAGCGGGCATTTGTTCCGCTTCCTGACAACTATGCGGCATCCTGTCAGTGTTAATCTTTTAAAGACATTGAACTTATATAATGAAGAAAGAATTAAATACTTCACTGACAATATGATTCTTTCTCAGGATAAGAATATGATATATTTGCAGGATTATTATAAAGAGATTTCCGCAAATTCAATACCGGAGTCTGTTTCCGTGAAACTTCACAGAGCCTGTGTTGACTTGTATAATACTCAATTGCCTTTAAAACCTTTTGAGAGAGATTTGCTTATTTCACGCCAAACTATGCGTGCAGAGATTGATTACCACAGTATGTTTATTCCGCAAAAGCCTGCGATTAATCCTGTGAATAGTGTTGCTATAAATTCTATTGAATATTCCGCAGAGGGTTTAAGTGCTGCTTCTGAAAAGAAAGAAGTGCAAAATAGCGGCGAAAAATTAAAAAATATTTCCTTTATTTTTGAAACAGAAGAAGATGAAAAAAAGATTATGTCTGAAATAGCAGACTCTATTAATAAATTTATTGATTATTCTAACAAAACTCTTAATGAATCTGAAACAAAACTTTCGCTTGCAGGACTTATTAATTCAGCAAAGAAAGAAGAAAATGAGTATAATTTTAAAAAAGCTATTGCATTTTACCAGCGGGCATTGCTCAAAAAAGATGATGATGATTTCTATACGTTTTTACCAACGGTGTATACAAGACTTGCAATGAGTTATGAAAAACTTTCTGATTGGTTTAATGCCTTACGATACTATGACCTTGCTCTTGAATTTTTTACGTCGGCAGGTGATACAGATAGATGTGTTGAAATGAAGCTTGCTGTTGCAAATATTTTTTATATAACTTTTAAACATGATAAGGCTAAAATTCTTATTGAGGATATTTTAAAAGAAAAAAATATTTCCGCAGAATTGCTGATAAAAGCTGATATGCTAGCAGCCACATTGTACAATGAGGATTTATTGAAATCCTATTCTTATTATAAAAATGCGGTTGAGTCTTCACGGTCAGTAATAGATAAAACACTTCTGGCCGAATTGTATTTTAAATATGCCTTATGCTGTGATGAACTGGATGAGACAGAAGAAGCTGTTTTGTATTACCGAAAATGTTGTGAAATCGAGAAAAATAACCCTCATCTTGCTTCAGCACTTTCTAACCTGGCACTTATTTTTGATGAGACCGGCATGAATGAACTTGCTTTTAAGTACTACGTAAAGAGTCTTGAAATCGATGAACAAAACGAAAACAACAACGGGATTTATTCATCAGCAATAAAGCTTGCAGAGATGACATCAAGGAAATATCCGGAAAAAGCTGAAGTTTATTACCAAAAAGCGGTTAAAAGCGCGAATTTATTAAATGAAAATATTTATAAACTTACAGTGTATATTGAGTACGGTGATTTCTTTATGAATCACAAGAATATTAAAATGGCACTTAATTACTATCTGTTAGCCTTAAATCTTACGGATGATAATAAAGAACTGGAACAGAAAGTCCATGTAAGACTAAATGATTTAAAAATAAGGCTTGGCAGCCGGTTTGAAGAAATAAAGCAGGATATCGAGAATGAAAAATAAAGATTTTTTTAAGGAATATATAGTAGCGTTTTTAAAACAAAATTCTATGCTTAATCTTATATCTAAAAATGATGAGAAATATTTATGGGAAAAGCATATATACGACAGTCTTGCGATTGAAAACTTCTTCAATAAATACGGTACAGGTTTTAAAACTATGCTTGATATAGGCAGTGGCGGCGGTTTCCCGGCCGTACCTGTTGCGCTGGCATATCCGGATTTGGAGGTTTGCGCTCTTGACAGCATAAGAAAAAAAATTAATGCAATTGAGAATTTGAAGTCAGAGTTGGATATAAAAAATCTTCAAACAGTCTGTGAAAGGGCGGAGAATCTTAAACAAAAATTTGACTTAATAACCTCAAGGGCCGTTGCTCCTCTAAAAGTTATTGCCGGATATGCCGCACCTTTGTTAAATGACGGCGGCTGCTTTGTAGCATATAAATCAAAACGTGCTGATGAAGAAATTTCGGAGGCCGGTGAAACTTTAAAAAAAGTAAACTTAAAAATTGTTGATATTATTGAGTATGAACTGCCTCTGGATGAAAACTACACGAGAAACCTTATAGTTTTGAAAAAATTTAGCAAAAAATAATTTGTCCGGCATTTAAAATAGTATGTTCAATATATTTACTCCCAAAACTCCTCAACTCGGTTCTACAATAAAATTCTTCAAAGGCGGAGGAAGGTCTTATATTCAACAATTGCCTGCTCTGGTAAAGGATGAAGTGGTTGTGTTGAATGCATATCCGACTGAATCTGCAAAAGCCTGCCGTACTGTTATTAAAAATTTGCAAAATAAAGAAATGGGTTACCATGATTATAATTTGCTATTGGCAGATAAAGAATTGGAAGGCGATTATCTTGAAGTAAAAGAGTTTGCCCGTAAACGCGGGTTTGGCGAATTGTTGCGTCTGGCCAGTATTATTGAAATGAAAGCAAATAACTTGAACAAAATAACTTTATCTTCACTTCCGGAAGCAGTAAAATTCCATGCTCATTACGGATTTTATCCGGATGCAAAAGCCCCGGGAACTATACGCTCTATTCTGGAGGACATTAATTTAGATGATAAGTTTGACGATTTAGCCTCTAAGGCTTCTGAGCTTCTTGAATACTTTTATTCAGGTAATGTGGATGTTACAAGACCGGATAACCTGCGTCGGGTTAATAAGTTTTTTGCAGATTTTATAGACAGATGTCCAGCCTACAGATCCCCTGGTTTTAGTAAAGGGATAAATATGATTTTGACTGAAGAAAAGTTAAAGGCTAATTCTGATTTTTACAATAATTTGTTTGAAAAACATAAGATTAATTTTGAGGTGTAGTTTTTTGATTTCTAACCTGCAAGCCTGTATATATAAAAAAAACCACTCATTGCTGAGTGGGTCGTTTTCTGCATCCTAATGGTCTCTTTTAGTGTTTATTATTTAGGAGTTTATATGTTTTTGGGGTTAATGAATCTATTTATATTTAGTGTTTCGACTACACTTAAATCTTATGTAATTATTATGCACCAAAAGAACTTAAATGTCAACATTTTGTTTTAATATTTTTTTAAAATTTCTGAAAAACCCCTATATAGTGTAGATTTTACACTTTACAAAACTTAATAATATGTTAAATTTGCTCCAGATGTGGGCAAGGGATATATATTAGGGATATATGTAAACAAATGTAAACATCTGCCCGGCCCCAAAGGCAATTTTTCTAATAGTATATACTTTATATATATAAGAGTATAGAGAAAAAGGAATTACATCATGGCACCTCATGATAATATGACTATTAATAAGGTCGGAATGCCTAAGACCGATATGGCTGACGCTATTCCAAGTTATGAAGCAGCAGCGGCTGTTAGAGATTCTGCTATTCAGGGAGAGCAAGGCACCAGAGCGACCGAGATAAATACCACCACCAATGTCCGTAAAAATGATAACACCCAGAAATACCAGACAGGATATGAAGGTATTAACAGTATGGGTAAGTTTCTGGGGCTTACGATGAAAGATGTTTTTTCCGCACAATACACAGGCGAAGGGCTTGACCATTTTAACGGAACTCATCATATAGGCAAGCCGTATCAAGAAGTTGAACAGGACGGATATAAGTTTAACGTTATGATAAAACAGGGTATGAATCTTAATATTGCATGTTAAAAAGCCCCTCCTTAACACGGAGAGGCTTTTTTATATTGAAGTATAATTATGCTTTAACTGGTGATTTTGATTTTTCAATACAATCAATTAATGTATTTGCAACAGTTTCCTGTTCTTCTTTTGTTAATTCAGGGAACATTGGGAGTGAGATTACAAGTTCTGTATTTTTTTCTGAAACAGGAAGTGAACCTTTTCCAACGCCCAGATATTCATGAACTTTTTGTAAATGCAAAGGTATCGGATAATACAACATTGCACCTATTCCGCGTTCCTGAAGCATTTTATGGACTTCGTCACGGTTAGGAACTTTAACTGTATACTGGTGGTAAACACAATATGTATCAGCAAGTTCTTTTGGGGTCTGAATATCAGGACAATTTGCAAACAGTTTATTGTAATAATAAGCGTGTTCACGTCTCATTTCATTCCATTCTTTAATGTGTGGAAGTTTTACACGTAAAATAGCTGATTGAATTTCATCTAATCTGCTGTTAACTCCGATTTCATCGTGGTGGTATCGTACGGCACCGCCGTGATTTCTCAATGCAACAACTCTGTCACGAAGTTTTTCATCATTTGTCATAATCAGACCGCCGTCACCCATTCCACCTAAATTTTTTGTAGGGTAGAAGCTTAAACAGCCGAAATCACCGAATGTTCCGACCATTTTGCCTTTGTACAGTGCTCCGATTGCCTGACAACAGTCTTCAATGACGTGAAGATTGTGTTTTTTCGCAACTGTCATAATCGTATCCATATCGCAAGGCTGACCGTAAAGGTGAACAGGAATAATGGCTTTGGTTTTCGGTGTGATTGCCGCTTCAAGTTTTGAAGCATCCATATTAAATGTATCTTTATCTATATCAACGAATACAGGTTTTGCACCTACAATACCAATGGCTTCTGTTGTTGCAACAAACGTAAATGCAACTGTGATAACTTCATCACCGGCTCCGATATTTAAAGCTCGTAAAGCAAGATGAAGTGCATCTGTACCTGAATTAAGCCCTACAGTATATTTACAGCCGATAAAATCAGCCAATTCTTTTTCTAAAGCTTTTGTATTGGGTCCGAGGATGTAAGAACCCGAGCGTAAAACTTCACAAACCGCTTTTTCAACTTCTGCGCCGATTGTGGCGTACTGACGTTTTGAATCTAAAATTGGAATCATGTTTCTCTCCTTTTTACCTATAATACAAGTTTACCACACGTTAGGCATATCTTTACAACATCTTTATATTAAGCCAATAAAAAAGTCGGCGAATGCCGACGTAAAAAGGAAATAAAAAAGTAAAGGGGG
>ERZ779843.2777-NODE-2777-length-16073-cov-2.584717_pt1 | contig 16073 bp, 15 predicted proteins | sample MGYA00511560_ERZ779843 | MGnify/ENA primary metagenome ERZ779843 (study PRJEB29588, sample SAMEA2158062) | human gut metagenome | biome: human gut; feature: human-associated habitat; material: faeces | place: Denmark | collected 2008/2010 ... | reverse complement strand
AGTCGGTATTTTTATTGGTTTACAAAGTTTTGAAAAGAAAGAGACACCTACAATTTTTCTTGTTGCCGGGGAAATCCTTTGCAACAAGAAGGGCCCTTGCTTCCCGTCAGGACTCCATGTCGGCAAAATATCGGTCGATAATTTCCAACCCTTTTGTCGTAGCAATTCCCCGAATAAAGGCCTTAAATATCATTTCAAAGGTTTCCATGAATGTAAATTCTACCGAACATATCTCGTCAAGGCCAAAGAGAATATCAAATTTGGTAGAAAGGAGTTGTGCCACGATATCGCACCGGCAATCTTTTAATATAAGCCCTTCGGCCTGACCCTGTTCGAGTATGTGTCGCATACTCTCGGCTTGCGATACACGCTCATCGTCGAACATACGCGCCACTTGCGGGTGGTAACGCTTCAAATCGGAAAAATAATTCCGATTGACATTGCGCATACGCTTCCATTGAATCATAAAGACTTCGAGAAGAAAAGCCAAAGCGTTGTCGACCTTTTGGGCTACTTCCAAAGACATTTTCTCAATCTCCCTGCGGTTCCATGTCAAACATTCGAGCAGGAGCTGATCCTTGTCTTTGAACAACTCATACAAGGTACGTTTTGAAATACCCACCTGCGAAGCAATGTAATCCATTGTGATGGATTTGATACCATGCCGCAAAAAGAGGGCAAAAGAGGTTTCTATTACACGTTGTTTCAGATCTTTGGTCATCGTAAAAGGCTTATATGAGAATGCAAAGATAAGAGAAAACTAAATGAAAGAAAAAAGTTTTCTCCTATATTATGAATTCGCTATGTTAATTCATGTAAATGTCTTCACGCGACTTCAAAGGACAGAGATATTGCGATTTTGCATATTTACACATGACAATACAACACAAATCCCGGGTAAAAACAGACAAATTATTGTACAAAAAACCTTTTGAATATAATTTTGTTTAAAAAATTGCTTTTCGGCATCTTTTCTTCACACAAATTGCTATATTTGTATGGCTGAAACTTGGCCCAACCCGAAATTGATTTTTATTGATTTTAATCCTTATACAATAATATATGGCAAAAGTAACCAAAGAAGCGGCCTTGCGCTACCACAGCGAAGGACGCCCGGGAAAGATAGAAGTCGTTCCCACCAAACCGTATAGCACGCAAATGGACCTTTCCCTTGCCTATTCTCCTGGGGTGGCCGAACCGTGTCTGGAAATCGAGAAAGATGCCCAAACCGCGTATGAATACACCTCAAAAGGCAACCTTGTAGCGGTCATTTCAAATGGCACGGCCGTACTGGGGCTCGGCGACATAGGTGCCTTGGCCGGCAAACCTGTCATGGAAGGCAAAGGCCTGTTGTTCAAAATTTTTGCAGGCATTGACGTCTTCGACATAGAAGTCAATGAGAAAGACCCTGAAAAATTCATACAGGCCGTAAAAGCCATTGCGCCCACATTCGGAGGTATCAATCTCGAAGACATCAAAGCTCCTGAATGTTTTGAAATTGAAAATCGTCTGAAAGCCGAGCTCGACATACCCGTCATGCACGACGACCAGCACGGTACCGCCATCATCTCAGGTGCCGGACTGCTGAACGCCCTCGAAATACAAGGGAAGAAAATAGAAGACGTGCGCATCGTTGTAAACGGGGCCGGTGCATCGGCCATCTCCTGCACAAAACTCTACATCATGCTGGGAGTAAAACCCGAAAATGTGGTAATGGTCGACAGTAAAGGTGTCATCAACGACAAACGCACCAATCTGAACGAATCGAAAAAACAATTTATCACCCACCGCGATATCAACACGCTGGCCGAAGCCATGAAAGGGGCCGACGTATTTCTGGGTCTCTCCCGCGCCGACGTACTAACACCCGAGATGGTACAGTCGATGAACGACCGACCCATCGTCTTCGCCTTGGCCAACCCCAACCCCGAAATTTCCTACGAAAAGGCCAAAGCCTCGCGCCCCGACCTGATTTTTGCCACAGGCCGTTCGGATTACCCCAACCAAATCAACAACGTACTGGGATTCCCCTATATCTTCCGCGGCGCACTCGACGTGCGGGCCACCTGTATCAACGAAGAGATGAAACTGGCCGCAGTATATGCCATTGCCGACCTTGCCAAGAAGCGAGTCCCCGATGTGGTCAACGCTGCATACGGAGTAGAAAGCATCAGCTTCGGTCCCGAATACATCATTCCCAAAGCTCTCGACCCACGTCTGCTCACTACGGTAGCTCCCGCCGTAGCCAAAGCTGCCATCAAATCGGGCGTGGCCCGCAAAAATATCGAAGACTGGACTGCCTATCAGACCAAGCTCGAAGCACTCATGGGCTACGACAACAAGATGTTGCGCAACTTCACCGACATGGCCAAACAGAACCCCAAACGCGTGGTATTTGCCGAAGCCAACCATGTAAATATGCTCACCGCTGCCGTTACCGCCTATCAGGAAGGTGTATGCCACCCCATCTTGCTGGGTAACGCCGACTACATCACAAATCTTGCCAAAGACCTGGGTCTGAGTCTCGATGGTATCGAAATCGTCAGTCTGCGCAGTGAGGCCGAAGCTCCACGCCGACGTCATTACGCACAAATTCTGGCTCAGAAACGGCACCGCGAAGGCATCACCCCCGACGAAGCCAACGAGAAGATGTACGACCGCAACTATTTTGGCATGATGATGGTTGAATGCGGCGACGCCGACGCCTTTATCACCGGCACCTACACCAAGTATACCGAGACGATACAGATTGCCAAAGATGTCATCGGCATTCGTGAAGGCCATAGCCACTTCGGGGCCATGCATATCATCACCACCCCCAAAGGCACCTTCTTCCTGGCCGATACGCTCATCAACCGGCACCCCAATACCGACACGCTTGTCGACATCGCCAAACTGGCAAATGAAACCCTACGTTTCTTTGCTCAGGAACCCAAAATCGCCATGCTCTCCTACTCCAACTTCGGTGCCGACAAGGTGGGCAGCCCCGCTCTTGTACACGAAGCCGTTGCCATCATGCAGAAGGAGTATCCCGACCTGGCCATCGACGGCGAGATGCAGGTACACTTTGCCCTGAACAAGGAACTGCGCGACCGCACCTTCCCGTTCAGCCGACTGGCCGGAAAAGATGTCAACACTCTCATCTTCCCCAACCTCAGTTCGGCCAATTCGGCCTACAAGCTGCTGCTCGAAATGGGCATCGGAAACTCCATCGGCCCGATACAGATGGGCTTGAACAAGCCGATTCACTTTACCGATATCGAGAGTTCACCGCGCGACATTGTCAACCTCACCACTGTCGCCGTGGTCGACGCCATCGTTCAAGAGAAAATCGAGAAGAAATAAATTTTTCAATCTTTTACACGAGACAACAGCCCGAATTCATTCGGGCCGTTGCCATTTTCATATCTAACTTTGATGCCATGAAAAAGGCCCTTTTACTATTTCTCCTGCTTACCACCACTCTCCTCTCAGCTCAAAACGAGGTTACTATTCGATATTCAGAGAGCGACGATCCCGTATGGAAGTTATATGCTCAGGCACAGAACTGTCACTATATGCGAGTGACCATATCGGGAGATTTCTCCGGTAAAACCCGATATAGAGTTTTACAGAATGTCTGCCGAGACGGGCACCTCACCACCGAAAAAGATGTCCTGCCCGAACGATTCTACTGGTCAACAATAAACGACTCTACCATAACCATCGACTTTCTCTCTTATCCGGTAACTTCCGACAGTGTGAAAATAGTCTCGGACAACAATGCTTACAGCATTTCTAAGAGTCTGAAATTTGCTTCTGGCGGCATCTTCATGGAGACACTGAGCGAAGAACCTTACACTACCTGGCAAGAAATACCCTTTATCGCTTATACCTCCGGTATCATAGAACCGGTAGTCATTGAAGGCAAAAGTTACGATGCACAGAAATTCTGTAAATTGCGAGACATGAAACTACACCCGGCAAAATGGAAAAACATCAAAGGGGTAAGCGACTATATTTATTTTTCCATCATCTTTCAATAAAGCAACAAAAGACGGCAGAGATGATGGTTAGTTACATCATCACCTCTGCCGTCGACTATAAGAAGTATCTTTCTCTTTATGAACGGGGATTGAAACGCAACTCCTTGCCCCGACAGGAAGGCTCGACCTGACCGTTCTGAAAGGCGATGATACCATTGACAAAGGTTGTGTCGATGGTAACGGGGAAGGTATGATTCATAAAAGGCGACCAGCAGCACTTGGTCAGCACATTCTCGGGTGTGACCGTATAGGGCTTGGCAGGGTCGACCAATACCATGTCGGCATAATATCCGGGGCGAATAAATCCCCGGCGTTCGATGCCGAAAAGTTTGGCAGGAGCGTGACACATACGCTCCACAACCGTTTCAAGGGGAATAGCGCCCTGCCACGACTTTTCGAGCATCACCTGCAACGAGTGCTGTACCAGCGGGCCTCCTGAGGCGGCTTCGAGACAGGAACCCTGCTTCTCGTCGAGTAGATGCGGTGCATGGTCGGTAGCCACCACATCGATGCGACCCGACACCGTGGCCTGCATGAGGGCTTCACGGTCGGCGGCCGTCTTGATGGCGGGGTTCCACTTTATCAGGTTTCCATAGCGGGCATAGTCGCTGTCGTCGAAAAAGAGGTGATGCACACACACCTCGCCGGTGATGCGTTTCTCCTCAACTGGTCCGTCGCTGAGCAGGGTCAACTCCTTGGCCGTAGAGAGGTGCAGCAGATGCAGGCGGGTATTGTAGCGCTGAGCCAGCGCCACAGCCTCGGACGAGGAGGCATAGCAGGCCTCGGCACTCCGTATCAGGGGATGAAAGGTGACGGGCAAATCTTTTCCATACTCGGCGATATACTTTTCTCTGTTGGCCTTGATAATCTCCTCTTTCTCGCAATGTACGGCAACAAGAGCCGGTGCTTCGGAAAAAATACGGGCCAAAGCATCGGCATTATCGACCAGCATATTTCCCGTCGACGAACCCATGAACACCTTGATGCCGCACACGCGGCGATAGTCGGCCCGGAGTATCTCGTCGATATTGTCATTGGTGGCACCGATGTAGAAAGAGTAATTGGCCAGGGAGGTCTGCGCCGCACGGGAGAATTTCCATTCGAGAGCCTCGCGTGTTGTGGTAGGTGGCTTGGTATTGGGCATCTCCATATAGGAGGTAACGCCGCCGGCCACTGCGGCCATCGACTCGGTGTTGATGTCGGCCTTGTGAGTGAGACCGGGCTCACGGAAATGTACCTGGTCGTCGATGACACCGGGGAGCAGCCACTTTCCGATAGCATCGATAACGGTATCGACATGAGACTCAATGTCGGCATAGGTATCGTCGGTGTAAACAGCGGCTATGGTGTCTCCAACAACCAGAACCGAAGCCACTGCACTTTTGCCCTCATTGATGAGAAGCGCATTTTTTATCAGTAGACTTCTCATGCGTTCAGACGTTCAGGTTGTTTTGGCTTTTGAGGATATTTTCGGAACCAGCTCCACAATTTCAACCGCAAGACGCCGAAAACGGCTTCGCCGAAGATTCCGCCGCTCATCTTGCTCACACCGAGTTCACGGTTGATAAAGATAATGGGCACTTCGGTAATCTTGAATCCACACTTGCTGGCGGTAAATTTCATCTCTATCTGGAAAGCATATCCCTTGAAATGTATGCGGTCGAGCTCTATCGTTTCGAGGACCTGACGGCGGTAACATACAAATCCGGCAGTGGTGTCGGCAATCTTCAATCCGGTAACGATGCGCACATACTTCGAGGCATAGTACGACATGATGACACGTCCCATGGGCCAGTTCACCACATTTACGCCGGTAATGTATCGCGAACCGATAGACATGTCTGCACCCTCTTTGGCACAGGCATCGTAGAGACGGAGAAGGTCCTTGGGATTGTGGGAAAAATCGGCATCCATCTCGAAGACGTAGTCATATTTCTCTGCTATCGCCCATTTGAATCCGGTGATATAGGCCGTACCGAGACCGAGCTTTCCTTTTCGTTCGATAAGGTGCAGACGATCGGCAAACTCGTCGGCCTGCAACCGCTTGACAATGGCGGCCGTACCATCGGGCGAACCGTCGTCGATAATCAACACATCGAACACGTGCGGCAACTCCATTACCGCGCGTATGATATTCTCTACGTTTTCTTTTTCGTTATAGGTCGGAATGATAACCACTCCGTCGGCCTTTCTCTGGACTTCACTCATATTTTGAAGCGTTGGTAAACGGCTACAAAGTTAAACGAAATAGGCAGATTGCAAAACTTACAGCCGAGAAATTATCGAGACAATCGCCGTTTCGACAGAGGTTTTTCCCCGACAGCCCGAGACTTCGTATCGGAATGTAATGTCGTCTGACAGATTTCAAACCATGACAGAATCTTTCGGGTGATTCTTGTTTTTATAGTCAGGCCTTTATTATTGGGGTAAAAAATGTATTTTTGCGGTAATTTTCTATACTATGGTCGAACTCCACTCGTTACCCAATCTTTTTTTGACGGCAGCCCGCTCCGAAGCATTGAAAGACTTCGTGAAAGACGACAGCCGCACCCGGCTCCACATAGCGGGGCTTCAAGGCTCCGCCGTCTCCCTGCTCCTCTCGGGACTTCCAGAGTACGGGGTAACCACCTTGTTCATTGCCAACGACGCCGAAGAGGCTGGCTATCTCTACAACGACCTGACCCAGATACGGGGCGACGAGCGGGTTCTCTTCTTCCCCTCGGGCTATAAACGGGCGCTGAAATACGGGCAGGTCGACCCCGCCGCCGACATTCTCCGCACCGACACCATCAACCGTCTGCAACAAGCCGGCTCGCCTCTTCTCGTGGTTTCCTATCCCGAGGCTCTGTGCGAAAAGGTGGCCTCGAACGAAGAGTTGCACCGCAACACCCTGCGACTGGCCAAAGGCGAGAAATGCAACCTCTCCGACATTGCCGACTTTCTCTCGGGCTACGGCTTCGAACGGGTCGACTATGTCTATGAACCGGGACAGTTTGCCATCAGGGGCAGCATCGTCGATGTCTACTCCTTCTCGTCGGACCTGCCCTACCGCATCGACACGTTCGGCGACGAAATAGAGAGCATACGCGCCTTCAACATCGACACCCAACTCTCGCAGGAACCGGTCGACGAGATTTTTGTCATACCCGACCTGCAAGCCGGCTCGGCCATAGGCATCTCGCTGCTGCAATTCATCGACAAGCACACCCTGCTTGCTGTCAAAGACCTCGACTGGGTGCTCGACCGCATGCACAGCGTCGCCTCCGACACCCTGTCGCAACAGCTTCTCATCAGCGAAGAGGGCGACCTGCACGCCCAGGAGAAACTCATCGATGTCGACATCTTTGCCCGCGACATACTCGACTTCAAACGCATCGATTACGGGGCCAAATCTTTCCACAACGAGACAGAAGCCACTCTCACGCTCAACTGCTCGCCGCAACCTATTTACCACAAAAATTTCGACTTGGTAATCGAGTCATTCACCTCTCTGTTGCACAAAGGCTACAAACTTTATATTCTCAGCGACAGCGAGAAACAGACACAACGCATTGCCAACATATTTGAAGACAAAGGCGAAGATATTCCCTTTACGGCTGTCAACAAGACCCTACACGAGGGGTTTATCGACAACGAACTGCGGCTCTGCTTCTTTACCGACCACCAGCTCTTCGATCGTTTCCACAAGTACCAGTTGCGCAGTGACAAGGCCCGTTCGGGAAAACTGGCCCTTTCGCTAAAAGAGCTGCGACAGTTTGAGGTGGGCGACTACATCGTGCACATCGACCACGGCGTAGGCAAGTTCGGAGGGCTTTTCCGCACCGAACTCAACGGTTCCATGCAAGAGGTCATCAAACTCATCTACCAGAACGACGACATTCTCTTTGTGAGCATACACGCCCTGCACAAACTGGCCAAATACCGGGCCAAGGAGGGCGAACCACCTCGCATCAGCAAGCTCGGGTCGGGAGCCTGGGAGCGCATGAAGGAGAAGACCAAGAGCAAGATGAAGGACATCGCCCGTGACCTCATCAAGCTCTACGCCCAGCGATGCAACGAGAAGGGCTTTGCCTTCTCGCCCGACACTTTCATGCAACACGAACTCGAAGCCTCGTTTATCTATGAAGATACGCCCGACCAGCTGAAATCGACCGCCGAAGTAAAGGCCGACATGGAACGCGACCGCCCCATGGACCGCCTCATTTGCGGCGACGTGGGTTTCGGGAAAACCGAAATTGCCATACGCGCCGCCTTCAAGGCCGCCTGCGACAACAAGCAGGTGGCGGTGCTGGTGCCGACTACGGTTCTGGCCTTCCAACATTACAAGACATTCAGCGAGCGACTCAAAGATTTTCCCGTCAAGGTTTCTTACCTGAGCCGCGCCCGCACACCGGCACAAATCAAAGAGACGCTCAAAGGCATCGCCGACGGCAGCATCAACATCGTCATCGGCACCCACCGTCTCATCGGTAAAGATGTAAAATTCAAAGACCTCGGGCTGCTCATCATCGACGAGGAGCAGAAATTCGGTGTTGCTGTAAAGGAAAAACTCAAACAGATGCGGGTCAATGTCGACACCCTCACCATGTCGGCCACCCCTATTCCCCGCACGCTGCAATTCTCACTCATGGGTGCCCGCGACCTCTCGGCCATCACTACACCGCCCCCCAACCGCTACCCCATACAGACCGAGGTACACGCCTTCAACGAAGACATCATACGCGAAGCTGTCAACTTCGAGTTGAGCCGTGGCGGACAGGTCTTCATCGTAAACAACCGCATACCGCAACTCTACGACCTCGAACGGCTCATTCACAAACTCGCACCGGGAGCCCGCACGGTGGTGGGGCACGGACAGATGAATCCCGAGGAACTCGAACGGGCCATCTTGGGCTTTGCCGACTACGAGTACGATGTGCTTATCGCCACGACCATCATCGAGTCGGGCATCGACATGCCCAACACCAACACCATCATCATCAACAACGCCCAAAACTTCGGACTGAGCGAATTGCACCAGCTGCGAGGCCGCGTAGGCCGTAGCAACAAAAAGGCTTTCTGCTACCTGCTCACCCCGCCGCTGCGCGAACTCACCGTCGACGCGCGGCGCCGTTTGCAGGCCATCGAGAGTTTCTCGGAGTTGGGCAGCGGCATACACATCGCCATGCAGGACCTCGACATACGCGGAGCGGGCAACCTGCTGGGCGCCGAACAGAGCGGATTTATCGCCGACCTGGGTTACGAGACCTACCAGAAGATTCTGCGCGAAGCGGTACAGGAGTTGAAAGACGATGAGTTTGGCGACCTGTATGCCTCGGCCGACAGCGAACCGGAGAGCTACTCGGCCGATTGTCAGATTGAGTCGGACCTCGAACTGCTCTTCCCCAACGACTACATTCCCGGCGCCTCGGAACGCATCTCGCTCTACCAGGAACTCGACAACATGGAGAAGGAGAGCGACATTCAGGCGTTTGCCGAACGGCTGCGCGACCGCTTCGGCCGCATACCGCACGAGGGCGAAGAACTGATACGCGTGGTGAGCCTGCGCCGCATGGCCAAGCAACTGGGCATGGAAAAGGTGGTGCTGAAACAGGGCAAGATGATTCTGCATTTCGTCTCGGACGAGCACACACGGTATTTCCAGTCGCCGGCCTTCGGCAAAATTCTGGCTTACCTGCAAAAGTATCCCCGCCGCTGCCAATTGCGCGAAATCAAAGGAAAACGGTCGATGGTCGTGGCTCAGGTCGACTCGGTAAAATGCGGCATGGAAATTCTCCAAGAGATTCTCAACCTCGACGCGGCCTGACAGTATTTCTTGATTCTTTATCTGACATTCGCCTTTGCCCGGTGTGACAGACATATCTGCCGGCCATAGCGAATGAACGACCTACCAAACGAACCTATATAAGATCTCACGACTTTATTGGAGATGCCAAGTGAAAGGTTCTACACATATTGGGAATATAGACAGACAAAATCCCGCACAAGCTCTTAAAAACAAATGCTCGTGCGGGACAGAAATAAAGAAGACTACAATTTATCTATTTGAATATTTCTTTCCACTTAGCGCGTAACGACTCTACTGTCTCATGCGTATTTGTAGAACTTGTACTCGGCTTAACCACCCGGCGTACCCGCGGTAAAGAGGAGCCAAAATACTTTAAGAAATATTTTTCAGCATCCCGGCCATTAAAAACGATGGTATCGATGGTCTGGTATTTTTGAAAGAAACCCAGTATGTCATTCGGCTTCACATGGTGCAACTTCCGATTTGTCGAACCTTCTCTTTCAGCCGATTCAAGCACAGTCCACAAAGCAATGCGCCTCATGGTCAAAGCATGTGCCTTATCGGCATACGAATCGAACGACTCACAGATTAACGAAGCAAATACTTCCCAAAACCTGTTTCTCCTGTTTCGGTAATATTCCCGATGAAGCAACGACTTATCACCGGGCAACGTGCCCAAAATGAGTATTTCGGGACTTTCGTCCACTAATGGCGGCAAAGTATTTTTATGTAAAAGTGGGACTTGTTTTTTCATAAAAGCGCACATTCGTCAATATCTGAAAAAAGACAAACAATCAATATGTTTCAATCACTTTCCTCTCAAAAACCTTCTCTCCGCTATCGGAGTTATATTTGTTCTCATCATACGTCAACTTATCTCCTTCGTAAACGCAATTACTTCTTCGTATCAAGATACTTCCATAACGATAATCATATCCGATAAGCCTGCCATCTACATCATAGGTATAGTAGTGGGAACGAGTATAGCCATCTTTTGTTCTATATTCATATTTAATCGGATTCCCTTTCAGGTCGAATTCATTTTGGAAACCACCCTTCTTCTTCCCATTTTCATAGTATTCCACAGAGAGGATTTTTGTGAACGTTTCGTCATAGAACCGAATAACGCTTTTGGGTTTTCTCTTCAACATCGATATCAAAAGGGCACGATCCACAGCGCTCCACGCATCTATCGTCGAATCCGCGCAAACGTACCATTCGGAACTCTCCACATCATATCTGTTTGACTGCGGTTCTATAATCAATGTCAGACCGTTATAGAGGCAATCAAATTTATCTAAATTATATTGACCATAGTAATTCACCCAATATCCTAAATACTCAAAAAAAGCAGGATAACTGTAAATAATATTATTATAATTATGCAAATCATGTCTCTCATACCAAGTCGGACGGCCTATTGAATCGTACTCATAAGCCGTCCATCCTTTCTTTCCATTTATGACATTGGTGATTGTTTTGGATATATATTTCAAGGTATCATAGTCATCATTATAAAAAACATAAGCCACCTCATAAGTGTACGCCCCTTCATACCAATCATATTTCAACGATTTGTCTCCATAACGATAATTGGTATATAATCTGACTCTATTGTCATTGACGTACTTTTCATAACCGGTTTGTTTTCCATCAGCATCGAAAGAGTAAAACTCTTTCGTCTCATCACCTGTTGCCACATCAACTGTAACCCGCGACTTGACTTTCGAATAATCAACAGTGACATTTTCATTCGGTGCACCGCTATTATCATCACTTTTGTCGCAAGCCGGCAGGAAAGCAACCATAAGTAATAAAGATATAAATCGTATTGTTTTCATTCATATAAATTCATGTGCAATGATATAAATAATATTATGTCTACAAAATATTTTTTAGGATTTTTAATTTAAAGAATCATAAGCACATGAATCGGCGAAGAGAAACAAAATGCAATGGGGATAGGAAAGGCAATTTCGAATCCTATATGATAATAATTTACCTTTTTTAAATAGGCTTGGGCAACACGTTCCTCCTTGACTGAATATTTCCTGCCGCTTCTCACTAAATCCCATACTTTTTACATTAAAGGAAAACAATAGTGAATTTATGAATGAAATGAAATATCTCTTGTAAAACAGCACAAAAGACTGAAAGAAAAAGACAGGAAGGTTACGGTCTTTTGCTTTTGCTCGCTGCTCCACCACTCCCCCGCTGTTCTTTGCATTTTCCCGCTGTCCTTGTCATTCCCCGCTTGACGGGGAATCCTCCCGCATGGCAAAAAGCCGGGAAATGACAAAAACTCCAAACCAACGCAAAAAATAAAGCGGGGAAACTGTAACCTTTTTCTTACTTTTGCGACTAAGAGAGAAAAAACCTCTACTTACAAACCCCATGAAAAAGACCTGTCTGCTTCTATTACTGTGTTTGCTGGCAACAGCCTGCAACCGCTGTCTGACCCTCGAACAGCCCGAGATAACCCACAATCTCTCCACAAATAATCTGGTCCTCGAACGCATCGTGTGCACACCCGAGGCAACGCGCCTCGACCTAACCGTATGCTGCCTGCCGGGAGGTCGATTCTCCCTATCGCCCGAGACGCATTTGCAAAACTCGAAAGGGGAACGGAAATATGCCCTCACCCGAACCGAAGGCGTCGAGACAGGGAAGAAAATCCAATCCGATTCGACAGGACTCACCGCCGTCTCCCTGTTTTTCGAACCATTGGCCGACGACGAAGAACAAATCGACTTCATCGAAAGCGAAGAGTGGCAACTCCTCGGCATCAGCCTCTCTCCTCGAAAGAAACCGGCCAAAATCGAATGCCTCATCGAAGGGTCGGTCACCGGCCGTCCCCAAAGCACGGCCATCTTGCTCAATAGCCCCGAAGAGGTATTCAACCGATACGCATCAAAAGGAAACATCGTCATTCCCGTGCGCAACGGGAAGTTCTCCTATCGGTTACGAACCGACACCTGCACGGCCTACGGGCTCTGTTTCAACGACGAGTGGATAAACGGCCGCGCATACATCAAAGATTTCTTCGCCGAGCCGGGACGCCTCGTGCTCACCATCAAAGGTGATGACACTTTTCATCTCATCGGCCCTTGCTCGGCAAAACGCAACGACTCTACCTTGGAGAGCCGCTCACGCAGACGGGGCAACATGGTGCGGCGCTGACGCAGGGTCATGTCGCAATCGAGGTCGAAATACTGGGAGATGATGGCAACATTCTCTTCCTTGACAATGCGCATCACATCGTTCATAAAGGGGTATTCAAAAAATATGCGCACATCGTCCTCGACGAGACACTCGATAATTTCGTTGGCGCGTATGGCCTCGGCAGCCGCAGCGCGATAAGCCTCGATAAGGCCGCTGGTCCCGAGCTTGATGCCTCCGAAATAGCGCACGACGACGATGAGTACGTTGGTGAGGCCAAAAGAGTTTATCTGCCCCAAGATGGGTTTCCCGGCCGTACCCGAAGGCTCCCCGTTGTCATTGGCCCTGAACTCGGTACGAGCAGCCCCCAGCATATAGGCCCAGCACACATGGCGGGCATCGTAGTACTCTTTTTGGTAACGGGCCAAAGCCTCTTTCACCTCATCGATCGTCGACACAGGCACGGCAAAGGAGATGAACTTGCTCATCTTCTCCTTGTAAAGTCCCTCGGAAAGGCGGGCTACGGTGAGGTAAGTATCGTCGGCCATCGGGCTCGGACATTACAGTGTACTACAATCAACAGGCCTTGAAACTCATGTCGAGCCCCTTGACCGAATGGGTGAGCGCTCCTACCGAAACAAAATCGACGCCGCACTCGGCATAATCGCGAATAGTGTCGAGGGTAATGCCTCCCGACGACTCGGTCTCGTAACGGCCACCGATGCGACGCACCGCCTCACGGGTGAGTTCGGGGGTGAAGTTGTCGAGCATGATGCGGTCGACCCCTCCTACTCGCAACACCTGTTCCAACTCGTCGAGATTGCGCACCTCGATTTCGATTTTGAGATTCTTACCTTTTTCTTCGAGGTATTTATGACACCGGGTGATGGCGGCCTCGATGCCACCGGCAAAATCAATATGATTGTCTTTGAGCAGTATCATGTCGAACAGGCCGATACGGTGGTTCACTCCGCCACCGATGCGCACAGCCTCTTTTTCGAGAATACGCATGCCGGGTGTGGTCTTGCGGGTATCGAGCACACGGGTATGCAGCCCTTTGAGACGCTCCATATAGCGATGGGTGACGGTAGCGATACCGCTCATGCGCTGCATGATGTTGAGCATGAGACGCTCGGTCTGCAAAAGCGACTGCACCTTACCGCTCACGATAAAGGCCACATCGCCGGGCTTCACAGGCGTACCGTCCTCGATGAAGACCTCCATCGAGAGTGTCGGATCGAAAGCGGCAAAAACACGGCGGGCTATGTCTACCCCCGCCAAGATACCCTCTTCCTTGACAAGGAGCTTGGAGCGCCCCATCTCATCGGCAGGGATACAGCAGAGGGTGGTATGGTCGCCGTCGCCGATATCCTCGGCAAAAGCCAGCGCAATCAGGTCGTCAATCAGTTGGTCGGGAGTTTTCATAGGTTCTTATTTTTTATGTCTTTATTTTCAGTTTCTAAAAATTTCTCTGTTCCCTAAGGAGAGAAAAAGGGTAAAACAATCCTTATAATTTCACATCAGACAAGGGTCTGCTTGCTAAAAATCTCAACAAGTTCGGGCATTTTACACGCACCTTCACTTGGCTTGTCAAAAATAGAGGCGGAGGCTCCGGCATAGCCAACGTGCGAAAACTTCGTTTTCTCCTTGCCTCTGCTCTCGCCTTTCACTATCTTTGCAGCCCAGTCGGCAAGTGCTTCGGGGAACAAACTTTCTCGAGGCAGGCAAATGTACGCAAAAAAGCTGTAAGGAGAGATATGAAAATAGATTTTTTAGTTGTCGGGAAAACCGTACAATCGGGTTTTGCCGACGGTATCACCGAATACTGCCAAAGAATCAAACATTACATACCGTTTGACATGGTGGTGATACCCGACCTGAAAAATGCCAAAAGCCTGAGCATCGAACAACAGAAAGAGCGGGAGGGCGAACTCATACTCAAAGTCTTGCGCGAAGGCGACACACTCGTGCTTCTCGACGAACACGGCCGGGAATTCAGCTCAATGCAGTTTGCCGACTACATCGACAAGAAGATGCACACCGTGCCCCGGCGACTGGTCTTTGCCATCGGCGGCCCCTACGGCTTTTCACAACGTGTCTACGATGCGGCCCGGGAGAAAATATCGCTCTCCAAGATGACCTTTTCGCACCAGATGATACGACTTCTTTTTACCGAACAACTCTACCGGGCCTTTACTATTTTGAATCACGAACCTTATCATCACGAATAACAAAACACACGACACATGAAAAAACTGTTGCGTCTTCCGCTTCTGGCACTTACGGGACTACTGCTCTCCTTGCCGGCAGGAGCCAAAGATTATCTCTACGATTTCGATTACGGAGCCATTATCTACGTCAGCGCCAGCAAAAACATCTGCCCCGACCTGAATGTGCTGGTGCAGGCCGACCTGTGGCTCAACGACAACTTCTGCGGCTACGAACGTTTCATGCCCGCGGTAACCCTCACCTACACGCTAGTACCCAAGTACCTCAAAGTCATGGCCTACTACGCCTACTTCAACCAAGAGAGCAGCACGGGCAAGAAAGATGTGCACCAACACCGCTACCAGGTAGGGCTCAACGGCAGCTACGCCACGCCCCACCTCAACTTTTCACTCTGTTCCAAATTTGAACAGACCCACAAGGCCGGTATTCCCAACAACAAATGGCGCAACCAAATAAAGGTGGTGGGGACCATCGCCAAAGGAAACCCGTGGAAACCTTTCGCTTCCATGGAGATTTTTGAAGGCATGAACAGCATGAACGCCACCAAGACCGTAGGTATCGAACGCATACGTTATGAAGCGGGCACCACTTACGATATCTGCAAACTTATCACACTGGAAATGAAACTGCGTGCCGAACGGCTCACCGTAAAGAAACAACTATACTCGTCGGTGGGTGTAGGCGTAAAATTCAATCTGTAAGCCCCGACACTCTGCCTGTCAAGAAAAAAGAACAGCTACTCATCGCCGACAAACAGAAGGTCGGCCATCACACCATCGGAGACAAACACCCCCCGACGGGTCAATTTCAGATGGCCGCCCGAGACATCGAGCAGGCCGTTTTCGATATAACGGCGCGCCATGCGCAGACAA
>ERZ779843.2776-NODE-2776-length-16077-cov-3.378604_pt1 | contig 16077 bp, 19 predicted proteins | sample MGYA00511560_ERZ779843 | MGnify/ENA primary metagenome ERZ779843 (study PRJEB29588, sample SAMEA2158062) | human gut metagenome | biome: human gut; feature: human-associated habitat; material: faeces | place: Denmark | collected 2008/2010 ... | reverse complement strand
GTTTTTTCGCCACGCTCAAAAAAGAGAAGATCTACCAGATCGCGGCATACAAGCTGCCGAGAGAACAGGTCAAAACGATCATTTTCCGCTATGTTTTTATCTACTACAACCGCGTTAGGATCTATACGCGCAACCCGCTGGGACTGCCGCCTGTGAAGTACCGGGAGTGGGCGCAGGCGCAGACGGCGGCCTGATTCGATGCCGCCGAGCTTTTCAGATTTTGGGTGTTTCCCGACTGCACATTTCTTGACATTTCCAGATCCAGCTAAAAATATACATCCGAATTTTTGGGATTTTCTTGCCTTTGGCGCACAATATGATACACTATTGTTAGACTATATTTATTCTGAACAAGGGGTGCGGAGCTATGGATCATTCGGTCTTTCGTCAAAAAAGCATGGAAAGGATCACATCGCCGGAGCAGATGAATGATTATATCCGTGTTTCCAATCCAAGCGTATGGATGCTCCTCGCGGCGGTCATTGTGCTTCTGATCGGCGTTTGCGTATGGGGTGCGTTCGGGCATCTCGATACCGTCGTACAAACCGGCGGTATCTGCGAGGACGGACGCTTGACGGTTTATTTGAGCGAGAGTGATTTTGCTAAATTAGACGGCGAGGCCATTCTCTCGGCCGGCGAAGCCGAGTACGCGACCGCACCCGATGCGGCGGGCACGCCCATCCTGCTCGACGAAAGCACCGACCCTTATCTACTCCATCTCATTGGGCTCTCCGCGGGCGACTGGGTGCACGCCCTGTCGGCGGAGGCCCCCGATCTCAAGGACGGCGTTTATGCCGTATCCGTTATTATCGAGCGCGTCAGGCCCCTTGATTTCGTCCTGAACTGAGGTGCGCGAAGATGAAAGCAGCACAAAAGATTAAGTCGCCGATCACGGCGGGCGTCGCCAAGGTGCCCGTTGTCATGCAGATGGAGGCGCTGGAATGCGGCGCCGCAAGTCTTGCGATGATCCTTGCCTACTACGAAAAGTGGGTCCCGCTCGAGCAGGTGCGTCTGGATTGCGGCGTTTCACGGGACGGCTCGAACGCGCGCAACATTCTTCGCGCCGCGCGCAGCTACGGCCTTACCGCAAAGGGCTACCGCTATGAGCCGGAGGGGTTGAAAGCGAACGGAAAATTCCCCTGCATCATTCATTGGAACTTCAACCACTTTGTCGTGCTCAACGGCTTTCGGGGCAACAAGGCGGTGCTCAACGACCCCGCAAAGGGGACCTATTCCGTCCCGATGCAGACCTTTGACGACTCCTTCACCGGCATCTGCCTGTTCTTCGAGCCCGCCGAAGGCTTTACTCCCGAGGGAAAGCCGCAGTCCATGCTGCAATACGCGAAAAAGCGGCTGGTCGGCGCGGGGACCGCGATCGCTTTTGTAACATTGACCACGGTCATTTCGTCGCTGCTCGGCATTGTGACGCCGGCGTTTTCCCGTATTTTTCTCGACCGGCTGCTGACCGGCGAAAACCCGGAGTGGCTTATGTCCTTCACGCTTGCGCTCGCGGGCATCAGCGTGCTTCAGCTCATCGTCGCGTGGATCCAGGCGGTCTATTCCCTCCGGATCAACGGAAAGCTCGCGATGGTGGGAAATACCACCTTTCTGTGGAAAGTCCTGCACATGCCGATGGCGTTTTTCTCACAGCGTATGGCGGGAGATATTCAGGGCCGGCAGAGCGCAAACGCGATGATCGCGGAGCAGCTTGTCGGCACGCTCGCACCGCTTGCCCTGAACGCCGCCATGATGGTGTTTTACCTGGTCGTGATGCTCCGTTACAGCGTGCTCCTCACGCTCATCGGACTCGTTTCGATCCTCGCCAACTTGGTCCTTTCCAGCGTCATTTCAAAAAAGCGGATCAACCTCACCCGCGTGCAGATGCGCGACGCGGGCAAGCTCGCCGGAACGACCGTCGCCGGCATCGAGATGATCGAAACGATCAAGGCGAGCGGCGCAGAGAACGGCTTTTTTGAAAAGTGGGCGGGTTACCAGGCGAGCGTCAATACCAGTCAGGTCCGCTTCCAGCGCATGAACCAGCTCCTCGGACTGCTGCCGGCGCTTGTCAGCTCGATCTGCAGCACCGCGGTCCTGATGACGGGTGTGTTCCTCGCGATGCAGGGCAGTTTTACCGTCGGCATGATCATGGCGTTTCAGGGCTTTTTGTCCTCCTTCCTTTCCCCCGCAACGACGCTCATTTCGGCGGGACAGACGCTGCAGGAAATGCGCACCGATATGGAGCGGATCGAGGACGTGATGCGCTATCCCGACGACGACATCTTTGCGGAAGACGGCGGCGATGAGAGCACGGAATACGGCAAGCTGTCCGGCAGCATCGAGCTCAAAAATGTCACCTTCGGCTATTCGCGCCTTGCCGAGCCGCTGATCCGGGATTTCAACCTCACGCTCAGGCCCGGGGACCGCGTGGCGTTCGTCGGCGCTTCGGGCTGTGGAAAGTCCACGATCTCCAAGCTGATCTCCGGCCTTTATAAGCCGTGGAGCGGTGAGATCCTGTTTGACGGAAAACCGATCTCGCAGATCGACCGCTGCGTGTTTACCGGCTCTCTTGCCGTGGTGGATCAGGATATTATTCTCTTTGAGGACACCATCGCAAACAACATAAAAATGTGGGATAACTCCATTGAGGACTTCGAGATGATCATGGCGGCGCGGGATGCCCAGCTGCATGAGGACATCATGCGGCGCGAGGGCGGCTATCAGTATAAGCTGACCGAGGGCGGCAAGGACCTCTCCGGCGGGCAGCGCCAGCGCATGGAGATCGCCCGCGTGCTTGCGCAGGACCCCACGATCATCCTTCTGGACGAGGCGACGAGTGCGCTGGACGCGAAAACGGAATACGATGTGGTGCGCTCCATCAAGGACCGCGGCATCACCTGCATCGTGGTGGCGCACCGCTTATCCACCATACGCGACTGCGACGAGATCATCGTGATGGAGCAGGGCAATGTCGTGGAGCGCGGGACGCACGAGGAGCTGATGAAAAACGGCGGCGCCTATACGCGCCTGGTGTCCAACGAGTAGGAGGTGACGACACGATGGGCTGGTTTGACGAACAGATAAAAGAGCGCAGGCAATACGACGACGCGTTTTCCGAGGCCTTTGCGAACATGGCGTCCGCCGTGATGGGAAAGCGGTTCGAGGCGGCGTTCACCAACGACCGCGCCGTTACCAAGGACGCGATCGACGAAATATTGAAATACTACCATGTAAAGAGCCGGGAGGTCCCCGACAGCATCAAGGATGTGAACGAGCAGCTTGAGTTCCTGATGCGCCCGTATGGCATCATGCGGCGCACGGTGAAGCTGGAGGACGGCTGGTACCGCGACGCCGTAGGCGCAATGCTCGGCACCCTGTCGGAGAGTGGACGGGTCGTGGCGCTCATTCCGTCCGGTCTTTCCGGCTACAGCTTCTTTGACTATGAAACCGGAAAGGCGCGGCGCATCACGCGCAAAAATCAGCACCTGTTTGACGACGTGGCGATCGCGTTTTATAAGCCCTTTCCCCTCAAGAAGCTCAGCATCGCTTCGCTCTCGGCCTACATCGTGCAGACCCTTTCCGTCTCCGACTTCGTTTTGATCGCGCTGGCAACGCTTGCCGTGTCGCTCGTGGGGCTGCTCTCTCCGATGCTCAGCCGGCTGCTGTTTGATCGTGTGCTGCCCTCCGAGAATACGCGCATCCTTCTCGCGCTTGCCGCCTTTACCGTCTGCGTCTCCGTCAGCACGCTGCTTCTCTCCGCGGTAAAAAGTATGCTTACGGCGCGGATCGAAACAAAGCTGAATCTATCGGTCGAGGCGGCGACTATGATGCGCGTCATGTCGCTGCCGGCGGATTTCTTCAAGCAGTACAGCGCGGGCGAGCTCTCCAGCCGCGCGGCGCAGGTTGGCCCGCTGTGCCGGATGCTCGTATCGACGGTCTTATCGACCGGACTGACCTCGCTGTTCTCCCTTATATACATATCGCAGATCTTTGCCTATGCGCCGACGCTCGTCGCACCGGCGCTGGCGATCCTGCTCGTCACGGTCGTTTTCTCGGTGGTCTCCTCCCTGGCGCAAATGAAGATCAGCACGGAGCAGATGGCGCTCTCCGGGAGGGAGAGCGGTATGACCTACGCGCTGATCACAGGGATACAGAAGATCAAGCTGGCGGGCGCGGAGAAGCGCGCCTTCGCGAGATGGGGCAACCTCTACGCGCAGAGCGCAAAAATGACGTACGATCCGCCGATGTTCCTGAAGCTCAATTCCGTCATCAGCCTTGCCATCAGCCTCACGGGAACGCTCGTCATGTATTATATGTCAGTAAGAGCCGGCCTGTCTGTGGCGGATTACTATGCCTTCAACACGGCCTACGGCATGGTCTCCGGCGCGTTTCTGTCGCTCGCCGGGATCGCGCTGAGCGCGGCGCAGATCAGGCCCATTCTCACGATGGTCCAACCGTTTTTTGACGCAGTCCCCGAGGTCTCGGACGGCAAGCAGGTGATCGAGCGGCTGTCCGGCAGCATCGAGCTGAACAACGTTTCCTTCCGGTACAACGAAAATATGCCGCTGATCCTCGACGACCTTTCGCTCAAGATCCGTCCGGGGCAATACGTCGCCATCGTCGGCCGGACCGGCTGCGGGAAATCCACGCTGCTTCGTCTGCTCCTGGGCTTTGAAAAGCCGCAGAAGGGCGCCATTTATTACGACGGCAAGGATCTGGAGCGGATCGACCTGCGCTCCCTGCGCCGCCGCATCGGCGTTGTGATGCAGAACGGAAAGCTGTTTCAGGGCGACATTTATTCCAACATCGTGATCTCTGCGCCGTGGCTGTCGCAGCAGGACGCGTGGGAGGCGGCGGAGCTGACCGGCATTGCCGAGGATATCCGCAGGATGCCCATGGGTATGAACACGGTCATATCGGAGGGCTCAGGCGGCATATCCGGCGGGCAGCGCCAGCGGCTGATGATTGCCCGCGCCATCGCGCCGAAGCCCAAGATTTTGATGTTCGACGAGGCGACAAGCGCGCTGGACAACATCACACAGAAAAAGGTGTCGGAGTCGCTGGACCGGCTGAAGTGTACCCGCATTGTCATTGCCCACCGCCTGTCCACCATCAGACAATGCGACCGCATCCTCGTGCTCGATCATGGAAGGATCGTCGAGGACGGGACCTATGACGAGCTGATCGCCTCGGACGGCTTCTTTGCCGAGCTGGTGGCCCGACAAAGGCTGGACGACGTACCGGACGCCGCTTTGTAACGGCGCTGCACGCCGCGCGGAGGATTTTTTGAGAAAATTTTCCGATTGCATTAGCCTTTTCCGCTTCCGGTTCGTATCAAGAAGCAAAGGAGAAAGAAATGGAACACAAAAAAGCGAAATGGTCCGGGGGCGCCTCCGGTCTGAATGAAAAAACGCTCTCCCTGCTCTTCGATTACCAGCGGTTCGAGCACGAGCCGGAGCTGGAAGCGCTGCTCGACGAGGCTGAAAACGAATACTGTGCGGAGCTGTCGGACGATGATCTCGCGCAGGTGAGCGCCGCGGGAGAGGCGAAGCGCATCAAGCGGCGCGGAACGGATGAGGACGGCGCGGTATGAATCGGACGGAAGAGAGAGAAGCGCTGTACACGGCGTATTCCGAAAAGGTCCGGGGCTATGTGTTCGGCAAGGTCGCAAACCGGCACGACGCGGAGGATCTTGTCAGCGACGTTTTTCTGAAGGCGTATGAAAAGTACCCAACCTTTGACGCGGGCCGCGCCTCGGTCTCCACATGGCTCTACACCATCACCCGAAATACGGTCATCGACTATTTCCGCACCCATCGTCCCGGCGTGGAGCTGCCGGAGGATCTTCCGGACGCAGCCGGCATAGACGACGGTCTGCTGCAAAGGGAATCCCTTCAGGCGCTCGGTGAAGCCCTGAACAGGCTGGACGAACGTTTGCGCGCCCTGATCGTCCTGCGGTACGGCAAGGGGCTGTCGCTGAAGGACACGGCGGCAAGGCTCGGCGTATCCTACGCCTACGTCAAGATACTGCACAGCAATGCCCTCAAAACGCTTCGGGAGTGTTTTGAGGCTCCAATCAAATAAATCAAAGGAGGAACAAAATGAAAAAGGAAGAAAAACGGAACAGCATCCCGGAGGAGGCCAACGCGGAGCCGCTGAACGATGAGGCTCTCGAAACGGTGAGCGGCGGCAGGCGGCTCGAAATTTCCCTTGATCTCAACAAAAAAAGCGATCTGCAGGACCCTGGCAGAAAAAAATAACGGAAAGGAGCTCGACCATGGAACTCAGCGAAGAACTGATTGCAAAAGCAAAAGGAACAAAGACGCCGGAGGAACTGGCCGCGCTTGCAAAGGAGAGCAGCATCGATCTGACCGAGGAGGAAGCAAAGGCATACTTTGAACAGCTTCATCCGAAAACGGGCGAGCTGAGCGACGACGAGCTTGACAACGTCGCCGGCGGCGGCTGCCATAACGGCGGCAGGCTTGTCGTTTCCGTAATGCATTACTGCGATGAATGGCGTTGCAAGGATGACGGCTCCCAATGCGATATATACGACATACTGGTACGCTGCAACACCTGCGGGGTCGCCGCATACTGCCATTCATGTCAGTATTGTACCTACGAAAAAGGGCTGTGGCTCTGCAATAACCCCGTTAACATGAAATAAACATACTTAAACAGGGAGATTTTTATGGAAAACAAATTTACACCCGAACTTATTGAAAAGGCAAAATCCGCAAAAACCCCTGAAGAGCTGATGGCGCTCGCCAAGGAAAACGGCGTTGAACTGACCGAAGAGAGCGCAAAAGCATATTTCGAACAGCTCAATCCCAAAACGGGTGAGCTTGCAGACGAAGAGCTTAACAACGTAGCAGGCGGCGGTTGCCTCCCATGGGCGGATGACCCCTACGATACTTGTATGGCGGACGGCTACTGTTTGTCCGACTATGTCTGCAGCCGTTGCGGCAAAAGGGGTATTGACTTTAGCACCGGCGTGTTGCGTTGTTCCGGATGTTTTGCAAGCGACCCCCGCTGTCGGAACTGTATGAACAGTATTGGGGACAAGAGCGATACGGTATTAAAATGCAAGGTTCATCCGAGACCCTGCTAAAGAATATTTTAAATTGTACAGAGAGGATTCAAAGATGGAAATAAACAAAGAATTGCTTGCAAAAGCAAAAGAAATGAAAACTCCCGAAGAACTCATGGCTCTTGCAAAAGAAAACGGCGTTGAACTGACCGAAGAGAGCGCGGCTGCGTACTTTGACCGGCTGCATCCCCAGACCGGCGAGCTGTCCGACGACGAGCTGGACAACGTGGCCGGCGGCGGCTGCTACTCCAGCGGAGGACGCCTTAAAACCACCTGCGGCCATAAGTGCAGGCACTATGTGGATGGACCTTCCACCTTCGGCGTGAAGGGTACTTGCTGTCGGTGCTTGTATTGGGGCGTCGACCCCCTCGCCGTCAAGGGCGGCCTCTGGACAACGATCATAGAGCTGACCATAAGGGCGGCGAAGGCGATGGAGCCCCGTGATTGCTATCATCCGGCGAACAGAAGGTGACCCCGGTGTGGAGTAAGTGACAGGCAAATGCTAATGCTATTAAAGGAGGAGAACCATGGAGCTGACCAAGGAACTCGTTGCGAAGGCAAAGGAAGCGAAGACCCCTGAGGAGCTTATGGCTCTGGCAAAGGAAAACGGCATGGAGCTGACCGAGGAGGAGACCAAGGCGTACTTTGACCGGCTGCATCCCCAGACCGGCGAGCTTTCCGACAGCGAGCTTGATAATGTATCGGGCGGCTGCGGCGGTGGCTATGACGCCGGCAGACCACAGCCCCGATTCGCTGTGGGCGAAACCGTATTATACATCCATAGCTGGTTGGGAGCAACCAGGATAACCGCCACCGGCAAGGTCGTGAAGAGAAGCTACGAAAACGACGGATGGTATTATACCCTGAAAATCCACGACGGAAGCGAAATAAAGATGAGCGAGTCGCATGTCATAAAGTGCTGAGAAGGAGCTTTTTATGGAAAACAATAAAGAACTTTTCGCAAAGGCAAAGGCGGCAGAAACTCCCGAAGCGCTGTTGACTCTCGCAAAGGAAAACGGCATGGAAATGACAGATGAGAGCGCGGCTGCGTATTTTGAAATCATGCATCCCAAAGCGGGCGAGCTTGCGGATGAAGAACTTAACAATGTGTCCGGCGGCGGGTGCCGCAAGAGCGACGGAAGATTGATCGTTTCCGCCGGTTATTCATGCGGGTACTGGGAATGCAAACGCTGCGGAGTGCGTGCGACGAGATATTCCGGCGGTATTTCCAGGTGCGGAGTATGCGGAAAGCTGCCGAATTGCAATAACTGCTATTGGTGCTCTATTGAAAAAGGGCTTTGGCTTTGCAATAACAAGGACCAATGAACGGATTCAGACATAGACTATGCGTTATATTTTGAACCCCTATATCGCCCTGCGTTCGTGGATGCTCGTTCCCTATGCGTATTACATAAAGGGCGAACGCAACGCTAAGGGCTTGACGGCGGAGGAGTTTGCGTTTCTGACGGAGTGCGACGGGCGAAGCGAGCTGCCGGACGAGGCGGAAAGCCCGCTGGCCCGCAAATTCCTGGCAGACGGCTTTATTCGAAGGGCAGAAAGCAGCGACGTGCTGTCGGACTGGAGCCGGCCGCGCCTCTGTCCGAACCGCTATTTCCCGGCGATGAACTGGATGATCACAGGCAAATGCAACTATAACTGCATCCACTGCTTCAACGCCGCCGACAACGCGCCGCTCATGAGCGAGTGGAGCATGGACGAGGCGGACCGACTTCTCGACCAGGCCCGCGACTGCGGCATCAACGCCTTCACCATCACGGGCGGCGAGCCGATGCTGCACAAGAGCTTCTTCGAGATTCTCGAGGGCATCTACGCGCGCGGCATGTACGTCGAGGAGCTGAACACGAATGGGTATTTTATCGACCGGCAGGCGCTTGACCGCATGAAGGCCATCGGCTGCGTCCCGCTCATGAAAATATCCTTTGACGGCCTCGGCTATCACGATTGGATGCGCGCACACCAAGGCGCGGAGGAAACTGCGCTGCGCGCGATCCGGCTGTGCGTCGAAAACGGCTTCCCCGTCAAGGTGCAGACGAATATGAATCGCCGCAACCGCGATTCCATGCTGAAAACGGCGGAGCGGCTGGACGCTATGGGCGTGGCGGAAATGCGCATCATCCGCACAACGGAGGCCCCCCGCTGGGTGCAGAACGCGGGCGACGCCTGCCTCACGTTTGAGGAATACTATGACGAGGCGCTCCTCCTGTGGGAGAAGTACGCGCAGGGCGAGCACACGATGGACCTGACGGTCTGGCAGCTCGGGACGCTCTATCCGCGCTCGAGGTTTTACACGCTCACCGCGGTCAACTCCTGCGCGGGAGAGTATCGGAGCAGCGCGCCCGTGTGCAAGGGAAACCGCGGCATGGTCGCCGTCGCGGCGAACGGCAACGTGTTCCCCTGCCACCAGATGTCGGGCTATTACGAGCAGCACGGGGATATTCTCGGCAACGCGAAGCGGGAGCCCCTTTCGCAGCTGCTCTCCGGCGGACCGTATCTTGACGAGGTATGCACCACGCTCGGCACGCTGCGCGAGAAAAATACAAAATGCGCGGGCTGCGCTTATTTTGAGCTTTGCAACGGCGGCTGCCGCGCGGTGGCGCTGGCGCTTACGGGCGACAAGCTGGGCGTCGATCCGTCCAAATGTCTGTTCTGGGAGCAGGGTTATCACAAGAAGATCGAGGCGCTGCTGCCGCAATATCACACCGCTTATACAGGGCTGTGAGCGACGGGCGAAAGGATGCGATCCACCCTTTCGCCCGCTTTTCTCTCAAACTGCTGCGGAGGTGATACAAGATCATTAGCAAGTTCTTTCGTAACCTCGAGGCAGAGTGGCAGCGGCCGCAAGGAGAAAGTCAAATCAAAAGCGGCAACGAGGATGACATGTACTCCTTTGCGCAGCGTGTGCAGTCGGTCTACTGTAAGGCCTGCAGCGGTGGGGTTGATGGGCTGAAGTCCCTCACGGTTTTGGGGGATCAAAAGGAGGCCATTCTTCCGGTAAGAATGGCCCCCTTTCACCATGCCGCGTATCGTGCGGCCATCTTCCACAAAACGGTGTCCTCCATGCTGGGCCACTACTCCACAATCTTCACGCTGGACACCTACGCCCATGTTACCACCGACGACCAGCTCAAGGTAGCACAAACGATTTCCTTTTTGATGGTCTTACTTCCCGTGTCTACCAAAAATTGCAGTCGGGAATAGTTCTTTTCCAACTCTGCCAGCGTCAATATCTCTGGCTCACCGTTGGGAAAGTTCATATCGTGGATCTCAAAGGTTTGGAAATTACAGACCACGATCCAGCGCGGTGTCCTATTGAACGGGAGGTATCCGGCATAACGGCGGGCTTGCTGGTACGGCGTCAGCATCTGACCGTCCGATTGCTTATAGCCCTTTTTCAAGTCCGTGCCTTTCTGCTCAATCAGAACGCGGGTATCAGCCAGATAACCGTCAATAAAGCTGGTGTGGCTTAGTTTGACGGGCACCTCAAATTCAATGGATTGTTCCGGATTGGAGATGTCGTAGACATTCCGCAGCAGGTCGATCCAAAACCGCTGTGTTTTCTGCTTTGCATCTCCACGATTTTTCCAGTATGTCGTAAATTCCTTTGCCGCAGCCCGCTGCTGAACATCCGTCATGGTGAGAACCTCCTATGTTTTCTCTTGTGCTTTAGTATACTATAAAAGGGATAAGTCACGGCTGTTTTTTCCACGTCAGGGAGAATTCCACCAGCTCCGGTGCTTCCGGCCTGCCGATCAGCGGTTCTTTTCTGTCCAGTGCGGCAAGCTGTGCCATTTCGTCAAGCGTCAGCGTGAAATCAAACAGGACAAAATTCTCCCGGATATGCTCCGGCCGGGTGCCTCGGGGAATGACGGCAATGCCGTTCTGCGTCAGAAAGCGGAGCAGGATCTGCGCCGGCGTTTTCCCGTACTTCCTGGCAAGCGCAAGCACCGCGGGCTCCTGAAACATTTCGTTCCGATTGCTCTGACCCAGCGGGGCGTAGGCCATGTGAGCGACCTGCTTTTTGTCCATCCAGACGCGCTCGGCGCCGCGCTGGCAGTAGAGGTTCGTTTCGATCTGGTCCACCGCCGGGACAATCTTGTTGTAGGCGATCAGGTCAAGAAGCCGGTCGGGCTCGAAGTTGGAAACGCCGATGGCACGGACTCTGCCGTCCCCATACAGCTTTTCCAGCGTCCGCCACGCCGCGTAGTAGTTGGCGAATAGCCAATGCAGAAGCAGCAGGTCAAGATAATCGGTTTGCAGATTTTCAGGAGATTGCATCACCGTCTGCTCCGCGTGCTCATAGGACTTGAAATTCACCTTTGTGACGAGAAACAGTTCCCAGCGGTCAATGCCGCTCCGACGGATGCCTTCGCCCACTTCCTTCTCGTTGCCGTAGGCCTCCGGCGTGTCGGTCTTCCGATAGCCGCTTTCGATTGCCGCGGTGACCGCCTCGGTGCAGGTCTCGCCGCCCAGCATAAAGGTCCCAAAGCCGATGAGCGGCATTGGAACGCCGTTGTTCAAGGTCAGATATTCCATGTTTCGTCCTCCGTAATTGGATTGTACAGACAATTTTTCTGTGTTAAAATCATTCTATCCAGTTCGAGTAACACGAAGTCAAGTGTTTTTTTCGGAGGAAGCATTATGTACTATACGATCAGGCAGATGGCGGAGTTGTTCGGCGTCACGGAGCATACGCTGCGGTTCTATACGGACAAGGGGCTGCTGCCCTGCACGCGGGACGGCGGCAACCGCCGGGTGTTCAACGAGGAGTCGGTCAACTGGATGCAGGGCATCCAGTGCCTGAAGGGCTGCGGCGCGTCCATCGAGGACATTCAGGAATACTATTGCGCTGGCTCAAAAGGCTGCCCGCCGTATTGCGACACCTTTACGCCTTGACGCTGGTAACGGTCAGTTGGACACTCTTTGCGTTTACGGATATTGGCGCAGGCTTTGCGTGGCTGAGAGCCATGTTCTCCGGCCCGCTGTATGATAGCAATAGTCTGTATCTCCTGCTGACCTACGGGATCATGCTGGTCATCTGCGCCCTGGCGGCCACACCGCTGGGAAAACGCTGCTATGAGGGGTTGAACGCCCGGTTGGGGCAGGGGGCATTGGCGCTGACCGACTGCGGCGGCCTGCTCTGCGTGCTGACCATGTCCATGGCCTATCTGGTCAGCGGCAGCTATAACCCTTTTTTGTACTTCCGGTTCTGAGGTGAGAAGATGCGAAACAAGATTATAACCTCTTTTTTCTGCCTGCTGCTGGCGGTGTCTGCGCTCATCGGGCTGCTGATGCCGGATCGCTATTACTCCGAAAGAGAAAAGCGCACTTTGACGCAAAAGCCCAAATTTACCGTTGCCAACTTTATCTCCGGCAAATTTAGTGGCGAACTGGAAAAGTATCTTACTGATCAAGTTCCCCTGCGGGATGGCTGGGTCACGATGAAAACCTATATGGAATTGACTGTTGGTAAACGTGAAAGCGGCGGTGTCTATATCTGCAAAGACAAGTATTTGATGGACAAGTTTACATCTTATAGTAAAAAGCAGCTTGCCTCCAACGCAGCCACCCTTGTTGATTTACAAGAAAAACTGGCGGCAGAGGGTATCTCCATGAATATGATCCTTGTCCCTATGGCGGCACAAGTGCTGACGGATAAGCTCCCTGCCCATGCGCCAGTGGCAGACTACACCGCTATTCTGCAAGTGCTGACCGACGCAGGCGTTGACACAACGGACGTGTTTTTTACTCTCGCCGCTCATAGCAGCGAGAACATCTACTACCGTACCGATCACCATTGGACGAGCCTTGGGGCCTACTATGCCTATTGTGCGTGGCGCGGTATTGAGCCTACGGCGGGCGAATGGACGCAGGAAGTACTCTGCGATAATTTCCACGGCACGACTTGGAATAAAGTCCCGCTGCCCTCCGTTCCCGCTGAGGAAATCACCGCATGGTATCAGAATCCGACCCGCCATGTTTCCTACAACAATGGCCAGTATGAAACAGAAAGTATTTACGAGCGCAAGTACCTATCCGGCAGCGACCAGTACGCTGTGTTTCTAAACTCCAACCAGGCACAGACCGTTATCGAGGGCAGCGGCAAGAGCGGCAAGCTCCTGCTTATTAAAGACTCCTACGGCAACACGTTTTCCCAGTTTCCCGTGGAGGACTATGCGGAGGTTCATGTCCTCGACCTGCGCTTTTTCAAGGGCGATGTGACGGAATACGCCAAAGAGAACGACATCACCGACGCGCTGGCGCTGTACGGCGTGCAGAATTTCGTCAAGGATACAAACCTGCGGTTCTGATCTTCCGGTATCCTCACGCCGATCACTCCCCGATATTCCCAGCACGCAAAAAAGGAACGCTCCTCGCGGAGCGTTCCTTTTTATTGTCTTGCAGGCGATCCCTGCGGCGGTCAGACCGCCGTGGAAACGGGAGCGGGCGGCTCGCCGCTCTTGTGCTTGCGCTGATAGACGAGCTTCTGGTACGCGATGACCACGACCAGCAGCGCGATACCGATGACATCGGTGATGGTCTTGCTGTCAATCAGCAGCAGCGCGCCGGCCATAGAGGCGATACGCAGCAGCCAGTTGAGGTTTCCGAAGAGGTAGCCCTCGACTGCGGCGGCAATCATCACAACACCGATGCAGGAGGTGATGACGACCTGAATGCCGCTGAGCAGTGTGACATTTTCCAAAAGCAGCTGCGGGTTATACATGAACATGTACGGGATGATAAAGCCCGCGAGCGCCAGCCGCACCGACTGCCAGCCGGTCTTCATCGGGCTGCCGCCGGAGAGGCCCGCCGCCGCGAACGATGCAAGCGCGACAGGCGGCGTCAGGTTTGCGAACATCGCATAGTAGAAGCAGAACAGGTGCGCGGCAAGCTCGGGCTGGCCCAGCTCGACGAGCGCGGGAGCGGCGATGGTCGCGGTGATGAGGTAGGACGGGATAGAGGGCAGGCCCATGCCGAGGATCATGCAGGTGATCATGGTGAACACGAGCGTGAGCAGGACACTGGACTGGCCGATGCGGATGATGGCGTGCGCCACGTTGAGCGCAAAACCCGTCAGGCCGCAGACGCCGACGATGATGCCGACGCAGGCGCAGGCGATGGCCACGGGAACGGTGGACTTGGCGCCCGCGACGAACGCATCGCAGATATCCTTGAGGCTCATGCGGCTAATGGGGCGAAGCTCCGCGACAAGGATCGTGACGATGATCGTCCAGAATGCGCTGAAGATGACCGTGCGGCCACTCCAAATGAGCATGTAGAGCAGGAACGCGATGGGGATGAGCAGGTGGCCGCGCTCTTTCATGACCTGACCGGCCTTGGGCATCTGCTCCTTGGGCAGGCCGTTGAGGTTTTCCTTCGTGGCGCGCATCTGCACCTGCACGAGGATACCCATGTAATAGAGCAACGCGGGGATGACGGCCGCGCGGATGATGACGCCGTACTTGACGCCAAGCGTTTCAGCCATGACGAAGGCGGCGGCGCCCATGATGGGCGGCAGCAGTTGGCCGCCAACGGAAGCAGTGGCTTCGACCGAACCGGCGAATTCCTTGGAATAGCCGGTCTTCTTCATCAGGGGGATGGTGAACGTGCCCGTCGTAACGACGTTTGCGACGGCGGAGCCGTTGATGGAGCCGAGGAAGCCGGAGGCAAGGACCGCGACCTTCGCGGGGCCGCCCTTGGTGTGTCCGGCGAGGGCGTTGGCAATATCGTTGAAGAACTGGCCCATGCCGCACTTGTTCATCACTTCACCGAAGATGATGAACAGCACGATGTACGTGGCCGCGACCTTGACGGACGTGCCGTAGATGCCGTAGATATCGGTCGTGAGGTAGGTGACGATGCGGTGCCAGTTGTAGCCGCGGTGCATGAAGATACCCGGCAGATACCGGCCGAAGAGGCCGTAAGCCAAAAAGATGATGGACAGGATGCTCAGCGCGGGGCCGCTCAGGCGGCGGGAGCATTCGAGCACGAGCAGAATGAGGATCGTGCCCATGATGATGTCGATCGTCTCACCCTGGAAGCCCGTGGAGATGAACACCGGGTAGCGGATAAAGACATAGATGGGCATGACCGCGGAGAGCGCGAAGAGGACCCAGTCGTACCAGGCCACCTTCTTGCGGCTGGACTTTTTGAACGCGGGATAGAGCAGGAAGCCGATTACGAGGACAAGGCCCACATGAATGGCGTGGTGCTTGATGTTGACCATCTGGAGAACATGGATGCCGGAGGCATAGGCCAGATGGTAGAGCGTAAAGGCAAGGCAGAGGACGTAGACGAGCTTATTGAGCCAGTCAGCCGTGAACTTGCGGGTGCGGGATTCTTTTTCATATTTCTCCATGATCTCGGCGCCTTTGGCGGCGTCGAGCGGAGCGGCGTCGGCAGTTTCCACTGCGGCGGTTTTTTCCAAATCAGCCACGGAAGAGATACCCCCTTGTTGTAATGATCTTGGCCTCGACGCGGCTGGCGTCGGGCAGGGTGCGGAAATCAAAGATCTCCGTGCCATTGAGTGTAAAGGTCTTCATGTATTTGTTCGAGGTGATCCAGTGAAGCGTGGGAAACAGGCTGTGGATCTCCTCCATCCAGACAAGACCGTCTTCAATATGGGTGGGTACATCCATCTCAGCGGGAATGCCCGCGCCGTATCCGGCGACGGCGATCTTATCCAGATCGAATTGCAAATCCTCCGTCACGGTATAGAATTCATACCACGGGATGTGCTCAAAGGAATGCTCGATCTCGAGCGAAAGCTCGTCTCCCGCCCGGATGGGCCAGGACGCGATGCGCGTATCGCTGTCGCGGTCGTGCAGTTCAAGCGCCGTGCCGCTGGGAATGAGAAAGGCGAAATACGCGGCGAGCAGCAGTATGAGCATCGCGCTCAGCGCCTTCAGGCGGGGTCTGATGACTTCTTTCATATCCAAATGTGTGCGGAAAAGCGGCACGGGCGGGCAAAA
>ERZ779843.2770-NODE-2770-length-16104-cov-2.898374_pt1 | contig 16104 bp, 11 predicted proteins | sample MGYA00511560_ERZ779843 | MGnify/ENA primary metagenome ERZ779843 (study PRJEB29588, sample SAMEA2158062) | human gut metagenome | biome: human gut; feature: human-associated habitat; material: faeces | place: Denmark | collected 2008/2010 ... | reverse complement strand
TATTAAAGAAAAATGAAATCTAGGAGATGAATTTCCTCGTGCTTGTTTTTTTCGTATTTTTGCTCCTATATAAAAGATGATGATTCCATGTTTAAAGAGATAATTTCACGCATTTATCTGCTCATAACGCGTCCATCTACCGCTTGGCAAAAAATGAGAGAGCAAGAAGAAGCGGCTCATGCACTCTTTTTCAGTCGCTTCCTTTTCCCAGTGATGGGAGTAACGGCTTTGTCTTGTTTTGCCTATCTGTTCGGCAAAGAATTTAATGCCGATAATCTGGAACACATCCTACGGATTGCCATCGTAGAATTTGTTAAATTCTTTATCGGATTTTATTTCCTGTCGTTCGTCCTCAAAGAGGTTTTGCCGCATTTTTCTCAAAAAAACGGGAAAGAAGATATTGAACGGTATGTAGGCTCGATATTGGTTTTATACATGATGGTCGATATTGTTGTAAATATTCTGCCCGAAGGATTCTCTTTCTTGGAATATGCAAGCTTGGCTCTGTTTTATTATATATGGATGGGAGCAAAATATTTTCTGCTAATAGATGACTCTAAACAGAAAATATTTACACTTGTATCAACGATTGTAGTCCTTGTTACTCCCATTGTTATTGAACGCATTCTCTTCTTGATGATGCCGGGTATGAACCGATAAAATTACGATTATGAAACTTGCACCTGTTAATATAAAAAACCGTCGGGCAACATTCGATTATGAATTGCTCGATACCTATACAGCCGGCATTGTTCTTACCGGGACCGAAATAAAATCGATACGACTGGGCAAAGCCGGTCTTTCCGACACATTCTGTTTCTTCAACAATGGGGAGTTGTGGGTGAAAAATATGTATATCTCCGAATATTTCTACGGCACCTACAATAATCATTCAACTCGTCGCGACCGCAAATTGCTGCTTACAGCCAAAGAACTGGACAAAATACAGAAAATGTCGAAGGAATCGGGATTCTCCATAATTCCTATTCGGCTGTTTATCAACGATAAAGGGTTGGCAAAACTGGTCATAGCCGTGGCTAAGGGAAAGAAAATCTACGACAAGCGTGAATCAATTAAGGAGAGGGAAGATAAACGACAAATCGACCGGGCATTCAAACGCTAACCTTTCTGCTGTAAATCAACATCTTCTCTGAGCCAACTGTCGTGGCAAAGAGGTAGATGTCGCCTCCGTCTTTGATGTGGCCCTTGCGACATAGCTCTTCGACAGAGAGTGGAAAGTTTCGCACCGCAACATTGGCTTTGGGGTATTTGCCGATAGCCTCTTTCAGCGACGATTTGGAAAAGGGTATGGCTTCCAAAATTTCGAACATGCGGCCGGGGAAATCTGCCACAAGGCGGTCGGAAGTATAGAGATGGCTACTCACGGCCAGTTTATCGACGTCAAAACTATGAGCTACCGATTTGAATGCCCCGGCTTTCATGATTGCACTGTTTGGCTCATAAAGATATTTCTGCAACAAGGCGGCAGGAGAGGAGGGGAGTTGTGCCTCTTCTTCCAGAAAGAAGGAGTAGGACTGCCACACACCCTCTGCGGTTTTATTGACACAATATATACGGGAAGCAACTGTCGCTTTTGGAGACAAAAGCAATAGCAGTTCCTTACATTCATTCCTTACAGAAAGTACATGCACCTCACATACTTGACCCAACTCGTCGATGACTTGTTTTACATCAAGCATCGGAGAGGCTTTGAGCAAGAGTGAGGCACCTTCGGCCCATACCTGTGGAAGTATGTCGGCGACAGAGGGTTCGCAGTCGCACAAATGGAAGACCCGTTTGTTCCCGGTTCCACGCCTGGCCGGATCGATAAAATATAATTCATGAGTCGGATGTGGTTTTGCCAGGAATTCCCGACAGTCGGCATTTATAACATCGATGTTCTTTTGTTCCAAAGTTTCGAAATTATACCGCGCCACATCGCAGTACTGTTCAAAGCGTTCTATATAGGTAAGTCGATTGGCAACGGTTGCCATATAATAGGCATCTATGCCCAAGCCACCGGTCAGATCACAAATTGAATGGAAGCGGCCTGCGATCAACTGACGCTTGTAGTCGGCTGTATCTTCCGACGAACATTGCTCGGCCGACAGTGCCGACGGGAAAAGCAGCCTTTCGTGTTGGAGAAACATGGGCAACTTACGGCCAACTTTCTTCCGGGCCTCAATCTGGTCAATAGCCAAATCGATTTCTTCATTGTGTCCACCGGCATATTTCAGCCGTAACCGAAGGACATCATCGCCCTGATGTTCTTGCACAAATCTCCAAAAATCCTCTGATAGCCTCATTTTTAAATTTTCCAATCTGAACGGGTATTTTCCCATCTGTACTCAATAATTCTTATATGTCAAGAGCCCACACTGTTGGCAAAGGTAATTTATTTTTATTATATGACCAGCGAATATGTTTGACACGTTTGATAAAAGCCCATTAACCAATAATCGATTTTTATCGATTCAATCATCGGCATCACAATTTGCGTAAGCATAGCCCATGTTTTATCTTTTCTTAATTGTCTCATAATTGATATTATGTTAAGTAAGAAACGCATAGGGAATACATTAACATATTCCCTATCTCTTGATTATCAAAAATGCATATCATAAGAATGAACCTTATACTTTTACGCCGCCTTGTTATTGTTCTTCATTTTGGCACGGAGCACTTCTATAATAGCCGGTAACAATGAGACGAAAATAATGGCGACAATCAACACCTTCAAGTTCTGTTGAACAAACGGGAGATCTCCGAAAAAATAACCGACATAACAAAACAATGCAACCCACAAGGCTCCACCAATAATATTGAATGCAATAAAATAGTAATAATGCATCTTACCCATGCCGGCCACAAAAGGTGCAAATGTCCGCACGATGGGCACAAAACGGGCTATGATGATGGTCTTTCCTCCATATTTCTTGTAAAACTCATGTGTTTTGTCAAGATATTGCTGCTTGAATATCTTTGAATTGGGATTGCGGAACAATTTTGCACCCAGAAAACGGCCTATTTCATAATTACAGGAATCCCCCAATACGGCAGCTGCAAAAACGACAAGGGCAAGGATATGAACATTGAGCGGCATATCCGGTTGAGCGGCAATAGCTCCTGCAACAAACAGCAAAGAATCGCCCGGCAAAAATGGGGTTACAACCAAACCTGTTTCACAGAAAATAATCAAAAACAGTATGGCATACGTCCATGTGTGGTAATCTCTCACGATTCCCACCATATATCTGTCGATGTGCAGGACAAAGTCTAATATAAATTCCATTTCAATTTCTTTAATAGTAATAAATAAAGACACACAACTTATTAGACATTTCGCCATGTGCCTTTATTTCAATTATTCAAGTTTAGGGTTTCAGATCATTTACCTTCAAGAGATTTCAGTTTATCCTCCATTCCAAGTGTATAGTATATACCTTTCAAGGCAAATACGCAATCGGCATTTGTCGGGTCGATTGAGTAAGCCTTTTCGTAATAAGGCAATGCTTTGCGATAAAGCGGGAAAATACGCTCTTCACGGGCTTTTAGATATGCCTTGTCATCTTTGATCTTGTTTATCTCCTGGCTCTCTTCGTAGGCCTTGTTGTAGTATATACGGCCCATCTCACTCCATACATCGGCCATGTTGGGATCGAGTTCCAGCGCTTTCTCAAAGCAAGCCATGGCTTCTGCTTCATTGTTAACCTCTTCGTACAAGCGACCTTTTACCTTGTAATATTCAGGGCGAGGATTGGCGGCAATAGCTTTGTCGAGGTATGCGATGGCTTCATTTATTTGGTTTTTGGCAATGTATATGTTAATCATTTGCAACAGGAAATTTTCGGTATCCTTGGTTATACCCATACGTTCAATGGCTTCCTGTGAAATGGCAAACATATTGGCACTGTCTTTTTGATTGGTATACAGTTCATTCAAGCATTGATAGATGGTAAGCACGTCATACCCGTCTTCTTTGGCCCGATTCAATGCCGGGATAGCCAAGTCATAGTCTTTGGCAATATATGCGGCCAAAGCTGCATAATAACGGCCGAAGATATAGGTGCTGTCCACCTTACCCGATTCTTCAAGTTGTTTCTTTTTCTCTTCACTGATACCGTATTTTTCAGGGATAAGCAGATAGGTATTCCACATTTCGTAGGCTTTCTTGTAATCTTTATTTTTATAGGAGATTACTGCGGCATCCCAGAAACTCATGTGTCGGTCGTGTATACGTTGAATGATTTTCTTGGAATATTTGGGTGAAACCTTACCTTTGGCGTTGGGAAGCGAATCCAGGTAAAGAGCTTGTTGCAAGAACGCATACTCATCTTCCAAGGCTTTATACATGGCTACTTCGTCGTACGACTGGTTGGTAACACGTTTTTGGTCGTTTTGGAGGAAGATGGCATCTTCTACCTCTGCCGACACCCACCATGTTCGAGGTTCATTCTGTGTCTCAGGATTTTCACGGGCCTCTTTGACCAATTGACGAGCCTCTTCGTAGTTGGGCTTCTCTTGTTTCAGTTCGTTATTTGCTCGAGAAACATTCTTCTTCTGCGCAAAAGCCGTACCTCCTACTAAGCAAAGCACAGCCATTAGAAAAATCTTTTTCATCTTTCTGATTTTTTAGGTTCGAGTTTATTGTATTTCATTTTCTGATTCGGAGATTGTGTCCGTCGTTCCCTCCTGATTCTCTATTTCCGTTGTTTCAGAGGCAACTTTGCAGACCGAGGCAATTTCATCGTTTCGTTTTTCAAGGTTGATCAGGCGAACACCCTGGGTAGCGCGACCCATCACTCGGATATCGGCCACTTTGAGACGCAGGGTAATGCCCGACTTATTGATGATTACAAGGTCGTTTTCGTCGGTAACATTCTTTATGGCAACAAGTTTTCCGGTTTTGGGTGTGATATTAAGCGTTTTAACGCCTTTGCCGCCACGGTTGGTGATGCGGTAGTCTTCGATTTCGGAACGTTTTCCGTAGCCTTGCTCCGAAACGACCATGATAGTTTCGGTCTCGGGGTTGTTTACGCATATCATGCCTACCACTTCGTCGCCGACGTTCTCGTCGAGGGTCATACCTTTTACACCGGTGGCGGTGCGGCCCATCTCCCGTACGGTAGTTTCGTGGAAGCGGATAGCCCGACCTTCGCGGTTGGCCATGATGATTTCGCTGTTGCCGGTGGTGAGACGTACCTGTATCACCTGGTCGTCTTCGCGTATGGTTATGGCGTTCACACCATTGGCACGCGGACGCGAATAGGCTTCGAGACGGGTCTTCTTGATGACACCTTTTTTGGTACAGAATATGAGGTTGTGCGTCATGTTATATTCCGGGTCTTGCAATTTCTTCACCCGGATAAAGGCGTTCACCTTGTCATCGGCATCGATATTGAGCAGGTTCTGAATGGCTCTACCTTTCGAGTTTTTCGCACCTTCGGGTATCTCATATACTTTGAGCCAGAAGCACTTGCCTTTCTGTGTGAAAAAGAGCATATAGTTGTGCATCGAAGCCGGATAGATATATTCGATAAAGTCTTCGTCGCGGGTATTGCTGCCCTTGGCTCCTACTCCGCCACGGTTTTGGGCGCGGAATTCCGAGAGCGGCGTACGCTTGATATAACCGAGGTGCGATATGGTAATTATCATCTCATCATCGGCATAGAAGTCTTCGGCATTAAATTCTTCCGATGAGTAGATAATCTGAGTTTTGCGTTCATCACCATATTTGTCTCTGATTTCGATAAGCTCGTCTTTAATCACCTGTACACACACCGACTCGTCCGACAGAATCTGGTGGAAAAAGTCGATTTGTCGCATCAGGGCGTCGTACTCTTCGTGCAGTTTGTCTTGCATGAGACCGGTAATCTGCCGCAACCGCATGTCAACGATGGCCGAGGCCTGTATCTCCGAGAGTGAGAAACGCTCCATCAAGCGAGTCCGGGCCTCGTCGGGAGTGGCCGAAGCTTTAATTATCTGCACAATCTCGTCGATGTGGTCGCAAGCGATGATGAGACCTTCGAGAATGTGAGCCCGCTCTTCGGCCTTGCGCAAGTCATATCGGGTGCGCCGTATGACAACGTCGTGGCGATGGTTGAAAAACTCTTCAATGAGTTGTTTCAGATTAAGGGTTGCGGGGCGACCTTTGAGCAAGGCAATATTATTTACGCTGAACGATGATTGCAGCGCTGTAAGTTTATACAACTTGTTGAGGACGACATTTGAATTGGCGTCTTTCTTCACATCGACAACGATGCGCATACCTGCTCGGTCCGACTCGTCATTGACATTGGATATGCCGTCTATACGTTTTTCTTCAACCAATTCGGCGATATTCTTTATCAAATCGGCTTTGTTTACACCGTAAGGAATCTCCGAAACAATGATTTTTTCCCGATTTCCTTCGGTCTCAATTTCGGCCTTGGCCCGTATGACAATACGGCCTCGACCGGTTTCGTAGGCCTCCTTGACACCGTTATATCCATATATATATCCACCGGTGGGAAAATCGGGAGCTTTGATGTATTGCATCAGCCCCTCAATGGTGATATCGCGATTGTCGATAAAGGCAATGATGGCATTGATGGTCTCCGTCAGGTTATGTGGAGGCATATTGGTAGCCATACCCACGGCAATACCCGAGGCTCCGTTTATCAACAGGTTGGGTATGCGTGTAGGCAATACAACGGGCTCATCGAGCGTGTCGTCAAAGTTTTTCTGAAAATCGACCGTCTCTTTATCGATGTCGCGCAGCATTTCTTCTGCTATGCGGGAAAGACGAGCCTCGGTGTAACGCATGGCTGCTGGGCTGTCGCCGTCGATAGAGCCGTAGTTACCCTGCCCGTCGACCAGCGGATAGCGCAACGACCAGTCCTGGCCCATGCGCACCATGGCAAAATATACCGATGAATCGCCGTGAGGGTGATATTTTCCCAATACTTCACCCACGATTCTTGCCGATTTTTTATAAGGTTTATTAGAGGTATTACCCAATTCATTCATACCGAAAAGCACCCGACGATGTACCGGCTTGAAACCATCGCGCACATCAGGTAGTGCTCTTGCCACAATGACCGACATCGAGTAATCGATGTACGATTGTTTCATCTCTTTCTCGATATCAATTTTCAGAATTCTATCATCTTGTTCTGTCGCCATGTATTAGAAAATTTTTTCGTTTTTGAGTGATGTAAAAAACAGCACTAAGATACGGCATTCTTCCCGATTAGAAAAATTTTTCACTCATAAAAACTTTTTCTCTATCTCGGTCGACATCTTGTTAACAAGATTTTTCAAATGCTCTGCCCCGACTATCGATGTAGCTGTCAAAACGGCAGAATATCGACCACAGACAAACAATATTTCTTATTTCGGCATACAATTTGTATAAATAAAGAAGGTTGCGATATACAATAGGAATGTTGTATATTTGCAACGGCTAACTAAGAAAACCCAATTTTTATGGAAAGGAATTTTTCACAACGAGTGCGTAATGTCTTGGGATATAGCCGGGAAGAAGCCGAACGTCTACGCTCCCCCTTTATCGGACCCGAACACCTGTTGTTGGGCATACTGAGAGACGGTAGCGGCAAAGCCGTAGAAGCGTTGTGCCATTTGGGAGTGCAACCCGAACAGTTGAAAACCGCCGTTGAAGAGTTGCGTCTCTCGACTCCCTACGATACTCCCTCCGACAATTTGCAGCACCCCGAAACCGCTGTGGCCAAAAGCACAGACAAAATACTGAAAATGAGTCTGCTAGAATCGCGATTGTTAAAAAGTAACACCACCGATACCGAGCATCTATTGCTGGCTATCCTGCGTGATTCTACATCGATTGCCAGTCAAGCGTTAAATGCCTGTCAGGTTACCTATCAGAATGTATCGGACTACATAAAACGGGGCTCTGCCGTCTCTGAAGAGCCTGAAAACCGGCAAACTGATGCTACACCCACTATGGGTGCCGACTTTGCTGACGATGAAGACGAAGAGGCCGAAAATGGCGGACCTTTCTCCAGAAAGAAAGAGAACAAAACATCGACCGTGTCGACCAAAGAGAGCGGCAGCAACACGCCGGTACTCGATAATTTCGGTTTTGATATGACAAAAGCCGCCGAGGAGAACCGTCTCGACCCTGTCGTAGGCCGGGAAAAAGAGATTGAACGTCTGGCTCAAATACTCAGTCGGCGCAAAAAAAACAATCCCGTTCTCATCGGAGAACCCGGTGTGGGAAAATCGGCCATCGTAGAGGGTCTTGCCCTGCGTATCATTCAACGGAAAGTGTCACGAGTATTGTTTGGCAAACGAGTCGTTTCGCTCGATATGGCCTCCGTTGTGGCCGGGACCAAGTACCGCGGACAGTTTGAAGAGCGTATCAAGGCTATTCTCAACGAATTGGCCAAGAATCCGCAAATCATTCTCTTTATCGACGAGATACATACCATTGTCGGCGCCGGAGGAGCAACCGGCACGCTTGATGCGGCCAATATGCTGAAACCGGCACTGGCCCGCGGCGAGATACAGTGCATCGGCGCTACCACGCTCGACGAATATCGTAAAAGCATCGAGAAAGACGGTGCTCTCGAACGCCGCTTCCAGAAAATCATGGTGGCTCCCACTTCTCCCGAAGAGACGCTGCAAATACTGAAAAATATCAAGGAGCGGTACGAAGAGCATCATAACGTCTTCTATACCCCCGAGGCTCTTGAAGCTTGTGTAAAATTGACCGATCGTTACATAAGCGACCGAAACTTCCCCGATAAGGCCATCGATGCCCTCGATGAAGCCGGCTCGCGGGTACATATCGCCCACATCGTCGTGCCGCGGCACATTGAGGAGCTGGAAGAGGAAATCGAGCAGACAAGAAAAGAGAAAATCGAAGCCGTAAAATCGCAGAACTTCGAGCTGGCTGCCAATTTCCGAGACCGGGAGAAGTCGCTGATGAGCGACCTCGAAGAGGAGAAACGTCGCTGGGAAGAGGCTTCGCAGGAACAGCGCGAGACGGTCGATGCCGAAGAGATTGCCGAAACCGTGGCCTTGATGTCGGGTGTTCCCGTACAGCGCGTAGCTGAGTCGGAAGGCAAGAAACTTCTCAACATGGGCAACGAACTCAAAAATGTCATTATCGGACAAGATACGGCTGTCGACAAAATCGTTAAAGCCATACGCCGCAACCGTATCGGATTGAAAGACCCCAACCGTCCCATCGGTACGTTCATGTTCCTGGGGCCGACCGGTGTGGGTAAGACCCATCTGGCTAAAAAGTTGGCCGAGTATCTTTTCGATTCGTCCGATGCCTTGATACGGGTAGATATGAGTGAATATATGGAGAAATTCACCGTATCGCGATTGGTGGGAGCACCTCCGGGATATGTCGGCTATGAAGAGGGCGGCCAACTCACCGAGAAGGTGCGCCGCAAACCCTATTCGGTCGTTCTGCTCGACGAGCTCGAAAAGGCCCACCCCGACGTGTTCAACCTGCTGTTGCAAATCATGGACGAAGGCCACATTACCGACAGTCTGGGTCGAAAAGTCGATTTCAAGAATACGATTATCATCATGACATCAAATATCGGTACCCGCCAGCTCAAAGATTTCGGACGAGGTGTCGGATTTGATACGGGAACGGTAAGTGATAAGGAAATTTCGCGTTCGGTCATACAGAAATCGCTGAACAAAGCCTTTTCACCTGAATTCTTGAATCGTATCGACGACATCATAATGTTCGACCAGCTCAGCAAAGAGTCGATATTCCGCATTATCGACATCGAGCTCAAAGGTTTCTTCGAACGTATGTCCGCTCTTGGATATACGGTAAAACTCTCCGACGCCGCCAAGAATTTTGTCGCCGAGAAAGGATATGATGTGCAATTTGGAGCACGGCCATTGAAACGGGCCATACAAAATTATCTTGAAGACGAAGTGGCCGAAATCATACTCCGCAGCGAGAACCGTGAAGGTGGTACTATTATGCTCGATTATAATCCGGAACAGAACAAAGTCGTCGCATCGTTAGAGAACTAACAACGGCTGACAATACGCCGTCTAAACAAGTCAAAATGTCAGACCTTCGGGTTTGGCATTTTTTTTGTTTTTATAGATGGAAAAAGAAAAATCAACAAAAAACATATAAACCATGACCATGCAAAAAGGAACGATTGGGGTAACTACCGATAATATATTCCCCGTCATTAAAAAGTTTTTATACAGCGACCACGAAATATTTTTGAGAGAGTTGGTTTCCAATGCCGTAGATGCCACTCAGAAACTGAAAACATTGGTTTCTGTGGGCGATTTCAAAGGCGAATTGGGCGATTTGAAGGTATCTGTTGCCGTCGATAAGAATGCCGGCACCCTCACCGTATCGGACCACGGTATAGGTATGACTGCCGAAGAAATTGAAAAATACATCAACCAGATTGCTTTTTCGGGAGCAGAAGAATTTTTGGAAAAACATAAAGATGATGCCGCTACGATCATCGGTCATTTCGGATTGGGATTTTACTCTGCCTTTATGGTGAGCGATAAGGTGGAAATCGTGACCAAATCGTACAAAGAAGGAGCGCAGGCTGTAAAATGGACCGGTGAAGGAGATACCGAATACACCCTGGAAAATACCGAAAAAGCCGAACGGGGAACGGATATCATTATGTATATCAATGCCGAGGAAAAGGATTTCCTGGAAGAGAATAAGCTACAGGATTTATTGACGAAGTATTGTAAATTCCTCCCGATAGAGATTGTTTTCGGAAAGAAGAAAGAATGGAAAGATGGAAAATATGTCGATACTGAAGAAGATAATATCATCAATGACACCAATCCGCTGTGGACACGTAAACCATCCGAACTGAAGGAAGAAGATTACCAGAAATTCTACCGGGAATTGTATCCCATGGCACAAGATCCTTTGTTCCATATCCATTTGAATGTAGATTATCCGTTTAATCTGACCGGTATTCTTTATTTCCCGAAAATCGATAATAAGTTTGAAATACAAAAAAATAAAATTCAATTATACAGCAATCAGGTATATGTTTCCGATTCTGTCGAAGGGATCGTACCCGAATACCTGACTTTACTGCATGGGGTGATCGATTCGCCGGATATTCCGTTGAATGTATCCCGTTCCTATTTGCAAAGTGACCGGAATGTGAAGAAGATTTCCAACCACATTACGAAGAAAGTGGCCGACAGCCTGACCGATATCTTCAAAAACAACCGGGAAGAGTACGAGAAAAAATGGGATGACCTGAAGGTATTTATCCAATACGGCATGCTGACAGATGAGAAATTTGCCGAACGGGCCAATCCTATCGTGCTGCTCAAAGATACCGATGGGAAATATTTTACCCTGGAAGAGTATGAAAATCTGGTGAAAGTCAACCAAACGGATAAGGACAATCATATCGTTTATCTGTACGCTACCGACGTACAGGAACAATATACTTACATCCAGGCTGCGAAGGATAAAGGCTATGACGTTTTGGTGATGGATGGGCAGTTGGACACGCATTTTATCAATCATATCGAGCAGAAAAATGCCGATCATAAATTTTTACGTGTCGACTCGGATGTGATCGATAAACTGATTCCTAAAAATGAAACGAAGGAAACCGATTGGAGCGAAGCTGAACAGGAGGAGATGAAGGATGTTTTCAATGCACAACTCCCCAAAGAAGGAGGCATGTATGTGGTCAATTTCGAAGCGTTGGGCGAAACGGCCGATCCTGTTTTAATCACCCGTTCTGAGTTTATGCGGCGGATGAAAGAGATGGCTGCCATGAATCCGGGGATGGGATTCTATGGAGCTATGGACGACCAGTTTACGTTGGTGGTGAATACCGATCATAAGCTGGTAAAGAATATCCTGGCTGATGAACAGAAAGAAATGGCGGCTAAACTCGAACCGATCGATTTCGAAATTAAAGAAAATGAAGGGAAGAAAACAGAGATCGACGAACTGAACAAAGGGAAGAAAGAAGATGAAATTCCACAAGTCGACAAAGACCGGAAGAAAGAATATGACGATAAGATCAATGGCTTGAGAAAACAAAAACAAGAGCTGTTGCAGGAATATGGTAAAGGTAATCAGGTGGTCGGCCAGTTGATCGACCTTGCCTTACTCGCTAACGGTCTGTTGAAAGGAGAAGCACTGAATAAATTTGTGAAGAGAAGCGTAGAGTTGATTAAATAACCGAAAGACGGAAGATGTGAAAGCGGGCATTGTTGAAGATGCCCGCTTTTATTTTAATAAAACTATTTCCAATTTTGTAGACGTTAAGTAAGATTTCGGCTAACTTTTTGTAGGTTTGTAAATCCCGGAGGATAGATTTTAAGGATAGATTACGATCTTGTGGGAGAGGGATATGAGATATTTAGTATAAAAAATTAACTTTGCAAATTATTGAACTTTTGTGTTGATCGGGCGTTATACCTCTTGAGACTGAAGTTAAACAGAAGATTATTATTAAAAGACATCGGAATATGAAATATGTCGGAGCACATGTCAGTATATCGGGTGGAGTGGAGAATGCTCCTGTAAATGCTTATCGGATCGGAGCGAAAGGTTTCGCTTTATTTACGAAGAATCAACGCCAATGGGTGGCAGCACCCTATTCGGCTGAAAATGTGGAACGCTTTCAGCAGCGTTGTCAGGAATTCGGTTATACGGCCGATCAGATTCTGCCTCATGATAGTTACCTGATCAATTTGGGAAATCCCGATAAAGAGGCTTTGGAAAAATCCAGGAGTGCTTTTCTGGATGAAATGTTGCGTTGTGAACAACTGGGACTGAAACTACTCAATTTTCATCCGGGAAGTTCGTTGAAGAAAGTGAGTGAGGAGGAGTGCCTGACGATAATTGCCGAATCGATCAATATCACGCTGGATAAGACCAAGAGTGTCTGTGCCGTGCTTGAGAATACGGCCGGACAAGGGTCTAATCTGGGATATACTTTTGAACAGTTGGCCTATATTATCGACAAAGTTGAAGATAAAGACCGGATTGGAGTATGTATCGATACCTGTCATGCTTTCGCTGCCGGATATGACCTCAAGAGTGAAAACGGCTTTCAGGAAACTTTTGAGCATTTCGATGAAGTGATCGGATTGAAGTATCTGAAAGGTATGCATCTGAACGATTCTAAAAAAGGGCAAGGTTCTCATGTCGATCGGCACGAGGTGCTCGGGAAAGGCGAATTGGGTATAGAGACTTTCCGCCGGATTATGAGAGATCCCCGTTTCGATCGTATGCCGCTGATTCTGGAAACTCCCGATGAAGAAAACTGGGCGGAAGAAATAAAGATGCTTTATAAATTAGAAGAGCATAAGAGCTTATGAAAATAGGATTATTATCGGATACACATGGCTGGTTGGATAGCAAGATATTGGATTTTTTCAAAGATTGCGATGAGGTTTGGCATTGCGGGGATATCGGTGATTTAGCGGTTACCGATCGTTTGGCCGCCAACTTTAATTTACGCGCTGTATACGGTAATATCGATGGAGGAGAGATAAGGACGATGTTTGCCCCTACTTTAATATTCGATTGTGAAGGAGTAAAAACAGTGATGACCCACATCGGAGGATATCCCGGACATTATGACGCCGGAATACGGACGCTATTGTACGACGAACGCCCGCAGCTGTTTGTCTGCGGCCATTCTCATATCCTGAAAGTTATGTTCGATAAGACGCTGGGATGTTTACACATCAATCCCGGGGCTGCCGGGAAGTATGGTTTCCATAAAGTCAGGACAGCCATCCGTTTTGTCATAGAAAAGGGGAAAATGAAAGATTTGGAAGTATTGGAACTTGAGAAGAAGTAGAGATATAACTATTCCTGGATAACGAAGTAACTTTAAATAAGATGAAAAGACTTTTTATTTTGACAGGGCTCTTGCTGCTGACAGGAGCACTATTCAACCGGACGATAGCACAAAACCGGGAGAATCAGGTGAGAGAACAAAGCATAAAATATCAGCGGCTGATGGCCTATATCGATGCCTTTTATGTCGATACCGTAAATTTGCAGAAGCTGACGGAAGATGCAATTATAAAAGCTTTGTCCGATCTCGATCCTCATTCGGTTTATATCACGAAGGAAGAAGTGGATGAGATGAACGAGCCTTTGGAAGGTGGATTTTTCGGTATAGGTATTCAGTTTACTATTCTCCGGGATACGTTGGCTGTTGTGGCTATCGTGCCTGGCGGCCCTTCCGAGAAGGCCGGATTGATGGCAGGAGACCGGATCGTTTCCGTGGACGGAGAGAATATCGCCGGGAAAAAATTATCGAATACAGAGGTCCGGAAGCGCTTGAAAGGAGAGGAAGGTACGATTGTCAAGGTCGGCGTGCTGAGAGGACATGAAAATATGGATTTCCGCATTATCCGGGGAAAAATTCCGATTTATAGTATCGATGCTACTTATATGCTGGATAAGACGACCGGATATATCAAGTTATCCCGTTTTGCAGCGACCACGATCGATGAATTCGAGGAAGCTGTCAAAAAATTGCAGGCTCAGGGGATGAAAGATTTGATACTGGACTTGCAGACGAATGGAGGGGGATATATGGGAGCCGCTATCGGTATCGCCGATCACTTGTTGGATGGACGGAAGATGATCGTTTATACCGACGGGGTCAATTCCGGTCGGCGCGAAGAATATTCAACGCCTATAGGACTCTTGCAGGGTGGACGGGTGGTCGTATTGATCGACGGCAATTCGGCTTCTGCCAGTGAGATTGTTTCCGGAGCTGTTCAGGATTGGGATAGGGGCGTATTGGTGGGCCGGAGGTCTTTCGGGAAAGGCTTGGTGCAAAGACAGTTTCCTCTGACCGACGGATCTATGGTCCGGCTGACGATAGCCCACTATTATACGCCTTCGGGGAGATGTATACAAAAACCTTATTCGAAAGGCGAAGAAGATTATGAAGCCGAGTTGTATAACCGGTATCGGAGCGGAGAAATGGTCAGTGCTGACAGTATTGTAGTGAATGATTCCCTGAAATATTTTACGAAAGTAAAACAACGCCCTGTATACGGTGGAGGAGGTATTATCCCGGACGTGTTCGTGCCTCTCGATACGACGATCAGCTATTTGTACTTTAACCGGCTGATCGCTAAAAATGTAATCGGTGAGTTTATTGCCAATTATATCGATAAAAACAGGGATCAGCTGAAAAAGAAATATCCTGATTTCGATTCTTTTGTGAAGAATTTTCAGGTGACCGATGCCATGATCGATGAAATTGTAAAAGCAGGGGAAAAAGCGGATATCCCCAGAGACGATAAAGCACTGAAACCTCTTTTGCCTACCATTAAATTGCAGCTGAAAGCATTGATAGCCCGGGATCTTTGGAATATGAACGAGATGTATCAGATTATGAATGAGGAGAACGATATGCTGAAGAAAGGATTGGAAGTGTTGAAGGACGGTACGTACGAAAAGATACTCGGCAAATAGATTTATAAATACAGTGAAAACGGTGATGACAGCTAAAACAGGAACGGGGGTTTAACAGAAAGAAAGCAGGCGGTTATTGCCGGAAATTCCGCTGGGTCAGTATATCGGCTTGGGGCAGATAATGCGGCAGATAATCCGGTTTGTTGGCCCGGCAAGGACAAATATCTATCCCGCCACGACGGGTGTATAAGCAACTTACCATGAGAATTTCGGGTTGGAAAAGATCACTGAGGCGTTTGAAAGTCATCTCACAAATTTCTTCGTGAAAATGATTTTCATTACGCAGCGAAACGATGTATTTCAACAGAGAGGCATAGGCCGGTTGTGTCCGGCCTTTCAGATGAATGTACAAACTTCCCCAATCGGGTTGACGGGTGATCTTACAGTTACTTTTCAGTAGATGGCTACATACTTTTAATTCCCCTGCTTCCTGGATGTTTTCGGTCAGTAAGGCGGGGTTTTCCTGATAGACGGAAAACTGGAGTGCATAGGTGTCGGGCTCTTTTTCCAGCAGGGTGTAATCATTGAAATCAAAAGGCAGAAAAGAAGGGGCATCTTCATAAAAATGGACTTTTACTTCGGTACACAACAACGCACTAAGATCGGCAGCTACTGTGGCAACGAATCGGTCGACA
>ERZ779843.2768-NODE-2768-length-16123-cov-11.426375_pt1 | contig 16123 bp, 10 predicted proteins | sample MGYA00511560_ERZ779843 | MGnify/ENA primary metagenome ERZ779843 (study PRJEB29588, sample SAMEA2158062) | human gut metagenome | biome: human gut; feature: human-associated habitat; material: faeces | place: Denmark | collected 2008/2010 ... | reverse complement strand
TTGCAAGGACGCAAAGCCAACCAAGCATACACAGCCCTTCACCACGGGGAAGGGGGTTGGGGTTAGGGCTAGAAATTTGCACTTCATATTGAAAATCACACTTTTTCTACTAACCTATCGTCTATAAAACCATCTTGATTTTTACAAGAAAATATGATACAATAACTATCGCAACTTTACTGTGCGGTCACGGGGTGAAAACCGTGAGGAAAGTCCGAGCATCACAGAGCAGGGTAGCTGTTAACGGCAGCCGGAGGCGACTCCAGGGCGAGTGCAACAGAAATATACCGCATTGTTTTTACAGTGTAAGGGTGGAAAGGCGAGGTAAGAGCTCACCACGGGGCAGGCGACTGTTCCTGTCTGTAAACCCTATCCGATGCAACACCGATTGGTTTCGGGGGTAAACCGTCTGCTCGGCGGTCCCGATTTAAGGTGGCTTGAGGTCTGCGGCGACGCAGGGCGTAGATAGATGATCGCACACGACAAAACTCGGCTTACAGGTAAAGTTGCTATATGGATATTGTGCCGGCCTTTTATATAAGGTCGGTTTTAGTTTATAGAAAAAGTGTGTTTTTGAAATAAACTTCTGATTTATTATCCCTATCCCCATGCCCCCTTTCCCCGGAAAGGGGGTGAATACGGGGACTGGCGTCCCTGCGACCCGCCTTGGGGCTACGCCCCAAGCAAGGACGCTTTGGTTGCTTGCCAAAAGTTATAAGCAAGGACGCTTATGTCAGCTGAACCGAGCCGTTGCACGATGCAACGGCACAAACAGCTGACTTTGCAGAGATGCAAAACCAACAGAGCAAGCAATAAGCGACACCCCATTTTTCAATAAACAAGAGGGTTTTTGTTTTTATAAAGCCGCTCGGTTATCGGGCGGCTTTAATCGTATTTACTTGCTGATTATCTTTTCAGCGGCGGAGGCAAGGTAGAGCGAGCCTGTTATCATCGCTATATCCTTTGTTCCTGCCTTGAGCGTTGCCTGTGAAATTGCGCTGTTAAGGTCGCCGCAGGCGGTAGCACGTACTCCCTGCTCTATGGCGAAGCGTGTAAGCTGAGAAGCGGGTACGCAGCCGGGCATAAAGCCGTCAACGAATATTACGTCTTCGAAGCGGGGGAGAATTATTTTAAGGGCGGTCTGCCAGTCCTTATTTGCCATCATACCGACTACGGCGTGTATTTTTCTTTTGTCGCAGCTCAGCAGTTTTTCGGCGGCTCTCATTGCGGAGGGATTGTGCGAACCGTCTATAATGCAGGTAGCGCCGTTCACGCTTACCTCCTCCATTCTGGCTCTGAGGGCGGATCTTTCAAGTCCTGTGAACACACTGCTGTACTCTATATTCAGTATACGGCAGGCTTCTATGGCGCACAGTGCATTTTTTATCTGATGCTCGCCGGACATAATGAGGTGATAATTCATGCCCTTGTACGAAAAGAACACATCGGTAATATCCATATGGAGCACCTGCGCTCTTGACATATCGGGGATAATTTCTTCACAGTTATACTCACGGCATTTATCATCAATGACACGCATTACCTCTTTTGCCTGTTCCGGATATACTATGCACGGAACGGACGGCTTTATTATGCCTGCCTTGTGACGTGCTATTTCGGTAAGCGTATCGCCAAGCACATCGGTATGGTCGAAATCTACCGATGTTATAACACTGACAGCGGGATTTACAACGTTAGTGCAGTCAAGTAGTCCGCCTATGCCGGTTTCTATAACGGCAACGTTTACCTGCTCCTTATAGAAATAAAGCAGGGCTATGGCGCAAAGTATCTCAAACTGTGAGAATCCGTCAAAGCCTGTCTGTTCGACTGCCTTTTTCACCTGTCCGCAAAGAAGTGCAAAGGCAGGACGTGAGATATATTTTCCGTTTACCTGTATGCGTTCTTCGATGCAATCAATATAGGGCGATGTGAATTTTCCTACGCTCTTGTTGTCGGCTTTTACAGCGTTGCTTATATATTCGCATACGCTACCTTTTCCGTTTGTTCCTGCAACATGAACTATTTTAAGCTCGTTTTGCGGATTACCGAGAAGCCTCATAAGAATAACAAATCTTATAAGGTCCTTTACGGGTGTACCGGATTTAGTGAAAGTACCGACGTATTCAAATGCCTGTTCGTATGTCATGTGGGTTTCCTTTCGCATTTTCTTCTTTTACTCAAAACACAATTTTTCTTCATTTCATAAGTGCTATAAAGCTCTTTGCCTTGTTTACTATCAGCTTATCGTTGTCATAGACGAGCAGGTTATGCGCCTGTCCTATGCCTACCCAGCGTATCTCAGAAATTTCTTCAAGCTGGGGGGTGTAATCATAATTTTTTGCACGGGCAACAAAATACACAACCTCCTTTTTTGCGTCCTTGCGTGGCGAATATGTAACCGTTTCTCTGAAGCCCGAGTCAATATAAACGTCTATGCCGGTTTCCTCTTTTATTTCACGTTTTGCGGTTTCTTCCTCGGTTTCGCCGTTTTCAACGTGTCCTTTCGGGAATGACCAGTAGCCCGACTTGATGTGCTTTATAAGCAATATTTCCGTATTGCCGTGAAATTTTCTGTAAACAATACCGCCGCAGGACTTTTCATAAGTCATCTGCTCCGAACACCTCCTTGTGTCTGACCGCTTGCGTTGTCAAAGCATTAAAACACGGTGCAGTTGTTTATAATCGTTTATATTATAGCATGTTTTTCACAAAAAGTCTATAGCAAAGGGGTGTAAATGATTGCGGGGTTGGAAAAAAGAGGTGGTTTTTAGTTGATGGGTGGGGAAAAGCCACGGCGGGTTATACACCTTGCCTTTCTGTTTTTCTACCCCCATGTGTCCAATTTTAGTATAGCACTTCAAGAGGTAGTGCGTTTTTGGGAGGGTTGGTGGTGTAAAGCAATCCCTCCGTCTTGACGGCAGAAAAGTTTGGTGAATAAAAAGACGGATGTGTCGCAATTAAAACGCAACAAGACAACAGTTTGTGCCTTGCCGTCAATCCACCTCCCTTTGACAAGGGAGGCAAGGGTGGTAGTGCTTTTCGAGGGATAGTGCGGATTTGGAAGGGTTAGTGCGAGTCGAGGGATAGTGCGAAACAAACAGAGCGTTCATTAAAAGGTAAGGGTGATGGTGCTTGTCAAAGGATAGTGCGAATGGGGAGCAATCCCTCCGTCTTGACGGCAGAAAAGTTTGTAGCATAAAAAGGCGAATATATTGCAAGCAAATGCAATAAAGCGACAGTTTGTAGCTTGCCGTCAATCCACCTCCCTTTGACAAGGGAGGCAAGGGTGGTAGTGCTTTTCGAAGGATAGTGCGGATTTGGAAGGGTTAGTGCGAGGCGAAGGATAGATGTTCTTATAAGATGGCTGTGGGAATGGCAAGGTTTAGTGCAACAGGAGCAAGCAAGGCTAAACACCCATTTTCAATAATTATATAGTTTTTCGCAAACAGAAGCCACGGCGGGTGCCGTGGCTTTTTAGTATTTATCTTTGGTAACAAGCTACCGATAGTTCTTTTTGTCGGACAGCACTTCTCGGGTTCGCTATTCAAATGGGTACACTTGTCAATATGAAAGAGGGAGACAACCAAAGGGATCAGGGAGAGTCTGATCCTCGCTTACGCAAGGCTCGTGCACTCCGCTAAAGCTCCGCTGGACTTGACAGCCCAGTGAAGCAGAGCGAAACGTCCGAGTGCTTGCGTAAGCAAGACTCAGCCCTATACTCTTAGGTTCTCTCCCTCGTGGCTCCCTCTTTCCTTACTCACACCCCCACCCCGTCGGGGTGTTGGCGAAACTCGTAAAACTACCTGAACATTGTATGACCTGTTAATGCAGGGACGCTTAACGCTACACGTCCGCAGGTTAGTACATATATCTCAGGTTAGTGGCGTTTTTTTGAAGGGTCAATGTCAGTGCAGTTGTAATGATGTACTCACGAAAATATTAATGCCTTGTCGGTACGGAAAATGTTTTCGGCGGTGTTTGCGATATATTTCACTGTGTTGCTTTAATAAGAACCGGTTTAATCTTCGGTTTTTGTGAATCTGAACGATTTCATATCGAACTGTGTGCCGGGCAGGAATACGAATGCAATGTTGTTCTTGCCTGCGATATGCTCGATGTCAAACGTTACCGGTGTGTACTCGTCTGCGTGGGGGAATTCGAGCAGGCGGGTGGTCTGGCTGCCGTTCTCATCGTTTACTCTGAGCTGAATCGTGCAGTTATCGAGCGGTGTTCTGCCTGTAACGGTTATCTTATCCGTACCGCCTTCGAAATCGAGGCCGTTGAATTCGATAACAACGTTGTTGCCTATCTCCTCAACGCACGAGCCGTTTACCTTGTAATCATCGCCGTACAGATTATCGTTGTCTGCCGCAGAGTTTTCCGCATAGGTACGGTCGTACTTTTCAAACTCAAAGCCGCCGAATATGCAGGAATTATTGATAACAAAGCTGATGTCGTGCGTTCCGCTTATTCTGCACGGCAAGTCGAAGGTCTGAGGGTATGCTCTGTCCCAGCCGCCGTTATTCTTTATTGCGAATGTGCCGATATATCTGCCGCCGTTGTCGGCATCGCCGAGATACAGCTCTACGGGATAATCTTCACCGCCGCCGCTGTTTCCGACGCTTATCGTAATCTTCTTTGTGCCGCCGCCGAAATCAACGGAGCTGAAGCCGACGGTCGTTCTTCCGTTAAAGCCGCCGAGCGAACCTCTGTCTATCGTGATAACGGGAACATTCGAGAAATCGCAAAGGCAGGCGGCAATAAAGATATAAGGATCCTTTTCTGCTTTTCCGAGTCCTTCTGCCGTATATTCAAGCTCGGAGATAATCTTCGGAATGTCGGTACCGTTCTTTGAATATGCTCTCAGGCGGAATTTGCCGTCACCGAAGGCTTTCAGTGTTGCCGTATTTCCGTCAAACGAAACCACCTTTGCAAAGCTTATCTCAACTCCGTTATCGGTACAGCATTTGAACTCTATGTCACGGAAGGTTGCGTTTTCGGGGAATATCTTTACCGAAATTTCGGCGGTATCACGTTCCTTTGTCAGTGTACGAGGCTCACTGTCGAAAAGGTCGATTTTTCTTACGGGAATTTCATTTGTGTAGGGCGTGGTTACTGCGGGGAATGCGTTTTGAGTGACAACGCTTACTCCCTGCGGCTCTGTTTCGGGGGCTACCGCTTTTATAGTTATCGTTTTAGGCTTCAGGCCCTCGCTTTCGGCGGTTATAACTATATCGCCTGTTTCAAAGGTGGATTCGATTATCGCAAGAAGCTTTCCGGAGAACAACTTTCTATGATTGCCCTTATAGCTGTCATAGTCGGTGCTGTCGCCGTTATCAAGTCCTACAAGTCTGCCTGCGCCTTTTACTGTGAACTTTATTCTGTTTACCGCATTCTGAACTTCCTGTCCCATTATATCGTCAACGGTTACGGTAATAAACGCAAGCGATCTTCCGTCAGCCGCTATTTCACTCACATCGGGAGTCATATTCACGCTGTGAGGATCAAGAGAGGTGAAAAGAACCGTTTCCTTTTCGTAATCGTCAGCATCGCAGTCGGGGCTGAGATAGCCTCTTACCGCAAGCGGCTTGTTCTTATGGAACGGCACTTTGAAGCGGGCGCAGAGCTTGTCTTCCGTGAGGTGATCTATCACCTTGCCGTCATACATCTCTCCGCAGTAATGAAGTCTGATAAACGGAAGGTCGGAATAAACAAGCACGTCTATAAGCTGACCCTCGTTGAAATCCCAGCAGCAAGGGGAAACGTGAATGAAGGATTCTTCCTCGGCTATATCCCATACCGATTTATAGAACCAGAACGAGTCTTTTTCAAATCCTGCGGTATCTATGATGCCGAAGTACGAATTCTTGGTATTGTAGGGGGTAGGCTCGCCGATATAGTCAAATCCTGTCCATACAAACTGTCCCATTGAATATTCTGCAGCGGCATCCATAGCAAAGGATCTTAGCGGAGATGCTCCCCAGTTTACAACGCTGTTTCCGAGATCGGAGCATTGCAGATCGTCATATACCAGTAAGCCTGTATCGTAGGGGAAGTGGTATATGCCTCTTGAGCGTACCGTCGAGGCGGTTTCACTGCCGTAAATGACCCAGTCGGGATGCTTTTCGTGATGCTCGTCATACAGCTTTTCCGTATAGTTATAGCCTGCAATCTTCAGATAATCAGCTACATTCTGTGCATTTTCCCACTGCATATAGTTTGAGGCTATCGTGGGCGGGGCATTGTGCATAGGGTCGTTCTTTTCGACCTCCTCGCAAAGCATCTTCGCAACCTCAAGTCCTCTGGGGCTTTTATGCGTATCGTATATTTCGTTGCCTATGCTCCACATTATAACCGAAGGGTGATTACGGTCACGTTTTATCCACGCTTCAACATCCTTCTTATACCAGTCGGGGAAGAAACGGTGGTAATCGTTCTCGTTCTTGGCAAGCTCCCACATATCGAATATTTCGCTGTCAACGAGGAAGCCCATTTTATCGCAAAGCTCCATAAGCTCTCTTGACGGGGGGTTATGGCTGGTGCGGATAGCGTTTACGCCCATATTCTTCAGCTTTTCAAGCTGTCGGCGGGTAGCATCGTAATTTACCGCAGCACCGAGTGCGCCTAAGTCGTGGTGCATACAAACACCGTTCAGCTTAAGGTGCATACCGTTTAACAAAAAGCCCTCGTTTGTGCTGAATTTTGTGGTTCTGAAGCCGAATTTTTCAACGGTATCATCAAGCCTGTTTCCGTTATCGTCATAAAGTATCACGGACAGGGTATATAAATTGGGTGTGATTATATCCCATAATTTAGGAGCATCCATATAGAACACCAGCTTATCGTTCTTGCCGCAAAGTCTGCGTTCGCAAACGTAAACCTCTCTGTCTTCGGGATCTCTTAATGTATATGAAATCAAGCCGCAGACCGTGTCGGAAAGGCTTATTTGTACAGTAGTCTTCCATTTGCCGTGTTCTCTGCGGTCTGTATCACTGCACTTTGCGCTGATATAGACACCGTTTTCAACGATGTGACGGCGTGAGGTCTTTCTGAGCCACACGTTTCTGTATATTCCGGCTCCGCTGTACCAGCGGGTATTCGGGGATTTATGGTTTACTCTGACTAAAATGCGGTTTTCGCCGTTTTTCAGAGCATCGGTTATATCAAAGCTGAAGGTTGTATAGCCGTACTTCCACTTGCCGACTTCCTTATCGTTTACATAGACGGTAGTATCCATATATACGCCGTCAAAAATCAGGATATAGCAATCATCCTCTCCGAGAGCGTCTACGGTGAAATACTTCTCGTACCAGCCACAGCCGGACTTGTAGAGATTTGCCGTATCGCCTATAAGCCAGTCGTGCGGTATCTCAACATTATACCAATGTGCGTTTTCAAGCGTTTTTCCGTCACTGTCCGGTTCTGTGAGGGTGAATCTCCAGTTATCGTTGAATAAAATTCTGCGTTTTTTCATATCTGTGTTTCCTTTCGGCTTCAAATCTGAAGATGAATTGTTAGTCTTATTGTAACAGTTTGAACAATGAAAATCAAGCCAAAAAGCAATTAAATAAAAAAGATTTTACCCCCTCGGTTGTCCGAGGGGGCATAATATATAAGAGAGGAGAATTTGCTGCTATGCAACGATGTGTTGATGTTATATGATGATGTTAATGCGTTGCAAAATGCTGCGGAATGTTACGGAAAAATTAGTGTGATAAAGCAAGGCGGAAGATATATGCGGTAGTATGATTTTTCTGTGCGTTGCTATAACTGAAATGCGTTGTTTCAAAGCGTTGCGAAATTGTTAGGAAAGTAAGGAAAATTGCAATAAAAGCGTTTAATCCACTCTTACAGCCTTTAAGAAGTTGTCGGTATAATATACCGACTTCATGCTTGCGGTGCGGACTTTCTGTCCCGGATACGGACTGAACACTATCGTGTCATCTCCGGTATATATACCGCCAAAGAACGAGTCGCCGTCCTTTATGAAAACTATATCGCCCTTTTCAAGCTTTTCAAGAGCTATTTCAGTTCCCATTTCTTTCTGTGCGGTAAGTCCTCTGGGACAATCGACACCGTTTGATGTCAGCGCATAGTAGATAAGTCCCGAATTATCAAAACCTGTTTCTGCGCTGTATCCGCCCTCAGTGAATGGTTTACCGAGCATATCATAAGCCGACTTTGCTATTGCATCACCTTTTTCTGAGGGAGCGGGCGGCTCGGTTCTGTCTGACGACGTATTATCGGAAGAGTTATCCTCGCTTGATGTGTTGTCGGAAGAGTTGTCTTCGCTTGACGTATCATCAGAGGAGTTATCCTCGCTTGATGTGTTGTCGGAAGAGTTGTCTTCGCTTCTTGACGTATCATCAGAGGAGTTATCCTCACTCGATGTGTTGTCGGAAGAGTTGTCTTCGCTTGACGTATCATCAGAGGAGTTATCCTCACTCGATGTGTTGTCGGAAGAGCTGTCAGAGCTTTCCGCTACGGAACTCTGAGTGCTGTTCTGCGGATCATTTCCGCTTTCATAGGACGGAGAATTGTTTCCGGAACAAGCGGTAAGTGAAGCCAAAGCCAAAACTGTAAACATTGCCAAGATTAACGATAGTTTCTTTTTCATAATATCACGACCTTTGCTTTATCGTTTTATATTGTTCTCTGTCCTTGATTTAAGTATATCACAAAAAAAGCAAAAAGCAATTAAAATTCGGTTACAATATGGTAACAATTTGGTTACAAATGGTTACAAAACGGTTACAACGGTTACAAAAAGGTGACAAAATCAATTCTTTTCGCAGTTATTCCCCAAAATATACAAAAACACCGTCTGCAAAGCAGACGGCATTCCTGTAGTTTTATATGAAGGACAATGTCATAATCGGTTTTAAGCAACTCTTACAGCACGGCTGAAGCAGTTTTGCCAATAAGAGCTGTTAAGGTCGGCAAACTTTACCTTTTCACCCGGATAAGGGCTGTAAATAAGCTGGCCGTTGCCTGTATATATTCCGGCGAAGTCAATCATCTCGCCTGTTTCTGAATCTTTATCGGTAAAGAAAAGGATGTCGCCCGGCTCAATCTCGCTGAGCGGTACGGTTGTACCCATTTCTTTCTGTGCGGCTGTTCCTCTCGGACAATTGATAAAGCCGTTTTCACGAAGGACATAATATATAAGTCCCGAATTATCGAAGCCCTGCTCAGGCGTTGCCATACCGCTGACATAATCAATTCCGACAAGAGCCTCGGCGGTTGACACTATCTGAGTGCGAAGGTCGTTTATTGTACTGCTGTTATCAGAGCTTTCCGGGAGCGATATTATATCCGATACCGTTGTCTGCTGTGACGAAGGTCCTGAGTCGGTACTCTGCGGTGTTGTTGATGTTATGTCTGGTGTTGAATTGTCCGATGATGTGTTATCCGAGCCGCATCCGCTTAAAGCCGGCACCAAAGCTAAAGCAAGCGCCGCAATAAACAAAGTGACTGCGTATCTTTTCATTTTTACCCTCCGTGCGACAGTAGAGTAACGCTGTACTGCTGTCGTCTGAGATGTACTGTTGTTTCTTTGTACACAATATAGTATATCCCAAAAAGCACAAAAAGTCAAGTGAATATTTTCCATTTTATGCTGATAAACAGGGGGATATGGTGTAGCTTTGCTGAAAGTTTATGGTGATATTGTGAAAAGAAGAACGAGCCTCCTGTTTGGGAGGCTCGCAGATTGTGGGAAAAGTATGTTTTTTCAAAAAAGTGCTTGTCCTCAATCCCTATCCCCAAACCCCTTTCCCCCGGAAAGGGGCTATATTACTGGGGCTACCGCCCCTAGACCAAGCAAGGATGCTTGCAGTCAGCCGCACAAAGCCACTGCACGATGCGGTGGCACAAATGGCTGACGACCTGTACGGGGGCTTCGCCCCAAAGCAATGACGCTTTGGTTGCTTGCCAAAAGTTTTGCACGATGCAAAACCAACAAAGCAAGCAACGCTCGACACCCCATTTTTATCAACGATAGAAGTTTTTCGACAGACTGGAGCGAGCCTCCTGTGTGGGAGGCTCGCAAAGAAATTACTTATTCTTTTTCTTCTTACTGAGTACTGCTGTTATAATGCCTACGGCGATAACAACTGCAAGAGCAACACCGCAGACAATATATATTGTCGGGTCGAACTGAACGCCTGTGTTTGTGTTGCCACTGCTTGCTCCGACTACTGTGCTTGCGCCGATTTCTTCGGCAAAGCAGGTAATACCCAGTAATATCGACATTGCTGCGGCTGTAACCGCAGAGGTTAATTTCTTCATAATAAGTATCATTCCTTTCTTCTTTCTGTAAAGACTACTATACTACATTTCTTCCGAAAAAGCAAGCGGAAAATTATACAAATTTTTTCAGTCTTCGGCTAAATTTATTCTGTAGGTGCGACGGGTGCTGTTGTCGCCTTGGCGCCGTTTATGATGCCATTGATTATTTCGGGCTGGGTTACTGTGCACTCTGTGCGGTCGAATAAGCCGAAGCCGTGATTACCGTTATAGCCGTTGTCCCAGTAAACAGTAACTATATTTCTCTGATGAGCGGCATAATTCACATACTCTGCGAAATAAGCACGATATGTAGTATTGCTCTTATCCTTTGAGGTCTTGTCGTTTGAGCCGTACTCGCCTATTACAACGCCGTAACCGTTCTTGATAAACGCATTGTAGAGCTTATCGAACTGTCTGTTTACGAGCGTTTCACTCTGTCTGCGCTTTACAAATTTCTTGACCGAGTCGCCCCATTTATAGAAGGTATCCTTGCCTTCGTCTACGCAGAATTCCCACGGGGTGTAGTAGTGGACGGAAACCATTATCCTGCTGTCATTCGGGATAACTAACTTTGCTTCCATTGTATATGTATCGCAGTCGCCTGTTGTGAAGTTTATATCTGTGTTCCAGCCGGGGATAAGCAGATAACGGCTGTTGTTATTGCCGCCTGCTTTTCTTACCGTATCAACGAAAATCTGATTGTATGCGTTGATGTTGTTGTAGTATTCGGGTTTGGGGTTGCCGTATGATCCGTCAAACACTTCGTTCATTGACTCGAACACGAGGTGATCGTCATAGTTCTTGAAGCGATTTGCTATCTGCTCCCAGACCTTTTCGTACTTTGCTTTTATAGTCTCCTGCTCGGAAGCGGGTTCGCCGCAGAGAAGCCAGCCGCCTTTTATGCTGTAGTAGCCGTCGCCGTGAACGTTGATTATAGCGTAAAGTCCGTTATCAATGCACATATCGACTACTTCCTGCACTCTGTCGAGCCACTTTGAGTCGATAGTGTAGTCGGGGCCTGCGCCTATCTTAGAAAGATATGACACGGGAATACGGATAGACTTGAAGCCCTGTGCCTTTACCTGCTTGATGAGATTTTCGGTAATTACGGGGTTGCCCCACGCTGTTTCGCTCGGTGTTCCGTCGGAGTTTGACTCAAGCTGATTACCGAGGTTCCAGCCGGGCATTAAGTTCTGCGAGAACTGAACAGAGTCACCTTTTGTTTCGGCAGGTGCGGGTTCCGGATTCTGTGTTGTGGTCGTTGTGGTTGTAGTGGTTTCGGCGGTCGTGGTTGTCGTTTCCGCCTTTGTTGTGGTAGTTGTTGTTGAAGCCGAACTGTTTTCAGATGATGTTGCGGCATTTCCCGAGCAAGCGGAAATTCCCGTTATCACCATTATGCCGCTTAAAATTGCGGCGAGCATTCTTTTCTTCATAGATACCTTTCTTTCCTTGACTGCCGTTTTTTTGATATGCGGACAGCCTTTTTAATTGTGTCAATCATATTGTAATGGTTTTCACGGAAAAAGTCAATATCAAAACAGACTTATCCGCAAATTTTGTTAAAACGATTACACGGCGTTTGCAGAATGCAAAAACCGCCTGTAAAACCGTTAAGTCTTACGGGCGGTATACTATTATAATATATAGGGAGAAATTTTTACTCGGCTACGTTAGTCGTATCTCCGGGAACAGCGTCGGGCGGTGTGACCGGCTCGGTTGTGCTGTAGTCGGGGTAGTAATCGTACTCGCTGCTTGTATCTATCGCAGAAAAATCATCTTTTGAGAAGGAATCTTCTGTTTCGACAAGGTAAACGCCGTCAAGCGCTGTCAGCTTTATCAGGAAGTTGCCGGGGCAATATACCTTTACTGCTGTAATATCCTTAACGTTCTCCTCGAATAATGCGGCGATAGCCTCGCTACCCTTTACCTTTGTGTTATCGGAAAGATAAACCTCTGTAACACGGATGTTGCCCTTGCTGTCTGCCTTAGCTAAAATGCTCTGCATCTCTTCGGGCGTTACTGTATTTCTGAAAGTAACATAAAGGAAAACCTCTTCGGTATTCTCTTCCGCCTTGCTGTATGCCTCCATAGCCATTCTGAAACGGTCTTCCGCACTTATCGAGGTTGTCGGTGAAACAACAACAGGACTGCCGGAATTCAGCAGGGCTACGCTTGAAAATGTGATAGCTACGGCGGCTGCGGCACCTGCCACAGAAAGCCAAACCGTTTTCAGCCTGCTCTTTTTAGCCTGTACAGACTTACCCATAGCGGCTTTTCTTATCTTCTCGTAATCAAACGAATACTCGCTCATCAGTTCTTTGTAAAAATCGTTTGTATTCATCTGAAAGCCCCCTTCCGTAAGTCGTTATAATTTGAATTTTTTCTTTTGTCTTTCTATTGTGCGATAGAGTTTGTTTTTAACGGTAGACAACTTGACATCAAGCGCCTTCGCTACGTCCTCCAGCTTCATATCACACGCAAAATGAAGATAGAATATCTGACCTGTCAGTTCATCGGTCTTCATTATGTCATCGAAAATCTGTTTCGCAACGATCTTGTTGCTGATAACGTCCTCAAGTCTTTGCTGAGGCTTGGACATCTCCCGTTCGATAGCGACCATTTCTTCTTCGGTATAGTCGGAAAAAGAGGTAACCTTGTCATCCTTCTTCCTGTCCGAAAAATAGGTACGGCATTCAAACTTTGCTATATTTATAAGGAAAGCCTCCGGGCTTTCGATGTCCTCGTGTCCTTTTTCGCTTATACGCTTGAAGAAACGTGTATAGACGTTCTGAATAATATCTTCCGCATCTTCCATATTTCCGCATTTGCTGACTACAAAACGGGAAACGGATCTGCAGGTTTCGTTGTAGACACGGTTGAAATATTCTTCGTTATTCTCGTGACCTCCGTGAATCTCTGCGCCCATCGGCTCACCTCACTTTGTCACCTACTTTGTAGTAGGCTGAATTTCAGAAAAAGTTTCACTCGAAATGAAAATTCTGTGTATCGGATAAGTAAAAAAATAAGAATGTTTTTTGTGCAGTATAACCATATATTGATTTTTGACTGCCGGGAAGCAGAATATATGGCACGAAGTGCGTGCTGTCTGTATATTTTCTCTATTATATTGTACATTAAACGGGGCGATTAGTCAAGGGGAACATAATAAACGGAGCAGAATAAAGAAAATGTGTCGTTTGTAACGTTTGCAATACATACAAATGAAACGGATTTTACAAAAACAGTTAATAACAGAACCGGAGCTTCGCTTAATGCTAAGTTTTTTGTTATACAAATTGTTGTATTTTCAGATTTAATGCTGTAAACGTACAAAATCCCATGAATGTTTATATTGTTTCACCAAAACAAAAATGTATTTTTGTGCAAAATGCCACTTGCAAATCTAATTGCGATATAGTATGATTAAAAATAGCTTAAATGCAAAAAAATATTTTATGGAGGACAAAAAAATGAAGTTTACAAAAACTTTAGCTGCAATCGCAGCAGCTTCACTTGCAGTATCATCACTTGCAGTAAGCGCATTTGCAGCAGACGCATTAGTTTCAATGACTGTTCCTGAGAACAGTAAACCTCAGGATGCAGGTCAGGTTAATTTATGGGAACTTCCCTTTGATGACAGCGTTGAAGCATGGGCAGGCAAGGTTGATAAGGCAGTAGCTACTATTACAACTGAGGCTTATGCTAACGGTGCTTTAGGCGGTAACACTGTTGCCAATAACGGTTGGGCTTCATCAGACCAGATCGAAAGCAGTGAAGCCGGCACACATCAATGGGTTTGGGACAGCATCGGCGGTCTTCAGACTAAGGATGCAGACGGTAAGTCAAACGGTTACTTCAAGGTAGAAGTATGGTGGATGAATGCTCTGGGAGAAGAGGGCAATCAGACTCCTGCTACATTAACAATCGACAAGGTTGATTTCTATGATAAGGCCGGCGATTTACTCGCTACATATCCCGCAGCTGCTGACACAGATACAAAGCCCGCTGAGCCTAAGCCTATTCAGACAAAGGCAGATATTTCATTTACCGATAAGAAAACTCCGTCATACACATACACAGTTAAGGGCGACATTGATACGCTTAAGGTTGATGTTGCACTTTCAGCTGATGCAGCAGCAGCTCAAGCAGGTTGGAACGATTGGTGCTCTGCAGGCGTTGCTGTTAAGAACCCCGACGGTACAGTTAAGTACTATCAGTGGGGCGGTGCAAGCATAGCATGGGCTTGGGATGTAAACGGTGATGGTGTTGGAGATACTAAAGACGGCGTTGGCACCGAAACATGGGTAGGCACTGTCGGCGCTGACGGTGGTCAGCTTTCTATCCCCGTTGTTAAGGGTGCTGTAGTTGATTTCTACTGCTTAAGCTGGGATACATATAATGGCGTTCAGTACACATTAACAATCAACGATGAAGAAGCTGCAGTAGAGCCCGGTGAAACAGAAGAGCCTACTAAGCCCGGCGAAACAGAAGATCCTGCTGAGCCCGGTGAATCTTCAGGCGATGTTGTTAACCCCGGCGAATGCTCAGGCGAGCCCGTTAACCCTCCTACAGGTGCTGCAGTAGCAGTTATCCCTGCAGTTCTCGCAGCAGTAGCAGTTGCTACAACAGGTATCGTTCTTAAGAAGAGAAGCAAGTAATTGCTTTTAAACGGTTTAACACTTTGAATTAAAGAGCATATGACCCCTCCGCTTATGGCGGAGGGGCTTTTTTTATCATATAATTTGGCATATTTTCAAATTTAATGCTGTAAAGGCACAAAATCACATTACTGTTTATATTGTTTCACCAAAACGAAAAAGTTTTTTTGTGCAAAATGACACTTGTAAAAAAAACTGCGATATAGTATGATAAAAAATAGCTTAAAAGCTAAAAAAATATTTTATGGAGGACAAAACCAATGAAGTTTACAAAAACTTTAGCAAGTGTTTGCGCTGCTGCAATCGCAGTTTCTTCACTTGCAGTAAGTGCTTTTGCCGGTTCTATCACATTCAGTGATACAGCATGGTGGACACAGAAGGACTTAAAGATTGAAGATATTCTGGAAGGCAACAAGCCCGAAGATGTCGAATCAATCACATTCACAAGCGACACTACTTTCCTCATCGGTTACAACTCAACAAAAGTAATTGATGAAAAGACAGGTAGCACATGGAAGCAGGATGCAACTGCTGCTGACACTTATACAGTTTCGGATGCAGTTCTCGCTCCGCAGGAAATCGAAGGCAAAACAGTTAACCCCGCTTTCAGCGTAATGTTAAGCAAGGGCGACGGCGTTGATTACACAATCAACTGGAAGGTTAACCTTAAGAACAATGATCCCGCTAAGCCTAAGCCTATTCAGACAAAGGCAGATATTTCATTTACCGATGGTAAAACTCCGTCATACACATACACAGTTAAGGGCGACATTGATGCGCTTAAGGTTGATGTTGCACTTTCAGCTGATGCAGCAGCAGCTGGATCAGGTTGGAACGATTACTGCTCTGCAGGCGTTGCTGTTAAGAACCCCGACGGTACAGTTAAGTACTATCAGTGGGGCGGTGCAAGCATAGCATGGGCTTGGGATGTAAACGGTGATGGTGTTGGAGATACTAAAGACGGCGTTGGCACCGAAACATGGGTAGGCACTGTCGGCGCTGACGGTGGTCAGCTTTCTATCCCCGTTGTTAAGGGTGCTGTAGTTGATTTCTACTGCTTAAGCTGGGATACATATAAAGGCGTTCAGTACACATTAACAATCAACGATGAAGAAGCTGCAGTAAAGCCCGTTGATCCTGTTGATCCTGTTGATCCTGTTGATCCTGTTGATCCT
>ERZ779843.2753-NODE-2753-length-16197-cov-2.956077_pt1 | contig 16197 bp, 13 predicted proteins | sample MGYA00511560_ERZ779843 | MGnify/ENA primary metagenome ERZ779843 (study PRJEB29588, sample SAMEA2158062) | human gut metagenome | biome: human gut; feature: human-associated habitat; material: faeces | place: Denmark | collected 2008/2010 ... | reverse complement strand
AAGCCATGAAAAAAGCCGGTAACCGCGTCATTACCGTACTGGCTGCCCGCACCAAGGAACTCATCATTCTGGAAAAACAAGTACGTCCATACTCCGACGAAGTCATCATCATGACCGACGATGGCTCCTACGGCAAGAAAGGTCTCGTAACCGATGGCGTCGAAGAGGTCATCAAACGCGAGAAGGTCGACCTGTGCGTAACGATAGGCCCCGCCATCATGATGAAATTCGTCGCCCTCCTCACCAAGAAATACAACCTGCCCACCATGGCCTCGCTCAACACCATCATGGTCGACGGCACCGGCATGTGTGGTGCCTGCCGCGTCACCGTAGGCGGAAAAACAAAATTTGTCTGCGTCGACGGTCCCGAATTCGACGCCCACGAGGTCGACTTCGACGAGATGATCATGCGCCTCTCTTCGTACAAAGGAATCGAATAATTGCAAACACCCATGGACAATAAAGAATATCTAAGCGCCGAACGCGCCGCATCATGGCGCGAAGCACTCCGCAAAGCCAAACCCAACAAAGAGCGCATCGCCATAGCCCGCACCCGGATGAACGAACTGGCTCCGGACTACCGCATCACCTGCAACGAAGAGGTAAACCAGGGCCTCACCCGAGAGCAGGCTCTCGTCGAAGCCTCCCGTTGCCTCGACTGTCCCGACCCTCAATGCATCACCGGTTGCCCCGTAGGCATCAACATACCCAAGTTTATCAAAAACATTGAACGGGGTGAAATACTCGAAGCGGCCAAGACCCTGAAAGAGACCAGCGCTCTACCGGCCGTGTGTGGCCGCGTGTGTCCGCAAGAGAAACAGTGCGAATCGAAATGCTTCTACCTGCAAAAACTGCACAAGGAACCCGTCGCCATCGGTTATCTCGAACGCTTTGCCGCCGATTACGAACGTGAAAGCGGGCAAATATCCATCGCCGACATTCCCGTACGCAACGGCATAAAGGTAGCCGTCGTAGGTTCAGGCCCCGCCGGGCTCTCCTTTGCCGGCGACATGATAAAGAAAGGCTACTCCGTTACCGTCTTCGAGGCCCTGCACGAGATAGGCGGCGTACTGAAATACGGCATTCCCGAATTCCGTCTGCCCAATCGCATCGTCGACGTTGAGATAGACGGCTTGCGAAAAATGGGCGTCGAATTTATGACCGACTGCATCATCGGCAAGACCCTCTCCTACGACGACCTGCATGAAATGGGATTCAAAGGTATCTTCGTCGCCAGTGGTGCCGGTCTGCCCCGCTTCATGAACATTCCCGGAGAGAACCTCATCGGCGTCATGTCGAGCAACGAATACCTCACTCGTGTAAACCTCATGCATGCTGCCGAGAGCGATGCCGACACCCCCGTCTTCCACGGTAAGCATGTAGCCATCATCGGAGGTGGCAACACCGCCATGGACTCGGTGCGTACCGCCCGTCGCCTGGGTGCCGAACGCGCCATGATTGTCTACCGTCGCAGCGAAGCCGAAATGCCCGCCCGCAGCGAAGAGGTGAAACACGCCAAAGAAGAGGGCATAGAGTTTCTCACCCTGCACAACCCCATAGAATACCTGGGCGATGAAAAAGGCCATGTAACCAAAATGCGCCTGCAAAAAATGAAGCTCGGCGAGCCCGACGCATCGGGTCGTCGCAGCCCGGTAGCCATTCCCGGAGCCATCGAAGAAGTCGATGTCGACATGGTTGTCGTGAGCATCGGTGTATCGCCCAATCCGCTTATCCCGCATACGGTGAAAGGGCTCAACATAAGCAAGTGGAGTACCATCGTCGTCAACCAGGAAACGATGCAGAGCGACCTACCCGACCTCTATGCCGGAGGCGACATCGTGCGTGGCGGAGCCACCGTTATTCTGGCCATGGGCGACGGCCGCCGAGCTGCCGCTGCCATGGACGCCCAACTCTCCCCGACACACTGAAAACAGCCGCACTTCCCTCCGAACAAATAGCTGCCGGGACGCGTGAACAATAAGTCTCACATCCCGGCAGTAGACATTCATCATCGCAGATTTCTCAGCCTCAACCGTAGAAAGCATGGGAGAGGGAACTATCGGCCCAACAAATCAACAAAAAAATTGCCCCCTCACTTGTGAGTAAATCCAAGAGAGGGGGCATCATTATTTCAAAATTTAAAAGAGAGGAAAAAGTCTCTTCGCATCTCATGGCAGGAATCCCGTCGAGACATTGGTCCGATAATTAATACGCAAAGGCACATCTTCGAAACGTTGAGCAGGAGCCATCTCTACCCCGTCACGCAAGAGAGTAACTGAGAATTGAGCCACTCCGTCCTGTTCCGGTGCCATCCAGATGTAATCAACCGTCAACTCCCCGGCATCGGCACTCTCCACCGCCGCTGTATAAGTCACCGGCTCAGAATCGCCCGGCACACCGGTCAACAGATTATAACTAGTGGGTATGGCTGTAAACTCCACCCGGGCATGGGTAGGCTTCAAAGCATCAGATGTCGACGCACCAATATCATCGGCCATCACGCACAACTGCGCAAATGGACGGGTGAGAGTAAGGTTCTGTGAGAAACTCTCGGTCACGGTATAAGAGAGTCGGGCACAGAAAGCATCGAAGCCATCGTCGTTGCCTGTATAAGATTTTTTGGCTGTAATCGCCGAAAGGTCGCCCGTATCGTAATAACCGTCATCGAGCCCGTCGGCACAATCGGCCCACAGCACAAAGTCATAGGTCTGCATAGGCACCAACATGAGGTTGGGGAAAGAGACCTGACCAGCCACAACGGCTTGTCCCTGCCTCTCTCCATAACGCACCCCGTTGCGATAAACCTCCAAGATGCAGCGATTGATGCGTCCTCCCGTCCCGTAATCGGAAACCGAACGCAACAGACTCTCCTGAGGGACTACGGCCGACAGGGAGACCGAGACTTCATTAGTCACAGCCTCGTCGCTCTGCCCACAGGAAAAGAGACCGAACAGCCACACCGCGGCACATATCATCAACGACACTCTCTTTACCATACGTTTATCATACTAATAATCAAACGAAGTCTCTTCGTGGGAGGAAATACCTCCCACGAAGGTCATGCTTTATTCCTTAACAATGGAATAGGGATAGGTGGAATCTCCTGTATCGGCATATTTATACCCTTCTTCGGCCGGCCATATCGTACCGTCGTCGTTCTTGGGTTGCGAACTGTATCTCCCGCCCTTCAAGATAAAACCGCCCAACGGAGCACCAGCCTGGTCGTCGTCCGAGGCATAGGCACAAGGCGTACGGTCGGAATAGAAATCTCCGCTAATTACCTCGATGACTCCCAGCGAGGCCGCATAGAGTGCATAGAAAGCATCTTGGCGACCAGACTCGGAATTACGGGCCGAGACGGTAACATTCTCTACCGTAATTTTCGAATTCTCAATAGAAGCTATGGCCCCCTGCACGCCCTCAATCACGGCATCTTTTATCGTCATCGTAGCTCCCTCTTGCGCTCTGACGCAGTAGGCCCAGGAGCCGTATTTATTCGACGATGTCGATGAGATGGAGCCACCATTGATATGGATTTCGCCAGCACCGGCCACGGCAAAGAACGAAGCGTCAACGTCGACATTGTTCAACGTCATGACAGCATCGGGGCTGTTGTTCCAAAAGGCCGTTCCACCATTATTGACAGATGTTGTGTAAGTGCCACCTTCAACTGTAAGGGTTCCGTAGTTCTCAACCACCCGACGTTGCATATTGGCCACACCGCTTCCTTTGATGGTAAGTACACTGTTATTGACAATCTGCACCGCTTCGTTGCTCGAAGACAATCGGCCATTGAGAGTAATGGTCGTAGGGTGATTGATTTCCAGCCCGGCATTCAGAGCAGAGATGTCGATGTCGGCCGCCTCATCGATAACGAGAGCACCGCCCTCGGCGGCAAGAGTCTGAATGGCAGCCTGCAAACCGCTCATGTCGCTTACATTGACACTCTTCACGACCTGATAGGTTCCGAAAGGTGCAGGTGAGTCGCTGATTTTTACCGAAGAATAGCCTTCGGCCAAAAAGTTATCGCTCACGCCAGCCGGTTCGGTATTGGTGTTTGCAGGATCGCAGTTTTCAAAAGTACCGCCCGTAATGGTAATGGTATTGGGATTGTTATCCTGCAAGTTCACGACAAAATAGACACCGTTGTAGGGTTGTGCCACCTTGAAGTAACCACCGTTTATCTCGATGTTGGCATTGTCTTTGGCCTGAATACAGCTACCATTTCCCAGGTAGCTGCCACCGTTGATTACGACATTGGCATCGCCGGTAGCCCAGATGGCATAATAGCCCTCACCGGTAGCCTTGATTTCGCCATCGCCGTTGATAATCAGTGTACCACCATCGACATGAATGGCATCTTTCATATAAAGTTTGCAATCGATGGTATGGCCGTTGAGGTCGATTTCAAGCGTTTTGCCTTCGGGAACAACCAGGGCAGGCATGGTACCGGAGAAGACCAGGTCGCTGTTCAGCGTCACACTACCACCGTTGGTAGCTGCTTCGATGAGATATTCATAGGCGTAATCCATCTCTTCAAATCCGGGATCGATGGTTACCACAAGTTCTCCCGACTTGGTGAGCAGATTACCCGACACATTGGTACGATAATTACGACGCACGGGAATGTTGTTGAAATTGTCGTTGGTATTGATTGTCGTACCGTTGTTCAGGAAAGTCATCGTAAAGTCATGAAGGTCGGCCTCATCGTCCGATGCCAGGATATAATCGACTGTCAGTTCGCCGGCTTCAATATCCTCAACGGCAGCCGTATAGCTCAGCGGCTGTGGGTCTCCGGCCTCACCGGTGAGCACATTGAAACTTGTGGGCACCGACGCCAAATCCACCTTCACGTGCGTAGGTTTCAAATCGTCATGCCCGTCTGCAATCTCGGCAGCGTCGTTGGTCTTCACGTTCAACTGTCCGAAAGGACGGGTAAGGGTGATGTTCTGCGAGAATGCCCCATCGACCTCATAGGTAACATGAGCAAAGAAAGCGTCATAGCCATCATCGTTTCCGGTGTAGGCATCCTTTACAGTAACAGCAGTGAGGTCGGTTGTGTTGTAATATTTGTCGTCCAGACCATCGGCACAGTCGGCCCACAACACAAAGTCATAGCTTTGCGAGGCAACCAGCCGCAGACCCGAGAAAACAACCTCTCCGCCGTTCACGGGCTGTACCAGACGTTCGCCATACAACACACCGTTGCGATAGATTTCCAAGATACAGCGATTGACACTTGCTCCTGTTCCATAATCAGAAGCCGAACGTTGTTGTATTCCCTGAGGAATCGTCACTGTCAATGATGCTGGCATTCCAGTATCAACGCCCAAAAGGTCTTCCTTACAAGAAGAAATACCTAAAACAAGCAGGCATGACAGAAAAAACCAAATAAATGTTCTTCTCATAGCAATAAAATTTAGTTATAGTGATGATATTCGTATTAAAAGTGATGAATCAGTTCCACCTCGACTCCCAGAGCTTTTTGCGGCCTGCAAAAAAACGAGAACGGGAAAAAATTCTGTCTGCCTCAGTCGGGAATGACCACATTAATTTCGCCATCGAAGCCCGGGTCAATACCGATACCCGACGAGAACGAACGGGTAAGGAAATCTCCACGTATTGTCGTCAACTTTCCACGAACTACGGGAACTCTGACTCCTTCAACTTCGTTAAGCAAGACACCGTTCCGGTCTTTAACCTGAAGATTAACCGTTACCGCCGACTCGGTACCATTGACAAAAACATGGTCGCCCGCCAGACGCATCTCGGTATCGCTCAACGGCCTGGCCGTGCAATCGAACGAGACTCCCAGCGCCGCGTCATTTGGCTTCCCGGCATAGGCATTATAACCCGACGGAAAATATCCGGCATAGAGCACAGATACTTGTATTTGGGACAAGTCAACTTCGCCCGTATAGGGTACTCCTGCTCTGGAGAAATGTCTCATTTCAGACGAAGAAGCAGTTTTTTCAATCAACTTGTCATAATCGGTGGCAATAAATTCGATGCGGGCCGCCGGTGTTTCAAGTCTCATCTCACAAGCCATATCGGCCTGCCAAATATTGTAATAGCGGGTCAGGTCGAGTTCTTCCCTGCCGGTATAGGCCTCTTTGCGTTCTTCGTCGCCCACATACTCCGAAGTATCGGGAATGTGAATCGCCGACAGACTGGCCGCTTTGTAATACTTGTCGGCCACAGAACCGTCGTCGACATAATCCAGCCAAGACACGACATAATATCGACCGGCATGGAGTTCCAATGGCATCGTTACGACAGGATTACCGTCGGGCGACGGATCGCAACCGACGATACGGCGCTCGACCAATTCACCTCCTATATTGTCTTTAAACACCTCCACAATGCAACGCATATCAAGACTGTCTCCCGACGGAGCATCCGACATCGATTTCACCGCTCTGTAAGGTTCTATTGTCGTATCGGCCAGCAGTGTTAACGACACCCGTATGAGCGTCGGGTCTATCCCGCCGTTCTCCGGAGTCTCCAAGACAGAGCATATGCAACCCGTCAGCATCAAGAGACAAAAGACCATGTATCCGAACACTCTTTTCATATCGCATCACTTCTGTTGGCCCAACGTATATACCAGCCCAATACCGGCACGGGTTATTCCCCAATAATGATAGGGGATGTCCTTTTTATAACGAGCCCCGTTGGGTATGTTGTAGTAGACATCGTAGCGGGTATAGACATATCCGGCACCGATGGTAAATTCCAGCGCCCAATGACGGGGCAGTGCCAACGAATATCCATAACTGAGACCCATGCCGTAGAAACCTTTGGGCGACTGGTAACGGGTTTTCTTATCGACAGAAATATTAAATACTCCGGCATGAAGATGTGCTCCCAGGAAATGTCCTTTGAGCGGTGTCTTAAACCAATAACGGAACTCAGGCTGAACAGCAAGAAAACGCAATCTGAAATCCGTGGCTACGGTATAGGGGCTGTATACAAACGGCACATCGAGGGTGTAGCGCTCGCCCAGGGCCAGCTCCACCCCGAGATTGGCCACGGCAACCGCCCAATAGGCAATATTTGTTTTTATCGCGAAAAGGGGGCGGTATGTACCGGCATATCTCCGAGCGGGAGTCTTTGTCTCTGATAAAAGGGGGGAGGGCACGCTCGACAACCGGCGCGAAAGGGGGGCAAACGTCGTGTCGCACAATGCCAGGGATATTTTCTCCGGGTTATAGAGCGGAGTGATAACGGCCGTTCTGGCCCAGACGGCTTCCATGTCGAGCGGACTGTCGGGACTACCGGCCGTATTGAAGAGATAGGTTATCGCCACCAGATTGTCTGAGTTGCGCCACGGACGCACCGTATTGGTCGTCTTGAAATGTTCTTCTTTCAATCCGTCCGTTACGATATAGTAAGATTTTATCTGATTGCTCCAATTCTTAACCTCGGAGAGTCTCTTGGAGATGGTATCGCAAGAGGAGTGGAAACCGAGTACGCGCACCTTCACATCGCCTGCCTCGATTGCCGTGCGGAAGGTATTTATAAGTTGAGACAATGCCCGTATCGATTCTCTGTTCTTTTTGTAATCGGCATAAAAAAGGATTTTACGTGCCGGAGCCTCATATATTATTGAATCAAGGGCTGAACGTTCTTCTACGGACCGACACTCTCCTTGCGCCCGCACCAGTGCAGGGACAAACAGAAGCACGACAAGCAACAGCGATAAACGATATCTCATCATCAGCACAATCCTCTCAACATTTGATAGTGGCAAAAATAAAAACCTTTTTTATTTTTATATTACACAATATGATTTTTAACATTATTTTATGTATTAATATAATTTACACAAATCGGGCTGATATGAAGCACTCAGCGAAACAGTATGAAGGGAACAGGTTTCTTTACAAACCTTGAATTTCACTAAAATGGTTTTATTTGCCTGTTCTGTCACCAAGTATTATTATCTTTGTTGATTAAAATACATGCACAACAACCTTTGACTTTTTTATTTAAGATGTTGCCGACTTTCAGCGTTCTGCCCACTCACATATCGTTCCGCTGGCTGTTCCTCACCCTTTTGGTTCTCTTGCCAGCAGGAAATACGCTGTATGCCCAGAATCCGGTACAAATCTATGACCTGATTATCGACAAAAAAATCGACAAAGCCATTGAACGCCGCAACAAAGTCTATGACAGCAGTAAGAAAAGCGAACTGCTACTCATCGACCTGTGCGACTGCCTGCTGTTCAATACCCCCGAATACACCGCTTACGACCCCGAAAAATCATACGACATATTCAACCGCGCGCTGCTGCCCAACAGCAAGGAGCGCACACTCATACGCTTTCTCGACAAAAAAGAGAACTCCCTCGACTCTATTCGCGTGCAAATCGAACGCAACCTCTACCACCAAGCCTGCCAGGAAAACAGTGAGGCAAGCTATGCCCACTTCATCGGCCTCTGCCCCCAAAGCCCATGGGCCGCTGAGGCGTATGCCCGGCAAGAAGAGATTGCCTACCGTCAGGCGCTCGAAAAGGGCACCATCGAGGCCTACAACTACTTTCTCACGCACTACACCTCATCGCCTCATGTGGTAGAGATAACCCGACTGGCCGACAAAACCACGTTTGCCCAACTCGACAACACCATTGATGCCTACAAGAAGTTTATCGAACTTTACCCCCAGTCGCCTCTTGTAGAGGAGGCCCGCGATCGCATCTACCGACTGGCCTATGCCCAAGCCCGCGACACGCACACCAAGGAGGCCTACCTGGCCCTATTGGACGAATACCCCGACCTCCCGATGAAAGAAGAGGTACAATCGGCCATCGAATCGTTTGACTACATGGCCATTACCCAGCAGCCCACCCAATATGGCTATGACAGGTTTGTCAGCAACTACCCCAACTCCACTTACCTCGCCCCCCTCAAAGACTGGTTGGGTTACCTTCAAAAAAGCAGTTGGCACTGGTCGAGCTACAACCTCAAAGGCTACGTAAAAAGCATACAGGAAACTTCGTCGGAACTGCGCAACGGAAAAGAGACACAGACAACGACTACCTACCGCTATGACCAGTTGGGGAAACTCATCTTCCGGGAAAAACAGAGCGGAGGAAAGAGTGTAGAGACAAATTATCTCTACCACCCCGACTTTACCCTCAGTTCCATCATCTCTTCCGGAAGTCAGAAAAACTTCTACTACACTCCCCAACGGGAAATCGACCGCATTACCGAAATCGACAAAGCAGGGAAGGAGCAGGTTATCAGCACGCTCGAATATGGAGACAAGCGGCTGGCCACCCGCATAGACTACACGCAAGGGTCAAAGAAAAAGCGCAAGACCGAATATACCTATAACGAAAGCGGAAACCTTATCTCATCTAAAAGCTACGACACCGACAAACCGCAGAACACGACCACCACATATTATACCCCCGACGGAAACGTCAAGCTCGAAATCGACATTAACGGCCGCTCACGCCGGGAAAAAATCTATTACTACAACGAGCACAACGACGTGGCCAAAATCACGACGGTGAGTGGCAGCCGGAAGGAAGACACGACATTTGAGTATGTCTACGACGACCAAAACAACTGGATATCCCGCACCCAGCACTCCGCAGACGGACGCATCGACACCCAACGCACCATCGAGTACTACTCCTATGAATAGCCCTGCCCACGGCAAATAAAAAGTGATAAGAACAGTTTGTATTATAAAAAGTCATACCTTTGCAGCAACATACAAACACAATCTTTCACTATGTCAACTTATACCGAAGATACCCGGAAAGTAACCACACGCCGCCTTATCGAAATGAAACAGCGCGGCGAAAAAATAGCCATGCTCACCGCATATGACTACTCCATGGCCACACTCATCGACCGCTCGGGCATGGATGTCATTCTCGTAGGCGACTCGGCCTCGAACGTCATGGCCGGAAACATCACCACCCTGCCCATGACCCTCGACCAGATGATCTACCACGGACAGGCCGTCGTGCGGGCCGTAAAGCGGGCCCTGGTCGTTGTCGACATGCCCTTCGGCTCTTATCAGGGCAACTCCAAGGAGGCTCTGGCATCGGCCATCCGCATCATGAAGGAGACCGGCGCCGACGCCGTAAAACTGGAAGGCGGCGAAGAGATTAAAGAATCTATCGTGCGTATTCTCAGTGCCGGCATACCCATCATGGGGCATCTCGGACTCACCCCGCAATCCATCAACAAATTCGGCACCTATGCCGTGCGCGCCAAAGAAGAGGCCGAAGCCCAGCAGCTCATCAAAGATGCCCATCTGCTCGAAGAGCTCGGCTGCTTTGCTCTCGTGCTGGAAAAAATTCCCGCCAAACTGGCCGAACGCGTGGCCAATGAGATAAGCATACCCGTCATCGGTATCGGAGCCGGCGGCGGGGTCGACGGGCAGGTACTGGTCATGCACGACATGCTGGGCATCAACAAGGATTTCTCTCCGCGGTTCCTGCGCCGGTATGCCGACCTGCACAGCATTATCACCGACGCCGTTTCGCAATACATCTCTGACGTCAAGTCAAAAGACTTCCCCAACGCCTCGGAACAATACTGAGGCAACAGCGGCAAAAACAGGAAGGGGACGACAGAATGCTGTCGTCCCCTTCTTTGTATAACAAGAAACAGGCCGTATTTATAACTCGCCCCGCTCCTTTTGCTGCAAATAGGCCTCAGCCGCACCATCAAGCTCGTCGTACCACTCCTGCCCGAAACAGCGAATCAGCGGCTCGCGCAGGAAACGGTATACCTTCACCCCCTCTTTCCGGCCCAGCACCTCGGCAGCCTTGCATATCTTCCAACGGTGGTAATTGACCGCCGTAAAAGAGGGATAACGGCTTATCCTTACCGGATAGAGGTGACACGAGAGCGGTTTATAGAACGATATGCGTCCCTCGCGGAAGGCCTTCTCGATGGCACACATGCACATGCCGTCTTCGCCATAACAGGTAAACACACAGTCTTTCCCGTTGACAATCGAGGTTACCAGGTCGCCCTCCTCGTCGACATAGGCCACTCCCTGCGCACGAATCACTTCGCGAGCCGCTGGTGTGAGGTCGTTCCACACCTCGGGAAGCAGAGCTTTGAGCAGAGCGTGTTCCTCTTCGGTAATCGGAGCCCCGGCATCGCCTTCGATGCAACAGGCCCCACGGCACGCGGAGAGGTTACACACAAATTCCCGCTCGACCACATCGAGACTGACAAGCACATCGCCTATCTGCAACATACAGGTTTCTTCGTCGGTTAATCCTTGATGAGACATTTTCCCGTCATTTGAGCCGGCAACTCAATACCCATGATGTGGCATATCGAAGGAGCCACATCGGCCAGAATACCGTTCTCGACGTGAGCCTGCTTGTTGGAGGTTACATATACGAAGGGAACAGGATTGAGCGAGTGGGCCGTATTGGGGGTACCGTCGGCATTGAGCGCATGGTCGGCATTACCGTGGTCAGCAATGATGATAGCCTCATATCCATTGGCAACGGCGGTATCGATAACCGAGCCGACACACTCGTCGACAGCCTTCACTGCTTTTTCGATGGCACTATACACGCCGGTATGTCCCACCATGTCGCCGTTGGCAAAGTTGCACACCACCAGGTCGTACTTGCCCGACGCCAAGGCTGCATTAAGGGCATCTGTCACCTCATAAACGCTCATCTCGGGTTTCAGGTCATAGGTAGCCACTTTGGGAGAGGGAATGAGTATGCGGTCTTCGCCTTCAAACTCTTTCTCCCTGCCGCCCGAGAAGAAGAATGTTACGTGCGCATATTTTTCGGTTTCGGCAATACGCAGCTGCTTCAAACCTGCCTTGGAAACAATCTCGCCCAACGTGTTCTCTACATTCTCCTTGTCAAAGAGGATATGCAGCCCGGTGAACTTGGCATCGTAGGGGGTCATGCAGCAGTAGTAGAGCGGAAGGGTATGCATACCGACTTCGGGCATATCCTGCTGGGTGAGTACGATGGTAAGCTCCTTGGCCCGGTCGTTGCGGTAGTTGAAGAAGATAACAACATCGCCCTCTTCGATGACCGAGAGAGGTTTGCCGGCAGCATCGACATGAACGATGGGTTTTACAAATTCGTCGGTTACACCTTCGTCGTACGAAGCCTGCATGGCGGCCACCATATCGGTAGCGGGGGTACCCTTGCCCGAGACGAGTAGGTCGTAAGCCTCTTTTATACGTTCCCAACGTTTGTCGCGGTCCATGGCGTAGTAACGGCCTATAATCGAGGCAATGGCGCCTTTCTTGCCGGCCAGATGTTTTTCGAGCGAATCGATAAAGCCTTTACCACTGTGCGGGTCGGTGTCACGACCGTCCATGAAGCAGTGCACAAAGGTCTTGTCGATGCCGTACTCGGCAGCAATATCGCACAAGACAAAAAGGTGATCGAGCGAGCTGTGAACGCCACCATCGGAGACAAGACCCATCAGATGCACCTGTTTTCCGTTATCACGGGCATAGGTAAAGGCCTTCACGATTTCGGGGTTGGAAAATATCGACTTGTCGGCACAAGCGCGGTTTATCTTCACGAGGTCCTGGTATACGATACGGCCGGCACCGATGTTGAGGTGGCCTACCTCGGAGTTACCCATCTGGCCGTGAGGCAGACCTACATTCTCACCCGAAGCCTGCAACTGCGAATGCGGATAGGTAGCCAGCAACTTGTCCCAATGGGGAGTGGGGGTGTTATAAATCACATCATCTTTGGCTCGGTCGCCTATGCCCCAGCCGTCAAGAATCAACAGAAATGCTTTTTTGTTCATAGTCGTAATCTTTTAAGTATCTTTTTTACCGAATAGGTTATTATTCGTTTTTATCGGGAAGTGGAGTAAAATTGGTATAGAGATATCGTTTGATACTGCGTTTCGGGGTCTTTTCAAACTCCGACTGGTAAATGTATATATGGGCAATATTTTCATACGGAGCCACCTCCTTGTTCAAGTTGCGACGCACCTCTTCCATGGCGACAGGCAGGTCGTCGTTGGTGAGTCCGTAGGTGTCTATCGCTTCGAAATCGGGATAGACCAGTGCCACGAGTTTTCCATCTTTCTCGATGACGAGACTCTCCATGACAAAGGGCATATTATTGAGTTTCGACTCGATTTCTTCGGGATAGACATTCTGTCCGTTAGCACCGAGTATCATGGTTTTATAACGTCCCTTGATAAAAATAGTTCCGTCTTCACTCACCGTACCCATGTCGCCGGTGCGTAACCAGCCGTCGACAAGCACTTTTTCGGTGGCTTCGGGATTTTTGTAATATCCTTTCATGACATTCTCTCCACGCACACATATTTCACCGGGAATGAGTTGCGGATCGGACGAGTCGATTTTCACCTCCATGATGTTGGGCAGAATGCGTCCCGACGAGCGGGGGACAAACTCTTTCCAGTGGGTATAACTAATGAGTGGAGCACACTCGGTCATGCCATAACCTACGGTAAAGGGGAACTTGATTTTATGCAGGAAGGCCTCGACCTCGGCATTGAGCGGGGCACCGCCCACAATCACCTGTTCGAAGCGGCCGCCGAAGGCGTCGATGAGCTTCTTGCATACCTGATTGTAAATGCGGTTGTCGATGACAGGGAGCGAGAGTGCCCAGCGCATCGTGCGCTTGTTGAGCAGGGGCAATATCTGCTTGCGGTATACCTTTTCGAGAATCAGCGGCACACAGATGATGAGGTTGGGCTTGACCTCTTCGAGGGCTTTGAGCAGAATCTTGGGCGAGGGTATTTTTCCCAACAGCGTAACGTGCGTACCCACGGCCAGCGGAGTGAGCAGGTCGAACGCGCAACCGTAGGCATGCGCCAGCGGGAGGAACGACAAGCACTTGCTACCCTTGTAATGCAACTTCGAACGTATGCCGAAACAGGTGTTGCCGGCCAGGTTGTTGCCGGTAAGCATCACCCCTTTGCTGAATCCCGTCGTTCCCGAGGTATAGTTTATGAGGCACACCTTGTCGTTGTCGAGCTCGGCATACTTGATGTCTTTCTCGGTAAAACCATGAGGATAAGCCTCTTCGAAGTGTTGCTCCATATCGGTAAGATACTGCATGATGTCCTCACCGTCGCGCTGGTCGAGACAACTGTAATCTTCGAGCGAAATGGCTCCTCTCACCTGATTGATTTTCTCCATCTCGATATGTTCCCAGGCAAGACTTCCCGAGAAAAGCAACACCGCATCGGAGTGGTTGATGATGTGATGCACGTCGTTGGGATTGAAGTCCTGCAAGATGGGCACGATAATCGCTCCATAGGTAACCGAAGCGAAAAAGGCCATCACCCAGCGCGGAGTATTACGGCCAATGAGGGCTATCTTGTCGCCGCGACGTATCTGGCAATGGCGGAACAGCAGATGTATGCGGGCTATCTGGCGCGCCATATCGCCATAGGTAAATGTCTCTCTGGTATTGTAATCGGTCAATGCGGGCAACGCCCAGTTTTCTTTGAAACTCTTCTCGTAGATTTTAATGAAATTCTCGTCAATCATGGGGAGCCTTTAATATTTCCCGCAAAGATAGAAAATAAATATTAATTCAACGCCGAATCAACAAAGAAGACAAAGAAAATCAACTCATTTGCTTATTCTTCGAGAGGACCGAGCGATAGACAAGAGAAATATTCTCTCATCGGTTCTGCCCCGACACTATCTTTGGTAGAGATTTTCGGTATCGTCGTCGTGTCGACTCACTTTCTCATTATTCATAGACCCACATCATCACCGGCTTGCGCTGCGCCTTTATGACCTTTGCCACCGTCTTATAGGTATCAAAAGGTATCGTAACGCACCCTTCGCTGTAAGGACGTATCGTATATAGCCCCAGGTCGTGCACCTTTACCGGTATCATAAAAGGGAAAATCGGGAAGGTGGGCAGATGCACCGGGTGTATCAATATACCGCGACGCAAGGCGTTGCTGTTGCTCTTGTCTTTTCCGTAGAGAAGAAGGGCCTTCCGTCCCCGGGGTTTCGACATGGTTTTCTCCCGGCCTATCCGGTAATGGCCCAGCGAAGAGCAAAAACTGCCATACTCGTTGCTGAACACCGGATTGCCGGCCGTACTGCCTTTTCCGTATCCATGGGCACAGAGGCTCTTGGCAGCCACCTCGTCCTTGTTGAAATCCCAAAGGAAAAATCGGGGCTTGCCCGAATGGCGGCCATAATCGACCAGCACGCAATAGTCGCGGCTGTAACCATGTTTCTTGCAATAGGCCAGTGCCTCCTCGGCGCGCTCGTCGAGGTCGGCCGGCTCGGAGCGACCTATCGCCACACAGACGACAGTTCCCAAAATAGAAAGCACCACCACACCCAAGACAATACGCCACTGTTCCAACAGGGCCTTCACACACGACATCAACTTCTGCCGAAAATCAATACGCCACATAATCAAAACGCAAAAAACAGTCTATCTATCAATCATTCAAACAAGACTCCAAAGATACAAAAAAAGAGCGGCCCCGCCTTTGTCCTCTGGAGAAAAACACGGAAGCCGCATCTCTTCATTACACATTTTCAAAAATAATTCATATCATTCCCCTACACTTGCAGCAATCTCGCACATACCTTCTCGTTGAACATACTTACTGCCCCAATCATATTCTTTTATAATCGTACCTATCGCCATACAAACACAATATAAAGTACAGTCATTTCTCTCTTTAAGCGATTGGTAATACTTTTTCCCCAACTTAGTCAAAGAATTGATTACATTGACATTCAAACGATTATTCTGTATATCCAAAATCTCTTCGGGGGATAGCATCGTCAATATTTCTTTTTGTATTGTCGATTTTAAATATATCATCAAAGACATATAAGAACTAAAATTACTCATTACAGAATTTTGCACCGACAAATAATTTGTTGTATTAAGCATAACTATCAACTTTAATATTCTTTTAAGTAAATATCGATATAATCTTCAGCCCCACTTTCTATTTCAGCAGACTCAACCGGTAAGCCAAAGACAGTCATTGAAGAAAGAATTGCATTTAAATGGCCTGACAAATTGTTTCCATAAACAGCTATTGAAGTTATTTCGCCATTAATACCCGGAAAAAAGAGCCACAAATTTACTAACATACCATTTTTTGTAATCCTAAGAGCTTGTATTCCAGCTTTTAAATCATAACAAAAAGAGGCAATATCATATATCTTATATGCTGGATAGTTTTTAAACCCAGCCT
>ERZ779843.2752-NODE-2752-length-16202-cov-6.441073_pt1 | contig 16202 bp, 18 predicted proteins | sample MGYA00511560_ERZ779843 | MGnify/ENA primary metagenome ERZ779843 (study PRJEB29588, sample SAMEA2158062) | human gut metagenome | biome: human gut; feature: human-associated habitat; material: faeces | place: Denmark | collected 2008/2010 ... | reverse complement strand
AAAAATTATTGATATAATTTTTGAATTTTTTCTTGATTTCTATTATCCAATTTTTCTATATGAATTTTAGAGTATCTAATTCAATGAAAATAAGACGTTTTAGATGAAATAGGAACAATCGCAACAAATTTATTGGAATTAATAATGCTTTCACATTGAAGTTTTATAATTGAAACTGGCTACTGGATGTGGTTGATGGTTGCCTCTTGTTAAGGAGTTTTGAAGCCTTGAATCTTGAATTTCAGGTAAGTAGATCCTTCTATTTTTTTACAGGAGGAAAGCTTATGTATATATATCTACATATTGATGTTGCCATGTATTTAATGGCCATAGTAGAAATACTTAGAATCACATTATTGATTATAGAAAAATGTAAAAGACACTAGTTCACGTAAGCACAACGAATTACTAGTGTCTTTACATTAGAATAATTCAGAGTGATCACTGTATCTAGTGCTTTTCTTGTATGTGTATTAAATGATTGCTGGTAATAATTTATCAAAAAGTATTGACAACGCTTACAGATGAATGTTAACATATGCCTGCAAATAAAAAGACATGTAACTGGTAATGCAGGCAGGATCTAATAAATTGCTTTGAATTTTTCAAGGTGTTTATGGGATTCTGCCTTTTTTGCACTTTGAATGGCCATTCTTAAATAGATGATAGGAGAAAACAATTTATGGATTACAAAAAAATTGCAAATGAGATTTTAGATTTAATTGGTGGTTCGAAGAATGTTGCGACTTTGGAACATTGTTCAACAAGATTGAGATTTAGTTTGGTTGACAAGAGTGTTGTTGATGTAGAAAAAATCAAGAAAATCAAGGGTGTTATGGGCGTTGTGGATGGAAGTCAATTTCAGATTGTGATTGGAAACAACGTTGTTGAAGTGTATGATACATTATTGAAGATTTGTCCTTTAAGTGGAAATCAAGGTATTGAAGCTAAAAAGGATGATCGTAAATGGGGTGCGAAATTATTAGAATTTATCATTAGTGTATTTCAACCACTAGTTCCTGCTATTGCGGGTGCTGGTGTATTAAAGTCCGTTTTATTATTGCTTTCGATGTTTGGATTGTTGGCAAGTGATTCATCTGTATATACAGCATTGGCTGCTATTTCAGATGCAACATTCTATTTCTTACCTATTATGGTTGCGGTAACGACTGCGAATGCTTTAAAGTCAAATCGTTTGGTTGCGGTTGCGGCAGTTGGATATTTATTGTTGCCTGCAACTACACAAGCTCTTACAGATGGAATGACATTGTTTGGTTTTGCGGTAAAGAATGTTACGTATAGTTCACAGGTATTCCCTGCAATCTTATGTGTTATTTTCTTAAGCTTGATGGAAAGAGGATTCAATAAAATTTCTCCAAAGGCTATTCGTATTTTCTTTGTTCCAATGATGTCTTTGGCTATCACAATTCCTGTGACTTTATTGATTTTAGGCCCATTGGGATATAATATTGGTACATTATTTACGGCTGTAATCTTAGCTCTTTATGGAAAACTTGGATTTGTGGCATTAGGATTACTTGCAGCTATTTTACCATTTATGATTGCGACTGGAATGCATAAAGCTTTACTTCCATATGCCATCACAACATATGGTCAATTGGGATATGAAGCTTTATATATGCCTGCAAGTTTAGCTCACAATATTAGTGAGAGTGGTGCTTGTTTTGCGGTGGCATTGAAATCTAAAGATGAAAATTTAAAACAGACGGCATTATCGGCTGGAATCTCTGCCTTAATGGGTATTACAGAGCCTGCATTGTATGGTGTTACTTTACAAAATAAAAAGGCTATGATTGGTGTTGTATTGTCTGGAGCCATTTCTGGTATGTTGATGGGATTGTTTGTCGTAAAAGCATTTATTGTTGTAGGGCCTGGTTTGGCAAGTATGTCCATGTTTGTGGATTCTGCAAATGGAAGTAACTTCATGTATGCATGTATTGGTTTTGCGGTTGCGTTATTAGGATCTTTCATTATCACATTTGTGTTATGGAAAGATAGTGATAGTGAAGTTGAAGAAGATGTTACTGTTGTTGAAGCGTTAACAGAAGAAGAAAAAGAAGTGAATATTTTAGTATCACCATTAAATGGTGAGGCTGTTGATTTAAGTACAGTGAGTGATGAAATGTTCGCATCGAAGACTTTGGGTGATGGTATTGCCATTGTTCCTAAAGATGGTAAGTTATATGCTCCTTGTGATGCCGAAGTAGTTATGTTATTTGAGACTAAGCATGCGATTGGTTTAAGAACAAGTAATGGCGCTGAGATCTTGATTCATATTGGTGTAAATACTGTTTCTATGGAAGGTGTTGGATTTACGGCTTTTGTAAAGCAGAATGATAAAGTAAAAGAGGGGGATTTATTAATTGAATTTGGTTTGGATGCAATCAAAGAAAAGAATTTAGATCCTACTGTAATGGTTGTGAATAGTAATAGTACAAGTTATAAAGTATTAAATCAGTCATATGGAGATGTTAAGACTGGTGATGTATTGTTTGATATAAAAAGAGGGTAATGTATATGAAAAAGTTTCCTGAAGGATTTTTATGGGGTGGTGCTACGGCTGCCAATCAATTTGAGGGTGGTTGGAACCTTGGTGGCAAGGGATGGTCCGTTTCGGATGTTGCAAGAGCTCATTTTGATGCGGACGTAAAGGATTATAATAAGCATGTTTCAATAACGACAAAGGATATTGAGGAGGGCTTAGCTCATCCTGAGGATGAAGTGAATTATCCGAAGCGTCATGGTAGTGATTTTTATCATCATTATAAAGAGGATATTGCCTTAATGGCAGAAATGGGGTTCAAGACATATCGTATGAGTATTGCGTGGTCAAGAATTTTTCCAAATGGAGATGATTTGGAGCCGAATGAAGAGGGTTTGAAATTCTATGATGATGTATTTGATGAATTATTAAAGTATGGTATTGAGCCATTGGTGACAATGTCTCATTATGAACCACCATTAAATTTAGTATTAAACTATGATGGTTGGTATTCTAGAGAAGTGATTGGTTTCTTTACTCGTTTTGTGGAAACAATTTGTACTCGATATAAAAATAAAGTGAAGTATTGGCTAACTTTTAATGAAGTGGATAGTATGATTCGCCATCCTTATACGACGGGTGGACTTGTTGAAGATCGTTTTGAAGGTAAAAACTTCGAAGAAGTGATTTTCCAAGCTATGCACCATCAATTTGTGGCGAGTGCTTTGGCAACAAAGATTTGTCATGAAATTGTTCCAGATTCAAAGGTGGGTTGTATGTTGACTAAACTTACATATTATCCATATACTTGTAAGCCAGAAGATGTATTGGCTGCGCAACAAAAGATGCGTTCTACGTATGCCTATAGTGATACGCAGGTATTTGGTGAATATCCAGCTTATTTATTGTCTTATTTTAAAAACAACAATATTAATATTGTCAAAGAAGCCGATGATGATCGTATTATGAAGGAATATCCTGTAGATTTCATTTCATTCTCTTATTATATGTCTAGTTGTGAAGCTGCAGATAAGACGGGTTTGGATGTAACTCCTGGAAATACGATTTTGGCTGTTAAGAATCCATATTTGGAAACAAGCCAATGGGGTTGGCAAATTGATCCATTGGGATTGAGAATTTCATTGGTTGAATTGTATGATCGTTATCGTAAACCATTATTTATTGTTGAGAACGGTTTGGGTGCAAGAGATGTATTAACCGAAGATAAAAAGGTGCATGATCAGTATCGTATTGAATATTTGAAAAAGCATTTTGAATGTATGTTAGATGCGATTGTAGAAGATGGTGTTGAACTTATGGGCTATACTTCATGGGCATGTATTGATTTGATTAGTGAATCAACAAAACAAATTTCAAAACGCTATGGATATATCTATGTGGATATTGATGATTATGGAAATGGAACTTATAATAGATATAGAAAAGATAGTTTCTATTGGTATAAGAAGGTTATCGAAAATAATAGTGTAGATTTTGAATAATAGTAGAATGGAGCAGGGAAATGAATTACGTAATTAAGAAAGTTTTAAATTCAAGCGTCGTTCTTGTGAGTGATCATGAGAACAATGAGTTCATCCTGCTTGGTAAAGGAATTGGTTATGGCAAAAAGGTTGGTGAAAGCATAGATCAAAGTGCTTCAAATCAGATATTTGTTCCTGTGGAAAACACAAAGTCTAAACAGTTTGAAGAATTGATGGATGATATTCCAATCGATATTTTGACGATTACACAAGAAATCATTGTGGAGGCACAAAAGCTTTTGGAGTGTGAGTTCAACAAAAGTCTATACTTGATTTTGGCAGATCACTTGAATTTTGCGGTGCAAAGAGTTCGCGATGGGATTGTCATTACCAATCGCGTGTTTTGGGAAATTAAAAATTATTATCCAAAAGAATTCAAGGCTGGTTTAATGGCTATCTATATGTTTGAGGAAAAGCTAGGTATTACACTTCCTGAAGAAGAGGCGGCCAATATTGCCTTCCATTTTGCGAATGCGACAATGGGTAAACAAGAGAGTCATGATACGATGAAATATGCCAAAGTCATTGGTGAAATTATCAATATTGTGATTTTTTCGCTGAATCGAAATGTGGATCGGCAGAGCGCTCACTATATGCGTTTTGTCACACACATTAAGTTCTTTGTCGAAAGATATTTCACAAATAGTATGTTGAATAATCAAAATGATTTGTTGTATAACCAAATGAAGAGTGCGTATCCAAAAGAGATGGCAGTCGCATTAAAAATCAAAAACTTTTTAGAACAAAAGTATAGTACTCCATTAACGAATGAAGAAGTAACATTCTTAGTTGTTCATATAGCACGTATTATGAAAGGGTAGAATTAAGCAATTTAGTTCTACCTTTTCTTTTATCTTTCTTAAATCGAGCAAAAAAACAATAAATTTACTGGATTTAATGTTGTTTTCACATGAACTCTTTATAATTAAAAGTGCTACTGGATGTAGTAACGGTGAACCCTCTGAATGAAAAGGATGATATCTTGAGTTCTCGATGATTCCGATTTTGCAGGAGGACGTGTTGTATGTATATTTATCTATACATTGATGTAGCCATGTGTTTAATGGTCATAGTAGAAATACTAAGAATTGCATTATTAATTATAGAAAAATGTAAAAGACACTAGTTCACGTATTGAGCCACGAATTACTAGTGTCTTTTGACATAAAATAATTCAGATGGACCACTGCATCCAGTAGTCTTTCTGTATTTGTATTATAGCTATAAATAGAGGATTATGCAAATGAGGTAGTTCTTTTGATTAGAGTTTGTTAATTATTATAAAGGTCATATAAATATAAGGAGAAGGGGTAGACATGAACAATGAAATAATTAAGTTTAATAATGGAAATTTAGAATTAGACGTTACGGTAACTCCAGATAAAGATACTGTGTGGTTATCTGCGAATCAAATGGCATTGTTGTTTGATCGTGATGAAAAAACAATTCGTAAGCATATTAATAACATATTTAAAGATTGAGAAGTTGAAAAAGAGAACAACACGCAAAAAATGCGTGTTGTTGGAGTTAAGCAATCTGTTCCATTTTATTCTTTAGATGTAATTATTTCCGTTGGGTATAGAGTAAAATCACAAAACGGAATTATCTTTCGTAAATGGGCAACATCTATATTGAAGGACTATATGATAAAGGGATTTACAGTTAATGAAAAGAGACTTGAGGCTTTAGATAAAACTATCCAAATACAGTCTAGAATGCTTGCTTCTGCTTTAAACATTGAAGAAAAAGAAGTGTTGAATGTTGTTGATGCCTATTCGAATGCATTAACTCTTCTAGATGATTATGATCATGGAACGATTCCTAAACCGGATGACATTGCTTCTGTTTATCAGTTAACCTACGAAGAAGTCGTGAATTGATTGATTCTATGAAATATGGAAACTATTCAAATGTGTTTGGTGTTGAAAAAGAGTATGGAAAGCTTAATGGAATCTTAGCGGCTATCTATCAATATGTTTTTGGAACTGAATTGTATCCAAGTATTGAAGAAAAAGCTGCAAACCTACTTTACTTTTTAATCAAAGATCATCCTTTTGTGGATGGTTGCAAACATATTGGTGCATCCATATTCTTGGAATTTCTAAATAAGAATAAACATCTGATTATCGATGGAAAACAGATTATTTCAGACAGTGCTTTAGTCGCAATTACATTAATGATTGCGAGTCTAGACCAGAAGAAAAGGAAACGATGGTCAAACTTGTCATGAATTTTTTGAAATGTGAATTTTAAAAGACATTGTTTCGTGTGAATTAGTATCTTTTGATATGGTGTTGTGATTTAAAAAGAGGGTTGTTCAAGATTGACAACAAGTCTTAAATTCGGAAAACTATCATCAGTTAGACATCTCTGACAAGAGGTGGAGGGGTTGGAAGTGCAGTGAGTGAAGTACTTGCACCTGAAGGAGTCGTATGCAGACAATATATGTTAGGTATGCAAAATGTGTTTGGCAGAAGTGGTAATCCTAAGGATTTATTGGATACTATGAGTTGGACGCTAAGCATATCGCAGATAAAATAAAGAAAATTGCAGAAAAGTAATATTTAATATAACAAGTCACCTGATAACCGGGTGACTTGTTTAATGTTTATAAAAATTTTTTAGAAATTCATGCGATTTAATAATGTTTTCACATTGAAGTTTTATAATTGGAATTGGCTACTGTGTACAGTAGGGTGGTACCTCTGAAATTAAAAGTAATTTAGCTTGCGTTCTCGGCTCGATTCCGTTTATTGTAGGAGGTTGTCATATGTATATTTATCTTTATATTGACGTTGCCATGTGTTTAATGGCACTAGTAGAAATACTACGACTTACGTTAATGATTATAGAAAAATGCAAAAGACACTAGTCCGCCCAATCGCAAAGGAATTGACTAGTGCCTTAGCATTAGAATGATTTCAGAGCAACCACTGTATCCAGTAGTCTTTCTGCATCTGTATTATACCGATAAAGGAAAGTTTATGCAAATCTGTTGGTTGATAGTGTGATGCTATACACTATTATAGAAAAAATAAAAGACATTCGTTCATCCAACTCGCAGTGCATTAAACCAGATAAAGGAGCGCATGTGTAAACTGATTGTGTTGACAACAAGGCTTAAATTCAGTAGTATAATCATCGGTTAGTCGCCTCTAATAAAGAGATGGCTTCTTTTATGGAATAAGAGTTAGTATTTTCTAACTTAGAGGCATAATGGAAAAGATTCTATATATCATGATTGGATGCATATCATTAGGGTTAGGAATTATTGGTGTCATATTACCGATTCTTCCAACGGTTCCTTTTGTGTTGCTTGCAGCTTTTTGTTTTGCAAAATCAAGTAAAAGATTGGATGGTTGGTTTAAGAATACGAAGTTGTATGAAGAGAATAATATTAAGAGTGGTATGACGAAACGAGCAAAGCTTCGTATTATGTGTTCAGTAACTTTATTAATGAGCATTGGATTTATCATGATGGGATTGAAGGGTATTGTGGTTGGCAATATTGTTTTATTGATTGTTTAGATTTTTCATATGGTTTATTTTACATTTGGAGTAAAGACTATATGAGAAGGGTTTTGAATTATTTACTCGCAATTAGCTTTGTTTTGACTATTATGGTTCCAATTACAGGAATCATAGTTCATAAATTGGCTTCTACATTATTCTTAGTATTGGCTTTGATTCATGTTTTTCTATATAGAAAGAGATTGGATTTGAAGTATTGTATTAACCATAGTATCCTTTGTTTTAGGGATACTAGGATTGATTATGGTTGAATATCCAATGATATTAATTCTTCATAGAACAGTGTCGATTGTATTAATAATCTTATTAGCTATTCATATATATATAAGTTTCATAGAAGACTTGCCGTTGCATAATGTGACGGCTTTTATGATGCTTAAGGTAGATGACAGATGAGGATTATGAATTGTAGGAATGTGTATTGAATAAGCTAAAATAGTAGTGATGTAGTACTGGATTGTGAAGAAGTAAGAGTGTTAGTGGGTGAGTTTGAAAAAGATCGTAATGAATGGATAAGAGTTCTATCGCAAAAGACTGAATGATTCAAAAAAATGACAAAGTTTTTGATGTGTTGGATGATAACGTTTTATATATTCTGAGAAAAATTTGTTTGATTTAGGATGGTATTATGATTCTAAGATGTTTTCAATTTGAATTGACAAATTTTTGGGGGTAGGAGTATGTTCTTACCAAAGAGAAAGCGAGCAAATAAAAACAAATTAATTATGTCAATTTTTGGGATGATATTTTGTATTCAGAACAAGAATATTTAAATTGGATGTTTCGTATCGTGTTGGCTACTTTATGTGGTTGTGTTATTGGTTATGAGAGGACGAGTCGAAATAAATCGGCGGCATTCGAACACATGCGATTATTGCACTAGGATCTTCAATGTTTATGATTATTTCTAAATATTCGTTTTTTAATGTGTCGACGGCGGATGGAGCTAGAGTGGCAGCACAAATTGTTAGTGGAATTGGATTTCTTGGTGCTGGCGTAATCTTTGTGAAAGATGATTTGATTCAAGGGCTCACTACAGCAGCTGGAATGTGGACTACTTCTGGCATAGCTGCATGTATTGGTGCTGGATTGATTTTTATTGGTGTTTTTGCGACATTATTTCTAGTCGTTCTTCAAAAGATATTTCATTATCCTTTCTTTAATCAAATTGATCATCCTAATGTATTGATTCAGACTAATATTGTTTCTGACAAAGATGAAATATATAAAATATTTGAGAAGTATGGTATAGAGGTCAATGAAATAAAAATTGATAGGAATCTAGATTTAATGACTTTTGATACAAATAATAGGTGGATTGACCATAAAAATGAATTGTATCAGGATTTGATGTCAATTGATGCAGTAACAAAAATATCTATTCTCTAATTAATAAAGGGACAATGTTGTTCCCTTTTTCATTTATGTATCATTGTGTGTAATAAACAAACTATAGGATGGAGGTGTATTATTATGATGACAGATGAGGATTTTGATTTCTTAGAGAAAGTATTTAATAAGCTTAGGAGTGCTAGAAATACTAAGAGTAGTGTAAGGCTGAATCGTGCAGAGATTAAGATCATATTAAAGAATGAAGAGGATATTATGGATATGTTGCCTGATATGTTTGATGATGAGGATGATAAATTATTATGTTAAGTGATAAGGATTATGAATTGTTGGATTAAGTTTTAGTTAAGCTACAACAGGCTGATGATACTTGTAGAGATATTGTATTGGATCCTGAAGAAGTAAGAGTTTTAGTGGATGATTTTGATGATGTAAATCATGAGTTGGCTGAGATTGCAAAAATCATTGAGGGGTTTGAAAAATAAGCGGGCATAAAGTAAATATGATATGGATGGCATAAGCATATTTTATGTTTATAGATAATAAAAAAGAAGTTTTTAAACTTCTTATTGATATACAGATTGAATTAATGTGAATTTATCAGTTCTATAGTATTCGATACCACAATTAAAGATTACTCCATTTTTCATATAAACAGTTAATGTCATCATAATTAATGGATGGCCTTCGCGAATATTTAATTTTTCTGCAATATTTTTTGGGCATAGTATAGCTTCCATTTTTTGATCGGCAAAAGCAAAACTCACTCCTAAAGAGTCCAAATATCCATATGTTGATTGATTAACAATATCAAGTGTTAAATTTGGACATAGGCTGTAAATATAATATTCTTCTGCAAAAATTACTGGAATTCCATCAGCACAACGTACACGTGTAACTTTCCAAACCTTTTCACCTACTTCAATATGAAGCGACTTTGCGATTTCTTCTGTTGCAAATATACATTCTAAGGTAGCATCTTTAGTAGATGGCACCATACCTCTTTTTGATACTTCTTTAGAAAAACTTATTCCGCATTTAAATTCAGAGTATTTAGGTCTAGGAGCAATAAATGTTCCTCGACCTTTTTCTTTGTAGACAATACCTTCAGCTTCAAGATCAGCTAGTGCACCTCGCACAGTCATTCTTGATGTATTTAACTTTTCGCATAGTTGCCTTTCAGATTCAATTAGTTGTCCTGGTAAATAAATACGTTTGTGAAGTTGATCCATTATATATTGTTTAACAAGTTCATTCTTACTTTTCATTGGATTCTCCTTTTGTATTATTGTCTATAGTATAAATGATTTTTACATATATATACAAGTTATCTTTACAAATTTTAAATACATATATACAACATGTATATACATGTGATATAGTTAAATTACAAGGATGAAGGGAGTCGGATAATTGGTTATTTCAATAAAATGTTTCATTATTTTGTTTAAGAATATAGATTTTATACTGCAGATTTAATCAAATAATCTTAAAAGACATTCTAATAATTGCATAATAATAAATTTGAAAATTCTTGCTGCTATATGGAATAAAATTGGAATATATGTACATTATTTTTGAAATAACAATAAAGATTACACTAATGCCAAAATGTTAAAATATAAAGTTTGTCAGTAATTAAAATAAGGATTAATTTAAAGAGGAGAAAGAATATGTCAATAATAGTAGGTCGAGTAGATGATCGGTTGATTCATGGTCAAGTTGCTACAAGTTGGATTCGTGGACAAAATATTCAAGTCGTTGTGTTGGTTGACGATAAGATTGCAGCAAACAAAACGCAAATTTCGATTTTAAAGGTTTCAGCACCTGCTGGAGTAAAACTATATGTTCAGAGTGTAGATAAGTTTGTTGAAAAATATAATCAAGGGATTTTAGATCCTTATTGTGTAATGTTAGTTTTTGAAAATGTACATACACCATTAGAATTAGTGAAAAAAGGGATTGATTTAAAATCAGTTAATCTTGGTGGAATGCGCTTTAAAGAAGGTAGACGTCAAATTTCCAAAGCTTTATCTGTTTCTGAAGATGAGGAGAGAGTTATTAAAGAATTACATGATTTAGGTGTTGAGGTAGAACACAGACAATTGGTATCGGATCAAAAAGTAGATGTTTTAACATTATTGTAAAAATAGGAGAGAAATAAAATGTTAGTACAAGCAATTTCGCTAAGTATTTTAGCGAGTTTATTATCAATAGAATATATGAATGGTCACTTTGGCTTGAGTAGACCATTAGTAACAGGTATGTTAACTGGATTGATTTTAGGTGATATTCAACAAGGTATTATTGTTGGAGCTAGTTTACAGTTGATTTTTATGGGCATTGGTAGTGTTGGGGCCGCTGTACCTCCTGATCAAACAATTGGTTCATTAATTGCGACAGCATTAGCAATTTTAAGTGGACAAGGAGCTGAGATTGCTCTTACATTAGCTATTCCAGTAGCTGTTGCAGCTCAGTCATTGGATATTTTAGGTAGAACTTTCTGTACAATTTTTATTCACATGGCAGATGGTTATGCTGAAAAAGAGCAGTATGGAAAACTATCAATGGCACACTATTTAGGTTTATTAGTTCATTTTGTTCGAGTAGCTGTTATTGTTTTCCCAGCTATTTATTTTGGTGTAGATGCTGTTCAAGCGTTTATTAGTGTTATTCCTCAATCTGTATTACATGGATTAGAAGTATCAGGTGGAATGCTACCAGCAGTCGGATTTGGAATGTTATTGACAATGTTAAATATTCCTCATTTATTCCCATTCTTCTTTATTGGTTTTGCATTAGCTATTTTTGGTGGCTTCTCTACAGTTGGTGTAACAATGGTTGCAGTTTGTGTTGCATTGATCATTGATTACTATAAAAAGAATCAAACAACAGTGGAAACGGCAAGTACAAATATGGATGCATTAGATAGCTTAATGGAAGATTAGGAGATAATATTATGAGTAAAGTAATTACAAAACAGGATTTAAATAAAGTTTTCTGGCGTGGAATTTTCATGCAGTTCTCATGGAATTATGAACGTATGCAGGCTTTGGGATATTGCTGGACAATTTTACCAGTGTTGAAAAAAATTTATAAAGATGATTCGCAGGGACTAAAATCAGCTGTAACAAGAAATTTGGAATTCTTCAATACTCATCCTTATATGGCAATGCCGATTATGGGTATTTCTTTGGCCATGGAAGAAGCTGCTTCTGATGGTGAAGAAGTAGATGGAAATGCAATCAGTTCTGTAAAAGTAGCGTTGATGGGACCTTTAGCAGGTATTGGAGATAGTTTCTTCTGGTTTACATTGTTCCCAATTTGTGCAGGTATTGGTGTTTCTTTGTCGACAGGTGGAAACATTTTAGGACCATTAGTGTTCTTGTTGTTATTTAATATTTTTAACATTGGTACACGTTATTTTGGTTTGCAATATGGATATAAATTTGGTGGTGATTTCATTAGTAAATTAGAAGGTGGGAACATCATGCAAAGAATTACTGAAGGTACTACACTAGTTGGACTTATGGTTTTAGGTGTTATGACAGCAACAATGGTTTCTGTTCCTTTAGGATTTGTAGTCGGAACAGGTGAGCAAGCTATGTCTTTGCAACAGATTTTCGATGGAATTATGCCTGGATTAGTACCACTATTATTGACTTTAGGTGTTTATAAGGCAATTAAAAAGGGTATGTCTTCAACTGTTGTATTATTCGCTGTTATTGGAATTGCTATTTTAGGATCAGTAATTGGGGTTTTATAAAATGATTAATATTATCTTGGCAAGTCATGGTTCTTTAGCTGAGGGTATGGCTGATTCCGTGTCTATGCTATATGGAAAGCCAGAATGTTTTCATAGCGTTTGTTTAAGAGCAGAAGATATTGCGGAAGTCTTCGGTGAAAGAATTGAATCGTTATTAGATTCAAATCTAGACAATATTATAATTACTGATATTCTAGGTGGAACGCCTTTTAATCAAGGTATGTTATTGTCTGAAAAGTATTCAAATGTTCGAGTGGTTGCAGGAATGAATCTAGGTATGATTTTAGAACTTTTGATGCAAAGAGAAAATCTAAGTCTTTCAGACTGCGTAGATTATATAGTGAATGTAGGTAAGGATTCTGTCATTGCTCCGTTATTAGATGAATCTGAAGAAGAGAATATGGATGACCTTATGTAAAGCTGGATTTAGTAAAAGTCATATAACTATTGATTTTCCTGTAAATCTTTCGGGATTTGCAGGAAATCGCGTTGCATCAAGAATTAAAGATCCGATTGAAATTCGTGTTATTGTTTGGGACATTAATCAAGAACAGTATTTATGGATCAATTATGATTTAATTGCGGTGGATGATCTTTTATTAAATGAATTGTATAAGAAAATTAATATTCCGAAGGAAAGAATTTTTGTTTCAGCAACTCATACGCATTCTAGCGTTGGTGGTTGTCTAAAAACCAATGAAGGTATCTTTAATGGATATGAATATTTGTTTTGTAGAACAAATATTCAAATAATGAAATCCATACTAAATGATACTGTATTGGCTGTAGAAGAGGCGTTTGATGATATAAAAGATGTGGAAGTTAAGAGAGCTTTTGGAACAATTACAGAGGTTTGTTCAAATAGAAATAATCCTTCATTTAAAGGAGATCCGAGTATATTTGTTTTAGAAGTTAAACAGAAACAAGGAAAGAAAATATTGATTTATAATTTTGCGTGTCATCCGACTATTTTAAATCAAATAAATGTTGAGATTAGTGCTGATTTTCCTGGAGTAGTTAATCAAAAATTTAGTTCAAAAGGTTATTATTTTGCAATGTTTATCAATGGAAGTGCAGGAGATATTTCTACGCGTTTCACCCGTAAAAAGAATGGCACTGAAGAATTAAATCGTATTGGAGATTTGATTTTTACACAGATTGAATCTTGTTCGTTATATGCGGTAAATGTGTTTGATGTTCAAGTCAATAATTTTACTGTTGATTTAAGCACAAAGGTGAAGAAAAATCCTAAAGTTGCAGAAAAAGAATTGATAATGGCGTTGAGAGAATTAGAGCAATATAAACAAAACAATTCGAATCTAGAATATTTACGTTTATATGAGTCAAGGTATGAAGGTGCAACGGCAAGTTATTATTTTTCTAAGTATTTTCCTGAAGAAATTTGTGCAATATCTGTAAATATACAAATATGGAAAATTTTTGATATGTTTATTGTTTGTGTGCCAGGAGAATTATTTTCGGAACTATCAAATACGATTAAAAACCAGGAGAATATATACTTTGCGTCATGTTCAAATGGTTATTTTGGGTATTTTAGTGATGAAAATGGATATGATAATAATGTGTATGAAGCATTGAGCAGTCCTTTTAAGAAAGGGCAGAGTGAGTATATGATTAGCTGTATTCATAAAAAAATCAATGAGATGCGTTAGTCCTATTGATGAGTATATTTGATTTGGAAGTAGGTAAAATGATGAAGATTAGAGATGTAATTGAAATTTTAAAACAAGAAGGTACTTGGGTACGTTGGAATCGTTGTACTCGTGATCGTGTTTTGTTTGGAAATGAGGATCAGGAAGTAAAGAAGATTGGTGTTTGTTGGGTGGCAACAAATAAGGTGATTGAACAGGCATTGGAAAAGGGAATTAATTTTATTATTTCTCATGAGAATTTATTCTATACGACTGGAACTTATCTAGAAACAAAATCACTTGAGTCTGTTGATCATAAAAAAGAATTGCTGAAAAAAGGAAATATTTGCGTATATCGTTGTCATGATGTTTGGGATTCTATTCCTGAATATGGTGTGAGTGATGTATGGGCTAAAAAGCTTGGCTTTGATTTTAGGGATAGAGTGATTAACTCATATTATCAATCTGCAAATATTCCTAAACAAACTGTTTCAGAATTAGCAACGCATGTGGCTAATGTATTAAAAGAAGATGGTGAAGAGGGAGTTTATGTATTTGGAGATGTAAATAAAGAAGTATCACATTTGGCTATGGGGACTGGTGCAGCAACGAATATTTTTGAAATGTTAGAATTCAATCCTGATGTAGTTATTGTGGCGGATGATGGAATTACAAATTATAAGGATGCTCAATATGCGATTGATAATGATTTGTCTATGATTGTAGTAAATCATGCTGGTTGTGAAATTGGTGGTTTAAAAAACATGGTGAATTATTTTAATGATAAACTTCCTGATCTTGATGTGGAGTATTTGGAAGAAGGCTTTAAAATTTCATACTTTAAATAAAGACAAAACTAGGCGATTTGCCTAGTTTTTTAAAGAAAGGAAAATGATTTTGAATAATAAAATGAAGCGTTTATTAATATACTTTGTTGGATTGTTTATTTTGGCTTTAGGATTAACACTAAACACAAAGGCTAATCTTGGTGTGTCTCCTATTATTTCAGTGCCATATAGTATATCGCAGATAACAGGATTGAATTTTGGAGATTTAACATTTATTGAATATGTAGTGTTTGTGTTTATACAAATCTGGATTCATATAAGTGAAAAAAATAAAAAAAGAATTTTATCTGATTTATTACAGTTACCACTAAGTTTAATATTTACAAGATTATTAAATATCTTTTCGACTTATATTCCCACATCCAATCAATTTGGAATCCAATTACTAATCTTAGCTATGGCCATCATTTGTACGGGAATAGGTGCTGCCATGTCATTAAGTATGCAGTTTGTCCCAAATCCAGGAGATGGAATTGTGCAAGCATTGGCGGGAAAGTTTAATAAAAGTGTTGGTCTTACAAAAAATATATTTGATTGTATATGTGTATGCATGACTATATGTATCAGCCTGATATTTGCACATACAATACTAGGAATAGGAATTGGCACTGTAATTGCAGTGTTAGGGGTAGGCAGGGTAATTGCCTTATTCCATCTTGTATTTGAATCACAAATCATTGAATTGGTTCAAGGATAAATAGAAAAGGAGTTGTAACGAAGTAAGATTATTTCGTTATAACTCCTTATTATGTTTTACTGTTTGAAAATAAGAGAACTTTACGAAGTAAGTGATAATATCGTATATATAGAATTAATTATTTTTAAAATATGTGTGAAAAAAGTGTCAAAAGAATAAAAAAAGTGACAAAAAAGGACTGAAAGCGGTTAATATTTTGAAAAATTAAGTTTTTTCGATATTATTTTACTATTATAGATTTGCATAAGTTACCTAGGAATTCTTATGAGGAGGAATTAAGTCGTATGTATACTAAAACAAAACAGATGATATTC
>ERZ779843.2725-NODE-2725-length-16353-cov-4.576512_pt1 | contig 16353 bp, 12 predicted proteins | sample MGYA00511560_ERZ779843 | MGnify/ENA primary metagenome ERZ779843 (study PRJEB29588, sample SAMEA2158062) | human gut metagenome | biome: human gut; feature: human-associated habitat; material: faeces | place: Denmark | collected 2008/2010 ... | reverse complement strand
ACGGCGGCGAGCGCGAGCTCCACGTATTTCGTGTACCCCACAACGATGTCGGCCGCCTCGAGCGCGCGCCGGGCCGCAATCGTCATGCCGTCGGGGTCGCCCGGGCCGATCCCCACCACGAAGAGCTTTCCCATCACCGCTCCTTAAACGAAAGTTCGATAGTTACCTTGGAAAACGCGACGGTCACGCCGCCGTGAGCGAGCTTCGGGAAGATAAGTTTGCCCCCGTCCGCGAGCGCCGCGCGCTCGCACACGAGCTCAAAGCCCGCTCGCGTATCGAATGCCCCCGCAAAGGTGAGCGCGGCGACCTCGCCCAGCGAGAATCCCGCACAGGCGGCAGGCACCACGCCGCGCTCGCGCAGGGCGACGGCGACAGCCAAGTCGTGCACGAACACGCAAGGCTGCGTGTTCTCGGTCTGCGAGAGCTCCTCTTTCGAGGCGCTCTGGCACTGCTCGCTGGTCCCCGGGCGCACCTCATCGGCGATTGCAAACACCTCGGCAGCCGCCGGCGACGCTTCGATAAGGTCGACGCCCATCGCGGGATGCTGGGCACCCTGGCCTGCAAACAGAAACGCTACGCTACCCATGCGGACGCACCCTTCAGGACATGCTCGGCGCCATCGACCAGATCGTCGACGATTTCGCGTGCGCTCTGGCGTTCGTTGACCATGCCGGCAATCTGTCCGCACAAATACGAGCCCTCTTCGTAATTACCGTCCTTGGCGGCCTTGCGAAGGGCGCCCGTGCCCATGGCCCCGAGCTCCTCGACGCTTGCGCCCGCCGCCTCGCTCTTGGCGTAGGCGTTGGTGAAGGGGCTCTTGAGGGCACGCACCGGGTGTCCCGTCGAGCGGCCGGTCGCACGCGTCGACGTGTCGCCCGCCTTGAGCACCAGCTCTTTGTACTGTTCGGATACGGTGCACTCGTTTGCGACCAGAAAGCGTGTTCCCACCTGGACGCCGGCAGCGCCGAGCATAAAAGCGGCCGCCACGCCGCGGCCATCGGCGATGCCGCCAGCCGCAACCACGGGAATATCGACCGCATCGACAACCTGCGGGACAAGTGCCATCGTCGAGGTCTCGCCAATATGGCCGCCTGATTCGGTGCCCTCGGCAACCACGGCAGTGGCTCCGCGACGCGCCACGAGACGCGCCAGCGCCACCGAAGCCACGACGGGAATAACCTTGATGCCCGCCTCGTTCCACGCCTTCATGTACTTGGTGGGATTGCCGGCGCCGGTCACCACAACGGGCACCCGCTCATCAATCACCACTTGTGCGACCTCGTCGACAAACGGGCTCATGAGCATAACGTTGACGCCAAAGGGCTTATCCGTCTTGGCGCGCAGCTCGTGAATCTGATCGCGCAGCCAGTTTGCGTCGGCATTCATGGCCGCGATAATGCCTAAGCCGCCTGCCTCGGACACGGCAGACGCCAGCGAGGCGTCGGCAATCCAGGCCATGCCACCCTGGAACACGGGTTTTTCGATGCCGAGCAGATCGCAGAGAGGAGACTTGAGCATCACTACTTCTCCAATGCCGCCTCGACCGTATCGACGAACTCGCCGACCGTCTTGGGGTTCTCCTCGGTATCGAGCTCAATGCCAAACTCGTCCTCGACGGCAACGAGGATCTCGACGGTACCCAGGCTGTCGAGGCCAATCTCCTCGAGCGTGGACTCGGGCTTCATCTCGACATCGTCAAGGCCGGCGGTCTCGCGGATAACGTCGCAGACGCGCTCGAAGGTCTTCTGATCTGCCATGGTAGTTCTCCTTTGTTTGTGCCCCAGGGGCGTTTTCATTTCCTATGTGCAACTACTTCCAGCGAAGTAGATAGCCACCTACATCCAAGCCGGCGCCAAATCCGACCAGGGCGATGGTGTCGCCCGCGTGCAGCGCGCCGGTATTTGCCAGTCGATCGAGAGCAAGCGGAATACAGGCGCTCGAGATGTTGCCGGTTTCACGCAACGTTCGGACCACGTGGTCGTCCGGCACACCTAGGCGCTTGACCGCCTGACTTAAGATTCGTTCGTTAGCCTGATGGAATACAAAGTGGTCGATGTCCTCGACCGCGATGCCCGCGTCGCAGGCGAGCTTGTTGACCGTGTCGCAGATGGCATTGACGCCAAACTTGAAGACGCGACGGCCGTTCATGGAAAGCACGCTTTCGCGGTCCTGCGCCGTCTTATACGGCGAGGAGCCCGCCAATCCGGGAACGCGCAGTGTTTCGACGTCAGGCGACGTCGAAAGCTCAACAGCAAGGGGATTCTCTCCCCCAGCCTCTATGACCGCAGCGCCCTCGCCATCGCCAAAGAGCACGCACGTGGCACGGTCGGCCCAATCGAGCGCGCGCGTCATCTGCTCGGCGGCAACGACCAGCACGTGCTTGGCGCGACCGCGGGCGATATAGCCCTCGGCGACATCGAGCGCAAATACGAAGCCGGCACAAGCCGCCGAAACGTCGAAGGCAAGACATGTGGCACCCAGGCGCTCAGCAACGGCGCACGCTTCGGCGGGAACGAGATGATCGCCCGTCGTCGTCGAACAGACGATCAGATCCAGCTGGCTCGCATCGATTCCGGACGTCCGAAGCGCTTGCTCGCTTGCTGCCACGGCAAGGTCGTCGAGCGACTCGGTGGTGCAGACGTGGCGGCTCGTGATACCGGTGCGGGTAAAAATCCACTCATCCGAGGTGTCCAGGAACTCGGACAGCTCGTCGTTGGAAACGCTGCGCTCGGGAAGTGCCGAGCCTGTTCCCAGTATCGTGAAACCCATCACTAACCTCCTTTGAGTTGTTGACGTGTTTACATCGACTTAGAGAGGATAGCGCATTGTTCGTCTTGTTAACGTGTTAACATTAAATTGCACAAATGCGACAAAGGCTTCACATTGTGTCTGTCTCTCGACACCATTGCGTTATTCACTTATTCATTAAGGAGGTAGCAGCCGTTATGGATGCCCAATTAACGATAGTCGACGTAACCGGATCGACCAACGATGACCTGCTCGAAGCAGGAAAACAGGGTGCGCCGCACGGCACAGGACTTGCCGCACGGGCTCAGACAGCAGGACGCGGCCGACGCGGCCACAAGTGGGATTCAACCGCAGGTAACTTGTTGCTCTCGATTGTCCTGCGTCCACGTGTTGATCCCGCCAAGTACTCTGGTCTTGCCGCCGTCAGCGGCCTAGCGGTGCTCGAGGCACTCGAGGCGCAAGGTCTTGCTAACGAGATCGGCCTCAAATGGCCCAACGACCTCGTCGCGCGAGGGCGCAAACTCGGCGGCATTCTGGTCGAAGCCGCACGCGATAACGAAGGCAAACCTTTCGCCGTCTGCGGCATTGGCGTCAATGTGAACTATGTGCCTTCGGAGGTTCCCGATGGCGGCCTGGCGGCAATTGGCCTCTCAGACCTCAACGAAAATGTTCCCGCCGTCGATGTGCTGCTCAAGGAGGTCTATTACACCGTCGTAAACGCTGTGGACGCGTGGGCTGATCTGCTCAACGCCATGGAAGAAAACACCGGACCGCTCGTGCCCGTCCACGGCGAATATGTCGCTCACCTCAATTGGATTGGGGAGCACGTTATCGCCCGCTCCCCCGCAGGAAACGAACTGGCACGAGGCGTCTTTAAAACCGTCGATGCCTTTGGTCGCGCGCGCATCGAGACAGAAGACGACGTGCGATCCTTCCATTTTGAGGAGGCATCGCTGCGCCCTTTGAGCGAATAGGGCGCTGCAGCCACCTACTCGGCAGCAATGCCCGGCAGTCCAAACCATTATTCAAAACAAAAGAGCCCCGCTACCAACATGGCAGCGGGGCTCTGTAAGCTATGAGCGATATCGCTTAGAGCTTGATGTCGATGTCGACGCCAGCGGGGAGGTCGAGACGCATGAGCGAATCAACGGTGCCCGAGGTGGGGTCGAGGATGTCGATGAGGCGCTTGTGGGTGCGCATCTCGAACTGCTCACGGGAGTCCTTGTTCACGTGCGGCGAGCGGATAACCGTGTACAGGTTGCGCTCGGTGGGCAGGGGGACAGGACCGGAAACGCGAGCGCCGGTCTTCTGAGCGGTCTCGACGATGAGCTTCGCGGACTGATCGACGACCTCGTGATCATAGCCCTTGAGGCGAATGCGGATCTTCTGGGTAGCCAACTTAAACCTCCAAAGAGTGCGAGAGATGTTCTCGCGGATTACGTAACAGGGAGCCCGAACTTAGGCGTTCTTGCTCATGACCTCGTCCACGATGGACTTGGGCGCGGGCTCATAAGAGTCGAACTGCATCGTGTAGGATGCACGGCCCTGGGTCTGGGAGCGAAGGTCGGTAGCGTAACCGAACATCTCGCCCAGCGGCACCTTGGCACGGATGAGCTTGCTGTTCTTGCGATCCTCCATGCCCTCGATCTTGCCGCGGCGACCGGAGAGGTTGCCCATAACGTCGCCCATGTACTGCTCGGGGGTCTCGACCTCGACAGCCATGATCGGCTCGAGCAGCTGCGGATCGGACTTCTTGAGGGCGTCCTTGATAGCCATGGAACCGGCGATCTTGAAGGCGGCCTCGGAGGAGTCGACCTCGTGGTAAGAACCGTCGAACAGGGTGACCTTGACGTCGAGAACCGGGAAGCCGGCGATAACACCGGTGTTCAGGGCCTCCTGGATGCCCTTATCGATGGACGGGATGTACTCCTTGGGCACGACGCCGCCGACGATAGCGTTGACGAACTCGTAGCCGAAGCCCTCCTCCATCTTCTCGAGCTTGATGACGGCGTGGCCGTACTGACCGCGACCACCGGACTGACGGACGAACTTGCCCTCAGCCTTCTCGACGTCGTGACCAGCGGTCTCGCGGTAGGCAACCTGGGGCTTACCAACGTTAGCGTCAACCTTGAACTCGCGGAGCAGACGGTCGACGATGATCTCGAGGTGCAGCTCGCCCATGCCGGCGATGATGGTCTGGCCGGTCTCGTGGTTGGTGGACACCTGGAAGGTCGGGTCCTCCTCGGCGAGCTTGGTCAGAGCCAGGGACATCTTGTCCTGCTCGGCCTTGGTCTTGGGCTCGATGGCAACGTCGATAACGGGCTTAGCGAACTCGATCTTCTCGAGGACGATCTCCTTGCCCTCTTCGCACAGGGTGTCACCGGTGGTGGAGTTCTTGAAGCCGACGCAAGCGACGATGTCGCCGGCGGCAGCGTCGTCACGGTCGATACGCTCGGCGGCGTTCATCTCGAGGATGCGGCCGAGGCGCTCGCGCTGACCGTTGGAAGCGTTGATCACGTAGGAGCCGGACTCGGCACGGCCGGAGTAAACGCGGACGTAGGTGAGCTTACCGACGAACGGGTCGGTCATGATCTTGAAGACCAGGCCAGAGAAGGGCTCGTCGAAGGAAGGATGACGCTCGATCTCCTCGCCGGTGTCCGGATCGGTACCGGTGACGGCCTCAACGTCGAGCGGGCTGGGCAGGTAGTCGACGACAGCGTCGAGCAGCTCCTGGACGCCCTTGTTCTTGTAGGCGGAGCCCACGAAGACGAGGTTGAGCTCGTTGGCCAGAACGCCCTTGCGCAGAGCAGCCTTGAGCTCCTCGACGGTGAAGTCCTCCTCCATGAGGATCTTCTCCATGAGCTCGTCGTCAAAGCTGGCAGCAGCGTCGAGGAGCTCCTCGCGCTTGGTGGCAGCGATGTCAGCGAACTCAGCCGGGATCTCGTCCATCGGCTCGGGGTAGGTCATGCCCTTGTCGTCGGCCTTGAAGTCCCATGCGGTCATGGTGACGAGGTCGATGACGCCCCAGAAGTTGTCCTCGGCGCCCATCGGGACCTGAGCGGCCACGGCGTTGGCGTCGAGACGATCCTTCATGGTCTCGATAGCGTTGAAGAAGTCAGCGCCCACGCGGTCATACTTGTTGATGAAGGCGATGCGGGGGACGTTGAAGGTAGAAGCCTGACGCCAAACGGTCTCAGACTGGGGCTGAACGCCGGCAACGGCGTCGAAGACGGCGACAGCGCCATCGAGGACGCGCAGGCAGCGCTCGACCTCGGCGGTGAAGTCAACGTGGCCCGGGGTGTCGATGATCTGGATGCGGTAGTCGGTACCGTCCTTCTTCCAGAAGCACGTGGTAGCAGCGGAGGTAATGGTTACGCCGCGCTCCTGCTCCTGAACCATCCAGTCCATGGTGGCAGCGCCCTCATGGACCTCACCGATCTTGTGGGTCTTACCGGTGTAGTAAAGAATACGCTCGGTCGTGGTGGTCTTACCGGCATCGATGTGAGCCATGATGCCGATGTTACGGGTATCGGAAAGCTTGTACTTAGGCTTAGCCATGTTAGTTCCTTACCTTAACTTACCAACGATAGTGAGAGAACGCGCGGTTGGCCTCGGCCATCTTGAAGACGTCCTCACGCTTCTTGACGGAAGCGCCCAGGCCGTTGGAAGCGTCGAGAATCTCGTTGGCGAGACGCTCGGCCATGGTCTTCTCCTTGCGAGCGCGGGAGAAGTTGACGATCCAGCGGATACCCAGAGCGGTGGAACGACGGGAGTTGACCTCCATCGGGACCTGATAGGTAGCGCCACCGACACGCTTGGGCTTAACCTCGAGCGTGGGCTTGACGTTGTCCATAGCCTTCTTGAAGGTAGCGAGAGCGTCGCCACCCTCGGACTTCTCGGCAACGATCTCGAAAGCGGTGTAAACGATGCGCTCAGCGGTGGCCTTCTTGCCGTCAAGAAGGACCTTGTTGATGAGCTGAGTCACCAGGCGGTTGTTGTAAACGGCGTCAGGCTGAACCTCACGACGATTAGCTGCTGCACGACGCGGCATGTGAAATCTCCTTAAGTGTCTACCGTGCGGCGCTTAGGCGGCACACGGCGAAAGTATCAAAACGTTATCTGGCTTATTTAGCCTTGGGGCGCTTAGCACCGTACTTGGAACGGGCCTGCATACGGTTCTGGACCGGAGCAGCGTCGTAGGCGCCACGGATGACGTGATAACGGACACCAGGGAGGTCACGGACACGACCGCCGCGGACGAGCACGATGGAGTGCTCCTGCAGGTTGTGGCCCTCACCCGGGATGTAAGCAGTAACTTCGATGCCGTTGACAAGGCGAACACGGGCAACCTTACGAAGAGCCGAGTTCGGCTTCTTGGGGCTCGTGGTGAAGACGCGGGTGCACACGCCGCGCTTCTGGGAGTTGTGCTGCAGAGCAGCGTTCTTGGACTTCTTGGGCACGGAACGACGGCCCTGGCGAACCAGCTGGTTAATAGTAGGCAAAGCGTACTCCTTCTCGAATGATTCCAGCTTTCTGTAAAGTGCAACGGCTTGAATCGAGGGGTCAGCATCCCCCTACGAAACACGCAGTTCGATAGGATACGTGGCGTTAGCTGTGCCGTCAACAGACCACGCCGCCGGGCGTATCCTAAAATAGCCACATTTCCGCAAAGCCTACACAAAAGGAATCCCCTCCTGTGCGCGGGGGCGGATTCCCGGCCCGGTCGGCGCGGGGGCTAAGTTTGCTGCTCTACAGTCCTGGCTCGCACGGAGGCCACATTAAGTGGCCTCCGGCTCGTGCGGAACTCGCGACAAACTTAAGCCGCCGGCAGCCCGGGCCGGGAATCCGACATGCTCGTCGAGGCAACGCTACCTGCCAAAAAGGGACAGGTTTATTTTGGTCGGTTTTATCTGGGGAAACGTCGCGCTCCAGCGGTAATCTGCTCTCATCTGTCGCATGGAAATCGGCGGCGTTTCCATTTAACGCAAAAGAGGCCGCTTCCCCTAGTAAGAAGCGGCCCCAAATCTTACGAATAGACGATGGTAAAGGGTACTTCTGTTTCGGTCTCTCCTGTTGACGTGCACCTCGTGCCCTCAAGCGTTACTGAGACCACTTGGTCGACATCAATCAACTTCGTTGGCACCCAGATGTTCTCTCCGCTATTGCGCGTATAAGAAAAATATAAGTTGAACGTCCCTGCGTCGTCATCTTCGATAATCTGCTCCGATCCATCCTTGTAGGTAACCGTCAACTTCTTCGTGACTGCGTCAATGCCCAGATCATCGATGTGTGTCTGGATAGAAAACGGGCTGATCTCGAGAGGCGAGTCATCGGAGCGGAGTTCCTTTGTATCGACGTACGCTCCAACGCTAAACTCGGGCGTCGATGCCTCGAACGGCTTCGCATCCTCGCCTTCGCCCTCGGTCCACGAGATATTCCAGGTGACCGCATGTTGAAAACCTCGCTCGCGATCCATAGAAGCAAAGTACATCGTGCCATTAATGACAGTATCGCTTGATGTGTCCTTATCAATGGTGCAGCGTGTGTCAGCCCATTCCTCGCCGAAGTTCATGCTGGGCGTGCCGATGCCTTGTTCTTCTTCACCATAGAGAACAAGTTCGCCTGTCTCTGCTGCTGGCTTGTAGTAGTTAACGCCATTTGGATTGGACAGCGTAAACGTCACGGCACCGCAACCGTTTTTATCGATAGCCATCTCATGGATATCAAGCGTATAGCCGTTACCCTCGACGGACAGATTAACCTTCTGGACTGTGCCCTCCAGGCTTTGGGGCGCAATGCCGTCACCAAACTCTCTGGTGTAGGTGTATTTAGTCCCCGATGAGCCGCCATTAGTCCAGGTAATGGAATCCCCGTTGCCGTGGTTTCCCCAGGCTGAGGCAAAATAGCCGGAATTGACAACGGCGTAGGCGACCCCTCCGGTCGCCAACACTCCGGCAAGACATCCGATTACGGCAACATACAGAGGTTTCGCGTGACCCTTTCGACGAAGCGGCTTTCCAGCCGCAGCATCAATAACACGGTCGGCAAGATCGCTATCGGCTTGGATGGACTCGAAGGCCTGCTTGATTTGATTGGATTTCACGGTCGCCCTCCTCTAGGATGAATTTGAGCTTCGATCGACCACGAGCTAAACGCGTTCGAACGGTCGCGGCTGGCACATGCAGTAACTCGGCAATCTCTGAGGTCGAAAAGCCCAGATAGTAATAGAGCACGATGGGAACACGGAATCGCTCCGGAAGTCGCATAACGTCTGACAGGACCGCCTTGGTCTCCTCCTGCGCCGTCGAAAGCGAATCGGCCAGGTTCTCAATATCCTCCACACGCCTCCATGGCTTTCGAAAGAGCGATTTGCATTCATTGATCGTGACCCGGATAAGCCAGCGGCGAAGATGCTCCCAACTCTCAAATTGCGTATCGCTTTTGAGCAGCTTAAGAAAGACATCTTGGGCAACATCATCGGCATCGGCGCGATCGCGCAGATACGTCAATGCGATTCGAAACACGACATCTCGGTGATCTTCGACCGCCTGTCTAAATGTTTGTTCTTCCATAATCACCTCCCGGTGACGGTACTGATTCTTGATGAGGTCCTCACCATAGATACGCTCTGACCGGACGAAATGTTTCAAATTCAAGCAGGAAAAACCTACCAAAATAAACCTGTCCCTTTTTGGCAAAAGGAATCCCCTTCTGTGCGCGGGGTAGATTCCCGGAACTGGCCGCCCGCTGTTTAACTTTGCTGCTCTACAGTCCTGCGCAAGACGGAAAGCACATTAAGTGCTTTCCTTTGCGTGCGGAACTCGCGACAAACTTAAACAGCGGGCGGCCCGTTCCGGGAATCCGACGTGCTCGTCGGGGCAACGTTCCTCACTCATTTCTTCATGTTGCGCAACTCGCAATGAACGTCAACGCAAGTGTATTCTTAGAAAACAGCTATAGAAACCCAAGGGAAGGAGACCGATGTTCTGTCCAGCATGCGGGACTAAAAACCCCGATGACGCAAGATTCTGCGCAAGCTGTGGCAAGCCGCTTCCGCAGGGGGGGGTACAGCCGATTACTCGGTAAGCGCAGGCACGCCTAGTGCAATGCCAATGGGCGTCGTGCAGAAGCGCGGACACAAACCGCCTATGCCCGTCATCGTCGGAGGCATTGTTGCCGCTGTCGTCGTTATCGCCGCTGCAGCCTTTGCCCTCATCCCCAGGGGTCCCGAAGTCAGGGATTGCCTCAACGACTACTCGTGGGACGAGATCTCGCAGATCTCCCAGCTCATCTCCAAGAAGGGCGACCAGAACGGCGCCATCGAGGTCGCCAAGAAGTATCATCTCTGCACGAGCGACGGAAAGCTCGATGGCACCCAGACCAAGGACGTTACGCTCTCCGACGGCGCACAGGCGAAAGTCATGATCATGGGTTTTAACCACGATGATAAGTCTGATGGATCTGGCAAAGCCGGCATCACGTTCATCTTTACGGATGACGTGGCCAAGCAAAACATGTGCGAGAAATCAGACATGGACAGTCTGTTCCAAGAAATCCAAGATAAAGGATCAGCCACGCTCAGTTGGGAGGACACCTCACTGCATGCATGGTTGAGCGATTCATTTACCGCTCAGCTCCCCTCCGAGCTGAGCGACAAGATCGTCGCCGTAGACAAAACCGATGCGGTGATGCCGCTGGTTGCGACAACTCTGCCGTATTATGATGACGATAGCGACGAAGATGGTAGCCCTAGCGTAGGTTTGGAGGGCCACGAATCTACCCCAAAAGCAATTACAAGTTCGGATAAGCTGTGGCTGCCTTCCTACGTTGAGGTCTTAGCAACCGATGATTTCGGCTTTGATCCTTCGGATAATGATTTCAACTATCTACTTCAGGAAGGGTCCCAGTATCAAATCTATAAAGACAGTGGCGTAAAGCAGAATAAGCCAAACAAAATTCTCGGTACGTATGACTCTGAAAGGGGAGGCGGCTGGTGGCTGCGTTCATGGTCAACCTACGAAGTCGCCTACTTCACCACTCTTCGCCCTTGCTTTAGGGCATGCTTTTCCGATGGCGATGGGGAAGCGGCACGGATCACCAACGATAGCCAGCCCTATTCATACAACAAGGACGGCGACCCTGTTATTGGCGTAAGGCCTGCATTCTGCATCTAGCCGGTAAGCTTGACATATCGTTCTACTCTCACAAAGTAGAGCTCCACCACAAGGGCCCGATTCGAAACTTCGGATCGGGCCCTTACTTTACCCGTGCACGACGCTCATTTGTTGCCCTACATAGCATAGAGGTCGCACCTTCATGGCCATTCGTCTCCCCCATCGTTTATGAAGCGAAGTGTTATTTCGGAAGTATGCGGCAAATTCTGGACCTACCGAGCACACAGGAGTTTTGCGATAACAAACCCGCAGGTAGAGCGCTTGAGCATATGCGGTGTGGTCGACCCATCAAGATTTTGCCGCATACTTCCGAAATCGCACCTCAAAATGATCCGTTTTCCTCTGTCCCAACGGATCATTGCGGCGCAAATTATAAAACGCAACAGGTTGAGCGCACATAAGCGAGCGGCCCCCAGAGTGTACAAGGTGGCATGAAAAAGGCAGGGCATTGACCTTTTGGTCATGCCCTGCCTTTTGAATAACAGATTGTAGCTCTGGGGGCCGCGCAGCGACGGAGGTCGCCGCCGTTCGTTAGAACGGCGGAACTAATTACTCCTCGTCGTTGTCCTTGGCCTCTTCGGCGTCGTCGGTGTCCACGAGCTGGTTGAGCAGCTCGTCAAGGGAAGCCATGTCCTCGTTGATGGCACCGTTGGCGGGAGCCTTCTTGTCGTCGATCGGGGCGCCCAGGAGCTCCTCGTCGGCGTCGGCGTGATGCGTCGGCGCGGCGGAGGTGCCCAGCAGGATGTCGTCCGGACCGTCGGGGCTAAAGACCATCTGCAGCAACTGCGAGAGGTCTTCCTCGTCGGCAACGTCGTCGTTGTTCTCGAGGATGTAGAGCAGGTCGTGGGCCTCGAGGCCGTCACGGAGCTCCTCGATTGCCTTGGCACCGATGCCATCGATGCGCAGCAGATCCTCCTCGGACTTACCGACCAGGTCGCCGACCGTCTCGATGCCGACCTCGCTGAACTTGTTGGTCCAGCGCTGCGACACGCCCAGGTCGTCGAACAGGTACAGACGAGCCTTCTCGGCGGAGATGGTGTGGCCGTTGCGGGTGAACGAACCGTCAGCACCACCGAACTCGTCGTAGCCGGCCCAGTCGAGCTGCTGCGGGAGCTGCTCGTCCAGGTCCTTGAGCTCAACAGGAGCCCACTCGGGCAGCGACTTGGCGTTGGGCGAAGCCGGGCCGTCGATGTCGACATAGCCGTCGGCCGTGCGATACGTCAGCTTGGCGTTGGCGTACGGCTTGAGGCCAGTACCAGCCGGGATCTTCTTACCGACGATGACGTTGGACTTAAGGTCGAGCAGGTGGTCGACCTTGCCCTCAATGGCAGCCTCGGTAAGGACGCCGGCGGTACGGATGAACGAAGCGCTCGACAGCCAGGAGTCGATGTTGGACGCGACCTTGAGCGTACCCAGGATGACGGGCTCGGCCACAGGAGCCTGACCGCCCAGACGGGCAACGCGCTCGACCTCGTCGGCGAACTCGTAGCGGTCGACGTACTGACCAAGCAGGTACTTGGAGTCGCCGGGGTTGGTGATCTGAACGCGACGCAGCATCTGACGTGCGAGCACCTCGATGTGCTTGTCGTTCAGGTCGACGCCCTGGCTGGTGTAGACGTCCTTGACGCTCTCGACGAAGGTGTGCATCGTCGACTCGATGTCGGTCAGCTTGCGCAGGTTGCGGAAGTTGACGAAGCCCTTGGTGATCTGGTCGCCGGCGCGAACCTCGCAGCCGTCCTCGATCTCGGGCATAAAGCGCACCGATGCGGGGACGCGACGCTCGTCGAGGACACGGGTGTGATCCTCGGAGTCGGTGAGCGTCAGCACGTACTCGGACTTCTCGGGCTTAATCGAGAGGTGACCGGAGTACGGAGCCAGCTCGGCCTCGCGACCCAGAATCTTCTCGTTGACGTTGCCGACGATATCGAACATACGGCTGACCGTAGGCAGACCCTGCGTAATATCGTCGACGCCAGCGACACCGCCGGAGTGAATGGTACGCATCGTAAGCTGCGTACCGGGCTCGCCGATGGACTGGGCGGCAATAATGCCGACGGCAGTACCGATGGCGACCGGACGACGGGTGGAAAGATCCCAGCCGTAGCACTTCTGGCACACGCCGTACTTGGAGCGGCAGGTGAGCAGCGCGCGGAGCTTGACCTTCTTGAGGCCCGCATCGACCATCTTCTGGATGTCGGCGACCTTCTCGATGTAGCCGTCCTGCTCAAAGAGCACGGTGCCATCGGGAGCCACGACGTCCTCGATGAAGCAACGGCCGACGAGGTCAGTGTTGAGGTCGGTGGTGCCGGGGATGATGAGGTTGTAGGTGACGCCCTCGTGCGTACCGCAGTCCTCCTCGCGGACGATGACGTCCTGGGCCACGTCGACCAGACGACGGGTCAGGTAACCAGAGTCCGAGGTGTGGGATGCGGTATCGACCAGGCCCTTACGGGCGCCGTAGGTCGAAATGAAGTACTCGAGCGGCAGCAGGCCCTCGCGGAAGTTCGCCTTAATGGGAAGGTCGATCGTCTCGCCGGACATGTCTGCCATCAGGCCACGCATGCCGCCGAGCTGACGCAGCTGGGTCTTAGAACCACGGGCGCCGGAGTCGGCCATCATGTAGAGCGGGTTCTCCTCGTCGAACATGTCGAGCATGAGCGCTGCAACCTTATCGGTACAAGCGGTCCACTCGTTAACGACTTCGATGTGGCGCTCCGTCTCGTTGATGAAGCCCTCCTCGAAGTACTCGTTGATCTGGTCGACGTTGGCCTGGGCGCGGTCGAGCAGCTCCTGCTTCTCGGCAGGGATAAGAGCGTCCCACACCGAGATGGTGAGGCCGGCGCGGGTAGCGTAGTGGAAGCCGGAGTACTTGATGGCGTCGAGGATCGGGCCGACCTTGGCCTCGGGGTAACGATCGCAGCAGTCCGCAACCAGCTTGGCCACATCGCCCTTGACCATCTTGTAGTTCATGAACTCATAGTCTTCGGGCAGGCACTGGCGGTTGAAAATGATGCGGCCGATAGAGGTCTCGAAGCGCGCGGTCTTGTTGCCGGTGACGTCGTAGTCGACGAACTCGTTCTTGCCGTTCTTGACGCGGAAGATACGGGTGCCGTCCTCGTTGATGACGTTGGCATCGGCAGCGGACACGCGGACCTGGATCTTGGCCTGCATGTCGACCTCGGAGCGGCAGTCATAGGCGTGCAGCGCGTCGTCGAAGCTCGAGAACACGTGGTTCTCGCCCGGCAGACCCTCGCGAACCTGGGTGAGGTAGTACACACCGATGATCATGTCCTGCGAAGGGATGTTGACCGGCTTGCCGGATGCCGGCGAGCGCAGGTTGTTCGCAGAGAGCATGAGCACGCGGGCCTCGGCCTGAGCCTGGCTGGACAGCGGCACGTGGACAGACATCTGGTCGCCGTCGAAGTCGGCGTTGAAGGGCGAGCAGACCAGCGGATGCAGGTGGATAGCCTTGCCCTCGACCAGCACCGGCTCAAAGGCCTGGATGGACAGACGGTGCAGGGTCGGTGCACGGTTGAGCAGCACGACGCGGCCGTCGATGACCTCTTCGAGGATGTCCCACACAAAGGTGGCACCACGGTCGATAGCGCGCTTGGCGCCCTTGATGTTCTCGACCTTGCCAAGCTCGACCAGGCGCTTCATGACGAAGGGCTTGAAGAGCTCCAGCGCCATGGTCTTGGGCAGACCGCACTGGTGCAGCAGCAGCTTGGGGTCGGTAACGATAACCGAACGGCCGGAGTAGTCGACACGCTTGCCCAGCAGGTTCTGACGGAAACGACCCTGCTTGCCCTTGAGGGCCTCGGCGAGCGACTTGAGCGGGCGACCGCCACGGCCAGAGACCGGGCGACCACGACGGCCGTTGTCGAACAGGGCGTCCACGGACTCCTGGAGCATGCGCTTCTCGTTATTCACGATAATCGCAGGGGCGTCCAGGTCGAGCAGGCGCTTGAGTCGGTTGTTACGGTTGATCACGCGGCGGTACAGGTCGTTCAGGGCGGACGCGGCGAAGCGGCCGCCGTCGAGCTGGACCATCGGGCGCAGATCGGGCGGAATGACCGGGATGACATCCAGGATCATGTTCGCGGGGCTGTTGCCGCCCTTCAGGAAGGCGTCAACGACCTCGAGGCGCTTGACGGCCTTCTCGCGCTTCTGCTTCTGGGAGTCCTCGTCGGCGATGATGGCCTTGAGCTTCTCGGCCTCGGAAGGGAGGTCGATGGCAGCGAGCAGGTCGCGGACGGCCTCGGCACCCATGCCACCCTTGAAGTACATGGAGTAGTAGCGAGTCATCTCGCGGAACAGCGGCTCATCGGAAATGAGGTCGCGCTCGCTGAGCTTCATGAAGGCGTTGAAGGCGTCCGTGCGGAGCTGCTTCTCGTCCTTGCACTCTTCCTCGATGTCGACGATGCCAGAGGCGATCTCCTCGGGGGTCAGCGGCTCCTCGTCGGAGAACTCGTCAAAGTTCTCGGGGTTGCCCTGCTCCTTGAGGGACTCGATCTGGCGGGCGCACTCGGCATCGATCTCTTCCAGATCGGCGGCGAGCTCCTCGCGCAGGTCGTCGGCGTCGGCCTCGCGAGCCTCGTAGTCGACCTCGGTGATGATGTAGCTGGCAAAGTACAGAACCTTCTCGAGGTCCTTGGACTTGATGTCGAGCATACGGCTCATCGGGAAGCTCGTGGGGCTCTTGAAGTACCAGATGTGGGACACGGGAGCAGCGAGCTCGATGTGGCCCATGCGGTCGCGACGCACCTTGGCCGAGGTGACCTCGACGCCGCAGCGCTCGCAGACGATGCCCTTAAAGCGGATGCCCTTGTACTTGCCGCAGGAGCACTCCCAGTCCTTGGCGGGACCGAAGATCTTCTCGCAGAACAGGCCGTCCTTCTCGGGCTTGAGGGTACGGTAATTGATGGTCTCCGGCTTCTTGACCTCACCGTGCGACCAGGAACGGATCTGGTCGGCGGAGGCAAGGGAGATCTTTACCGAGTCAAAATCAGTAGCTTCGAAATCTGCCACAGTCAACTACTCCTTATCAGTGGTCGTGGCGGCGACAGCCTCGGGCGCCTCGGCGGTCTCGGCATCCTCGGCCTCGACGTCGGCGTCAACGCCGGCGAGCGCAGCCAGGTCGTCGAGAGCAGAGGTCTCCTCGGCGGTCACAGGGGCGGAGGCGTCCTCGTCGGCATCGTGCATGGGCTCGATGTCCAGTGCGAGGGAGCGAATCTCCTTGACGAGAACCTTGAAGGACTCGGGGATACCCGGGACCGGGACGTTCTCGCCCTTGACGATGGACTCGTAGGTCTTGACGCGGCCCACGGTATCGTCGGACTTGACGGTCAGGATCTCCTGCAGGACGTTGGAAGCACCGTAAGCGTACAGTGCCCAAACTTCCATCTCGCCGAAGCGCTGGCCGCCGAACTGG
>ERZ779843.2705-NODE-2705-length-16459-cov-11.934162_pt1 | contig 16459 bp, 12 predicted proteins | sample MGYA00511560_ERZ779843 | MGnify/ENA primary metagenome ERZ779843 (study PRJEB29588, sample SAMEA2158062) | human gut metagenome | biome: human gut; feature: human-associated habitat; material: faeces | place: Denmark | collected 2008/2010 ... | reverse complement strand
GGCGTTCAAGCTCATGTTCCAGCACCTGCTCACGAGCACCCGCGTTCATTCCAGTGCCGCACTGGACGGCCTTCTGATGACGACCTTCGTTGGTCTGAGTATCCTGACTTACTTGCGCACCAAGATGAACGGCACTATTCCGAATGAGTTGGCCAGGAGCCCTGAACGAACCTCTTCAATCAACAGCTTGTGGACGATTCAGGAAATGCTGAAGGATCTACGCCGGATCAAACTCGCTTACACCAAGAGCGGCAAGCCTCGCTTGTTGAACGTTGTCAAGCGGGATCGGGATCTGGCCGAAGCCTTGGGCTTCCCGGGATTGTTCGACTCGGCAGAAAACGTGGCGAAACTTCTCTCGGGTTCTCACCTCGCGGCGACCCTCAAGAAATAAGGAACCGGTTGGTTATACAGCCAACCGGTCCGAGATTTTGGGTTTTATAGGCGAAGAAGAAGACGATTCTCGCAATCGTCAGCAGAAGGAGTGCGGCGATGCCGAAAGCCGCTGCCCGGGCGCACCGCCCGAGCCAGTTAAAGGATTCTGTCATTGTCCGAAAGAGCCGTTGAATCATTGCAGGACCCGCATGGCACCGTGCCGTTGCAGGCCAAAGGGTGCATTCTACTTAGGCGCGAACTTTTTTTCAGTTCACAGGGCGATCATTTTTCCCCAAGAACGACGCCTTTCTGCACGAAACCTCCTCAATCTGTTGCGCTCCGAGCACGTCACGCTCCGGCCATGGCGAGTTCGGAAAGTATTTTTTGCCAAATTCGGAGAATAGGCGGAAAATTTCGGGATGCACATTCGCGGTCCCCGAATTCAGGAGGGACCGCCCATCACCAAGGCAACAACAATGAACGTTTTCCTCCTCATTGCGGCGGCAATCATCCTCATCGTCGTCCTGCTTCGCTTCAAGTGTCCGATCGGACCGGCCATTCTGGCCGGCGGCGCCCTTCTCTGGCTCTTTGAAGACCCCACTCTGCGCGCCCTCACCGAAGCCGGTCACGACATGCTAACGATGAACCGCACCTACGACCTCCTCTTTGCGCTCTACTTCGTGATGTGCCTTGAAATCCAGCTCCGCAGATCCGGCACGCTCAAGGGCATGGTCGACGCGCTCAACCGCTTCTTCTCCTCGACGAAAGTCGTCATCTCCAGCATGCCCGCCTTCCTTGGTCTTCTGCCCTCTGTCGGCGGCGCACGCTTTTCCGCTCCGATCGTCGAGACGGCCTGCGAAGGTATGGACATCAAGCCCGAAAGCAAGGCCGCCATCAACTTCTGGTTCCGCCACATCTGCGAGTTCGCCAGCCCCATCATTCCCGGCATGATCCTCGGCTGCGCCATCGCTCACGTGAGCGTCGCCGATCTCGTCATCCATCTTTTCTGGATGTCCGTCGTCGCCTTCGCCACAGGCTGGTTCGTCATGGTCCGCCCGCTCAAGTTTGAGGAAAAGCGCCGCAAGGCCGAACTGTCGTCCGAGCAGCGCAGGACAGACCTCATCAACGTCGTGCTCGCCATCGCGCCCGTGCTTCTGAGCGTCGTTCTCATGATGGCCTTCAATCTCTCCGCCGCCCTCGCCATGGGCGCCGTGGTCGTGCTGCTCATCCCCGTACTTCTAATGATGAAGCGCGGCGTGAGCGTCAAGGACGTGTTCGTCGGCGCCGCCGACTGGCGTCTTCTCCTCAACGTCGGCTGCATCCTCTTCTTCATTCAGCTTCTTGAGGCCACGGGCATCCTGCACCAGATCATCACCTGCTTCGAAGGCTCGGCGCTTCCCGTGCCCGTCATCATCGCGCTCACGAGCTTCGTCATCGGCATCCTCACCGGCATGAGCCAGGGCCACGTCGCCATCGTGATGCCGATCGTGGCGGGCCTCATGCCCGGCTCTCTTGATCTGGCCGGCGTCGCCATGGTCTTCGGTGTCGCAGGCCAGATGATCACGCCCACCCACGTCTGCCTCACGATCACGATCGACTACTTCAAGTCGGACTTCTTCAAGACGCTGGTGCCCGTCATCCTTGCGGAAACCATCGTTCTCGTCGTCTTCTCGGCCTGGACCTGGCTCACCTGGGCTGCCTGACCGCATCCCTGATCCATCAGGCGGGGCCTGACGCTCACACGCGTCGGGCCCCTTTCTTTCCCCGCACTTCCTGATTTGACTTCCGCTTAACGTCAGTATCAGCAAACGGGGTAAAATATTGACTTTGTTCAGCTTTCAAGCCGCGCGTCCAACCCCGCGCGCGTCCGCTCCTCCGCGCCCGAAGCCGCAGCGCTCAGGCGGGACCCTTTTCAAACAACGAGTTTTAGTGATGAAGACGATTCGCACCCGCATTGCACCGAGCCCCACGGGCATGATGCATCTCGGCACCGCCCGCACGGCCATCTACTGCTGGGCCGTCGCCCGCCACTTCGGCGGCAAGTTCCTGCTTCGCATCGAGGACACCGATCAGGTCCGCTCCACGAAGGAGGCCGTTCAGGTCATTCTCGACGGCATGAAGTGGCTCAACCTCGACTACGACGAGGGTCCCGTCTATCAGATGGACCGACTCGAGCGCTACCGCGAAGTCGTCGACCAGATGCTGGCCGACGGCCGCGCCTACTACTGCTACGCCACGCCCGAAGAGCTCGACGCCATGCGCGAAGAACAGAAGGCCAAGGGCCTCAAGCCCCGCTATGACGGTCGCTGGCGTCCTGAGAACTGTCAGGGCAAGCCCATCCCCGAAGGCGTGAAGCCGGTCATCCGCTTCCGCAATCCCGATGACGGCGCCGTCACCTGGAGCGACGCCGTCTACGGCACGATCACGGTCTCCAACAGCGAACTTGACGACCTGATCATCATGCGCAACGGCATTCCCACGTACAACTTCGCCGTCGTCGTCGACGACTGGGACATGGAAGTGAGCCACGTGATCCGCGGCGCGGACCACATCAACAACACCCCGCGCCAGATCAACATCTACCGTGCGCTCGGCGCTGAAGTGCCCGTCTTTGCCCACCTGCCGCTCATCAACGGCCAGGACGGTCAAAAGCTCTCGAAGCGCCACGGCACCGTCTCCGTGCTCGAATATGAACGTCAGGGCTACCTCCCCGAAGCCGTCTTCAACTATCTCGCCCGCCTTGGCTGGGGCCACGGCAACATGGAGAAGTTCACCCGCGACGAGCTCGCCGAAGTGTTTGAGCTCTCCGACTGCTCCCGTGCCGCCGCCCGCATCGACTGGAAGAAGTTCGACTGGCTCAACCAGCAGTACATGAAGGAAGCCGACGCGAATCGTCTGGCCGATCTCACGAAGGCCCGCATCGAAGCCCGCGGCGGCAAGGTTGAAGGCGGTCCCGATCTCGCTGCCGTCTGCGAACTGCTGAAGTCCCGCTCCGCCACTCTCGAAAAGCTGGCCGACGCCGCCCTCTTCTTCTACGTTGAACCCAAGGTCAACGAAGAGGAAGCCGCCAAGGTCCTCGCCGACGGCGGTCGCGAAGCCCTCAAGCTCTTCGGTGAAAAGCTAGAGGCCGTCTCCGACGTTACGCCTGAGGCCGTCTACGGCTGCATTCAGGCCGTGATGGAGGAGCAGGGTGTTGCGATGAAGGTTCTCGCCAACCCGCTCCGCGTCTGTGTCTGCGCCGCCGATCGCACACCGCAGATCGACAAAACGCTCTGCCTCATCGGCAAGGAAGAAGTGCTCGCCCGCATCGCCCGCGCGCTCTGATTTCTGACAGAGGCAACAGGCTGATCAGTTGAAGCTCAGTCCGCAAGCATCCGGGCTGAGCTTTATTTTCATCCTTATTACGCAAAATATTGACTTAACGCAAACCCCGATTCGCATCTTCTGGAAAAACGGCGTATAGTTCATCTCCTACGAAACAACGTCCCTATCGTCTAGTGGTCCAGGACCGCAGCCTCTCACGTTGCTAACGCGGGTTCGAACCCCGCTGGGGACGCCACAACTCAACCTCCGCAGTATCTTGAACTGACGGAGGTTTTGTTTTATCAGAACGCCGCCCGCCTATTCTCAACATCACAACTCCCCTCTTTATAATCTCCACATCCGGTCGCTCAACTGGCGAGAGAGTCCCAACTCTTGCAAGCACACCATTTCCGTCTCCCATCAACGACACATCCAAAATAGCCAAAATGGGGTTCCTGCGAAAGTACATTTTTCCCATCCTGTTTGGGGTCATTTTCTTCAGTCTGTTCAAAAATCACCTCCCGAAATTCAAGGTGCTGTCGGCGCTGGAAACCATTGACCTGCTGAAAAAGAACGACAAGCTTTCTTTGGCGACGGTGAGTTCGACATCATCGCCCAAAAGAGGGGACCAAACTACCAGAGAACCTCTCCGCGCCTCAGGGAAGCGCTTTTGAAGATTTTGAACAGCAGGAGCATTTGCGTGGCCGTTCCTGAGGCTCTGTCAGTGGATGTGCTGACACCAGAAAACAGCACCAATTCCCACTTGAGATTCTGGAGAACCTATGTCGTCTTGAGAGCTCAGCTGTTCCGCCACATTCTCGATTCAACCCGTTTGTATGGGGATGCCTGCGTTTCAAGACCCTATACCAATAGTCAAGATGACCAGCTTGCTACTCAAGTTTTTAGGCAGATCCGAACACTCTGGGCCAATAAAAATGTTGTCGTGATCGAAGGGGAGCTTACCCGTTTCGGAGTCGGAAACGATCTTCTCAACGACGCAGCCAGCGTCAAAAGAATCATCGGCCCTGCCAAAAACGCCTTCGAAAAATGCGATCAGCTCCTCGAAGAAGCCCGCAAACAGCCCGAGGATACAATCTTCATCGTTGCACTCGGTCCCGCAGCCAAAATCATCGCCTACGAACTCTCCAACCAGTTCAAAACCCTTGATCTGGGGCATCTGGACATTGAATACGAATGGTATCTGAGAAAAATGAAGGAGGGCGGCAGCGTCCCCAACAAATATGTCAATGAAGCCAGAGTCAACTTCGATTCCGAGTCAGAACCTTTCGACCCAAGTCTTTACGAATCTCAAATCATCGCCAAGTTTTTGAACTAGACGACTTTCGCCTCCGCTGGTTGTGCGCCTGCGGAGGCTTTCTTTTGAAGTAGAGACTCGCTTCAAAGGCCGCCCGCAAGCAGGGCGAGAACGCCGCCATGGGCGCGCGTGCGAACACCGTGCACGGGTTTGCGCACGGTTTGAACGGAGGAAGTGCGGGAGGAACGACTGGAACGAGGCTTTTCGCCCGCCTTGCGCACGCTGACGCTGCCGTCGGCTTCAACGACGAACTCCACGCAGGAGCAGCCTTCCTCGAGTCCGAGAAAGTCACGAATTTCCTTGGGGATCGTGACCTGCCCCTTGATGGTAAGACGATGCGACATATGCTTCTCCTTCATGCAGATAAATGTTGATGGATGTGCATGCCGCGGAGCTTTTTCGGTCAGGGGCCTCATCCTCGATGAAGCTCCGGTCCTGATGCGAAAAAGCCTCCCGCAGCGTACACGCATGTCGAGAGGCATTGCCATTCTCCGTATGTTTGTCGGTGCGCGATGAGCTACCGGCCACATGGCCTCCCGCGGAGGCCACCACCTTGCCCGGAGGCGGGCAGGTTGGCGTGAGGGCTTTTAGGAAAGTCCTCATCTCTTCATGCTGTCGAATTAATATACACGTCCGAGGCACTTCGTCGCAACACGCCTACCATGGATAGGTGATGGACAAAGTGCCTAGACGAGCTGATCATTTCGATCAATCGCGTCGACGGGGAAAGCCGCAAAGCAGAACCGCCGTCTGTCGGGGCTTTCGAACGGTCTCGCGCTCGAAGACTCGAAGCTCTTCGGGCTTGCCCGAAGCGCCGCTGCGCTCACGATAGGGCGTGTCGAAGATCGGATCTCGGTTGCGGTGGGAGGGCGGCACATATGCACGGGCACGCTCCTTGGCGAGACGTTCATCCTCGGGCGTATCGACGCGCTCGATCTCTCGCTCGCCACGTCGTTCGGGACGCTCTCCTGAGGCGCGGCGCATTTCCGAACGAGCCTGACGCGAGAGCGGGCGCAGAGGCTTCTGTTCGAAGGTCTGCTTCGTGAGCTTCTCGATGGCGTCGACAAGACGGCCGTCTTCGCGCGTCGCGAGCATGATGGCAAGGCCGTGGGAACCGGCTCGACCGGTACGGCCGATGCGGTGCACGTAGTCCTCGGCGCTGAACGGAACATCATAGTTGATGACGCAGGGCAACTCCTTGATGTCCAGACCTCGTGCCGCGACGTCGGTCGCAACGAGAACATGGATGGCGCCCGACTTGAAGCCGTCGAGCGCCGCCTGACGCTCCTCCTGCGTCTTGTCGCCGTGAATGGCGTCTGCATTGATCCCGACGCGCTCAAGCGTGCGGGCAAGGCGACGGCAGGTAATCTTCGCGTTGACGAAGACGATGACCTGCTCGAGCGGCTTGTTTTCGGGACCTCGCGTCTTGAGGATGTCGATCAGCACGTCCGTCTTCTCGCGATCCGCGACCTGAAAGACCTCCTGAGTAACCGTGTCGGCCGTCTGATTCTGACGGGCGACTTCGATCATGAACGGATCGGGCTTGAGGAAGTTCTTCGCGAGCCTGGCGATGTCGGGCGAGAACGTAGCCGAAAACATCAGACTCTGACGGTTGGCCGGCAGAAGCTTGAGGATGCGGCTGATGTCAGGCAGGAAGCCCATGTCGAGCATGCGGTCAGCCTCGTCGAGCACGACGACCTCGACCTGAGAGAGATTCGTCGCGCGCTGCTCGATATGGTCAAGCAGACGGCCCGGCGTCGCCGTCAGAATTTCGACGCCGCGGCGGAGCATGTCGGACTGCGGACGAATGTCGACGCCGCCGTAGACCACACCGACGCGCAACGGCGTGTCCGCCGCATACTGCGTCATGTTGGCAGAGACCTGATCGGCCAGCTCGCGCGTAGGCGTCAGGATGAGCGCGCGCACGGGATGACGGGCGGGCGACATCGAGGTGTTCGCATGCGGAAGAATGCGGGCGATGAGCGGGAGACCGAAGCTCGCCGTCTTGCCCGTGCCCGTCTGGGCTGCGCCCATCACGTCTCCCCCCTTCATCACCACGGGAATGGCCTGAAGCTGAATCGGCGTCGGCTCCTTGTAGCCGATGCGTTCGATGGCGGACATGATGCGGGAGTCGAGATTGAATTGTGCGAACGATGACATGCTGCTGGCGTTCTCTTGGAATGGCTCTTGAGTGTGGGCGGCGTCGCAAGGGCACTTGCTGAACGCCTGAAAACCGTTATTTTAGCGGGATTCCGCACGTGGCGCAGTTTTCGGCCACCCGCATCAGGGCGGCGCGTCCTCCCGAAAACGCGAAAAGGCTCCCGAAGGAGCCTTTTCAGGCGACTCCGCACGAGGCGGAGTCAAGGGGATCAGTTCTCAGTCAGGTAGTCGCGCAGACGTTCCTGGAACTCGGGACTGCGAAGCTTGCGGATGGCCGCCGACTCGATCTGGCGGACGCGCTCGCGCGTAAGACCGAGCGCATGGCCGACTTCCTCAAGCGTGTGGTCCTTGTTCGTCCCGATGCCGTAGCGCAGGCGAAGCACCTGAGCCTCACGGGGAGCGAGATCGTCAAGCGACTTCTTGATGCATTCGATCATCGAACGGTCCTGGAAGGCACGGCTCGGATCGTCATGTTCATCGCCGCGCACGAAGTCGAGCTTCGTCGCATCCTCGTCATCACCGATTGGTGCGTCGATGGACTCGACGCCGCGCATAGCCTGCGTGAGAAGCTGCACCTTGGCGAGAGGAAGCTCGGCAAGATCGGCAAGCTCCTGCTCGGTCGGCTGCCGGCCGTGCTCCTGCAGGAAGTGCTGCTTGTGACGGCGGATCTTGTTGTAGGACTCCGTCATGTGGACCGGAATGCGGATGGTGTTGCCGAAGTCGGCCACGGCACGCGTGACGGACTGACGGACCCACCAGGTCGCATAGGTCGAGAACTTGTAGCCTCGGCGATACTCGAACTTGTCCACAGCCTTCATCAGACCAAGGTTGCCCTCCTGAATCAGGTCGGTCATCGCGAGACCGCGGTTGACATAGCCCTTGGCGATCGAGATCACCAGACGCAGGTTCGCCTCGATCATGCGGGCCTTGGCCTGCATGAGATTCGTCTGCGCAAGCTTGAGCAGACGGGCAAGTTCGCGCTGGCTGGCGATCGTCATCATCGCGCGCTCCTCGAAACCGCGCAGATGACGCTGCTCCTCGTGCAGAACGCCAAGGTTGCGCGCAACGGCAGGCGCCCACGGCGTCTCGCTCTCGGCGATGGCCTCAAAAAGCCCGTCGGCGGTCGGATCACCGTTGATCACGTCAAGCGTGGCGCGCTGCGGCATGCGGCACTGGTCGGCAAGAACCCTGCGGACGTTCTTGAGGGACGTCGTCACCTCGTCCATGTGCTTGGAGATGTCCTCGGAGAGCTGCGTGACAACCTTCACGGAGAAGCGCACGGGCGCGAGGAGCTCGGCGATGGCGGCGCAGGCGGCCTTGTAGGCCTCGGCGTCGCCCTTCGGGCCGAAGTTGGCGCGAACGGTCTCAAGATGCCTGCCGCAATTCTCGAAGATGTCGAGCACGCGAGCGCGCATCTCCTCAAGCTGGTCGGCCGTCATGGCGGCGGCGCCGATGTCGGTGGCGATGTCGTCGCCGTCAGAGGAGACGGCGTCCACTTCCTCGAGGTTGTCCGTAAAGCCGTCGACGAGCGTGTCGACGGAGACGGACGTATCCTTGAGGGTTTCGGCCATCTTGCAAAGCTCGGCCACGGCCATCGGATACTGCACGAGCGTCGAGACAAGCCTGCCCGTGAACATTTCGATCGACTTGGCAACCTCGATTTCACCCGCACGGGTGAGAAGCTTGTGCGAGCCCACGCCGCGCAGATAGGCGCGGAGCGGATCCTTGGAGAGGCCTGCGGACTCCTCGGGCGTCAGCATGGCGGCGGCGTCATCCTCGTCGATGTCCTCGGCCTCGTCGACGCCGTTGCCGGTGATGAGAAGGTCGTCTTCGTCGGGACGCGTCTCGAACACCTTGATCGAAAGGCGGCCGAGCGCCTCCGTGATCTCCTGCACGTTTTCGGCCGTACGCACGGCGCTTTCAGGCAGGTGGTCGTTGATTTCCTCAACCGTCACCCAGCCGCGGGAGCGGCCGAGACGCACCAGAGCGCCGTAGCCATTGCCCGCCGTCACCGAACGGCGGCTGCCAGAAGCCGAACCCTGTTCCTCGGAACCTTCATCCTCCCACTTGTCGAGTTCTGCGGCTTCATCGTCGATGGAAGAGTCCTCCTCCATTTCGTCGATGTCGTCATCATTCTCAAAAGCGTCTTCGTTCGTCTTCATCTGTTCCAATCTCTCGTTGGCGGGGCTCTTATTGTTGCAATTGCCCCGCTTCTTCCTAATTTCTCCGGACCGCCTCGGCGCCGCCCTTCTCCCGCATCCTCCTCTCGTCCGCCCGAATCATTCTGTCTTCTCGGGGCCTGCCGACTATCGGCCTGGGAGCCATGCATCCAGGGAAAAGCAGCCGGTCATCCTCGCAGCCCGGCGCTGCATCGATTATTTTTCGTCCTACGTCAGCGCGCTTCGTGCCGTCGTTGCCTGATCTCCCGTTCTCTTCCGGAGCAACGCGATCCTGCGCCTCCGGCGGTCCAGACCGCACGACGCCTTCCGCGACAGTGTCGGCAGACACCGTCATGGGCGAAAAAGGCGGATAGCTTAACACTGCGCCATACTCTTTTCAAGCAGAAAAAGCAACAAACGGCGAAACGCCGCCCGTCGCCCTCCCGTCAGGGCCTCCGAGCGGCACGGGCGCCGCATTTGAAAACGGGGAACGGCCTTAGCCGCTCCCCGTCATGCAAGGCATCAATCCTTTCCGTCGCCCTCGACGAAGCTTCTCAGCTTGTCGGCTCTAGACGGATGACGAAGCTTTCTGAGCGCCTTCGTCTCGATCTGGCGGATGCGTTCGCGCGTGACGTCGAACTGCTTGCCGACCTCCTCAAGCGTGTGGTCGGACTGCATCTCGATGCCGAAGCGCATGCGCAGAACCTTGGCCTCCCTCGGGGAAAGGCTGTCGAGAACCTGACGGACGGTTTCGGAGAGGCTCGTGTTCTGAATGGCCTCGGCGGGCGCCACCGTCTGCGTGTCCTCAAGGAAGTCGCCGAGATGGGAATCGTCATCGTCGCCGATCGGTGTCTCCATCGAGATGGGCTCCTTGGCGATCTTCATAATCTTGAGAATTTTGTCCTCGGGCAGCTCCATCAGCTTCGCAAGCTCGCGGGAATCGGGCTCGACGCCCGTTTCCTGCAGGATCTGGCGCGTGATGCGATTCATGCGGTTGATCGTCTCGATCATGTGCACGGGAATGCGGATCGTACGGGCCTGGTCCGCGATCGAACGCGTGATGGCCTGACGGATCCACCAGGTGGCATAGGTCGAGAACTTGTAGCCGCGGCGGTACTCGAACTTGTCGACGGCTTTCATGAGGCCGACATTGCCCTCCTGAATGAGATCGAGGAACTGCAGGCCGCGGTTCGTGTACTTCTTCGCGATCGAGATGACGAGCCTGAGATTGGCCTCGGTCATCTCACGCTTGGCGTTGCGTGCCTTGGCCTCGCCCGTCGCCATCTGCTTGTAGGTATCAAAGAGCTCGGGCACGGTCATGCAGGCATTCGAGACCAGTTCGGCAAGCTTGCGCTGCTCCTCCTCAACCGTGGGCCTGAGGTGCTCGAGATAGGCGGCCTTTTCGGGATTGTCACGTACAATGGCGCTCATCCAGTCAAGATCGGTCGCATGATCGGCAAATGTTGCAAGGAACCACGTGCGGTCAAGCCCGACGCGGCGCACGAGCTCGTTGTAGATCGTCTTCTGGCGGGTGCGCACCTCGTCGATCGTCGTGCGAAGAAGCTCGCAGAGCTTGTCAGCGGTCTTGGCGGTGAAGCGCACGGCCATCAGCTCGCGCTGGATCGAATCCTTGAGCGGGTCGAGCCTGTCGCTGCCGTAACCCTCCTCGCGGACAACGGCCTTGAGCGTATTGAAATGCTCCTCCACGACGGCAAAGATCGCGAGGCTGCGCTGCTTCATGTCCTCGAGCTGGTCCACCGTCATGGCGGAGGCGCCCATGTCGGTCTCATCGTCGTTGTGGCCGAGCACGTTGCCCGTATCATCCGCAGCAACGAGGCCGTCGACGATGTCGTCAATGGGCAGCGTGCCCTCGCGGATTTCATGCGCATAGCCGACGATCGCCGCCACGGTGACCGGGCAGCGGGAGATGGCGAGCACCATGTGCTTCAGGCCGTCCTCGATGCGCTTGGAGATTTCGATTTCGCCTTCACGGGAAAGAAGCTCCACCGAGCCCATCTCGCGCATGTAGATGCGCACGGGGTCGGTCGTGCGGCCGAATTCGCTGTCGACGGTCGAGAGCGCGGCTTCGGCCTCCGCATCCGCATCCTCCTCGCTGGCAACGCTCTCGTTGCCCATCATGGCGAGCGTATCCTCGTCGGGAGCGGATTCAAAGACCTGAATATGCAGATTCGAAAGAATCGCCACGACGGTCTCGATCGCATCGTCATCGATCAGGCTGTTGGGCAGGTTGTCGTTGATTTCGCCGTAGGTGACATAGCCGCGCTCGCGCCCCATGCGGATGAGCGTGAAGAGCTTGGAACGGCGGTCCTCGGTGGAGTCCTCCTCGTCGGAGCCGTAACCGTTGAGAAGCGCCTTCTTGTCGCGGGCGCTGCGCGCCTTGCGCTTGCGGCGGCCGATCTGGGCGTCCGTCTCCGCCTCGCCGGCTTCATCGGCCTCGTCCTCTTCGGAAAGATCATCAGGCAGATCGGGAATGTCCTCCTCGTAGTCGACGTCGTCGTCAAGCACAGCGTCGAAGTCGCCCGTTCCATCGTCGTCGTATTCGGCCAGATCGTCCTCATCCGAGCGTCCCTTGGCCTTCGACTTCTTTGAAGCGGTCTTCCTGCGCTTCGGCGCGGCCTTTGCGGCACCCGCCTCCTTTTCCTCGGTCCCCGCCTTCTTGCGGCGGGTGCGGCGGGGCTTGGCGGCCTCCTCTTCAGCGGCGGGAGCCGCTTCCTCGACGGCAGGGGCGGCTTCAGCGGCCTCGGCGGTCTTGCGGGTACGGCGACGCACGGGCTTGGTCTTGGGGGCCTCCGCCTCTTCAGGGGCCTCCACGGAGAGCTTCAGACCGGCGGTTTCCAAGGTCGCGACCTCCTTCTCGGCGCGCTTTGCTGGGGCACGCCTCCTTTTGGGAGCCACCGTCTGAGGCGCCTGCTCCGTTTCATCCTGAGCCGCCTCATTCACCGTCGTCTTTTTGGATACAGCCATACCTGCCCTCTTCTGCTGAGACGGCGCGCATCTCTCTCACGCCGACTCCCTGCGCTGCGCACGACTGACTAGGCCGAGCGGCACGCGGATCAAACACGGAGACCCGGAGGCCTCCCTTCGCCGCTGCATGCGGAGCATGGCGCCCGTCGGGCGCCCTCCGACGCATCTTTTGCCCTGAATTCTTCCGGTCGAAAAACTCACGGCAAAATCCGCGTGTCGTCTCCACGTGATGTCATTCGCCAAACCGGGAGCCGATATGCTTTTTTCAAAGGTTTCAAAAAAGTACGTCTTTCCGCTTGACAAAGCAAAGGACAATGACTTAATCATTTTGCCACACCGCCTCCCGAAAGTGGAGGCGGCATAATGGCAATCCCTGCCTTCGAAGTCGTGTTTTTCCGTCAGAAAGCATGCTTTTAATCAAAAAAACGGCGGAAAATTCCGCCGTTTATGATGGTTTGTCCGAATAGGCACCCTCTGTCGGAGCCCTACCTCCTGCCCGCAAAGAGCCAGGGACAGCACACCCTCTCGAGCAGTCCGATGACGCCGTAGATCACGAGACCAAGAAGGCTCATGCCCAGAATGGCGTTGAACATGGAGAGCACGTCCCCCATGCCCCAGGCGTCCATGATGAGGTAGCCGAGCCCCGAGGTGGTTGCGAAGCTTTCGGCCAGAAAGAGCACCGCGACCGCCGTGCCGCTCGCCACCTTGAGGGAGGTGAAGAGCGCAGGGAGCGCTGCAGGAACATAGAGATGTCGGACGGCCTCGGCCGTCGTGCCGCCCATCGAGCGGAAGGCCTTGGCCCAGGAGGGATCGATGCTGAGCGCCCCCGCACGGATGATGACGAGCACCTGATAGCCCGTTGTAAGCGCAATGAGGAGAACGCGCGAGGCGTCTCCGAGCCCCACCAGCGTGAAGAACACGGGAAGCAATACGATCTTGGGCAGCGGATAAGTAATGAAGAGGAGCGGGCTGCCCGCCAGATCCGCCGCACGGCAGTGTCCGAGCAGAAGTCCCAGAGGAAAGGCAACCGCGACGGCCGCAACAAGGCCGAGCGTCAGGCGCCAGAGGCTCACGAGGATGTGCCCCCAGAATTCAGGCGTGCCTAGAGACTCGGCGAAGAGCCTGATCGTGGCCACGGGATCGGGCAGAAGGTCGGGTCCGAGCGCAAGCGCGCCCGCGTGCCAGCATCCGCCCAGAAAGAGAAAGCCGAGGATGTAGCGCATCACGATCATTCGTCCTCTCCCGAAGCGGCCGCCAGCCCCGCGTGGATGCGGCGCACGGTGTCGTAAAAGGCGGGCGAGGCCCTGTCGCCGCAGCCGAGCTCCTGCGAGTAGGCGGGATTTTCAAAGCATTCGGGCGCTCTGCGGCCGTGGGGCGCAAGCATCAGGACATGCGAACCGAGCGCAACGGCCTCGCTGATGTCGTGTGTCACCAGAATCACGCTGCATGGATGCCTGCGGCGGAGCGCCGTCAGGAAATCCTGCATGCGCGCGCGCAAAAGCGCGTCAAGAGCCGAGAAGGGCTCGTCCATGAAGAGAACCTGAGGCTGCACAATGAGCGCGCGGCCGAGCGCAAGACGCTGCCGCTGTCCTCCCGAAAGCTCGGAGGGAAAGCGCGACTCGAGCCCAGAGAGTCTGAGTTCGGAAAGCATGGCCGAGACACGCCCGGCCGAATCGGCGCAGCGTCCGGCGGAAAGCTCCAGTGGAAGCGCGAGGTTCTCCCTCACGCGCTTCCACGGAAAAAGACCGAGATGCTGCCAGACGAAGCTTGTGCGCATGTCCTGAATCGAACGGACTCCGCCCTGAGGAGAGGTCCACCTGACCGTCCCCGAAATCGCAGGCCTCAGCCCCGCGAGAGCGGTGAGAAGCGTCGACTTCCCGCAACCGGACTCGCCGACGATGGCAAGCGAGGCCCCCGGCGGCAACGACAGATCCAGCCCCTCAATGACGGGCCTGCCGTCGTAGCCCAGCGTAAGCCCGTTGCAGGCCAGTCCCGGCGGCTCAAGCGCCTCTTCCCTTTGATTCTGCATGCGCACCTTCGAATTACGGACGGATCACCACGCTGTCGTAAGCGGGCACCGCCTTGATCATGTTCTTTCCGACCATCCATTCTCCCACGCGGCGCACGTCTTCGGCGCTCGGCAGGGGAGGCAGACCGTCATTCGTGCCGAACATGGAGAAGCGGACCATCGTGTAGTTCTGCGCAACGGGCGCAGGTAGCAGGCCCTTCTTCACCATGACGGCGCGGAATCGGTCGGGCTCCGACTCGATGAGTCTGGCGGCGTCCGCCACGGCACCCCGGAAGGCGGCGACGGTCTTGTCGTCAAGCCTGTCCTTCTTGAGCGCAACGACGGCAAGCGCCTCGTTGAGACCGCGGTCATCCCAGATCACGCGTCCGCCCTTCGCTTCGACGACGGAGACGAGCGGCTCGGGCAGCATGGCCGTCGCGGCCTTGCCGGTCTGAAGCATCTGAAGACGGATCGGGATTTGCTTGACCTCAAGGTTCCTGAGCGCGCCGTCGGAAAGCTTTTCCTCAGCCTTCATGCGGTCGAGCAGGTAGTCGATGATCGTGGCGGAGCTCATGGCCGTCTCAGTGCCGTCGAGATCCTTGAGCGAGCGGATCTTCTCGGCGGCGGCAGGCGCGACGACGAGACCGAAGGCACGCTGTGCCCGGCTCGTATGGGTCGTCGTGAGAATCACGGCCTGGGGAACGCCGCGCTCATTCTGAGTGAAGACGTTCATCAGATCGCCGAAATGCCCGTCAAGGCGGCCCGCACGCATGGCGGCACCAAGTTCGAGAGCAGACTTGAAGGGAATCACCTCAACGTCAAGCCCTCTGGCCTTGAACAGCTTCTCGTCGGCCGCGGCGTGGATCACAATGGCGTCGGCGGCTGGAAGCACACCGATGCGAAGGGGCTCGGCGTCGACCGCCGCAGAAACCATCGTGCCGGCAGCCAGCAGGGCCGCCCATAAAGTCTTCTTCAAAATGAGCTCCTTAGGGAAAAGCTAGTCGCGCCGGCGCGCGGCCTCCCCCGCCGTCACAGACCCACGTTGAGATCCGCGTCGGGATCTCCGGCGTCGTCATAGCGGTAGGAAGCTTCATCGTCGAACGGCACGTCGGGCGGCATGCCCGAGACGTCATATTCTTTCATACCATCGGGTACAAAATCAACCTTCTCATCCGAAAGCTCAGGCGGCAAGCTCTCCGCGAAGGCGGTGAAATCTCCCGCGGTACGCCCTGCGGCGCTTGCTGCCAGAGCCTCCCTCACGGCACTCGTTGAAACACGGGAGGCTCCCTGAGGCGCGGCCTGCGCGCCCGAGACAGAAGAAGTCCCCGTGTCGCCCCTGAGGAAGCGCTGCAGCTGCGCGACGATCGGATTGGACGAAAGAGGGGCGAACTCGCCGCCCGAAGGCTTTTCAGCCGCACGCTGGCTCTCGAACCTTGCCTGATTCTCAATGCGCAGGCGGTACTCGCGCTCCGCAAGACGGGCCTCGTCCGCAAGGCGCTGAAGCTCAGCCCTTCTGTCGTTGAGCCTGCGCATCGCGTCCATGTCCCTCGCCGCATCATGGGCGAGCATTTCGATGCGGGCCTTCGTGCGCTCGAGCTCGAGCTCGATGAAGGCCTTCCTTACCTCAAGACGGGCGCCCTCCTCGGGCGTGCCCGTCGAGAGCTCCTCGGTGAGGAGCTCCTCATAATAGGAAAGGCTGGCGCTCTCTCCGAGCCTCATGAGAAGGGAAGCAGGATTGACGCAGCCTCCTTCCTCGTCCTCGGCCGCCGCTGCGCGCCAGACCTCGATGATGCGTTCGGCGGCGGGATGCGTGCTCGACAGGAACTCCTCCTCGATCGAGTGGCTGAATTCGCTCACGAGATGAGGATAGGAAAGGAGGCACTGGAGCATGCGCTCCCTAACGTCCTTGACGCGAACTCGAGGCTCGGGTGCGGGCTTCGCGGGCCAGCGTGGAAAGCGGTCGTCACGCCTGCGGGCAAAGCCGCCACGGCCCTGCTGCCGGCCGCCATCGAAGGACGGCCTGGAGGGAGCGGCGCCGGCGAGCCCGTACTGGCGCTCGATGTCATCCGCCTGCAGGCGGGCGATGCCTGCGAGCTCGCGGATGAATGCAAGCCGCAGAATGGGAGCATGCTGCATCGAGAGCACCCAAGGCTTTTT
>ERZ779843.2703-NODE-2703-length-16490-cov-20.831031_pt1 | contig 16490 bp, 16 predicted proteins | sample MGYA00511560_ERZ779843 | MGnify/ENA primary metagenome ERZ779843 (study PRJEB29588, sample SAMEA2158062) | human gut metagenome | biome: human gut; feature: human-associated habitat; material: faeces | place: Denmark | collected 2008/2010 ... | reverse complement strand
CTCTGGGCCACGACTACAAGGATGGCAAGTGCAGCCGCTGCGGCGCTGAGGAGCCCACTACGCCTGTGGAGCCCGGCAAGCCGGGTGAGCCTTCCCAGCCCACCCAGCCGGAGAAGCCCACCACGCCGGATACCCCCGCCACCGGCGACAGCAGCAACATGACCGCCCTGTGGTTGGTGCTGGCTGTGGCTGGCCTGGGCATCATCGCTCTGGTGGTGCTGCTTGTCACCAAGCGCAAGAGCAAAAAGGACTAAATCGGCCTGTTCCAACGAAAAAAGGCGCTCCGGCAGTTGCCGGAGCGCCTTTTTCTCTGAACTTTCCGCAGCATCTTTTTACGGCCGGGGCTTTTCACCACCTGCTGGATGTGCTATACTGAATCCATTAACCTGTGCATCAAGGAGCCGCTTATGAAACGTGTCGCCAGTATTCAGGATATTTCGTGCCTGGGCCGCTGCTCACTGACGGTGGCGCTGCCGGTGATCTCCGCCATGGAGGTAGAGTGCGCCATCCTGCCCACCGCCGTGCTCAGCGCCCATACCATGTTCCCGGACATCCTCTGCCGGGACCTGACGGCGGATATCCTACCCATCGCCCGATACTGGCAGAGCCAGCAGGTGCGGCTGGACGCCGTCTACACCGGCTATCTGGCCTCTCCCCGACAGGCGGAGGATGTGTGCCGGGTGCTGGAGGTGCTGGCGGGGCCGGATACCCTACGCTTCGTGGACCCGGCTATGGCCGATGGGGGAGCGCTCTACACGGGCTTTGACGAGGATTTTCCCCGCCACATGGCCCGCTTGGCGGCGCAGGCGGACGTGGTGACGCCCAATCTCACAGAGGCCTGCCTGCTGACGGGGACCCCCTACCGGGAGGACTACGACCTGCCCCGGCTGAGGGATATCCTGCGGAAGCTGGCGGAGCTGGGTCCCCGTCACGTGGTGCTGACCGGCGTCCCCTATGGCCCGGATAAGTTGGGCGTGCTGGCCTATACCCCGGCGGAGGATCGCTTCTTTGAATACGGCAGCCACCGCATTGACGCCCATTTCCCCGGCACGGGGGATCTCTTCTCCTCCGCCTGCGTAGGTGCTCTGATGCGGGGCAAGCCGCTGGAGGAGGCCCTGCGTTTGGCGGTGGATTTCACGCTGCTGTGCATCCAAGTCACCTGCCGGGATGAAAACGCCCCATGGTACGGGGTGGAGTTTGAAAAAGCACTGCGGTATCTCCCAGAGCTGCTGGAGCGATAAAAACAGGAGGGGAAAGCCATGTTCCGAGACATCCGGAAGAAGAAAAATCAGATCAGCACGGAAGCGGCGGAGCAGCTCCTGCGGGAGGCCCGCCGGGGCATTCTGGCCGTAAACGGCCGGGAGGGCTACCCCTACGCCATCCCCATCAACTACTATTACGACCGGGAGGCGCAGAAAATTTACTTCCACGGCGCCCGTGCCGGTCACAAGGTGGAAGCCATCCGGGCCTGCGACAAGGTGTGCTTCACCGTCTACGGCGGCGAGACGATCCGGGAGGAGGCGTGGGCGCCGTACCTCCGGAGCGTCGTGGTGTTCGGCCGGTGTCGCCTGCTGGAGCAGAGCCCGGAGACCATGGCGCTGCTGAAGCGCTTCGCCATGAAGTATTACCCGGAGGAGCAGTTGGCAGACGAGGAGATCCGGCAGGATGGCGCTGCCGCCCAGCTCTTCGAGATCGAGATCCACCACCTCAGCGGAAAAGAAGTGCAGGAGAAGTAAGCATATCCTCCCCGGTATGCAGCTGCCGGAACCGCAAAAGAAAAACAGCACCCGCAGGCCCAATGGGCCTGCGGGTGCTGTTGGGTTTGTGCTACAAAAAAGATACCCGCTACAAACCCGAGTAAAAACACAAAATAAAAACCGAACCCGGAACGCATTGATAAAATAATACCCACTGAAAATAAAAATTTCGAATTCTATTGCTACTTATTTTTTCTAAGTTGTCGTAATTCAGACTCGAAAATTTCGCATAATTTTTTGCCAGTATCAGTTATATAAAAACTAAAAACTTCTTTTTTTGATTTCATATCACCCCACAATAAATCAGTTTGAGCTATTACTAAACCTAATGACTGTAAGCGTAACACAGGGGACAAGTCCGTATTTGGAAAATCTTTTTTATGTATTCCACCATGCCTCCGTTTACTACTCCGGAAACATTAGTGCGGTTTAAAAAAAATGTTGCAAATCCGAGGCGTAGCGGTTCGGATATGTCTTGCTCCAGATAAATTTGTCGCTGTCTTTTCCATTCTTCCTGTGTTAGAGGTACAGTCATAATTTCTAGTTTTCTATACTTCTCAACATGAATCTTTTTTATCATGTCGACCCTCCTGTCTATAATAATCCATTTTTAATTATAGCAGGAAACATGTCGAAAAACAACCTGTTTATATTCAGATATAGTTAGCAAACAAAAAAGCAGGTACGGAGAAACACCGACAGCACGTGATCTGTCAGTATTTCTCTGTACCTGCTTCTTAGTGAAGTGGCTGTGTGATCTCAAATCCGCCTACAAAGCGGATGCGGATTTTTTCTTTGGAAAGTACGGTGATTCTTTCAATGATACGGTATACTAAGGCGTCGGAGTATTCTGTTAGGTCGAGGTCCTCTGCGGAAATTATCCCCATGACTTCTTTAGTTTTGGATTCCATTACCTCGGAACGCTCTGCTGTGTATTCGATCCGCTTTTTCTGCTGCTTCAATTTGAGGATGGCTTCGCTGATTTGTTTTAGCTTATAGTCAATGATGTCGTTTTCGTCAACCGCTAAAACCAGCAGTCGGTCAAATTCTGTTTCCAGTTCCTTGATTTTGTTCTCTATGACAATGGGGCTGGCTTCTTCCTTTTCTCCGGCGATGCACTGTATCAGGGTATCCTGCAGCGCCGCAGCCATTTCTTCCTGCTGCCCATGAACCAGAGAACGGATGGCTTCCATTATGGCGGTGTGGAGGGCGGCTTCTTCAAGGCTGGGAGAATTCCCGCAGGATTTCGGTCCGAACTCCAGCCGGTTGATGCACCGCCAGACGATTTGCTTTCTTCCGTGGATATTCCATGTTACCCTGCGGAAGTAGCAGCCGCAGTCCCCACAGACCAGCCTTTCGGATAGGGCGTATTTACTGGTGAACCTGCCACGGTTGGTTTTTGCTTTCTTGGTGTTGGCGGGCTTTTTGCTTCTTCTCCGGGCGAGTTCCTCCTGAATTTGAAAAAACATTTCTCTTGGGATGATAGCCGGATGGTTGTCTTTGATGTAGTATTGCGGGAGTTCACCGTTATTTTTCTTTACCTTTCCTTCCAAAAAATCGGAGGTGTAGGTTTTCTGCAGTAGGACGTCGCCAGCGTATTTCTCATTCTGGAGGATTCGCAGGATTGTCTGTGTTGTCCATTTCGACTCTCCCGCAGGGCTTGGAATGCTTGCTTTCTCCAGTTTTTCCTTGATTCCTTTCAGGCTGTCGCCATTCAGGAATTCCCGCGCAATCATGCGAATGGTTTGGGCGTCCTTGGGAATAATTTCAGGTTCTCCATCTGGCCCCTTTTGAAAGGCGAAGCCGGTGTAACGGAAGGCAAACCGCCCTTGCTTGTATCCCATGCGAATTCCTTTGGTGACGTTGCCGCTGATGGATTCGCTTTCTGCCTGTGCAAAGGAACTCAGGCAGGTCAGGATCATTTCGCTGTTCATATTCGAGGTGTCGATGTTTTCTTTCTCGAATATCACGGGGATGCCCCAGCTTTTGAGGATTCGGACGTGCTTTATGCAGTCGAGGGTATTCCTTGCAAATCGGGAAATGGATTTTGTCAGGATGAGGTCTATTTTCTTTTTCCTGCAGAGCCCTATCATTTCATTGAATTGGTCCCTCTTTTTGGTCCGCACCCCGGAGATCCCATCGTCTGCAAAAATTCCGGCAAGCTGCCAGCCATCGTGGTGGGTAATCTTTTCGGTGTAATAGTCTACCTGTACCTCAAAACTGTTTTGCTGTTCTTCTTCCTCGGTGCTTACCCGGCAGTAGGCCGCAACTCTCAGCTTTCGTTTTCGCTTTCGCAAATCTCCCAGCATGGGGTTTGCCGGGATTTCCATGACTACCTTTTGTGGCATGGGAGGTTCTCTCCTTTCAAACTGTTTTTCCATTGAGCAGATGAAACCGTATGGAACCATCCGGCTGCAGGATAACCTGTTTTACGGTCTGCTCGAAAAGTTCCCGATCCAGTTTCTCGTCATTGCTATGCTCCTGAAAAAGAGCTTTTATTTTGATGGTGAGGTGGTCAGATTCCTTGATGCTACAGGTCTTATACTTTTCGGCAGCGCATTCCAAAATCAAGGAAAGTAGTCTGTCTGTATCTACTTCACGCTGAGTCAGCATCTGATTGATTTCATTGGTCAGTCGGGCCGCCTGTATGGATAGACTGTTGGTGGGCTGCTGATCTAATTCCACCACCTGTGAGTTCCGACAAACAGCCAGCAGCTTTTCTGTGACTGCCTGTTGCAGTTCATTGTCGGAAATGGGGCCGAAGCGGTTTTGGCAACCTTTGCAATCCCAATAGACACGAGGGGATTTTTTGCTGTTTCGTTGTAAAATATCCCCACAGTATGGGCAAGTCATTCGCTTTCGGATAAATGGTATTTTTGATTTTGGCGATGCCTTGCTTTTCTTTAAACTCGCCACTCTCATGGCAATATCCTCTTTGGAATACATAATGGAAAGGGCGTTTTTGAGACTTTGCGGGGTATGTTTGGAGGCGTCCACATGGACGTGCATCCCGCAGCTTCCGTTGACAACAGCCCCCGCATGGCGCAGGGCGCGGACAACCTCCTGCAGTTTCGGCATTTCCCTGTATTCCAGTTTGGGGGAATTCATTTCCACCTTGTAGGCGCTGTCACCGATGGCAAGTTGCTGCCGCCCGATCCGGTGGGAACCATGGATGCTGGAGTCGTAGACAAACCGCCATATTTTTCCCTCGTTGTCGGTTACCTCCCACGGGTCATAGGTGCGGGAAGAACGGGAATGGACAGCGCTGGTCCCGAACAGGGAAGCCACCGCTTCTGCCGCCTGCTGGCGGGTTATTCCCGTCATCTCAATTTCGCAGCCGAAGTATTGGTCTTTTAAATCAATCGATGGCGGTCACCTCCCGGTGGGCGGCGGCCAGCCGTTTCCCGATGGCTTCCACCACTGTGACAGTCACGCCGTTCCCGGCCTGTTTGTAAAGCTGGGCATCCGATTGGAGAGGGAGGACGATGTCGATGCGTTCATCCCGCCAGCCTTGCAGCCGCAGGCATTCCCTTGGCGTTAGGCGGCGGATTCTGCCCTGATGCAAAATCCCATGCCGGTCCTGTGCGGTCAGCGTAAACATTGCTTCACCGGGATTTTTGATCCTGCGCCCTTGCTGGCGGACAGTTTCCCTTTCCGGGGTAAGAACTGCACGGGCTTCCAAGGTGCCTTGGTCGCTGTTTGTGGTAAGGGTATGGGCGATTTTTCGTCCAACCCTGCCGCGGCGGGTATTCTGCTGGGCATAGGCCAGATTGATGCTGTCGCCGGGATAGGCCATTTTGTACCCCTTCTTGGTGTTCTCCTTGATGGGCAGGCCCACCTCATACAAACCGGTTTTCCCGCCGAAGCCGCCCGTCTGCGCCGCGAGGGTGCAGCTTACTCCTTCCGGGGAGTAGACCCGTTCTCCCTGCGCTCCGGGCAGGACTTGTATAAGAGATGTGCCTGCTGTTTCGGTGAAAGGAAATATTTTTCCTCTGCATCGCTCATCAAGATATCCGATAAGGTAGACCCTACGGCGGGATTGGGGGACTCCAAAATCCTTGCTGTTGAGCACCTGCCATTCCAAACCATACCCCAGTCTGTCCAGCACATGGAGGATGGCCGTAAACGTCCTGCCCCCGTCATGGTTAAGCAGGCCGGGAACGTTTTCAAGCAGCAGATACGCAGGTCTTTTTGCCGCAGTCAGCCGGGCAATTTCAAAGAACAAGGTACCTCTTGGATCGGAAAATCCCCCACGGTTTCCAGCAATCGAAAAAGACTGACAGGGAAAACCTCCGCACAGGAGTTCGAAGTCGGGGATATCGCTCGGATCGGCTTTTCGGATATCTTCACAGAACCACTCTCCTTTGGTATCGAATAAGGCTTCATAGCTTTGGTTGGCTTTTTTGTCAATTTCGCAGTGTCCTACACAGGTAAATCCTCCGGCACGGCTGAGTCCTTCTCGGAACCCGCCAATGCCGGAGAACAGGTCGATATATCGTATGGTTTTTCTTATCACGCTCCCTCTGTATAAATCTGTGAACAGCTAAACAACAATCAATCGGCATCGCCCCTTTCCCATGGTGAAATGAAATATATATGAAAACAGCCCGCAGTTTCCTGCGGGCTGTTACTGGCTGCCTTATGCGTAGGCTTCTTCTTCGTTTTCATTGGTTTCGCCGGTTTCTATGGTATCGTCATCCGGCGCGGTTTCTTCATCCTCATCCTGATTCCAGCTTTCCGGCATGGTATCCTCATCGTTCTCGCTGAGGCATCCCTCGCCGCTGTCATCATCTTCTGCCGGGGCTTCCGCTTCGCTGTTCTCGCCGTCCCAGCCCTCTGTTTCCTCATTGCCGGGTACTTCCTCGTCCTCATCGTTTTCGGGGCTTTCTGCGGGTTCCCAGCCGTTCTCTGCCAGCTCCTCATGTTCGGCGGCTCTGGCGGCTTCGAATTCTTCTTCGGCTTCCTCCAGCGCCTGCTCAATCAGCCCGATGACAAATTCCTTTTGGGTGAGGCGGCGGTGATAGGCTTTCTCGTAGCGGTCAAGGTATTCCTTCACTCTCTGGAACAATTCCTCGCTTACCTGAAATGCTAATGTCCTTCCTTTTTCCATAGTCTTGTTAACCCCTTTCTCATAATGTTCCCGGATAACCATTTCGATGAACTTGCTCATGGTGCTTTCCGTTTCCCGGATTTCCTCGCTGATTCGGTTGTGCAGATCCAGCGGGATTTTGCAGGTTACGCCTTTGGTTTCCATGCTCCATCGCTCCTTTGTTGTTTTTTTCCCTTTCGGGCAACACAAGCATATCGAAAAAGCAGGGATAAAGCTATCACCAAGAGCAACAACCTTTCAGCCAAAGCAGGGGCAACATACGTCACAACCAATAAAGGCCATGTTGGGGGTTATTCTTCGCCCAGCAGGGAACCGAGGAATCCCATCATCTCCTGTGGGATGGCTTCTTCCTGCTGTTTCACAGGCTGGGAAGGGACAGCTTGAAGTTCTTCCCGCAGTACCCGGCGCAGGGTGGTTTCAACGGTTTCCTTTTCTTCGCTCTCCAGAATCGCCTGCACCAGAAAGGCGTTTTTCTGCCCGTCCGGTACAGCCTGCAGGATTTCCCATGCCCTGCGGTGGCGCTCATTCTGGAGGTTGGGGCGAAAGCCAAATAGGGGCCTGTTCATCCCTTGCTCACACCGCCCGAAAACTGCCCCAAAATCCTCTCGAATCCTTCGGCGTTTACACGGTCGTCTATCAGGGCAAAAACTTGGCACAGGCCGTCCTGTTCGCTCACGTTGCCCTTGACCACCGCCGCGCCGCCGCCCAGCATGACTACCGGGATGGCTTTCAGATCAAACCCCGATTCCATGGCTGCCGAGAGAAGCCGTTCGGTGTAGAGGCGGCCCTGTTTTTGGATGATGCTTCGGGCGTCCTCATCCATACTGCAGGGCTTTCCCACCAGCACTCGTTCCACTTGCGCGTCGGTAACGGACAATCCTACATCCCGGCGAACCTGTTCTTTCGTTTCGTCAATGCAGCGGATCATGCCAAGCTCCAAGCTGCGGCAGGTGGAAGCGTTGGGGACGCCGTTGTCCAGCCGCATGAGATCCACCGTCCAGCCGCCGATATCCATGAGCAGAACAGAAGGCTCATTCTGGATGAGTTCCGGGTGGATGGCGATGGCGGAATACCCCTGCGGGAACAGCTTCACATCCTCGATGGTGATCTTGTAGGGGATTCCCTCAAATTTGAAGCACACGGGCTGGGAAGAACGCAGAAGGTATTCCCGGAAGGGCTTTTTCTCCCGGCCAAAACCAGCCAGAGGGAGTCCTGCGGCGAGTTTGACGGAACACTCTGCTTTTTCACCGCGCTGTTTCAATTCCTTGGCGATGGCGGCAAGGGTAAGCAGGTAGTAGTTGTCGTTCTCCATTTTGTTGCGCAGGATCGGCTGTCTGCCGGTTCCACAGACATAGAATTTCCCACCGTACTCCAGCGTGTTCTGCAGGGTGTAGGGTTCGTGGGAATATTCCGAGATACCGGCTGGGAAAGAAAAATGCCGGGTTTTGATGGCGTAGTAGCCGTGGTCGATGCCGATGTTCATGGTTTTGCTCATCCTTTCTGGTTGGTTGTTGAAAACTTGGAAGGTTTATTGGTTTGGAGTAAGCTTGCTGGAGAGAATCTTGTTCTTTCCCAGCCAAGTAAGTAATTTAGGGGGTGAGGGTCTGGGAGAGGGGGAAAGCGGAAAACCTCCCCGGCCTGCCAGCCGGAGAGGTTCTAAAAAAGGGCGCACTACCCCCTTGTATCTTGAGGGCTGAAAAGTGGCCCGTTTGGGGGATTCGTCAATCTATCTATATAACTGCCGGAAACTTTTACGGTTCCGTGGGCGGGAAAAAAGAGTGGTAAACGCAAAAAAGCGGGGCCTCCGGCCTGAATTTTCAGACGGAAGCCCCGCTGTGACGGATTTTGCTGCGGTTTGCTGTTTGGACATCTACGGTAAAACCGTTTTTCGGATTTCACTTCCAAAAGCCCGCAAACCCGCATGAATACTGAAAAAAATGGAGTGACATCTTTTTTGTCACTCCATCATGGTGCCGGTGACCGGACTCGAACCGGTACGCTGTCGCCAGCGGTGGATTTTGAGTCCACTACGTCTACCAATTCCATCACACCGGCAGAGGAGACTTTACTATTATAGCCGAAGCGGCGGCGGATTGCAAGAGTAATTTTCCCGCCCATCACTCCGTAGCTACGGCCAACAGCTCCGGAACGGTGTCCACGATGCACCGGGCACCGGCCTGCTCCAGCAGCGCCCGCCCCCGGAAGCCCCAGGCCACTGCCGCCAGCGGCAGCCCCGCCCGGCGGGCCATCTCCACGTCTACCTCACTGTCGCCCACATACAGGGCGTGCCGGGCGTCTGCGCCCAGCTGCTCCATGGCGCTCCACACCATCTCCGGTGCGGGCTTGGAGGGGATACCGTCCCGCTGCCCCAGTGCCGTCACCCCCGGAAAGAACCGGGCCGCCAGCGTGCGGGTGGTCTCATCCGGCTTGTTGGATACCACCGCCAGCTTCAGCCCCCGCTGACGCAGCTGCTCCAGCAGCTCCGGGATGCCCGGATAGGGGCAGGTGCGGATGCAGTTGTGGGCCTGATAGTAGGCCCGGTACTCCGCCAGCACCTTCTGCTCCTGAGGATATCCCTCCGGCAGCGCCCGGTGGATCAGCGGCCCGGCGCCGTTTCCCACGAAGCGCCGTACCTCCTCAAGGGTCCGCAGAGGCAGCCCGTGAGCCGCCAGCACGTGGTTCACGGCGTCCTGCATATCCGTCAGGGTGTCCAGCAGGGTGCCGTCCATGTCAAACAGGATCGCATGATATCTGCCCATGGCCGCCCTCACCCCCGGATCAGGGTGGTCAGACCGGCGTGGGCGGCGGCCTGCTCCGCCTCCTTCTTGCTGTGGCCCTGACCCTTCCCGATGGGCTGCCCGTTCAGCAGCACACGGGAGGTGAATACCTTGGCGTGGTCCGGACCGCTGGCGGAGACCAATTCATATTGCAGCGTCTGGTTGCTGCGCCGCTGCACCAGCTCCTGCAGCTCCGTCTTGTAGTCCCGGCGGCGCTCCTCTACATCCGTCTCCCGCTCCTTATCCAGCAGGACCCGGTGAATGAGCGCACGGGCTGCCTCCAATCCGCCGTCCAGATATACGGCGGCAAAAACGGACTCCGTGGCGTCCGCCAGAATGGACGCCCGCTGCCGGCCTCCGCCGGCCTCCTCGCCCTTGCCCAGCTTCAGATAGGATCCCAAGTCGAGACTCTGGGCCACCTCGTGCAGACTCTCCTCGCAGACCAGTGCGGCCCGGATGCGGGTCAAGTCCCCCTCCGGCAGATCCGGGTGCTTGCGGAACAGATAGTCCGCCGTCACCAGACCCAGCACGGCGTCCCCCAGAAACTCCAGCCGCTCATTGCTATGAATGCCCAAGCTGCGGTGCTCATTGGCGTAGGAGCTGTGATATAAAGCGCCCTCCAGCCGCTTCCGATCCCGGAAGGTATAGCCCAGACGCTCCTCTAAAGTACGCATTGCATAACTCCTTTCCGTCCGGAAAAGAAAGCCCCGTGGACAAACTCCAACGGGGCGTTCTTTCTTCACGGTCGTGTCAGCTCATCTTATTGTACAGATAACGAACGCAGTCACCGACGGTTTTCAGCCCGGTCAGGTCGTCCTCGTCGATCTCACCGACGTTGAATTCTTCTTCCATGGCCATTACCAGCTCCACCAGATCCACAGAGTCAGCGCCCAGATCATCCACAAAGGAGCTGTCCATGCTGATCTCGTCAGCATCAATGGCAAACTGTTCAGCGATCAGATCCTGCATCGTCTTGAAGATGTCTTCCATCGTCATAAGATGATTCCCCTCCTTTCGGGTATCGCTCTGAAAGATAATACGGCAATTACCGCCGTGTGTCAACACCTTTTCTGTGAATATTTTCTCGAAGTGGAGTTTATTCCCGCTCCACCTTCATCAGGGCCACATTTTCCTCGATATCCCTGATAATGCCGCTGCGGGCCACCTGCACCGCCTGCCCCATGGCGTTTTCGATGGCCTCGGCGTTGGAGGAGCCGTGGGCCTTGATGACCGGCCGGGAGATACCGATGAAGGCGGTACCGCCCACCTTATTGGGGTCCAGCTTGGCCTTGAAGGCGTTGAGCCCCGGCATGACGCACAGGGCCGCCAGCTTGGTCAGCAGGTTCTTCTTGAACATGGCTTTCAGGGCGCTTCCGGCGAAAGAGCCTACGCCCTCCATGGTTTTCAGCAGCACATTGCCGGAGAAGCCGTCGCAGACGATGACGTCGCACCCGCCCTTGATGGCCTCCTTGGCCTCAATGTTGCCGATAAAGTTCAGATGTCCCGCCGTGTGGGCCTCCCGCAGCCAGCGCAGGGTCTCCTTCTGGAGATCGGTGCCCTTGCTGTCCTCGGTGCCGATGTTCAGCAGTCCCACACGGGGCCGCTCTACCCCAAGCACCCGGTGGGCGTAGTAGCTGCCCAGATAGGCGAACTGTACCAGATATTCCGGGGTACACTCGGCGTTGGCGCCGCAGTCGATGAGTACCGCCTGACCGGTGGTGGTGGGAATTACCGGGGCCATGGCCGCCCGACGGATGCCCCGGATGCGCTTGACGATGAGGGTAGCGCCGGTGAGCAGAGCGCCGGTGCTGCCGGCGGAGACCATGGCGTCGGCCCTGCCGTCCCGCAGCATGGTCAGTCCCACGCCCATGGAGGTGTCCTTCTTCCGGCGGAACACCGTGGCGGGGTCGTCACACATCTCCACCGTCTCAGTGGTGTGGACGATCTCCATGCCCTGGGGCAGCGTCTTTTCGCCGCAGGCCTCCAGTGCCTGCAAAATAGCGGTGGTGTCGCCGGTGAGGGTGACGTCCACGCCCCAGCGCTTCTGACCGGATAGCGCACCCTTGACGATTTCCAGCGGAGCATTGTCGCCGCCCATGGCGTCGATGATGAGCTTCATGACAGGATCTCCTCCTTCCGGGCTTCGATGATGGCCAGCGAGCGCTGGCTCAGCTCGGCATTCTTGTTGCGCTTGCCCTTGACCCGGTGGTCCAGCGGCGGGATGATGCCGAAGTTGATGTTCATGGGCTGGAATACCCCCACGGTCTGATTGCTGACATACAACCCCAGAGCGCCGATGGCCGTTTCCTGCGGGAAGTCGATGGGAGCCTGCCCCTTCAGGCGGCGGGCCGTCTCCACTCCCACCAGAAAGCCGCTGGCGCAGGACTCCACATAGCCCTCTACGCCGGTCATCTGTCCGGCAAAAGCGATACGGGATCGGGACTTCAGCCGGTAATACCGATCCAACAGCCGGGGGGAGTCCAGATAGGTGTTGCGGTGCATGACGCCGTAGCGCAGGAACTGAGCGTCCTTCAGAGCGGGGATCATGGTGAATACCCGCTTCTGCTCCGGCCACCGCAGGTGGGTCTGGAAGCCCACCAGATTGTAAATGGAGCCGTCGGCGTTGTCCCGCCGCAGCTGTACCACGGCGTAAGGCTCCCTCCCAGTCTTGGGGTCCGGCAGGCCACGGGGCTTCAGCGGCCCGAAGCGCAGGGTGTCCTCACCCCGGCGGGCCATGACCTCCACCGGCATACAGCCCTCAAAGACCTGTCCATCCTCGAAGCCGTGGACCTCCGCCTCCTGGGCGGTGGTCAGCTCCTGCCAGAAGGACAGATACTCCTCCTTGGACAGGGGGCAGTTGATGTAGTCCGGAGTACCCTTATCATAGCGGGAGGCGAAGTAGGCACTGTCCATATCCACGCTGTCAAAGCTCACCAGCGGAGCGGCAGCGTCGAAGAAGTTCAGGGTGGTCTGCTGCCCATCGCCCAGCAGGGGCAGCAGATGTTCCGCCAGAGCGTCGGAGGTCAGCGGCCCGGAGGCCACCACCACTTGCCCCTCCGGCAGCTCCGTTACCTCGCCGGGGACCACGGTGATGAGAGGGTGGTTCCGGAGCTCCTCCGTCACCATCCGGGCAAAGCCCTCCCGGTCCACCGCCAGAGCGCCTCCGGCGGGGACGGCGGTGGCGTCGGCGCAGCGGAGGATCAGGCTGTCCAGTCGCCGCAGCTCCTCCTTCAGCAGGCCCACGGCATTCTCCAGCCCCGCTCCCCGTAGGGAGTTGGAGCAGCAAAGCTCGGCAAACCATGGGGTCACATGGGCGGGGGTCGTCTTCTCCGGCTTCATCTCCCGCAGGGTCACGGGAATGCCCCGCTGGGCCAGCTGCCAAGCACATTCGGAGCCGGCCAGACCGGCGCCGATCACAGTTACAGGCTCCATTTATTCCTCCGTTTCAGCGTCAGCCTTCTTGGCGGCAGACGTGGCTGCTTTCTTGGTGGCGGCCTTTTTGGCCGTCGTTGCTTTCTTGGTAGTCGTGGCTTTCTTGGTGGTAGTTCTCTCGGCCGCCGCCTTTCTGGAGGCCGTCGCTTTTTTGGCCGTGGCCTTCTCCGCCGCCGTGGATGCTTCGGCGGCACCCTCTGCGGCGGTCGCTGCTTTTTTCGCAGCGGCCTTCTCCACTGCCGTGGATGCTTCGGCAGCCTCCTCCGTAGAGGGCTGTTCCGCAGCGGCCTTCGTCACGGTGGGAGTCTCCTCCGTGGCTAGGGCAGAGGAGGTCTTTTTGGCCGCCGTCTTGGCCGTGGATTTTTTGGCGGCGGTTTTCGCTGTGCCAGTTTTCTTAGTGGCAGTGGTTTTCTTAGTGGTGGTTTTCTTCGCCGCAGTTTTCTTAGCTGTGGTGGTTTTCTTGGCGGCGGGCTTGTCAGATGCCTCCGTTTGGACAGTTTCGGACGTCGGCTGACCGTCCGCTGCGGCACCATTTGTCCCGCTTTCCGTCCCATCGGACGCAGCAGTCCGCTTGGGATAGCCTCGCTGATCCTCCGGCAGGAAATTTTCGCACGCCGGGTTGATGCAGAAGGGACGCTTGAACCCCCGGCCGGATTTTTTGAACATGGTGTGGCCGCAGACAGGGCAGTCGTCCTTCACAGGCACGTCGAAGGTGACGAAGGAGCAGGCGGGGAACTTTTCGCAGCAGTAATAGTTATACTGCTTGCCGGATTTCTTGCTGATGCCGGTGCGCTTCATGAGCCGGCCGCCGCACACGGGGCAGCGACCCGGCATCTCCACCACCAGAGGCTTGGTGAACTTGCACTCCGGGTAGCCGGGGCAGGCCAGGAACCGGCCGAACCGGCCGGACTTGATGACCATGTTCCTGCCGCAGAGGTCACACTTCTCCTCGGTGACCTCGTCGGGGACCTTCAGATAAACACCCTCCATGTCCTTCTCCACCTGATGGAGATTGGACTCGAAGCCACCGTAGAACTGGCGCAGCAGCTGCTTCCACGGCAGCTTTCCGGACTCCACCTCATCCAGCTCCTCCTCCATGTGGGCGGTGAACTTCACGTCCACGATGTCCTTGAAGCGGTCGCACATAAGGCCGTTGACCACGTCGCCCAGCGGCGTCATTTTCAGGTACTTGCCGTCCTTGATGACGTACTCCCGGTCCAGAATGGTGGACACCGTGGGAGCATAGGTGGAGGGGCGGCCGATGCCGTTTTCCTCCATGGCCCGGATGAGGGAGGCGTCGGTGAACCGGGCGGGGGGCTGGGTGAAGTGCTGGGCCGGGTCAAAGCCCGTCAGCGTCACCACCTCGCCCTGTGCCAGCGGGGGCAGGGCGGGGGCCTTTTCCTCCTTCTCGTCGTCCCGGCTCTCCTCGTATACGGCGGTATAGCCGGCGAACTTCAGGCTGCTGGCGCTGGCCCGGAAGCTGTGGGCTCCGGCGCCCAGCTCTACGCTGACGCTGTCATAGACGGCGTTGGACATCTGGCTGGCCAGAAAACGGCTCCAGATCAGGCGGTACAGCCGATACTGCTCGCTGGTAAGATCGCTCTTGACCCGCTCCGGGGTCAGATCCACGTCGCTGGGGCGGATGGCCTCGTGGGCGTCCTGCGCCCCGGCCTTGGTCTTATACTGCCGGGGGGCGGCGGGACAGTAGCCTGCGCCGTAGCGCCCGGTGACGAAGCTGCGGGCCGCCGCCTGCGCCTCGTCGGAGATCCGCAGGGAGTCGGTACGCATATAGGTGATCAGACCCACGGTACCCTCGCCGGTGATGTCCACGCCCTCATACAGCTGCTGGGCGATGGCCATGGTGCGCCGGGGGGTCATGTTCAGCTTCCGGGAGGCATCCTGCTGCATGGTGGAGGTGGTGAAGGGCGGGGCGGGGGAGCGCTGCTTATCCGTGCGCTTCACGCTCTTGACGGCGAAAGGCAGGTCCTGCACCTCCGCCTGAATGGCGCTGACCTCCTCCTGAGAGGCGGGCTCATATTTCTTGCCGTCCTTGCCGTAATATCTGGCCCGGAAGGGGACGCCGCCGTCGTTTTTCAGCAGAGCGTCCAGCGTCCAGTACTCCTGGGGGACGAAGTCCTTGATCTCTTTCTCCCGGTCTGCCACCAGACGCATGGCCACCGACTGCACCCGGCCTGCCGACAGGCCCCGCCGGATCTTTTTCCACAGCAGGGGGGACAGCTCATAGCCTACGATGCGGTCCAGAATACGCCGGGCCTGCTGGGCGTCCACCAGATCCTGATCGATCTCACGGGGGTGGTGGATGCTCTCGGTGACCACCTTGCGGGTGATCTCGTTGAAGGTGACTCGCTTGGCTTTTTCGTCGCTGAGGTCCAGCAGGTTCTTCAGGTGCCAGCTGATGGCCTCACCCTCACGGTCCGGGTCGGTGGCCAGATATACGGTGTCGCTGGCCTTGGAGAGTTTTTTCAGCTCACTGATAAGCTCCTCCTTACCCCGGATGGGGCGGTAGTTGGGCTCGAAGTCGTGCTCGACATCCACGCCCAGCTTGCTTTTGGGCAGGTCACGCAGATGTCCCATACTGGCCCTGACCTCGTAATCCGGTCCCAGATACTTGCCGATGGTCTTGGCCTTGGCAGGGGACTCCACGATCACCAGATTTCGGGCTGCTTTTTTTGCCATGTTCTTATCCTTCCTTTTTACAACCGGATCTCCACCGTGCGGACGAAGCGCCGTGCTCCGTGCTGCGTGGCATATCCGTCGATCTCTAATACCGTCAGGGCTGACAGCACCCGCCGAATGGGCAGGTCGGCCCGCTCCGCCACGTCATCGGTGAGCAGAGGGGCATCGGTGGTCAGCACCTGTAGGATGCGGATCTGATCGTCCGTCAGACCCGCCGTATCCGCCGTCAGGTCCAGTACCGGCAGGGCGGGGGGAGTTTCCTTCTTCTCCGGCTTCGCCGTGGACGATTCCTCCGCCCTTTGAGCGGGGAGACTGTCCTGCTCCGGCACCGGAGGAAGATTCTCCGACGAGGGGCGCAGCCGGTGGGGAAACCGGCTCCGGTACCCCTCCAGAATGTCCCAGCCGCAGGTCACAAGTCCTGCGCCGTCCCGGATGAGGCGGTTGCTGCCCCGGCTGTTGGGGGCGTCGATGGGGCCGGGGACGGCGAACACGTCCCGTCCCTGCTCCAGCGCCGTATTGGCGGTGATGAGAGCGCCGCTGCGCTCCGGGGCCTCCACCACCAGCACCGCCAGACTCAGGCCGCTGAGGATGCGGTTGCGGACAGGGAAGTGGCTGCCCATAGGCTCCGTTCCCGGCGGGTACTCGCTCAGCAGCACGCCGGTGGCGGCGATGTCCTCGTAGAGCCGCCGGTTCTCCGCCGGATAGACCACGTCCACG
>ERZ779843.2700-NODE-2700-length-16508-cov-3.119066_pt1 | contig 16508 bp, 17 predicted proteins | sample MGYA00511560_ERZ779843 | MGnify/ENA primary metagenome ERZ779843 (study PRJEB29588, sample SAMEA2158062) | human gut metagenome | biome: human gut; feature: human-associated habitat; material: faeces | place: Denmark | collected 2008/2010 ... | reverse complement strand
GGCACGGGCTCCTTCAAAAAAAGCGAAGCCGCTGCGAACATGTCGCAGCGGCTTCGCTTTATGTGCGGATGATAGGACTCGAACCTACACGACTTTCGTCACCAGATCCTAAGTCTGGCGTGGCTACCAATTACACCACATCCGCAGGTAGCAGACTTCGCAAAGGTACACGAAGTTTGTGAATTAGGCAATACATCGGCTGTTTTTTTAGGCGCTCACTCCGGGTTACTCCCTATAATAGACCCGTTTCACTCGCGATGATACCGAGGTAAGTATCTCATAGGGAATGGTCCCGAGCCAGCCGGCCAACTCTTCGACGGGGAGTTGCTCGCCGAATATCTCGACCCTGTCGCCCTCCTTGCAGTCAATACCGGTTACATCGATAAGGGTTACATCCATACAGATGTTTCCCACGATGGGAGCGCGTTTGCCATTGACAACGACACAGCCCCGGCCGTTTCCGAGATGCCGGTCGTAACCGTCGGCATACCCGATGGGTATGGCTGCTATGCGCGAAGGGCGGGTAAGCAGTCCGCGACGACTGTACCCCACCGTCTCTCCGGCCTCCAAATCGCGGATTTGAAGAATGGTCGTTTTCAACGAACTGACAGTGCGCAAGCCCCGGTTATCGCCATAGGGAGAAATACCATACAGGCCGATACCGAGACGCACGGCATCGAACTGATAGTCGGTAAAGCGGGTTATACCGGCCGTGTTGAGGATATGGCGCAACACCCGGTGGGGTGAGGCCGCCTGCACGGCATCGGCACAGCGGGAGAAAATGGCTATCTGCCGGTAGGTATAGTCGTCGAAGCAGGCCTCATCGCTCCCGGCAAAATGAGAGAATACCGAGCGGGCCGAAAGGGTATCTTGCGACGAAAGGCGTTCGGCCAGCAAAGGCATGTCTTTCTCTTCGAAACCGAGGCGGTGCATGCCCGAGTCTATCTTTATGTGTACGGGGTAATGCAGCAATCCCTGACGGCGTGCCTCGACAAGCAGGGCATCGAAGAGCTTGAAGCTGTACACCTCGGGTTCAAGGTCATAGCGGAAGAGCGTGTGAAAACTCGACATCTCGGGATTCATCACCATGATGGGCATCGTAATGCCCTGCTTGCGCAACTCGGCGCCCTCGTCGGCCACAGCCACGGCAAGACAATCACAACCACGGTCTTGCAGCGTCTTGGCCAACTCATAGGAGCCGACACCATAGCCGAAGGCCTTCACCATGCATATCACGCGAGTGGTGGGGCGCAACTTCTCCTTGTAGAAGTTGTAGTTGTGGACAACGGCATCGAGATTGACTTCGAGTATGGTCTCGTGCTGTTTCAGTTCGAGAGCTTCGCATATCGACTCAAAATGGAACTTACGAGCTCCCTTTATCAGAATCAGTTCGCGTGAGAAGTGGTCGGCACGGCCCGATTGCAGAAACTCATCGGTCGTGGCATAAAATTCCTTCTCCACGTCAAAGAGCGCGGCGTGGGCCATGATTTCATAACCGATACCCACCAGCCTCTGTACGCCCTTGCGTCGCACCAGCTCGGCCACCCGTTCATACAGTTCGTCCGAGGGGACACCCGATTGCAGAATATCAGAGAGTATGAGAGTGCGTCGCATCGACTGCGCTGCCGAACGTCGCGACTGAAAATCGAGTGCAATGTCGAGCGAGTTGATGTCGGAGTTGTAACTGTCGTTGATGAGCAGACAGTTGTTGATACCCTCTTTTACCTCCATGCGCATGGCAATGGGTTCGAGACGGCTCATGCGTCGGGCAATAATCTCCGGGTCGGTGCCAAGGTAGAGCATCACCGCCAGGCAGTGTATGGCATCTTGTATGGCTCCGTCTTCGACAAAAGGTATGGTAAAACTGCTTTTGGCCCGCAAATAAATATACTCTACATGAGTCGATTGCTCTCGCTTCTCAATGCGGGAGATATAGAGAGGGGCATCAATGTCGACATGAGACCAAGCTATCTCGCGGGTACCCATGCACATCTTGTTGAAGGCCTCGGTTACGATGGGATTGTCGCCATCGTAGATGATGGCATCGGAACGACGGAAGAGCGAGAGTTTTTCTTCGCATTTCTCCTGTATCGAGAAAAAACCTTCCTGATGCGCTTCGCCCACATTGGTAAGAATACCTACCGTGGGTTGCACGATAGGTTCGAGACGTCCCATCTCTCCACTCTTGGATATGCCCACCTCTATCACGGCCAGTTGGGTATGTTCGTCGATTTCCCACACCGAGAGGGGTACGCCTATCTGTGAATTATAGCTGCGAGGCGAACGCACCATGGTGTAATCGTCGCACAGAAGCTGGTAGAGCCACTCCTTGACCACAGTCTTTCCGTTGCTGCCGGCAATGCCTATCACGGGAATATGGAAACGGCGACGATGCGCAGCAGCAAGAGCCTGCAAAGCCTGCAAGGTGTCGGACACAAGCAGGAAATTGGCATCGGCCATCTCTCCGGCATTGGCAGGGAGCGTGCTCACGACAAAATTACGCACCCCCTTACGATACAAATCACCGATATAGCGATGCCCGTCGTTACGTTCGGTAACAAGCGCAAAAAAGAGGGTTTCTTCGGGGAAAGTAAGTGAGCGACTATCGGTAAGCAACACCGAAACAGAACTATTCTGGCCGGGAGTGAAATCGGCCCGCACAATTTTGGCAATCTCAGTTATATCATATTTCATCGGACTCTAATGTTGCGAGCAGCCGCCTGGCGGCAGTTAGCTCTTCGGTCACATCAAAGAAAGCATATTTTTTGCGGAAATTTTCGAGTTTAAGAATATTTTGCATGACAAATTTCCGGTAGGTTTCGCGATCGGGAGTCAGCGGCCGATGACGCAATGCCTGCAACACTCGGGCCCATTCACGGTTGACCGCTCGGGTATTCTCGTCGAAATAGGTATCGGAGAATTTTTCCCACACATAGTCGACAGCCTGCGACGAAGGGTGGGCCATGTCGGTATCGTAGAAACGATAGTCACGCAACTCGTCGAGCACGATTTCGTAGGCAGGGAAATAATCGCAACGGTCAGGGAAAGCACGGCACAGCCTGTCGGTAAAGAGCAGCAGGGCGGCCTTGCTCAACTGGTTGCCATGGGCCCCGTCTTTGAGATGCCGCACCGGACTCACGGTAAACCATACCCGCAAACGGGGATTGAGGTCAAACAGCCGCCTGAGCAACGGACACCAGATGTCGTACATCTCGTCGACCGACAGTTGCCGCCGCACAAAACGGGAGGCAGGCAACTTGTGACAATTGGCAACGACACGGCCGTCATCGGCCAAGGTATATACCCAGGATGTGCCCCACGTAAGTATCAGATAGTCGGCCTCGGCCAGCAAAGCCGCAGCCGGAAGCAGTCGGTCGTTAATCTGTTGCAGACAGAGTGCCTTGTCGGTATGGGAGAAGCTCGAATGATGGGAGAAACTGTGCCACAGATTACCGTCACGGAAAAGTTCTTCACCGGTAAAAGGTTCTCCGCTCATCAGCCGTTCAATCAATGCAGCAATGGAAGAGGGATTGTATTGTATTCCAAACGGGTTTACATCGACCGGGAAATGATATTCCAGCAGCCGCGCACCCATATACTCGGCAAAACAAGAGCCGAACAGCATCATGCGGTGATGATGTGTTACGGCTCCTTGTTGGGCGACTATCGATACAGGAGTGCACCATTCCATACTCCCGAACGTTTTTTGTCTTACTGACGGACAATCTCCATCAACTTAATGTCGAATATCAGTGTCGAGTAGGGTTTTATGCTACCTCTCGACTGCACACCGTATCCAAGATTCTGGGGGATAATGCCCCGACACGAGTCTCCCACGTGCATATGTTCCATGGCCACGGCCCAACCGTCGACGAGAGATGATATCTTAGCCGTCATGGGGTTAGAGGGACTTTGGTAAGTAGCGTCAAAGACCGTGCCATCGATCAGTTGACCCTTATAGCACACCTTGACAAAACTGGTGTAATAGGGCGATACCGTCCCTGTACCACGCTTGTAGTAATGCATCAAGACACAACTCGACGGGTCCCAATTGGGCGACACGACATCATACACCCGCTTACCATCAGCATCGGTTTCCAACTTGGCGGCCTCGAAATAAGCCACATTTTCGTTGTTCCAATCCAGATATTGGGAAACCGTATCTTCAACATCGTCGTTGCAGGCTGTCATGGCCAGCAAGCAACACGACAGCAACGAAAGAAAAAAGTTTCTTGCTTTTTCCATGTGTATGAATATCGTTGGGTTCTTGATTAAAATTTAACGACAGGAGCCACTTCGGCACCCTCAGCTGCGGTAAACTGAGGTTTCTTTTCGAAACCGAACATCGAGGCGATAATCGAAGCCGGGAAACGACGAATCATTACATTATAGCTTTTCACTGCCTCGGAATAGCGTGTACGAGCCACGGCAATGCGATTTTCGGTGCCTTCGAGCTGAGCCTGCAAATCACGGAAATTCTCGTTGGCCTTCAAGTCGGGATAATTCTCGGCAACAGCCAGCAGGCGCGACAACGCCCCCGACAACTCGCCTTGTGCAGCCTGGAAGGCTTCCAGGTTTTCGGGCGTAAGGTTATCGGCCGAGAGGGTTACCTGTGTGGCCTTGGCACGAGCCGACACCACAGCCTCGAGAGTCGACTGCTCGTGCGCTGCATAGCCTTTCACCGTCGATACCAGATTCGGTATCAGGTCATTGCGACGCTGATATTGGGCTTCGACTTTGGCCCACTCTCCACCTATTGTCTCTTCGCCGGCCACCATGGTATTGTAGGTACCTACCCCCATGACCACGACGATAATCACGATAAGCAGGATCACGCCTGCCACGATATATCCTTTTTTCATACGTTTATGCTTAAAAATAAATCAATCGTTCGCAATTTTACGCAAGAGCGATTTCATCGACACCTGCTCGCCAATAATCTGAGCCAATTCGCAGATAGGCACCCGTTGCTGTTCCATGGTATCGCGGAAACGTATCGTTACACAGTTGTCGGTGAGCGTATCGTGGTCGACCGTTACGCAGAACGGCGTTCCGACAGCATCCTGCCGACGATACCGCTTGCCGATGGAATCTTTTTCGTCGTATTGACATCTGAAATCGAAACGCAGCATATCCATAATCTCACGGGCTTTCTCGGGCAGACCGTCTTTTTTCACCAACGGTAAAACAGCCAGCTTGATAGGAGCTAATGCTGCCGGCAGGCGCAATACCACGCGAGTCTCGCCGTCGGGCAACTGCTCTTCGCAATACGAGCCGGCCATTACGCTCAGGAACATACGGTCTACACCGATGGAGGTTTCGATGACATAGGGCACATACGACTCGTTGAGTTCGGGGTCGAAATACTGCAACTTCTTGCCGGAGTATTTCTCATGGTTCGACAAGTCAAAGTTTGTACGCGAGTGAATGCCCTCCACCTCTTTGAAACCGAACGGCATCTCAAACTCGATGTCGGTCGCAGCGTTGGCATAGTGAGCCAGCTTTTCGTGGTCGTGGAAACGATATTTCTCATCTCCGAGACCGAGGGCCTTGTGCCATTTGAGACGGGTCTCTTTCCACTTGGCAAACCATTTGAGCTCTTCTCCGGGGCGTACAAAGAATTGCATCTCCATCTGTTCAAACTCACGCATACGGAAGATGAACTGACGGGCTACGATTTCATTGCGGAAAGCCTTTCCTATCTGGGCGATACCGAAGGGAATACGCATACGGCCGGTCTTCTGCACATTAAGGTAGTTGACAAAGATACCTTGAGCGGTCTCGGGGCGAAGATATATTTTCATCGTACCATCGGCTGTGGAGCCCATCTCGGTCGAGAACATAAGATTGAACTGACGAACGTCGGTCCAGTTGCGGGTACCGCTCAGAGGGCAGGCAATTTCATAATCGAGAATGATTTGGCGCAACTCGGGAAGATTGTTCTCGTTCATAGCCTTGGCATAACGGGCGTGCAACTCATCGCGTTTGGCGATGTGCTCCTGCACGCGGGGATTGGTCTGACGGAAAAGAGCCTCGTCGAAATTATCGCCGAAACGCTTGGCGGCCTTCTCCACCTCCTTCTCGATTTTCTCGTCCATCTTGGCTATCAGGTCTTCGATGAGCACATCGGCGCGATAGCGTTTCTTGGAGTCCTTATTGTCGATAAGAGGGTCGTTAAAGGCATCGACGTGACCCGATGCTTTCCAGATGGTCGGGTGCATGAAAATCGCCGAGTCGATACCCACGATATTTTCGTGCAGCAACACCATGCTGTCCCACCAGTATTTCTTGATATTATTTTTCAGTTCCACTCCCATCTGCCCGTAATCATAGACGGCGCTGAGGCCATCGTATATTTCGCTCGACGGGAAGACGAACCCATATTCTTTACAATGCGAAATCAGTTTTTTAAAAACATCTTCTTGCTGTGCCATAATTTTTGTCTCTGTTTTTTGAATCAAGCCGGGACACCGAGTCCCGCTAATAATCTGCAAAGTAAATGATTTTTTCCGATTAAATTTGTATTTTTGCAGGAGGTTCTTACTTTCCGTACCTAAAAATATTTAAAGTGAGAACATTTCTGTTCTTTTTTCTACATTAACTCAGCCTCTATGAACGACGAAGAGAAAGATAACCCCACAGCCAACCTCGCCAACGACGAGGCCGACTCTACCGAGAGCCACTCTTCCTACAAAATACCCGAGGGAGACAAAGCCGACATCAAGTTGCAACTTACCGGCATGTACCAAGACTGGTTTCTCGACTATGCCTCCTACGTTATCCTGCAACGCGCCGTTCCCCATATCGAAGACGGATTGAAGCCAGTCCAGCGACGCATACTCCATGTCATGAAGCGCATGGAAGACGGCCGCAACAACAAGGTGGCCAGCATCGTAGGCGAGACCATGAAGTTTCACCCCCACGGCGATGCCTCGATATACGAGACACTCGTCAAACTGGGACAGAAGGAATTGCTCATCGACTGCCAGGGAAACTGGGGTAACATACTCACCGGTGCAGGTGCCGCTGCCGGCCGATACATCGAAGCACGGCTCACCAAGTTTGCCCTCGAAACCCTGTACAGCCCCAAAATCACCGAATGGCGCCCCTCCTACGACGGTCGCAACAAAGAGCCCATCACGCTGCCCACCAAGTTCCCGCTCCTGCTGGCTCAGGGCGTAGAAGGTATCGCCGTGGGCCTCTCGGTCAAAATTCTGCCCCACAACTTCAATGAACTGCTCGACGCCTCCATCGCCTACCTGCAAGGCGATCCGTTTACACTCTATCCCGACTTTCAGACCGGCGGATTCATCGACGTCTCTCGTTATAACGACGGTGAACGGGGCGGTTCGGTCAAGGTGCGCGCCAAAATCGAGAAACGTGACCAGCGCACCCTGGCCATCACCGAGATTCCCTACGGGAAAACGACACCCGTCATCATCGACTCAATACTGAAAGCCAACGACAAAGGAAAAATAAAGATACGGAAAATCGACGACATCACCGCCGCGCAGGCCGAGATACTCGTGCATTTACAGGCCGGCACCTCGTCGGACAAAGCCATCGACGCTCTCTATGCCTTTACCGACTGCGAGGTGAGCCTGTCGCCCAACTGCTGCGTGATATGCGACAACAAGCCGCTCTTCCTCTCGGTGAGCGAGGTGCTGCGCCGCAACACCGACCGCACCAAAGCGTTGCTGCAAGCCGAGTTGCGCATACAGCGCGACGAGTTGTGCGAGTCGCTGCACTTCCTCTCGCTCGAAAAAATCTTCATCGAGGAGCGTATCTACAAAGACAAAGACTTTGAAGAGAGTGCCACCATGGACGAGGCCGTGGCCCACATCGACCGTCGGCTCGACCCATTCAAGAAGGATTTCCTTCGCGAAATCACCCGCGACGACATACTCCGCCTCATGGAGATAAAGATGGCCCGCATCTTGAAATTCAACGCCGACAAGACCGACAGGCAGATTGCCGCCATCAAGGCCGACATCGAAGAGATAGACAACAACCTCGCCCACATGACCGACTTCACGATACGCTGGTTCCGTCACCTGAAAGAGAAATACGGGGCCGCCTATCCCCGTCGCACCACCATACGCAGTTTCGATGCCATCGAGGCGGCCAAGGTCGTCGAGGCCAACGAGAAACTCTATATCAACCGCGACGAGGGCTTCATCGGCACCGGATTGAAGCGCGACGAGTTTGTATGCAACTGCTCCGACATCGACGACATCATCATCTTCTACAAAGACGGCAAATACAAGGTCGTGAAGGTGAGCGAGAAGATGTTTGTCGGTAAAAACATTCTCTACCTCAACGTATTCAAACGCAACGACACACGCACCATCTACAACGTCATATACCGCAACGGCAAAGAGGGTCTTCACTACATGAAACGCTTCGCCGTCACAGGCATTACCCGCGACAAGGAATACGATCTCACCCAGGGCACACCGGGCTCCAAGGTGGTGTGGTTCAGCGCCAATGCCAACGGCGAAGCCGAGATACTGAAAATCGTGTTCAAGCCGAAGCCCCGCCTGAAAACACCATTCATCGAAAAAGATTTCAGCAGCATCGCCATCAAGGGACGGCAATCGATGGGCAACATCGTTACCCACAACGAGATACACCGCATCTCGCTGAAAGAACGCGGGGGCTCGACCCTCGGCGGGCGGCAGGTATGGTTCGACCACGACGTGCTACGCCTCAACTACGACGGCCGCGGCGAGTACCTCGGCGAGTTCCACAGCGGCGAGCAGATTCTTGTCATTCTCCGCAACGGCAGCTTCTACCCCCCCTCGTTCGACGCCGGCAACCACTACGACCCCGACATTCTCCGCATCGAGAAATTCACCCCCGAGCGGGTGTGGACAGCCGCCCTCTTCGATGCCGACCAAGGCTACCCCTACCTCAAACGCTTCCTGTTTGAAGCTTCGGCCAAGAAACAGAGCTTCATTGGAGACAATTCTCAATCGCGATTGATACTGCTCTCGACAGAGCCTTATCCCCGCATTGAGATAAAATTTGGGGGAGACGATGCATTCAGAGAGCCCCTCACCCTCGAAGCAGCCGACTTCATCGGCGTGAAAAGCTTCCGGGCCAAAGGGAAACGACTGACCACCTATACCGTCGAAAGTATCACTGAGCTCGAACCGACACGCCACGAAGAGCCGACTGTCGAAGAGCCGCAGGAAGAAATGCCCACCTTCAACCCCGAGCCCAACGAAAACGGACAAAGTTCGCTCTTCTGATCACTCAATCCACAACCGGCCATGATGTACCAATGTCTCAGACCGATAGCCTTGTTGCTCACTTTCATAGGGAACGTATGGATGAACAACCTATATGCCCAAAAGGTCGAAACGGATAGCAACACCCGAAAGGAACGGCCGGTATTCGTATCGACCTCACTTCTCGCCGGAAGAAGCACACTGCACGACAGTTATCTCTCCATCAGTAACTACAAAGGGGATGAATGGGGACTTATGCACGAACGAATGAGGGTTCTACCTTTTGGGGGAAATCGCTGGGTCATGCGGCATCGCATCGACGCCTCGGCATCAAATGCTTTCGGGACGTCAAGCAACGGACATCTCATCTCGGCCATGCTCGATTACAGCTACGGGCAACTCTACACCTTGCGCTTCCCCTGTGGGCTCACCTGGCGCACCGGTGGAGAAATCGAACTCTCGGGAGGGGCTCTCTACAACCCCAGCAACTCCAACAACCCCGCTGCCGCCAAGGTCAATCTCTCACTGGGATTCTCTGAAATGCTCACCTACACCCTGCATCTGGGCCGCCTGCCCGTCACACTGCGATACCAACTCTCGCTCCCGGTTGTGTCGCTCTTCTTCTCGCCGGGATACGGTGAGAGCTACTACGAAATCTTCTACCTGGGCAACCGCGCAGGCATCGTCAAGTGCGGGTCGTGGCACAACCGTTTCGACATGAACAACCTCTTCACCGTCGAAATACCCATAGGCCGCGCGGCCCTGCGCATCGGCTACGACAACCGCATACGCAGCAGCCGTGCCAATCACCTCGACTACTTCCATTACTCCAATGCATTCGTCATCGGCGTAGCCACCTCCATCACCCGTCTTAAAAACAGCCAGGGAGCCACGTCCCTGTCGGCCTACTATTAAACCGAAGCATGAAAAGATTACAGCACATAGGCATATACCTTCTGCTGGCAGCCATCTGCCTGGTAGCCGGCACGACAGCCTGTTCGCCCGAAGAGGAATTTGACCAGACGCCCTACGGCAACTTCGACGCATTATGGACCATTCTCGACCAACGGTACTGTTTCTTTGCCTACAAAAACATCGACTGGGACGATGTCTACACCTCCTACCGAGCCCGACTCGACGATGAGATGACCGACAAAGAGTTGTTCGGTGTTATGGCCGAGATGCTCGACGAACTGAAAGACGGTCATGTCAATCTCTCCTCGGCCTTTGACGTGGCCCGTTACTGGGACTGGTTTGAAGACTACCCTTCCAACTTCGACCGCACGCTGGTCATGGAAAACTACCTGCATCAGCCCGACTACCAGATTGCATCGAGCCTCTACTACCGCGTACTCGACGACTGCAACATCGGATACATCTACTACGAGAGCTTCTCTGACCCCATAGGCGACGGCAACCTCGACGAGGTACTGCTGGCATTCTCCTCGTGCGACGGGATCATCATCGACGTCAGAAACAATGGCGGAGGGCAACTCTCGACCGTACAGCAACTGGCCGCACGATTTACCACCGACGAATTTACCAGCGGCTACATACAACACAAAACCGGCCCCGGACACAACGACTTCTCGCAACTATATCCCGTCACGCAGAAGAGTGCCGACGCCGACCGCATGCACTTTGCCAAGCCGGTAGCCATTCTCACCAATCGCAAATGTTACAGCGCCACCAACGACTTCGTATCGGTCATGAGCAACCTGCCACAAGTGTGCATCATCGGCGACCGCACAGGAGGAGGCAGCGGTCTGCCCTTCTCATCGGAGTTGCCCAACGGCTGGGTAATCCGGTTCTCGGCCTCGCCTATATACAACACGCAGAAAGAACATACCGAATTCGGTATCGAGCCCGACATTGCCGCACAACTCCTCAGCGAAGATATTGAGAAGGGCATTGATACCATTATAGAGAGAGCCAAGGTGTGGATACTCACCGGTCGGTAAGTTCCCAGTACTACAAATCATGGCACCACCACGGTTGGCAAGAGATACACCATGCCCTTGCGTCTTCTCTCGTTGCATCGTTGAGTGGGACTATGTTTTAATGGCAGAAGAAACGCACAAAAAGCTGTAGAAAGTGAGGTTCCCCAAAGGAGGTAATCCTTCCACGGGAAGGCTGCAGAAAAAGGGTCCACCCGTACGCAGCAACCTCCAAGGGGAAAAATACTATCTACTTCACGGCACAAAAAAACGAGTATCGGAAAATCCGATACTCGTTTTTACTATCAAGCTGAAAATATAGTTACTTCTCTGCGGGAGCCTCGGCAGCAGGTGCTTCGGTAGCAGGAGTCTCAGCGGCAGGTGCTTCAGCAGCAGGTGCAGCAGCAGCCTTTTTCGAGCGACGGGTACGGCTCTTCTTGGCTGTTTTTTCTTTCAACATATTTTCGTTGTAGTCAACAAGCTCAATAAAGCAGGTCTTGGCATTGTCGCCCAAGCGGTTTCCTGTTTTAAGAATACGGGTGTAACCTCCGGGACGGTCGGCTACTTTCTCAGCAATATTCTTGAAAAGCTCGGTAACGGCTTCTTTGCTTTGCAGGTAGCTGAATACGACACGACGCGAAGCAGTGGTGTCTTCTTTGGAACGGTTGATCAGAGGCTCAACATATACTCTCAACGCCTTGGCTTTAGCCAAAGTCGTAAAGATTCTTTTGTGAAGAATCAGCGAAGTCGCCATATTGGAGAGCAGAGCATCTCTGTGAGATTTGGTGCGTCCTAAGTGGTTGAATTTTTTATTGTGTCTCATCGTTATTACTCTTTATCTAATTTATACTTCGAGATATCCATTCCGAAAGAAAGGTTGAGGCTGGCCAGTAACTCATCGAGTTCGGTAAGCGACTTACGACCGAAGTTGCGGAATTTAAGCAGGTCGGTTTTGTTGAAAACAACCAGTTCGCCGAGAGTTTCGACATCGGCCGATTTGAGGCAGTTCAACGCACGAACCGAGAGGTCCATATCGACGAGCTTTGTTTTGAGCAACTGACGCATGTGCAGTACCTCTTCGTCAAACTCTTCGTTGCCATCAGCATCTGTCGTTTCGAGCGTAATTTTTTCGTCGGAGAACAACATGAAATGATGAATCAAGATTTTGGCGGCTTCTTTCAAAGCGTCTTTCGGGTGAATCGATCCGTCGGTGGTAATTTCGAGAATCAGTTTTTCGTAGTCGGTTTTCTGCTCAACACGGAAGTTCTCCTGGATGTATTTTACATTGCGGATAGGCGTAAAAATAGAATCGATGGCAATCAAATCGACAGGGTCACCGGGATTACGGTTCTCATCGGCGGGAACATAACCACGACCCTTGTTGATATTGAGTTCGATTTGGAAGTTTGCGCTCTCATCCATGTTGCAAATCACCAAGTCGGGATTCAGCACTTCAAATCCGGTAAGGTTTTTACCTATATCTCCGGCTTTGAACACATCGGTTCCCGATACCGAAATCGAAACCTTCTCGGTCTCAATTTCTTCGACGATTTGTTTAAATCTCACCTTTTTAAGGTTGAGAATAATATTGGTTACATCTTCAATGACACCAGGTATGGTAGAGAATTCATGCTCAACACCACTGATGCGAATCGATGTAATGGCAAAGCCTTCAAGAGAGTTGAGGAGGATACGGCGCAGGGCGTTACCGATGGTAACGGCATAGCCGGGCTCCAAGGGACGGAATTCGAATTTACCGAATGACGCGTCGGCCTCGAGCATGAGGACTTTATCGGGTTTCTGAAATGCTAATATCGACATGGACTAATTATTATTTAGAGTACAACTCAACGATCAACTGCTCTTTGATATTTTCGGGAATATCTTCACGTTCGGGCATGTGCAGGAACTTGCCGCCCTTGATGTTTTCGTCCCACTCAATCCAAGGATATTTGCTGTGGTTGAATCCCGAAAGGGTATCTCCGATAACTTCCAGCGACTTCGATTTTTCGCGCACGGCTACGATTTGGCCGGGACGAACCGAGTAGGAAGGAATGTTCACCACTTTGCCGTCGACCGTAATATGACGGTGCGATACCATCTGACGGGCTGCGGCACGGGTAGGAGCTATGCCCATACGATAAACGACGTTGTCGAGACGGGCTTCGAGGAGTTGCAACAAAACGACACCCGTGATACCTTTGGTGCGCGAGGCTTTCTCAAAGAGGATACGGAATTGTCTTTCGAGTACACCGTAAGTATATTTGGCTTTTTGTTTCTCCCGAAGCTGGATACCGTACTCCGAGGTTTTTCTTCTTTTGTTTACGCCATGCTGTCCCGGGGGATAGTTCTTCTTGGAAAGTACTTTATCGGGTCCGAAAATAGGCTCACCAAATTTACGGGCAATCTTTGTTTTAGGTCCGGTATATCTTGCCATTTTAGTAGATTTTTAAATTTTATATTGATGTGAATCGCAATAGGTGCAGCCGCGATTGCAGAGAGGATTTGATTGCAATCTTATTCACCGCCTGTGACTCGACAAGGTTAAGAGTGAATTATACTCTACGTCTTTTAGGAGGACGACATCCGTTATGAGGCAGCGGCGTAACATCGATAATCTCGGTTACTTCGATACCGGCTCCGTGCACTGTACGGATAGCCGACTCACGACCGTTTCCGGGGCCCTTTACATAAGCCTTTACTTTTCTCAAGCCAAGGTCATAGGCAACTTTTGCACAATCCTGTGCGGCCATCTGAGCGGCATAGGGAGTATTTTTCTTCGATCCTCTGAAACCCATTTTTCCAGCCGACGACCAAGAGATGATCTGTCCTTCGGCATTGGCAAGGGCTACGATGATGTTGTTGAACGAAGAGTGCACGTGAAGTTGGCCCATGGCTTCAACTTTGACGTTTCTCTTCTTTGCTGCGACTGTCTTTTTTGCCATACTTATTTATTATTTAGTAGCTTTTTTCTTGTTTGCAACGGTTTTCTTCTTGCCTTTGCGGGTACGTGCATTGTTTTTGGTGCTCTGTCCACGCACGGGAAGGCCGTTACGATGGCGTACACCACGATAACAACCGATATCCATAAGGCGTTTGATATTGAGTTGGACTTCCGAACGGAGATCACCCTCTACTTTATACTCTGCGCCAATGATTTCACGCACTTTGGCGGCCTGGTCATCATTCCAGTCTTTTACTTTGATGTCTTTGTCAATGCCGGCTTTTGCCAAAATGGTATTTGCCGCACTGCGACCTATTCCGTAGATATAGGTCAAGGCGATTTCGCCTCTCTTGTTCTGGGGCAGGTCAACACCTACTATTCTTATTGCCATATAGTCGTAGAATTAGTGTGCAAAAATAATAAAATTATCCTTGACGTTGTTTATACTTAGGATTTTTCTTGTTAATAACATACAAGCGGCCCTTTCTTCTTACGATTTTACAGTCGGGCGTACGCTTCTTCAATGATGCTTTTACTTTCATATCGCGATTTTTTTTATTTGTATCTGAATGAGATTCGCCCTTTGGTCAAGTCGTAAGGCGACATTTCGACTTTCACCTTGTCTCCGGGCAGGATTTTGATGTAATGCATTCTCATTTTTCCGGAAATGTGGGCCGTAATTTCGTGCCCGTTTTCCAACTCAACGCGAAACATTGCATTCGACAACGCTTCTACGATTACTCCGTCTTGCTCTATTGCAGCCTGTTTTGCCATATATAAGGTTACTTTGTTATAGGTATTCCCAATGCTTCTTCCACATAGCGAAAGGTCGACAACACATCGGCGCCCTCTTCGCGAATTGCTATGGTGTGCTCGAAGTGTGCCGAGGGTTTGCGGTCTTTTGTCCGTGTCGTCCACCCGTCTTTCTCGACGACGATATTGCGTGAGCCCAGGTTTATCATCGGTTCGATGGCTATGACCATGCCGTTTTTCAGCAACGGTCCGCAGCCCGGCGGCCGTAATTGGGAACTTCGGGCTCTTCGTGGAGCTTCTTTCCTACTCCGTGGCCGCACAACTCGCGTACGACCGAATAGCCCCGATGCTCGCAATAGGTCTGTATCGCATTGCTGATATCACCTATGCGCTTTCCCTCGATGGCCTGCTCTATTCCCAAGTAGAGAGACTCCTTGGTGGTTTTGAGCAATCGTCTCACCTCGTAGGGTACTTCACCCACCTCGAACGTATAAGCCGAATCGCCATTGAAACCGTTCTTTACGACACCGCAATCAATCGACACGACATCGCCATCTTTCAACGCGTAGTCCGACGGAATACCGTGGACAATCTGTTCATTGACCGAAACGCACAAGGTATTGGGATACCCGGCATATCCGAGAAAACCGGGGACAGCCTGATGATCGCGGATAAACTCTTCGGCAATATGATCGAGTTGAAGTGTGGTAACTCCCGGGGCCACCCACCTGGCAAGTTCGCCAAGTGTTTGACCAACCAGGAGATTACTCTCACGCAATAATTCTATTTCTTCGTCGGTTTTAAGATAAATCATCGCTATGCTTTACCTTATTAGTATGCGGCTATCGAACCGGAACGTCCTTTAATACGTCCCGATTTCAACAATCCGTCGTAGTGACGCATCATCAAATGACTTTCGATTTGCTGCAAGGTATCCAAGACCACACCCACCAGAATCAGGAGAGATGTTCCACCGAAGAATTGGGAGAACTCTGCACTGATGCCGGCAATCTGTGCAAATGCAGGCATGATGGCCACAATAGCAAGGAATATCGAACCGGGCAATGTGATACGCGACATAATGGAGTCGATGTATGCTGCCGTTTTCTTACCGGGTTTTACACCGGGAATGAAGCCGTTGTTACGCTTCATGTCTTCGGCCATCTGGTTGGGTTGTACCGTTACTGCCGTATAGAAATAGGTGAAGATGATAATCAACACGGCAAATACAAAGTTATACCAGAATCCGGTATTGTTCATGAACGATTGCATGAAACGGCTGTTGGCATTGTCGGCCGAGAAACCTACCAGTGCAATGGGGATAAACATGATGGCTTGGGCAAAGATGATAGGCATCACACCGGCGGTATTCACCTTAAGGGGGATATACTGGCGGGCTCCGCCATACTGTTTGTTGCCAACCACACGTTTAGCGTATTGCACGGGAATTTTGCGGGTACCTTGTACCAAAAGTATCGAAGCTGCTATCACAAGAAGCAGGAAGACAATTTCGGCCAGGAACATGACAAGACCGCCCGAAGTGGAAGCCGTACGCATGACAAATTCCTGCACAAGTGCCTGCGGCAGACGGGCGATGATACCAACCAAGATGATAAACGATATACCGTTGCCGATACCTCT
>ERZ779843.2699-NODE-2699-length-16514-cov-2.775381_pt1 | contig 16514 bp, 12 predicted proteins | sample MGYA00511560_ERZ779843 | MGnify/ENA primary metagenome ERZ779843 (study PRJEB29588, sample SAMEA2158062) | human gut metagenome | biome: human gut; feature: human-associated habitat; material: faeces | place: Denmark | collected 2008/2010 ... | reverse complement strand
CTGAGTTATCGGATGTCGATTTGGTGTGTTACCGGTTGCATGATGAAGGTGAAGGTGCGGTCGCCATAGGGAAGACGGTATTTCTTCTGCGGCCAGGCACCCCAGCTGTTTACGCACCCCAGACCCATCTGGCGGAGGTCAATGCAGAAGTTGGTTACCTCCGACGGAGCAATCTCGGGTGAATGCCACTGCCGTTTTTCTGTTCCTTCGTCGAGAGACTCGATGGTGTAGTGCAGGGCCGATGCCGAGAAAGGCTCTTCGGCATAGAAGAGAAGTCCCGTGCCCGATGGGTTGAGCAGTTTCCACCATCTAATGTCGCTCTTGGTTCCGTTCTCCTGCGGACGGATATAGGGATAGAACTGCTCCTCGACGCTCTGGCGGTACAGCCCTATCGGGGCGCAGTCGTGGCGGTCGATGTAGTTCTCGCCCGGGCCACGGCCATAATATTCGATGGTCTCGAATTCTTTCGGCATGGGTAGCTGCATGCCAAACCGGAACATTTCCGATACTTTGGCCTCGGGTGTGGTCTTCATCGCCAGGGTTACTTTCACGGCGCCGTTATTGGCAATGAGGTAGGTGAGCGAAAGGGTGGCCTTTACACCCGGCATTGCATAGCTTGCCTCGACGGCCACTTGACCGTTACAGGGACGGGCGCGCAGCGATTGCAGTTTCATTTCGGGATTTTTCCAGGCAGCAAATTTCTTTTGCAGACCGGCACCGAAATCGTTGTCGGTAGGGGCTCTCCAAAAGTTGGGAGTGAGGCATTCGCCCTCTTTCAGGAACGGTGTGCCGTTTACGTCGTAACGCGAGAGGAAACCGCTGCGTCGGGTAAATTCAATGCAGAAGTTCTTCCCTTTGACGATGAGGTAGTTGCGGTCGTTTTTGAGCAGCGTTACCGTGTCTATGGGGGCATTGACGGCACGACTGTTTTCCAATGTCATGTCGGGAACAATCCGGGAGGTGAGAGAGAGTTGGTTGGAGGCAACGGCGTGTCCGGCGGGAATCACGCCCTCCCGGTCGCGTTGCCGGTAGGTAACGTTGAGCAGCCATTCGTGGGTCGGGTCGAGTTCACCCAAAGGCAGGTCGAGGGTGCATCGTTGTTGCGGAGCCACGGCAAGAGAGTCGATGCGGCCGGTGCGCATCACTTTTCCGTCGGAGAGAAGTTCCCATTCCAGCGTGTAGGCCGAGAGGTCGCGGAAGAAGTATTCGTTGAATACTTCGATGCGTCCCCGTGAGGCGTCGGCGAGCGAAGTCCAGATGTTCTGGTAGAAGTGTCCCACTTCGTACATGTGCGGATTGGGGCGCCGGTCGGGGCTTATCAGTCCGTTGTCGCAGAAGTTGAAGTCGGAGGCATCGTAGCGGTTGAAGTCGCCCCCGTAGGCATAGATGTCAACGCCGTTTTTCCCTTTCCAGCGAATCGACTGGTCGACGAAGTCCCAAATAAATCCGCCCTGGAAGTGCGGGTATTTCCTTATCAGTTCCCAATATTCCTTGAATCCCCCTTCGGAGTTGCCCATTGCGTGCGCATATTCGCATTGAATGAGCGGCTTGCTCGGGTTGCTCTTGCTGTATTTTTCCGAGCGTCCGTAGTCGAGATACATGGGGCAGTAGATGTCGGTATATTCGTTGGTCCGTGCTTGCTCATATTGTATGGGGCGAGAGGGGTCTTCGGCTTTTATCCAGCGGTAGACCTGCTCGAAGTTCTCGCCGAACCCGGCTTCATTTCCCATCGACCACACGATGATACTGGGGTGGTTGAAATTGCGTTGTACGTTGCGCTGGTTGCGTTCCATGTGAGCCAGGGCATAGTCGGCCCGTTTGGCCAGGGTGCGTTCGCCATAGCCCATGCCGTGCGATTCGATGTTGGCCTCGGCCACCATATAGAGGCCATACTGGTCGCACAGGTCATACCAAAGGTTGTCGTTGGGGTAGTGACTGGTGCGCACGGCGTTGACGTTGAAGCGTTTCATCATCTGTATGTCCTGTATCATGCGTTGGGGTGATACGACATAGCCGCCGTCGGGATCGAGTTCGTGGCGGTTTACACCCTTGATGAGTATCGGCTGACCATTGACACAGAGTTGGCCGTTTTTCATCTCCACCTTGCGGAAGCCGACCTTTACCGGGATTATTTCCTCTTGTCGGCCATCGGTCAAGGTGCGGGCATATAGGGTGTAGAGGTACGGCGTCTCGGCCGTCCATTTGTGCGGATTTGTTACGCTCAGTGTCGTGGTACTGTTGCCCGATACGGTTTTCGAGGCGACGAGGTTGCCTTGCGCGTCGACGAGCGAGAGGGCCACCTGCTTGACTTGACGGCTTTGCAGCTCTACGGTCAGGGTGCCGTTGCGGTATTCACTGTCGAGGTCGGGGGTGATGCGAATGTCGTTGATACGGCGTTTCTCGCGGGTGTAGAGGTAGCAGTCGCGTCCGATGCCCGAGAAGCGGAAGAAGTCCTGGTCTTCGAGGTAAGTACCGTCGCACCAGCGGAATATCTGCATGGCGATGAGGTTTGCCTGTCCCGGTTTCAGATAGGGTGTGAGGTCAAATTCGGCTTCGAGCTTGCTGTCTTCGCTATACCCGACGTATCGGCCGTTGACCCATAAATAGAGGTTTGAGGTGGCCGAGCCGAAGTGGACCATGATTTGTTTTCCCTTCCACGAAGCGGGTATCACTATCTCTTTGCGGTAGGAACCTACGTGGTTGTCGACGACGGGAACCTCGGGCGGGTTGTTCTGGAACTGTTCCCGCCAGGCATATCCGATGTTTACATAGATGGGGTCACCGTAACCGTGGAGTTCCCATACACCGGGGACGGGAATTTCTCCCCAACCTTTGTCGTTGAAGTCCCGTTTCCAGAAGTCAGTCGGCCGGTCGTCGGCATCCTTGACCCAGTTGAATCGCCATGTGCCGTTGAGCGACAGGTAGTTGCTTGAATTTTCCTTGATACCTTCCCGGGCGGCCTCTTCGCTTTCGTAGGCGAAGTAGTGGCTGTGCATGGGTGCCCGGTTTACGGCATTGATTTCAGGATTCTGCCACTCTCCTTTTTGGGCCGCCGCCCACATAAAGGAGCCGGCGAGGAGGGTACACAAGAAAAGACGTTTTTTCATGATACTTTCGATTGTTTAAGGTTCAAACATATGGGTGCTTTTGCCCTTGAACAAGGCAAAGATACGTTTTTTTGTCAATGTACGCCACTTCACTCTGTTCCCGGGTTGGAAATATTTGCGTCGTGAGTGTTTCCCCGGTGGCGTGAACGGCTGCGGCAATCGGTAATAGAGGTAGGTATATCGTTGATTTATATACAAAAGATATGATAATGAGTAATTACTTTTGCAACGTACCATCAAGTTCGAGTGTAATCCATTTTTAATACAGCCCAATATGCGAATCGTAAAATTTTTCAAAGTTATGCCATTGGTTACCATGGCCTTTTTATCTACTCATTTAAATGCACAGAATATGAAAGACGTATCACAAAATTGCGAAGTGCCGGAAATAAGTGTATTCCCGACAGGAAATGAAAACGTAGCTTACCAGCAATATTTTTCTGGTAAATCGTGGTTGGCTCCGCTTACCTCGATGAAAGAGTTGAATGTGCCGGTTGCCAATGTAACGTTTGAACCGGGTTGCCGTAACAACTGGCATAGCCACACGGGTGGTCAGATATTGATTGCCGTTGGGGGTGTGGGGTATTATCAGGAACGTGGAAAAGAAGCCTGTCGGCTCATGCCCGGCGATGTGGTGGAGATAGCCCCGAACGTTGAGCATTGGCATGGCGCTGCACCCGACAGCTGGTTCTCGCACCTGGCTATCGAGTGTAACCCGCAGAGCAATAAAAATACCTGGCTTGAACCGGTCGACGACAAAGCCTATGCTGAGGCCGTAAAATAGTCAGATATCTCGGACATCATAGCTCCGTTGCTTGGATAGGAATATTCTCTCTGTCGGGTTGTAGGCAGACGAGAGATATTTTCCCGTTCTGCCTGTGAGTCGGGGGGATTATAATGGCCGGGTGATGAAGAAATGTATATATGAAAAATCAGATTATGAAATTGAAAAAAGAAATATGTACGGCTGTGCTGTTGGCGATGATGCTACCGGCTGCCGCCCAGAAAAACGAAAATGATATGGACCGAATAGAACGTTGTAAAGAGACCTATACCTCACTCTTCGGAGGTGAGGCTTTGACGGGTGAAGGCACCGACCCCGAGTTTATGGATATTCTCCAAAAGTTTATTTTCGGAGAAGTTTTCTATGTAGGAGACCTCGACAAACCGACCCGTGAACTTATAACTTGTACTACATTGGCCACCATGCAGACTCTGCCGCAACTTAAAGCTCATGCTGCGGCAGCTCTGCGGGTGGGGGTATCGCCGGTGCAGTTGCGTGAAGCCATATACCAGTGTGCTCCTTTCATAGGTTTTCCCAAAACGCTGAATGCCATAGCGACTATCAATGAAGTCTTTAAGGAAAAAGGCATCGCTTTGCCTTTAGAGGCGCAAGCTACGACGGCCGAAGACGAGCGTTATGAAAAGGGCCATGCCATTCAATATCCGTTATACGGTGATGAAATTGCCCGTAAGATGGAAGGGGTACCCGACAGTATGGGACGCGATGTGGCCCGTTTCCTGACCGAGTATGCCTTTGGCGACATTTATACCCGGGGTGGATTGAGTGTAGAGATGCGAGAATTGCTTATCTATTGTATCCTTACTACCATTGGAGCCGATGCACAGCTGTATTCGCACGCGCAGGCTAATGTGAAGCTCGGTACCACACCTGCTACTCTTGTTGCCGCCGTGTTGCAATGTCTGCCTTATGTCGGGTTCCCTGCGGCCTTGAAAGCTTTGCAGGCTATTACCGATGCTACGGCCCATCCATAAAAAAGCGCTGGAACAGGAAAAGCCTCTTTCTCAAATGTGGGGCAAAACAAAAAGGACGGGAAATCATTTCCCGCCCTTTTTATATGTAGAAAGGTCTCGATTATTTGGTAATCTCTTTGGTGATGACAATCGAGCCGTCGTCCATGAGCGTGCGTTTGATGGTAACGCCTTGTACCGGAGCTGTTACGCGTACACCGGTCGAGGTATAGATTTCGGTCGATACCGGCGTTGCAGCCTTTTCGGCCTGCTCTATACCCGAAACACCGCTTACCACATATTCGTTCGAAGCCTGGCTCAGACCACCCATTTCGTTGGCGGCACGCACCGTGTACACATCACCGTTTTTAGGCGATTCGATGGTGTAGCTGTTTTCGGTGGTGAAAGCAATGACTTTGCCGTTTTTGCAGATAGCGTAGCAGAATACATAATTGCTCTCTTCCCAAGAAAGTACATATTCGCTGGCACTGAGGGTGGGAACGGTAGCCTGTTCGGTGTAATAGGTCGGATCCCAATCATCATCGCCGCCCATCACATTCTCGACGGTGTATTCGGCAGCTTCGGCAGCCGTGAGTATGGGATCATTGGGATAACCGTCGCCGAACGTCGTTTTGCGGTCGTTGAGGTTGATGGCCGTACCGTTCTCGGTCATGCTGTTGTACTCGGCGAAGAGGGCCGGGTATCCGCCACTCATTTCGGTCCATCCGGCAGCACTGGGCAATGCAATCATCGTGGTGTTGATGAAGATGGCTCGAGGTGTTCCGCTACCCCAAGGACGGCCGAGGGCATAGCCGGTGTCGTATTCGTCTTTCTCGGCCTTTATGGTGCAATCGACAAAGACATACCCATATTTCTTGGGTCTCGAAGGTGCGGTGATGACACTGCCCGAGCGGCGGATAATCAGGTCGACATCGTTATAGAATACGTCGCCTTTACCGCAGAGGAAGTCGGTGTAGCCTTGCAGGGTACCGCCTTCGAAATAGAAGCGTCCATTTTCATTGTCTGAGAGGTAGGTATCTTGTCCGCCGAAGAGGGTCACGTTTTTGAAGATGTTCTTGTCCCCTTCATCTTCGAGAGCAGCGGCGCGGCCTTTTTCATATGGCATGCCGTTTTTCAGGGTGATGTCTTGCATGTAGGTATTGGTCATCGACGAACCGAAGGCGAGGAGTTGGCATTTGCCCAATCCTTCAATGACGGAATCTGCTTCATTGTAGAAAATGGTAGATTCACGATCTTCACCGATGATGGAGATGTTGGGCGTATTGAGCGAGGTGGTAGGTTTGGGATAGGTCTTTCCGTCAGAGCCCACAACCGTTGCACCGGCGTCTCCTTTAAGCAGGTAAGAACCTTTTTTTACGAAGATACGGAAACGTACATTCTTATCGGCACGAGCCGATGCAGCCGCAAGAGCTTCTTCAAAAGTTCCATCGGTAGGAACGACAAAGTCAAACTGTCCCTTCTCTACCATCGGGCGAGTCTTGGTCGTGAAGTTGATGGTGATGGCTTCGGTCGTGGCAACGTCGCTGAGGTTGGCTACGGCACCTGCCGGGAGGGTGAAGGTGTAGTCCTGGCTGTATTCGAGCGCGCTGTATTCGGCCGTTACCGTTTTACCGGTGGCACTCAGAGCAACGGTTTTCTCTCCGATGGTGGCGGTGGCGCCGTCGGTAATTTTCACTTTCTTGTCGAATGTGAGGACGATTTTACCGGCGATGGAAGCGTTGTCAGCTCCTTCGGCCGGAACCTGCGAAACCAGTACGGGAGCCTCGGGGTCGTATACATAGGCTGAGGTTCCGGTAATGAAAATACCTGAAATGGCAGTACCATCATTGTTTGACGTTGTTCCTACAATAGATGAGTTATAATCGGGAATCCAGCGTACATATACAAGTTCCTGGTTATTGGCTTCGGCCGGGAGTGAGAATGTTTCAGTCGTCCAGACCTTGGCGGCATCGCCCAAGTCGATAGTCCCCATAAGTGTCCAGTCGGTACCGTTCAGTGAATATTCTACTTGTTGCACTTTGTGGGCGTTGTAGTTGTAGAGCATCGACGAAGTTACTTGTATGTCGGTAAATGCCGCTGCATTGAAACTGGTCTGGTAGTAATATTTGTTGGTCAATGCCTGCCAGTTGACAGCAGCAGGACGACCTTCATAACCGCCGGCGGCCATTTGCGACTTGTCGAGCCAGCCTACTACTGCACCGTCGGCATTACGCAGGATGAGGCTCGATGCCGCATTGTCTTCCGATGCGAAGTCGGCCGGACGTCCTTCCTTACCAGGATTGTAGAAATCCCAACCTACAATATAATCGACAGCATCGTAGTTGGCGGTAAGGGTTATGTCTTCGGTCATTTTCACAGCCAGTTCACTTGATGTTTCTCCTGTACTCCAATGGGTAAATGTGAGAATTGGATTGCTCGATGCTGTAAGCATGACATTGGTACCTTCTTCATACATCATGTTACCGTCGACGATGGTCGGGGCGGGCGAGAGGCTTACCATATAGTCATTGGCACCTCCTACAAAAGAGAGGTTAAGTGCAAATGTGTTGACGGCTTCGAAATTGGCGGTCAGTGCACTGTTGGCATTTACCGTGTATGTGAATGAGGGGTCTTTTGATATTTCATTGCCATTGGCGTCGGTCCAATTTATGAAGTTGTATCCGAAGTTCTCAGTGGCAGTCAGCGTGATGGGTGTTCCTTCATTGAAAATCTCTCCTACTGGATTTTGAGCCACAATACCCCCTTCGGCCGGTACCGTTGCGGTTGATAACGTGTATGTAGGAACTTCTTCGGGTGTTCCTTCGTAGGTGCCGCTGATGACAACATCCTTTACCCCGACTTGTTTCCCTTTATCAAGACTGTATACGTAGATATTCAGTGATACCTCTTTGTCGGTGCTGATACCCGAGACGGGGAATTCGAACGAAGAGGGTGCCGGGTCGGTCCCTTGGCGTTTGAAAGAGCCACCAGTCAATAGGGCCGCACTTTGCCCGTCGGCAGTTTTCAAGACAATATTGATGGTGCCGCCGTTTGTGCCGTAACGATATCCGTCAAGAGTAACTAACGTAGGGGTGAAGGTTACACCCTTTTGCGGTGTGATATTGAAAGAAAGAACGTTGTTGTCGTCGGCCGATGAAGCTTTGCCTGCCGGTTCTATGCGGGTAAATGTAAGACCGCCGTCGGTTCTTGCACCGACAAACGACAGGTTGCTGCCCAGCGTAACAGAGTTGAGGGCAAACAGACTCTCGTCGTTAAGAGTGGCAGTCTGCCCGGCAGTACCTTCGGCAAACGGCCATGTGGCAATCATTTCGTTCGACGAAGGGGCAGGTTCTTCGGGTTCAGGCTCTGCCACATATTCACCGGCTTTGATGGAGATGCCTTTGAGCCGGGCATCGTTTGATACCGAGGCTCCTTTCAGAAGGCGCACGATGACTTTTTCGCTGTTGGCAGTGTTGCTCAATTCTATATCAAATAATTCGGCTTGATGCCAGGCCATCGTTTGCGTTGTTTTTTGGGCCAAAGTCCATGTCTCACCGTTGTCGACCGAGGTAACGACAAAAAGAGTGGCATTGGGGTCTTGGGCAATGTTCAGAGAGAACATGGGGTTGGCCAGTCCTGTTGTTGAAAACTCTACTTGCATGTAGTTGTCGTGGTTGGCCTTATCCAAACAAGATGTCTCTGTCATGTCGTTATTGACAGGTGAGGTAAACTTAATGGTTCCGTACGCGGTTCCATCAGGGGTTACAGAGGCAGAGGCATCACTCGAATAGAAAGAGAGGGTACCTGTACCCGTGGCAGCCTGAATTATTTGATCCTCGGGAACTGTTGAGTTTGTGTCAAATGCCCATTCAGCAATGGTTGTCTGATCTTCGGCATGAGTGCTCCGAGGTATGCACCATGCCACAGCCATGGCGAAAAACGCCAAGAGTAGTGTAGTTTTTTTCATGGTAATAAATAAGTTATAGGTGAAACATGATTTTCTGATAATGTTTCCCTTCATGTATAGTCTTTCGTCTACAAATATAAGACTTCACTTCTTTTAAACAAAATAAATGGCTGTAAAAAAGAGACCCGGAAAATGGATAACTCTTTTTTGTCGAGTCAAGAGCCGAAGAGAAGGTCTGTATAGCGGGAATATTTTTCCGGGAAATGCTTAAAATGGCCCGGGTGGAGGTGTGAGTGAGTTGGCCGGCACAGAAAAAGCCATGCCGATATGTATCGGCATGGCAGGAAAACAACAATTTTTGATTTAGGAAAAGATTAGATTGGCCTATTCCATGGCAGGGAGAGAATCACCCTACCAGATTGGCAAACGGGCGCTTGCCGTATATGCTTCTGAATTCCTGTATCAAGAGACTTTCTGTCTCTTGGTGATTGCCTTCGGGTGTCTCTTTCCAGCAGATGAGCAGCTGTTTGGCATCATTCAGTTGCCAGATGTAGCGTCCTCCCTTATGTCCGATGGGTTTCCCTTGCCCAAAATGAATATATTGCCGTATTCTTTCACGCAGATATCTGCTCTGACCGATATAAAGCACACAACTGTTATCGACCCAGTTGTCCTGTAACACGTCTATGCCGACATTGGGATCTTGCTTTTTAAAAAATCCGCCGGTCCCTTTTGTTAAAAACTGCGGTACGGTTTCCTCGGCTCTTATTACCATGTATACTCCGCTGCAAGAGGGTATCATACTTGTGCCGTTTTGGAGATTCTCTATGGAGATAAACCCGGTGAATCCAGAATCTTCCACATCTTTGATTGTTTGAAATTTCATATCTGATTTTTGTAATTGCGTTTAATACACGTCGGTTATGATAAATTCATCGTTCAAATGGAATGTTTTGCGTTCTGTTACATATGCACCGAAACTGTTCTTTGCTCGATATTTATGGGTAACACGGTATCCGTTGTCTGTTTTATGGATATCTGACCAGTCGACACTTTTATAGCTGTCAGGATCTTTTAAATAAAACTCTTTTAGATAATATTGTACTTGTGTTTGTACTTGTGTTTCTGGTGTGGGTTTGACAAAGTTTCCTCTTATCCACAAGAGAAGAAATATTCCTCCAATAATTAAAGTTGCTTTTTTCATTTCGCAGCTTTGTTTAGTTGATTGTATATCTCGTTGATAATACTGTTTTCGGCTCCATTTATCTTTGTGTTTTTATACCGCACATATTCGTTTTTGAATTCGTTTTTGTCTTTTGGAAGAACGACATTTTGGTCGTGTAGATAGATTTGTTGGTACTCAGTAATGTATTTACATACTTTCTCTAATGCATTTTCCCTGATTTGCGGATCTTTCAAACTCCGGCTGCTCAGTTCGCTGATAATGGCGTTTTTAAGCTGGTTGAGTGTCATAGTATTCGATAATTATGTTATAGATGTTTCTAGAGGTATTTTTCAAGCATTGGTTTTTCAGTCGTGATAGTAGTCGTAGAACATTTCGTAGTAGTCCTCGTAGAGATTGAGGGGCTCTTCGAGATAATCTTCCCGGCTTAGCTTTGGCAGGGGCGAGGGAGGGAGTATCGTATCTTTGGGCATTGGAGACGTGTAGGTTACCGTGCGATTTTCATAGTCAAGTTCTCCAATTTCCGTTAGTGGCCTGTTGGGGTCGAGGTTGAAGTGCGATTTGTATTTCCTGGACGCCCATATTTCCTTCTTTCTCTGTTCGTATGGTCTGACAAGGAAAATTTGAATGGCTACGGTTAAAAGCACAATCAGTACAATTGTTCCCCGTAATGCTGCTCCAAAAGAGAGGTTTATCTCCTTCCTGGGCGAAACAAGCCCCCGAGGTTTCCCTTTCCCGTCTTTCTTGTTTGGTGTTCTTTTCTTATACGTCTTTTTTATATTCTTTCTGCCCTCCCTGCCATGACTGGCAGTGGTGACGGAGTTTTCATTTATATTTACGGTATCGGCTTCGGTTTCTTCTTCGTCGTCTTCAAACTTATACCCGTATTCAAATTCGCCATTGTCATAGATAGTTATGAAGCTGTTCAATTCCTCGTCATATACAATTCGGTCTATATGTCTCTTGTCGGTATTGTCAGGGCTGCATGTTTCGATTCCTCTGGCTTTTTCTTCTTCTTTTCGCTTGTCGATATAATAATGAATACTATTCTTGTCGAGGTATTTGGTCGTAATATCCTTTTTAGGGTTGTTGTGTGATTCCGGAGTGAGACTACTTTTGTCGGGATTCTTTTTTACCGATGTGGAAATTTTCCCGGTCCTGGTGGGTATCGCTTTGGCCTTTGTGTTTTTCCCGGCATGGGCGTTTTTCTCCTTTGGGCGCACCTCTTCCGGCGACGTGTGGTTTTTTACGGACTTTCGTGAGGCTTTCGAGATGGACGGGGAGGCCTCTTTTCGAATAGACTGCTTATTCATGACTTTCGGGGGTGTTGCGTGCAGTTGCTTGTACATATATGTCATAAAGCCTTTGACGTAGTGAGGCCGGTTTAATGACTTCGACCGAGCGACTGCGGGAGAGAAGTTCCATGACAAAGTCGTTGGTGATGCGCAATCTAAGTTTTATCACGAGGCCTTCGTCGTTGTCCGACACGATTTCTTGTGATTCGTGCAACGGCAATGTTTTGACAAACTTGCCATCGAGAGAGTCATACCGCAAGATGATTTCCTCGACAGGTATCTGCGGGTCGTTCCAGATGCCGAAACTTTCCCGGAACAAGGCCGGAATGTCTATATCCTCCCGACGGGTGAATGGCTTGTCGGCCGCAATGCGGAAAAGAGAGATGCGGTCGAGTGCGAAACATTTGAGTTTTTTATCGGTGTCGTATCCCACAAGATACCAGCGATGTTGTGACTCTTTGAGATAGTATGGCTCTATCTGCTTGGTTACAACCAAATTATCATGCCTGAAGAGGGTGTAGTCAAATTCTACCGTCAACCTGTTGCGTATGGCATCGAGTATGTCGGCAATATTGGTGCTTTGTGCATGATGGCGATGATCGGCAAGGATATATTGCTGTATGGCACTGTCATTGTCGATGGCATTCAGTATTTCGAAATTACACAGGAGCTCTTCGTGGAAATTGGCCAGACTGTTGTTCTGTACAATACCATACCCTTTGTCGTTGTGCCTGATCTCGATACCGAACAATGTCCTTATCGTACCAAAGTCTCGTTGCAGTGTACGCACTGTGTACCCGGTTTCTTCGCCACATTGTCGAGACATGGTCCTTTTTACATACTCAATGAGATCGGGTGCAGATATATAATCGACATGCCGCAGTTTGTTGATGATGATTCCCAGCCTTCGTATTTGATTTTCTTTTGCCATGATTTTGCCTTTTGCGACAAATATAAAGGCTGACGACGACAAAACATGTCGTCGCAAAATATTTCTTTTAGAAATGAAAGAAAGAGATAAAAAAACTCCCGGGAGTTATAAAGTTGAATGATACATAAACGGTAAGTGGGGGCAGGCACGGACAAAAAAAAGAGTTGCCGGAATTTCCGGCAACTCTTCGGGGTGAAAGATGGGGCTTGAACCCACGACCTTCGGGACCACAATCCGACGCTCTAACCAACTGAGCTACATTCACCATGTACACTTTGCTTTTGCAAAAGCGATGCAAAGATAGATGTTTTCTTTGACTTTGCAAATAATTTCCCGATTTTTTTATAACCCGGTATTTTCTTCAACTGCTATGTTGTGGCGGCCAAGGTGTTCCCGGGTGCGTTCGGCATATTGTGTCATGCGTCGGCGGACTGTGGGCGAGAGCGTGTCTGGTGGGGCAGAGATTCGGTAGAGACGGAAGTCGCTGTGCCCGGTAAGGAGCGGACGGCCTGTCCACACCAGCTCGTAGGCACAATGCGAGAGGCAGGCTCGGCCCAGGGAGTCTTTCGCTAATGTAAGGGAGAGCATGGCTCCTCCGTCGGTATCGGTGCGGCTCATGTTGGAGATGAAGTTGCCCAGCGAATAGGCCACAATGTGTTTCTGTCCGGCACTGTCGGTGCGCACTTCCATCGGTTGTACGACATGCGGGTGACTGCCGATGATGTGGGTTACACCCTGTCTCAGGAGCCAGTCGGCCAGTCGTTTTTGGCTCTCATCGGGAAGCAGGTCGTATTCGGTGCCCCAGTGCATGCAGGCGATGATGGCATCGGGGTGGAGCGGGCGCACCGTGGCAAGGTCTTGTCGAATGGTCTGCCGGTCGATGCGGTTCACGATGCGTGGCGATGTCTCGGTGAGTCCGTTGGTGGCGTAGGTATAGTTGAGAAAGACGATACGGAATCCGTTTTTCTCGATAATCATGGGATAGCGTCGCAGCCGGTCTGTATCGTCGCGGTAGGTGCCCAGTCGGGGTATGGCGAGCGAATCGAGCATGTCCAGCGTGCGGTCGAAGCCCCGTTTTCCCCGGTCGAGGCAGTGGTTATTGGCTGTGAGCAGAATATCGAATCCACACTCTTTGACGGCATGCAGAAAGGCGTCGGGTGCCGAGAAGGCCGGATAGCCCCGGTAAGGCTTGCCGGCAAGGGTTACTTCGAGATTGGCCACGGCCAGGTCGGCTTCGGCCACTACCGGTTGTATGGCCGAGAAGCAGTGTCGGTAGTCGTAGCTGCCGTCGCTGCGGCGGGCGGCGTCGATTTGTGCCTGGTGCTGCATGAGATCGCCGACAAAAAGCAATGTAATCCTCTTCTGTGCGAAGAGGGTTACACTGCCAAAGAGAAGGAGAGGTATGAGAAAACGGGATATTCTCATACGATGGGGGTATATCGTTATTTATAAATAGCTTTTTTGCCGGCCAGTAAGGTGTTGCGCATGAGCGAGACAATGGTCATGGGGCCTACGCCGCCGGGTACGGGCGTAATGTAAGAACACTTCGGAGCCACTTCGTCGAAGAGTACGTCGCCGTTGAGACGGAAGCCCGATTTTTTCGAGGCGTCAGGTACACGTGTGGTTCCCACGTCGATGATGACGGCACCCTCTTTTACCATGTCGGCCGTTACGAAATTGGGCTGACCGAGGGCGGCAATGATGATGTCGGCCTCGCGGCACATCTCTTTCAGATTTTTCGAGGCGCTGTGGCATACGGTGACAGTGGCATTGCCCGGATTGGTTTTTTGCATCATGAGCATGGCAACCGGCTTGCCGACGATATTGCTGCGACCCAGTACGACACAGTGTTTGCCTTTGGTGTCGATGTCATAGCGTTTGAGCAACTCCATGATGCCGGCCGGGGTAGCCGATACGAAGCAGGGCAGGCCGATAGACATGCGGCCTACGTTGATGGGGTGGAAACCGTCGACATCTTTTCGGTAGTCGATGGCCTCGATGATGTGTTGCTCGGAAATATGCTTGGGCAGAGGCAGTTGTACGATGAAACCGTCGACATCGGGGTCGTTGTTCAGCCGTTCTACCTCTTTCAGAAGTTCTTCTTCGGTGATGTCGTCTTCGTGGCGAATGAGGGTCGATTTGAAGCCGCACTGTTCGCAGGCTTTCACTTTATGGGCGACATAGGTTTCGCTGCCGCCGTCGTGGCCCACCAAGATGGCGGCCAGGTGCGGGCGTTTGCCTCCGCGGGCTACGATTCCGGAAACTTCGGCAGCTATTTCCTGCTTTATCTGTTCCGAGATGGCTTTTCCGTCAATTAATTGCATATGGGTTATTGTTTATTTTGTAAGAGTTTGTCGATTGTTGCAATCATGTTTTTCCCGCGCAGGTTCCGTTCGAGAATGATGCCGTCGGGCGAGATGAGCATGATATGGGGGATTCCGTCTACGCCATACTCCTTGCGAGCGACGTCTTCGGCATCGAAGATTTGCGGCCAGGTGATTTTTTCTTTTTCAACAGCCTTTTTCAGGTTTTTCTCTTTGTCCCACACAAAGAGACCCACCACGGTAAGACCGTGGTCTTTATATTTATTGTGCAGGTGGGCCAGGTTGGGTATCTCTTGCTTGCAGGGGCCGCACCAGCTCGCCCACATGTCTACCAGCACATAATTGCCTTTCCCGAGGAAGTCGGAGAGCGCGATTTCTTTGCCATCGATGTCGCGGCCTTCAATGTCGATGTACGGTTGTCCCGGAGCAGTCTTTTCCTGAACTTTGAGGCTTTTTATTTTCCGTTGTATGTCTTTTCTCGATTTTACCCAAGGCCCCAGCTGATCGAGAATCTTTATCTGCTCATTTACATCGTAAGGCAGCAGGCTGGCATACAAGATGAGTTGCCCCAGCGCGTCGTTGTTGTGATGGGTGAGAAGGTCGTTCCGTATGGAATCTTCGGTCTGTTCCCATGGCGTTTGAAGGAGTACCAGTTGCTCGTTAAGTATCTCTTCGGGAATTTCTGCCACGCAACGAGGCTCTTTAAGGCCCTCTTTCGCCCAATAGCTTCTGTTGAAAGAGTCGAGCCGGGCCATGTAGGTCTCTTCCAGACTGTTTATGGTCTTTAAGATACTTGACATCTGCTCGTTCATCGGGCTGCCCTGTGGAGCGAGGTGGTCGTAGAGGTCGAGTGTGATGTGGCCGTTTTCGAGTATGAAAAGGGAATATTCGTTGCGACCTAAATATACTTCGCAGATTACCGCCGTATCAATCGAGCCTTGAAACACAAACCGGTTTCCTTCGACGCGTGTACTGTCGATGTAGGCACGGTTGTCGCGCTGCCTGATGTAGATGGTGCGTCCATCAAACGTCGAGTCTTGCAACACCCCTTCGACGCGGTAGCCCGACGGCGTTTCGTTACAGGCACAAAGCGCCAGAAGGCAACCTGCCATGCCCCATAGGGCTTTTTTTATAATTGCTGTCTTTTTCATAATGAATGGTACAAATATACGCAAAATAAAAGGTAGCGACAAACGATAACAAAGTTTTCGGTTTCGACCCGAACCACCTTTCTGTATTTTCTTTCATACAACATAAAAAACAGAAGCCGAAGCCCGGCGATTATGGGGAGGCCTCCAAACAGGGAAAATCGTATTTTCGGCAGCATAACACCATATGCAATCAACGAGGAAAACTCCTCCTACTGCATATATTTCACCTCACGCACCAAGTAGCGGCTCTTTCTTTTATAGACGCTTGCCCGGCGGAAAGGTTAAAAAAAAACGAGAAAGTTTTTTGCTTTCTCGTTTTCTATGAGTGGTGGAATAAATGTTTTAGCGACGTTTGAGTTGACTCATCATGCGGGCAGGATTTTTTCCTTGCGTCATCATGCGCATCATTTTGCGCATGTCGTCAAACTGCTTGATGAGGCGGTTTACCTCCTGTATCGAGGTGCCGCTACCACGGGCGATGCGCTGGCGACGGCTGCTGTTGAGAATCTCGGGGTGACTGCGTTCGGTAGGAGTCATCGATTGTATAATGGCTTCGATGCTCTTGAATGCGTCGTCGTCGATGTCGATGTCTTTGATGGCCTTGCCCACACCGGGAATCATCGAGGCCAGGTCTTTGAGGTTACCCATCTTCTTGACCTGCTGTATCTGTCCGATGAAGTCGTTGAAGTCGAACTGGTTCTTGGCGATTTTCTTTTGCAGGCGGCGTGCCTCTTCTTCGTCGTATTGTTCCTGTGCCCGTTCTACAAGCGATACGATATCGCCCATGCCGAGAATACGGTCGGCCATACGTTCGGGGTGGAAGGTGTCGAGAGCCTCCATTTTTTCGCCCGTACCTACAAACTT